>Ga0136846_1216090_pt1 | contig 37669 bp, 36 predicted proteins | sample HopSoiMetagenom2_FD_96841 | JGI IMG/M metagenome (GOLD analysis project Ga0136846, IMG submission 96841) | Grasslands soil microbial communities from Hopland, California, USA - 2 Assembly 2016 (version 4) | ecosystem: Environmental > Terrestrial > Soil > Grasslands | place: USA: Hopland...
CCGCCGAAGCGGTTCAAGACGCTCCGGTTCGAGGGCGCGGTGCCGGAGGCGGGAACGGCCGTGACGAAAGACGGCGCCGAGGTGGGGGTGGTGACGTCACCCGCGGACAGCCCGCGTGTCGGCCCGATCGGTCTCGCGATCCTCGACACCGCTGCGGCCGAGGACGGCACGAAGGTGGAGGTCGGCGGCGCCGTCGCGACGGTCGCGCCACTGTCGATCTTGGACCCGGAGAAGCAGAAGCCGCGCGCCTGACCGACGGCTATCCTCGGCGCGTGGCTGAGCCGATCTTCGGCGTCGTGCCCAACTTCTCGGAGGGACGGCGCGCCGACGTGATGGACGCGATCTGCGACGCGCTGCAGGTCCCGGGCGCCCATCTCGTGTACCGGCAGGCCGACGCCGACCACAACCGGCTCGATACGACGGTGCTCGGCAGCCGAGACGGTGTCCACCGCGCCGCCGTGAGCGCCGCCCGGGTCGCCGCGGGGTTGATCGACATGGAGCATCACCGAGGCGGCCATCCACGGATGGGCGCGACCGACGTGATCCCCTTCATGCCCGTGCGCGACGTCGACATGGCCGAGTGCGTGGACCTGGCGCGCGAGGTCGGCGCCGAGCTGGCGAACGGGCTCGATCTGCCGGTGTACCTGTACGACCACGCGGCGCTCGTGCCGGAGCGTCGGTCGCTCGCGGAGGTGCGCAAGGGTGAGTACGAGGCCCTGCGCGACGCGGTCGCGAAAGGCGAGCGGCTGCCCGACCTGGGGCCGCACGCGATCGGCTCGGCCGGCGCAACGGCCGTCGGCGCGCGGGTGCCGTTGGTCGCGTTCAACGCGTACCTCACCGCCGATGAGTCGGCCGCGAAGGACATCGCCCGGACGATCCGCGAGTCGAGCGGCGGGCTCCCGGCGCTGCGCGCGATCGGGTTCGCGGTCCCGGAGCGTGGCTGCTCGACCGTGTCGATGAACCTCGTCGATTTCACGACCACCGGCGTGCGGGCGGCGTACGATGCCGTCGTCGCGCAGGCCGGCGCCCGCGGCGCCGAGGTGCTCGACACCGAGATCGTCGGATTGGTGCCGGACGCGGCCCTGTCGGTACAGGACGCGGACCACGTGCGGCTCCGCGGCTTCGACCGGCGGACCCAGGTGCTCGAGCGGTTGATCGAGGAGGCGTCGTGAGCGACCAATGGGGGGGCGGGCAACAGGGATCCGAGTCGCCGGTGGGATCGGTGCCCGATCTGGCCCGGACCGAGCCGACGAGCGGCTGGGCGGGCGGTCCGAGCGCCGCCGCGTCGGCGCGACCCGAGAAGGTCCCCATCGAGGACATGCCGACGGCCGGTGCCCGAGTCGGCGTGTTCCTCGAGGAGCTCGCGTCCGACCACCCGACTCCCGGCGGCGGGGCCTGGGCGGCGGTGTCCGCGGCCGCCGGGGCCGCGCTCGTCGCCATGGTCGCGCGCCTGACGGTCAAGAAGAAGGGCTACGAAGGGGTCGTCGATCGGATGCGCGCGATCGCCGACGAATGCGACGACGAGCGGTACGCGCTCCTGGCCCTGGCCGACCGCGACGCCGAGGCCTACCGCGACGTCATGGCCGCCTACAAGCTGCCGAAGGCCACGCCCGAGGAACAGCACACGTGGTCGACCACGCTCCAGAAGTCGCTCGAGCGTGCCGCCGACATCCCGCTGGAGGTCGCGCGGCGATCGGTTTACCTCATGGCGCTCGCCGAGGAGACGCTGACGTCGGGCAACCCGAACGCGGCATCGGATGCGCTGAGCGCGGCCACGTCGCTGCACGCAGCGGCCCTGTCGGCGCTTGCCAACGTCGACATCAACGCGATCACGTTCATCGACAAGACGCGGCAACAGGAGCTGGCCGATTCGGCGAACTCGCTCCGCCACCGTGCGCAGTCGTTGTTGCGCGACGTGAGCGAGGCCTTCTTCATCGCGGTGCACGCCTGACCTGCTGCGCCGCGGTTGGCGCGGCCTAGAACAGTCCGACGGTTCGGCCGTCGGCGTCGATGTCGACGCCCGTGAAGTTGGGTGTCGCGCCGAGGCCGGGCATGCGCTGCATGTCACCGCACAGCACGACGACGAACCCCGCTCCGGCGCTCTGCACAACGCCACGCACCGGCAGGCGGAACCCGCGCGGCCGGTTGAGCAGCAGCGGGTCGTGGCTGAGCGACAGGTGTGTCTTCGCCATGCACACCGGCACCGTCCCGAACCCGAGCTCGTCCATCCGGGCGATGTCCTTCTCGGCCTGGGGCAGGTAGTCGACGCCGTCGGCTCCGTACAGCCGCGTCGCGATCGCCTCGACCTGATCCTTCAACGGCGTGCCTTCGGGCGTCAGCTGGTGGAACGTGTTCGGGCGCTCGCACGCCTCCACGACGGCCTCGGCGAGCTCGGTCGCCCCGGCGCCGCCCTTTGCGAAGCCCCGGTTCACGACGACGGTCTCCGCGCCGGCGCCGACCGCGAGCTCCTCGATCAACGCGATCTCGGCGTCGGTGTCGCTCGGGAAGTTGTTGATCGACACGACACAGGGGAGCCCGTATTCGCGGAGGATCCCGATGTGGGCGGTGAGGTTGTCGATCCCTTGCTTCAGCGCGTCGAGGTCTTCGTTCCCGAGATCGTTGAACGCCATCCCGCCGTGCGACTTCGTGGCGCGGACCGTCGTCACGAGCACGCCGGCGCTCGGCGCGAACCCACCGAAGCGGCACACGATGTCGCAGAACTTTTGGAAGCCGAGGTCGGACGCGAAGCCGGCCTCGGTGATCACGTAGTCGGCGAGCTTGAGCGCGATCCGGTCCTCGACGATCGAGTTGTTCGCGTGCGCGATGTTGCCGAACGGCCCCGCGTGCAGGAACACCGGCTGGTGCTCGAGCGTCTGGACGAGGTTCGGCTCGATCGCGTCGCGCATGACGACCGTCATCGCCCCCGCGACCCTGAGGTCGTCGGCGGTCACCGGGCGGCCATCGCGAGTGGACGCGACGATGATCCGGCCGAGGCGCGCACGAAGGTCCTGCAGGCCGTTCGCGAGCGCCAGGATCGCCATGATCTCGGAGGCCGCGGTGATCACGAAGCCTTCCTGGCGTGGGACCCCGTGGACCTTGCCGCCGAGCCCGATCACGGTGTTGCGGAGCTCCCGGTCGTTGACGTCCAGCGTGCGCGGCCAGGTGATCGTCTGCGCGTCGATGTCGAGCGGGTTGCCGTGGTAGATAGACGCGTCGAGCGCCGCCGACAGCAGGTTGTGCGCCGCTGTGATCGCATGGAAGTCGCCGTTCAGATGGAGGTTGATCTCCTCCATGGGCACCACCTGGGCATAGCCGCCGCCTGTGCCGCCGCCCTTGATGCCGAACACCGGGCCCATCGACGGCTCTCGCAAGGCGAGGATCACGTCCTTGCCGATCGCGCCGAGGCCTTGCGTGAGTGACACCGACGTGGTCGTCTTGCCCTCGCCGGCCTTCGTCGGAGTGATCGCGGTCGTGATCACGAGCTTGCCGTTCGGCCGGTCCGCCAGGCGGTCGAGGATCGACAGCGACACCTTCGCGCGGCTGGCGCCGTAGGGCCGGAGCTCCTCGGGCTCGATCCCGGTCTCAGCCGCGATCTGCGTGATCGGGCGCAGCTCGGCGGCTTGGGCGATCTCGAGTCCGGACAACATGTGCGTCGCTCCTTGCGGCGGCGGGGTCCTCGGGACCTTAGCGCAGGCCGGTCCGGCCCCGAGAATCAGCGTGACCGAGGGTCTGACTTCTGGTCACGCGCCTCGGCGCGCCATACTTGGAGCCATGGCCGCTTCCGAGCAGGTCCGTCGAAACGTCACCCCGGTACGTGTTGTCGCCGTGCACGGCGACGCCCGATCCGAGCGGGCCGATGCCCTCGCGACCGAGGAGCCGCTCGAGATCCGCGTGCAGGGGCCCGGGCAGGAGGCGCAGCGCGTCGCGGTGACGATGCGCACGCCGGGCGGTGACTTCGAGCTCGCGGCCGGGTTCCTGTTCACCGAGGGGCTCGTCGCGGCGAACGACGTCCGGCGGGTCGCCTACTGCGACGACCTCGACGACGAGGAACAGCGGTACAACGTCGTAACCGTGACGCTGGAGCGTCCGTTCGACGCCGAGCGGCTGTCCCGCAACTTCTACGCTACGTCGTCGTGTGGCGTGTGCGGCAAGGCGTCGCTGGACGACATCGCGGTGCACTGCGACGTGGTGCCCGCCGGGTTCACTGTCGATGCCGACGTGCTCGTCTCGTTGCCCGAGCGGCTCCGCCACGCCCAGCGGGTGTTCGAACGAACCGGCGGGCTCCACGCCGCCGGCCTGTTCGACGCCGACGGGACGGCGCTGTCGGTGCGTGAAGACGTCGGCCGGCACAACGCCGTCGACAAGGTGATCGGGGAGCAGCTGCTCACCGGCCGTGTGCCGCTCGCCGATCGCGTGCTGCAGGTGTCCGGCCGAGCCTCGTTCGAGATCGTCCAGAAGGCGGCCGTCGCCGGGATCCCCATTGTCTGCGCGGTCAGCGCCCCATCATCGCTCGCCGTCGACGCGGGGGAGCGGCTCGGCGTGACCGTCGTCGGTTTCGTCCGCGACGCGCGATGCAACGTGTACACCCACGCGGATCGGGTCCTCTGAGGCGTCCTCGCGACGCGAACCACCCCAGTCGTAGATCACGTGCGTACCGACGATCAGGTCCTGCACGCTGCGTTGCTGCCGGCTCACGGCGACCCACACCAGGAGCAGCGGCGCGATCCCACACAGGAGCGCGCGTACGAGCGCACGCACGCCGCCGAGGTCGGCTCCCTGCATCGTTCGGACGCGCAGGCCCATCAGGTAGTCGCCGTAGGTCCGGCCGTTCGTTCGCCAGCCGAACGTCATGTAGAGCACCCACGCGGCGAACCCGGCGGTGTACCCCAGCCGGTAGCTCACGACGGGAAACGTGAAGGCGGCTCCTCGCCGCAGGAACAAGACCCCGGCGACGGCGAGGTATCCGGCGGCCAGCAACGCTGCGACGACGACCACGTCGACCACGTTCGCGAGCGTCCGCGTGACGAGACCGGCGGACCCGCCGTGGAACGAGCGTGCTTCCTTCGGCACGGTGTCGAAGCCGGTCGCTCGGGTGGTCATCGGTCATCCCCGTTCGACCGGGAGAGAAGTCGGTCCACCGCACGGCGGATCGCCTGGTCCGCCTCGACCCCACGCAGCCGCACGTCACGGACGCCCTCTGAGGCGGTGTCGGCCGTCGCTTCGCGGATCACCTGGGGGATGTCGAGGTCGTCGATCACATCCGATGCCACCGCGGGAAGGTCGACCCGGTCGAGCAACGCCTCGACGTCGATGCGCGCGGTCAGGCGCTCCATGTCGATGCGGTCGAGCAGCCGGTCCATATCGATCCGGTCCAGCATCCGGTTCATGTCCAGACGCGCGGCGAGCGCATCGACGTCGAGGGTCGCGAGCAGCGGCGCGAGATCGAGCGTGGACGCGATCCGCTGGATGTCGACGTGGTCGAGCACCAGCGAGGTCAGATCGAGCTGATCGAGCAGCGTGTCGACCGACCGCTGGAACGCCGCGCGCAACTGGTCCTCCGCGTCGCGTTGCCGATCGTCCTCGTGCCGGTCCTCCCAGCTTTCGCGCCAGTGGTCGAGCAGCTCGCCGATGCTGTCGGCGGCCCCGCTCGAGCCGATCGTCGGTCCGGCCGTGCGCTCGATCGACCCGAGCACCGGCGCGGCGGCGCGGAGGCCCTCGAGGAAGAGGCCGGCCCCGGCCGCCACGAACGCGGCGAGGCCCGCCGAGCGGTCGTCGTCCTGCTCTCCGTCGAGGGCCGACACGACGAGTCCCGCACCGAACGAGACGACGCCGGCGAGGAAGTCGATGCCGCGCTCGGTCGCACTGGCGCCGGCCTCGGAGCTTGCGGCACCCGGCTCGGCGGGGATCTCGTGGATCGGGATCGGCTCTGGCTCGCGCATCACGACGCATCCTCCCGTATCTGGCCGCATCATGAACCGGACGCGTCGTGTCGGTCCACGTGGCTAGGCTCCGACCCGTGCCCGAACGATGCACGTGGGCGCCGGTCGAGGACCAACGGTACCTGGCGTACCACGACGAGGAGTGGGGGGTGCCGAGCCACGACGACCGGCACCTGTTCGAGATGCTGACGCTCGAAGGAGCACAGGCCGGCCTGTCCTGGCGGACCATCCTGTACAAGCGCGAGGGCTACCGGGAGGCGTTCGCCGGCTTCGACGCCGCCAAGGTGGCGCGGTTCACGCCCGCGAAGGTCGAGCGCGTGCTCACGGACCCTGCGATCGTGCGCAATCGGCTGAAGGTCGAGTCGGCCGTCGCGAACGCCAAGGCGATCGTCGCGCTCGAGGGGTCGCTCGACGAGCTGCTGTGGTCGTTCGTCGACGGCACGCCGGTCGTCGGCCGGTGGCGCGGCCTCGGCACGATCCCCGCCGAGACGTCCGTGTCACGAGCCATGTCGAAGGACTTGAAGCGCCGAGGTTTCGGATTCGTCGGACCGACGGTGTGTTACTCGTTGATGCAAGCGACCGGCATGGTCAACGACCACCTCACAAGCTGTTTCCGATGGAGCGAGGTCCAGGGCGGCACGTGAGCGACCCGATAGCCTGAGGCATGATCAGGTTCGACGAAGTGGTCATCGACTGTACGGATCCTCGTGTCCTCGCTTCGTTCTGGGCCGCCGCGACCGGCTACCAAGTGGCGAACGTTTCGGACACGTGGGCGAGCATCGTCGGAGAGTCTGAACGCGACATCTGCATCGCGTTCCAGCGCGTGCCGGAACCGAAAGTCGGGAAGAACAGGGTTCACGTCGATCTTGCGGCTGCGGATGAAGAGGACGAGGCGCGCCGCATCGAGGGGCTCGGGGCGATCCGCCGCTGGACATCGGACAAGGCCGACGACCCGTTCGTCGTCCTCGTGGATCCGGAGGGCAACGAGTTCTGCGTGACTCGCCTTCGTGACTAGGTCGGCGGACTGAACGATGGTCAGCGTCGCCGGCCCCCGTCGTTCCCGATGAGCCGGAACGCGGTCGTACGATACGCACATCCGACACGGAGGAAGGAGAACCTGCGTCGATGTCACCGACGATGACCCGGCTGACCGAGCCGATGGTTCGCGAGCACGGCGAGCTGCGCACCGCCACCTGGGATGAGGCCCTGGACCGGGCCGCCGAGGGGCTGCGCCGCGCGATCGATCGCAACCCCGGCTGGGGAGCGGGGATCTTCAGCTGTTCGAAGGCCACGAACGAGATGAACTTCGCCGCGCAGAAGTTCGCCCGTCAGGTCCTTCGGACCAACAACATCGATAGCTGCAACCGCACCTGACACGCACCCTCGGTCGCCGGTCTGGCGACCGTCTTCGGTGCCGGTGGCGGTACCAGCTCATACGAAGAGGTCGAACACACCGACCTCATCCTTATGTGGGGGTCGAACGCGCGCGCCGCGCACCCCATCTTCTTCCACCATGTCCTGCGAGGGATCGAGAACGGGACCGGCTTGATCGTGGTCGATCCGCGACACACGGAGTCCGCGTCGTTCGCAGATCTCTGGCTGGGGATCGACGTCGGCACCGACATCGCGCTCTCGAACACGATCGCGCGGGAGATCATCGCGAGCGACCTGCACGACCGGGTGTTCATCGAGCGGGCGACCGAGAACTTCGAGGCCTACGCCGAGAGCGTCGCCGATTGGACGCTCGAGCGGGGCGCCGCCGTGACCGGGATACCCGCCGACGTGATCCGCGAGGTGGCGCAGCGGTACGCGACGGCCGACCGGGCGATGATCTGCTGGACGCTCGGGATCACCGAGCATCACAACGGGACCGACAACGTCCTCGCGCTGATCAACCTCGCGTTGCTCACCGGGCACGTCGGCAGGTACGGCAGCGGCCTCAACCCGCTCCGAGGCCAGAACAACGTCCAGGGCGGCGGCGACATGGGCGCGATCCCCAACAAGCTTCCGGGGTTCCAGGACATCATCCGCGACAACGAGGCGCGAGCGCGATTCAACACCGCGTGGGACACCGAGATCATGCCGCGCTACGGCTGGCACCTGAGCGAGATGTTCCACGCGATGGAAGAAGGCGAGCTGACCTCGATCTACTGCATCGGCGAGAACCCGGTCAGCTCGGAAGCCGACAGTCAACACGCGACGAAGCTCCTGGAGAACCTCGACACGTTGATCGTCCAGGACATCTTCATGACCAAAACGGCTGAGATCGCCGACGTCGTGTTGCCGGCGTCGAACTCCGCGTTCGAGTCTGATGGCACCGTCACGAACTCGGAGCGGCGCGTGCAGCGTGTGCGCAAGGCGCTCGATCCGCCCGGTGAGGCGAAGGACGACATCTGGATCATCGCGCAGCTCGCGAAGCGCCTGGGCTACGACTGGGGCGACCTCACGCCGCGTGAGGCCTGGGACGAGCTTCGGTCGCTCTCCCCGATGCATCAGGGGATGACCTGGGAGCGCCTGGACCAGATGGGCGGCGCGCAGTGGCCGTGTTGGGACGTTGACCATCCGGGGACGCAGTATCTGCACGCGCGTTTGTGGAGCGAGAACCCAGACGAGCGGCTGCGGCCAGCCCCGTTCAGCGTGGTGGCCGACGATCCGCCGGTGGACGAGCTGACCGAGCAGTACCCGATCCGGCTCACCACCGGGCGGCGGCTCGACTCCTACAACACCGGTGTGCAGACGGGGGGCTACACGTCGCCGTTGCGTCGCCCGGAGTCGATCGAGCTGTCCGAGGAGGACGCGGATGCGCTCGGGCTCGCCGAGGGCGAGCAGGCGCTCGTGTCGTCGCGCCGCGGAGAGGTGATCGCGCCGGTGCATCTGTCGACCGCGCTCCGCCCCGGGCTCGCCTTCATGACGATGCACTTCCCCGACGAGGTCGAGACGAACCGGCTCACGATCGATGCGACCGATCCCAAGTCGGGGACCGCCGAGTTCAAGGCGACCGCGATCCGCGTGGAGAAGCTGAACGGGCAGGGCGCGGAGGTAGCCTCCTAGCGTGGATCTGCATCTCATGACGGCGGAGGCGACCGCCGCCGAGCGCGCGGCCGTCGACGCGGTCCTCGGCCCGCCCGAGACGGCCTGGGAGGGCGGCGTGCGCTCGGCCGTCGACCTCCGGATCGCGCGTGCGCCGGCCGAACGCCGCACGCTGTTGCTGCCGGCCCTGCACGCGCTGCAAGGGGCGGCCGGCTGGATCAGTGAGGGCGGCCTCAACTACGTGTGCGAACGCCTGACGGTGCCGCCCGCCGAGGCCTACGGCGTCGCGACGTTCTACGCGATGTTCAGCGTGGAGGAGCGCCCACCGACCGTCGTGCATGTCTGCGACGACCTGGCGTGCCGGATCGGAGGCGGCCGTGAGCTGCTCGAGGCGGCTCGGCGCGAGGTCGATGGCAAGAACGTGACCGTCGTGTCGAGCCCCTGTCTCGGGCAGTGCGAGCGTGCACCCGCCGTGCTCGTGCAGCGAGCGGGCGACCTGCGCGAGGACGTCGTGCTTACGGGTCCCGTCGATCCGGCGTCCATCGGCCGTGCTGTGCGCGACGACCCGATCGCGGGCGGTGCATGGGTCACTGAGGCGCCTCGCGCCCCGGCGTCCAACGAACAGCGTTTGCTTGCTCGAGTCGAAAAGGGCGCGCTGTCGCTCGACGACTATCGAGCGTCGGGCGGCTATGCCGCGCTTGCGCGGGCGATCGACATCGGGCCGGACACCGTGATCCAGCAGGTGACCGATGCCAAACTCCTCGGCCGGGGCGGCGCCGCCTTCCCGACCGGCGTGAAGTGGCGGGGTGTGGCCGACCAAAAGGTCACGCCGCACTATGCGATCTGCAACGCGGACGAGTCCGAGCCGGGCACGTTCAAGGACCGCGTCGTGATGGAACGCGATCCGTTCGCCGTGATCGAGGCGCTGACGGTCGCCGGGTACGCGACGGGCGCCCAACGCGGCTTCCTCTACATCCGGGGCGAGTATCCGGTCGCGACGCATAGGCTCGAGTCGGCGATCGCCGAGGCTCGCTCGGCCGGACTGCTCGGTCCGGACGCGCTCGGCCCCGGCGCGCCGTTCGACATCGAGCTGCGGCGTGGCGCCGGCGCCTACATCTGCGGCGAGGAGACGGCGCTGTTCAACTCCATCGAGGGGAAGCGCGGCGAGCCGCGGAACAAGCCACCGTTCCCGGTGACGTACGGCGTCTTCGGCAAGCCGACCGCGATCAACAACGTCGAGACGTTGATCAACGTCCTGCCGATCCTCAGCCTCGGCGCCGAGGCGTACACCTCGCTCGGCACCCCCGATTCGACCGGAACGCGGTTGTTCTGCTTGTCGGGCCACGTCGAGCGGCCGGGCGTGTACGAGCACCCGCACGGCGTCACGCTCGGCGAGGTGATCGGCGCGGCCGGCGGGGTTCGCGGTGGCAAGGACCTCAAGGCAGTCCTGCTGGGCGGCGCGGCCGGCGGCTTCGTCGGGCCGGATCGGCTCGATGCCCGCCTGACGTTCGAGGACGCGCGGGCCGGCGGGTACACGCTGGGCTCGGGCGTTGTCCTCGTCTTTGACGAGAGCACGGACCTCGTCGATCTGTGCCTGCGGATCGCGCGGTTCTTCCGTGATGAGAGCTGCGGGCAGTGCGTCCCGTGCCGCGTGGGAACCGTTCGCCAGGAGGAAGCCCTGCACCGGCTCGTGATCGAACGCACGATCGGCTCCCGTGGCGACGAGCTCGCGCTGCTCACCGACGTCGCCGAGGTGATGCGCGACGCGTCGATCTGCGGCCTGGGGCAGACGGCCGCCAACGCGGTGCAATCCGCGATCGCGACCTTCGGCCTGTTCGATCGGGAGGCGACCGGATGAGCGCCGTGCCGGTCGAAGCCCCGCGGATGCTGGTCGACGTCGAGATCGACGGCCGGCCCGTCCGGGTGCCCGAGGGGGCGACGATCCTCGACGCGTGCCGGGCGACCGGCGTCGACACCCCGACGATGTGCTACGCCGACAACCTGACGCCGATCAACGCGTGCCGTGTGTGCGTCGTCGAGGTCGAGGGGTCTCGCGTCCTCGTGCCGGCGTGTTCGCGCACGGCCGAGGCAGGGATGAAGATCTCGACCGACACCGAGCGTGTGCGCCACTCGCGGCGACTGGTCATCGAGTTCCTCGCGTCGAGCGTCGACACGTCGCTGGCAAGCGCCGACTGGCACCGCTGGCAGGACGACTACGGGGCGGATCCCGAGCGGTTCGGCGCGGCGATGGAGCCTATGCCGGCGGGAGAGCGCGACGGTCGTGAGCCGGGCCACCACCATGACCCGGACCCGACGGTCGCCGAGACCGTCGAGCAGCCGGTCAAGATCGACAACGAGCTGTACGTGCGTGATTACGGGCGCTGCGTGCTGTGCTACAAGTGCGTCGAGGCGTGCGGCACCGATGCGCAGCACACGTTCGCGATCGCGGTCGCGGGCCGCGGGTTCGATGCGCGCATCTCCACCGAGTACGCGGTGCCGCTCGATGCGAGCGCATGCGTCTACTGCGGCAACTGCATCGGCGTCTGCCCGACCGGCGCCTTGATGTTCAAGAGCGAGCACGACATGCGGGAGGCCGGCACGTGGGACGAGGATGCGCAGACCGTGACGAACACGATCTGCCCGTACTGCGGCGTCGGATGCGAGCTCGAGGTGCACGTGCAGGACAACACGATCGTGAAGGTCGCCTCGCCGGCCGATCATTCCGTGACGAGCGGGCACCTGTGCGTGAAGGGTCGGTTCGGCTTCCAGTACGTGCAGCGGCGCAAGCGCCGGGACGATGCCGCCGCTCCGTAGCGGCATCGTGCTCGCCGGCGGAGGGGCCACCCGGTTCGGCTCGGACAAGCTCGCGGCGACCGTCGACGGCGTGCCGCTCGTCCGCCGCGCCGTCGACGCACTGTCGGCCGTGGCCGACGGGGTGATCGTCGTCTTGGCGCCCGGCGCCGTACGCGACGATCTGCCGGCGGGCGTGACGGTGACCCACGACCTGCAGCGGGGCGAGGGGCCGCTGGCCGGACTCCACACCGGACTGATGGCCGCGATCCGAAGCGACCTCGTGGTCGTGGCCGGCGGCGACATGCCGCAGCTGCAGCCCTCGGTGCTGCGGCTCCTGCTCGACACCGTGGACGAGGCATCGGTCGATGCCGTGGCGCTCGGCGACGGCGAGGGATCGCGTCCGTTGCCGATCGCGTTGCGCACGTGGCCGGCGGCCGACGCCGTGCACACGTTGCTTCACGCCGGGCGCCGGCGGCTGCGTGACGTGCTCGGCACGCTTCGGACCGCGGTGATCGACGAGGCGACGTGGACGGCGCTCGATCCTGACCGGCTGACGCTCCGCGACATCGACGAGCCGGGCGACCTTCCGGGGTACGCTCCCGGGCCATGACGCACGTCGCGCCGGCACACGTAGGCCGGTTCGAGATCCGGACGGTCTGCGAGGGGTTCGCCGCGCTCCCGACGGCAGAGGAGTTCCCGGAGCTGTCCGTGGACTGGGATGCGGAGCGTCGAGCGTACCCGTGGGCATATCACGGGCTCGACGCCTGGGCCTGGCACGTGCACGCCTTCGTCATCGAGACGCCCGGCGCGACGGTCGTCGTCGACACCGGCGCCGGCCCGTTCGGCCCCTACCGGCCCTGGGAGCACTGGAACGCCGACGCCTGGGAGAAGGAGGACCTCGGGGCGGTCGCGCACGTCGCGCTCACGCACCTGCACGCGGACCACGCCGGTGGCATCGAGGAGGCCGAGCTCCAGCCCCGGTTCCCCAACGCGTCCTATCACCTGCATCCGGCCGATCTCCGGTACTTCGAGGATGCGCACGACGACGCGTACGTCGCCATCCGCCCCGCCGAGCGGCTCGAGTCGCTCGGCGTCTTGCGCACCGCCCACACGAACCACGACATCGTGCCCGGCGTGCGGCTGATCCACGCGCCGGGTCACACCCCGGGGCACCAGGCGGTCCTCGTGACCGATCGCGACGAGGGGGTGCTGCTCACCGGCGACCTGCTGCACCAACCGATCCAGATCGCCGAACGCGAGTGGTTCTCTTCGCACGACGAGGACCCGCTGCTCGGCGTCGCCTCGCGGCGCCTGCTGCTGTGGCGCGCCGAGTCCCACGGGTACCGGATCGGCGTGAGCCATTTCGCCGAGCCGTTCGGCGCGATCGCGCGGGGCCGATGGGTGGGCGATCCGGGGTAGTGCCCCGGCTCCAGGGAACCGGCCCGACCGCCGATATCGTGACCTTCGTCCGTCGACGCGCTGCGCAGGAAGGAACGCGATGCCCCGGGTCGTGATCGCCCTCGGCGGCAACGCGCTGCTCCGGCGCGGCGCGTCCGACACGTATGACGAGATGTACGCCGCCGCGCGGACAGCCGCGGAGCGGATCGCCGACGTCGCGGCCGACGGCTGGGAGGTCGTCGTGACGCACGGCAATGGGCCGCAGGTCGGCCGGATCTTGCTGCAGCAGGAGGCCGCGGCCAAGCAGGTGCATCCGATGCCTCTGGACGTCTGCGGCGCCGAGAGCCAGGGCCAGATCGGCTACCTGCTGCAGGTCACCATCGGCGACGTCTTCTTCGAGCGGGGGACGGAACGGCCGGTCGCGACGATTCTCACGCTCACCCGCGTACGGCCAAAGGACCCGGCGTTCCGCAACCCGACGAAGTACGTCGGCCCGTACTTCACCGAGGCGCAGGCGCGCCGGCGGGAGGAGCAGCGGGGGTGGGCGGTCAAGGCCGATCCGCACGGTGGATGGCGCCGGGTTGTTCCGAGCCCGAAGCCGTACTCGATCGTCGAGACGCCCGTGATCCGCCAGCTGATCGCCGACGGCGTCATCGTGATCGCGGCCGGGGGCGGCGGCGTGCCGGTGATCGAGAAGGGGCCGCGGCTGATCGGTAAGGAGGGGGTCGTCGACAAGGATCTCGCCGCGGCGATCCTGGGGCGCGAGGTGGACGCCGAGGTCCTGTTGATCCTCACCGACGTCCCGCGCGTGCAGCGCGGGTTCGGGTCGCTGATGCCCGAGGAGATCGAGCGCATGGACGTCGCCGAGGCGCAGCGGCTGCTGAAGAAGGGCGAGTTCGGCCGCGGATCGATGGGGCCGAAGATCGAGGCCGCGGTGCACTTCGTGAGCGACGGCGGGCGCCGGGCGGTGATCGCCGACCTCGCACAGGCGACCGAGGCGCTCGCCGGCGGGGCCGGCACGGAGATCGTCGCCTAGCGGCGGTCGGAGCGGCCCGGGTTGCGGAACTGCTGGCCGACGACATAGAGCGCGAACAGACCGACCAGCGCCGCGAGCACCATCAACCCGAACAAGAAGATCCCTTCGAGCAGACCGATGTGGTCGGGGATCAGACGGGCGAGCACGTCGCCATCCTACTTGCTTGCCCGTCGCTCCCCGGTGTCGACCCGGTCCCCGGTAGGGTGCCTGCATGCGCTTGGGCGTGCTCACCGGCGGCGGCGACTGCCCAGGATTGAACGCAGTGATCCGCGCGATCGTGCGCACCGGCGCGCAGCGTGACGTGACGTTCGTCGGGTTCCAGGACGGGTGGCGCGGCGTCCTGGACGACGAGACGATGGTGCTGGACCCCGTGACCGCCCGGGGGATCCTGCATCGCGGGGGGACGATCCTCGGCAGCTCCGGGGTCAACCCGATGCGCGCCGACGACGGTCCGGAACGGATACGCGGCGCGATGGAGCGCCACGGGCTCGACGGGCTGGTCGCGATCGGCGGCGAGGGCACGCTCGGCGCCGGCGCGGCGCTCTCGGACCTCGGCATCCCGGTGATCGGCGTCCCCAAGACCATCGACAACGACCTCGCCGGTACCGACGTCACCGTGGGCTTCCACACGGCGGTCCAGGTCGCCACCGACGTGATCGATCGGCTCCACACGACGGCGGAGTCCCACGACCGCGTGATCGTGATCGAGGTGATGGGCCGCAACGCCGGCTGGATCGCGCTCTACGCGGCGCTCACCGGTGGCGCCGACATGCTGATGATCCCCGAGAAGCCGTTCGATATCGAAGACGCCTGCGCCCATCTGCGGCACCGGCACATGAACTATGCCTCGTTCTCGATCGTGGTGGTTGCCGAGGGCGCGGAGCCCGAGGCGGGAACGATGCCCCGGCCCGACTACCCGCTCGACGAGAACGGGTATCCGCGCCTCGGCGGGATCTCCAACATGGTCGCGCCCGAGATCGAGAAGCGCACGGGGTTCGAGACGCGCGTGACGATCCTCGGACACGTCCAGCGCGGTGGCACCCCGGTTGCGTTCGACCGGATGCTTGGGACGCGGTTCGGCATCGCGGCGGTCGAGCTCGCCTCCGCGGGCGGTTGGGGCCGGATGGTCTCGCGCCAGGGCCAAGACGTCGCCGACGTGCCGCTCGCCGAGGCGACCGGGCCGCGCAAGGTCGTCCCGGAGGAGCTGTACCACGAGGCAGAGATCTTCTTCGGATAGGCACGGCTAGACTCCTCGCCATGCCGCGGTTCCGCGTCGATCTGCGTTCCGACACCGTCTCCACGCCCTCGGCGGCGATGCGCGCGGCGATGGCGACCGCGGAGGTCGGCGACGCTTGGTACGGCGACGACCCGACCGTCAACCGGCTCCAGGAGCGTGCCGCCGAGCTGACCGGGATGGAGGCGGCGCTGTACGTGGCGACCGGGACGATGGCCAACCAGATCGGTGTGCGGCTGCACGCCGGTGGGCAGGGCCACCTCGTCGCGGCGGAGGCGTCGGCCCACATCGCGACCACCGAGGTGATGACGAGCGCGGTGCTCGCCGGGATCGCGTACCGCACCGGGCACGACCATCCCCACGGCTATATGACGGCGGCGCTGGCCGAGCGGCTGCTCGAGCCCGACGACTACTTCGACGTCGAGGTCGTGGACGCGCTCGGCGTCGAGAACACCGTGGGCGCCTACGGCGGCACCATCCTGCCGAGCGCGGAGCTCCGTGCGGTCCGCGAGATCACCGCGCGCGCAGGTGTGCCGGTGCACCTCGACGGGGCGCGGGTCTGGAACGCGGTCGCCGCGACCGGCGAGGACGTCCGCGCGTGGACCGGCCAGGTGGACACGATGATGTTCTGCCTGAGCAAGGGCCTCGGCGCGCCGATCGGCTCGGTGCTCTGCGGACCGGCCGAGCTGATCCGCGAGGCTCGGCGGATCTGGATCCTCTACGGCGGCGCCTGGCGCCAGGCGGGGATCATGGCCGCCGCGGGCCTGCTCGCCCTGGATACCGGCCGTGACCGCCTCGGCGAGGACCACGCGCGCGCGCGGCGCCTCGCGGAGGCGATCGAGGACCTTTTGCCGGGCTGCGTCGACCTGGATCGCGTCGTAACGAACATGGTGTTCGTCGACACGAAGGCGGTGGGGCTGCCGGCGGCCGAGGTGCTCGACCGTCTCGCCGCCTCCGGTGTGGGTGCCGTCCCGGTCCCGACGGGCGTGCGGATGGTCATCCACGTCGACATCGACGACGAGGGCGTCTCGACGGCGATCGACGCGTGGAAGACGATCGCAGGGGATGCGCCGAAGGAGGGCTCGTGAGCCTGTTCCAGAAGAACTACCCGCCCGAGATCGCAAAGCGCGTCCCGCCCGGCCAGCGGCTGGTGAAGACGTGGCCGGTGCTGCACTACGGCCCGATCCCGAAGTTCGACGGCGTCAACTGGGATCTGGAGATCTCCGGCCTGGTGGAGGAGCCGTTCACGCTCTCGTACGAGGAGCTTCGGGCGCTTCCGACGGTGAGCGTCGGCGCCGACATGCACTGCGTCACCGGCTGGTCGCAGCTGGACAACACGTGGGAGGGCGTGTCGTTCGCGACGCTTCGCGACCGGGCCAAGCCTACGTCGGAGGCGAAGTGGGTGATTGCGCATTGCGCGTACAACTACACGTCCAACCTGTCGCTCGAGGCGATGAACGACGACGACGTGCTGGTCGCCTGGCGCAAGGACGGCGAGGACCTGACACCGGACCACGGCTGGCCGCTGCGGCTCGTCGTCCCGAAGCGCTATGCGTGGAAGAGCGCGAAGTGGCTCACGGGCCTCGAGTTCTCCGCCAAGAACACGCGGGGGTTCTGGGAGGTCAGGGGCTATCACATCCACGCGGAGCCGTTCGCGGAGGAGCGCTACAGCTACCAGGAAGGGCCGGGGGCCGAGCTGGAAGCCTGATTGACACTGGCGCGCGCGCTGGGGAACGATGCGACCCATGCGCGCCCGTCGGATCCTCGCAGCCGTTGCGTCCCTGAGCTTCATCAGCGCCCTTGCGGCCGAACCCATCGCGGGCCCGCCGGCCGCCGCGGCGGCGTCGAAGACCGTGCGGATCGCGGCCGTCGGCGACATGGTCTGCTCGGGGCCACCGAACCGTGCCGCCGACCCGACGTCGACCGATCGCCGCTATATCCGCGGGTTCTGCCAATACGGGAAGGTCGCGAACCTCGTCGCGAACGGCGACTACGACCGGTTCCTCACGCTGGGTGATCTGCAGTACTACTTCGGCCGCTATCGCGACTTCCAGCGCTGGTACAGCCCGACGTACGGCAAGGTGAAGTCGATCACGATGCCGTCGCCCGGCAACCACGAGAGCTACACGGTGGACGCGAAGGGCAACCCGTACGCCGGATATCGCAGGTACTTCGGTGCCCGAGCGCGGTGGAAGACCCAGCGCGGCGGGTCGTACTCCTACGACCTCGGGGCGTGGCACATCGTGTCGCTGAACTCCCAATGGTGTTGGAGCTACACGTCGGTCTTCGAAGGCGGCAGGTGGCATACGGTGCCGGCTTGGGGGAGCGGTTCGCCGTGGGGCTGTCACAAGGGCGACCCGATGTACGACTGGTTCGTGCGCGACCTGCAGCAGCATCACAACGACTGCACACTCGTGTACTTCCACCATCCGTCGTACTTCGGCGTCGGGAACGGATGGCCGGGTGGTGCCGACTCGCTGCTGCACGGAGTGTATTCGCACACGCGGACGCTCTACCGCGCCTTCTACCGGCGCGGCGGCGATGTCGTGCTCAACGGGCACGAGCACTTCTACCAGCGCACCGTGCCGATCGATCCGCTCGGGAAGGCCGATCCTGCCCACGGTTTCACGGAGTTCATCGTCGGGACCGGCGGTGACACGCTCGAGCCCATGCCGCCGGTGAGCCACTTGCCCAAACAGATCGCGGCCGCCAGCAATCGTGCGTTCGGGATCTTGTCGATGACGCTGCAACCGCACGGCTATCGCTACCGCTTCGTGCCCGTCGCCGGAAGCCCCGGCCGATGGGTGTACTCGCCGCGTCGCGGTTACAAGATCTTCAAGAACCGCGCGGGCACCGGGCACGTCGACTCGGGAACCGGCACCTGCCACGGCGCCCCGTAGCCGCTACGCGACGAACAACGTGATGGTGTCTCCGGCGTGCACCGTCGTGCCCGCCGTCGGGCTCTGACCGATCACCAAGTTGTGCGCGGTCCCCGGCACATCGAAGAACGACACCTGCAAGCCGTAGTCGTTCGCCTTGGCCTCTGCGTCCTTGCGCGACAGTCCCATGAACGACGGTACTGCGAACGTCTCTGGTCCAAGAGAGACGGTGAGCGTGATCGAAGACCCGTATGGCGTCTTCGTGGCCTCGCTCGGTTCGACGGAGATGACCTGGTCACGGGCGATGTCGTTGGAGTACTCGGTATGGACGACGGCGACGAATCCCGCCGCGCGGAGCGCCTGCTCCGCTGCATGCTGGCTCTTGCCGACCACCGCGGGCACCGGCACGGGCGCGTGCCCCTTGCTCACCCACAGGTCGACGGCGGAGCCCTTCGGCGCCCTGCCGTCGGCGGGCGCCTGCCGGACGACCGAGCCGTCGGGGATCGTGTCGTCGTAGATCTGTTTCACCCGACCACGAGCCAGGCCGTGGTCCTGGAGGGCTGTCGTCGCCTTGTCGAGCGTCATACCCGTGAGGTCCGGCACCAGGACCGGCGGCGGACCGAGCGACGGAACGAGGGTCACCGTCGAGCCCTCGCGAAGGCTCGTTCCCGCGGCGGGTTCGACGCCGAGCACCGTTCCCTTCGGCTCTGCGCTGTAGCGACCGTCGCCGACGACCACGGTGAACCCGAGGTCGTTCAGCTGCCGGCTCGCATCCTGCACGCTCGCGCCGACCACCGTCGGTACCGCGGCGCTGTGGGGGATCACGTATGTCCACGCACCCCAGGCCGCGGCGACCACGAGCGCCAGCCCGAGGAGCACGACCAGGACGCTGCGACCGCGCCGGCGGCGGCGATGGGCGTCGGGCTGCGGGATCGTCTGGGTGATCGACGCTCCGGCGGGTGCCGCCGGCATCCCTGCCGTGTCGTCCGCCTGGTCGCCCGTGGCCTCGCGCACGATCCGGGGAACGTCGGCGACCAACGACGCGAGCGTTCGCGCGCGCTCGAGCTGCGGGGCGACGGTCGTGAGGTCGCGGCGCATCTCGACCGCGGACTCCGGCCGCATCTCACGGTCAGGGTCCGTCGCGCTCGCGATGAACGCGTCGAAGTCGGCGGGTACGCCTTGGGCTACCGCCGACGGTGCGGGCACCCGGTCCGACAGATGCTTGTACGCGATCGCCATCGGCGTCTCGCCGGTGAACGGGAGGCGATCGGTCAACAGCTCGTACCCGACGATGCCGAGCGCGTACAGATCCGAGCGCGGATCGGCCGGCTCGCCGCGGATCTGCTCGGGGGAGAGGTACTGCACGGTTCCGGTCACCGCACCCGCCCGCGTGTTCTTCGCATCGGCGAACGCCCGCGCGAGCCCGAGGTCGGTGAGCTTCACGACCCCCTCGGTCGTGATCAGGATGTTCTCCGGCTTGAGGTCACGGTGCACGATGCCCTTGGCGTGGGCGTGCTCGAGCGCCGCGAGCGTCTGGTCGAGTACCGCGGCGGCCTGTGCCGGCGCGAGGGCGCCGCGGGCGTTCAAGATCTCGCGCACGGAGCGGCCGTGCACGTACTCCATCACCATGTAGTAGACGCCGTCGACGGCGCCCCAGTCGTAGACGGTGACGATGTTCGGGTGGTTCAGGGTTGCCGCGGCGCGGGCTTCCCTTCGGAACCGGTCGACGAAGCCCTGATCGCCCGCGAGCGACCGGTGCAGGACCTTGATCGCGACCTCGCGGGCCAGCACGGCGTCGTGGGCCAGGTACACCTCGCCCATGCCGCCGACGGCGATCCGATCGGTGATGTGATAGCGGCCGTCAAGCGTGACCAGGGCGTCCGCGCGCGCAGCAGCGGTCGCCTTCGCCTGTGTCATGCTCTTCGACATCGAACTCCCATCGGGGAAGCGCTCGAGGGCAACGGGAGCGCGTCGGAGGCATCCTAGACCGGAGGAACGCCCCAATCGTGGAACCCCTGCGACCAACCCTTGAGCAATCGGACCTCGCCGCGCTTGGTGACGAGCTCGACCGGATCGCCGGCGCGGTCGCGGCGGGCAACCACGACCTGCGCGAACTCGGGTTCTGGCGCGTGGTCGGGCGCATCAAGCGCGACCAGCTTGCGATCGCGCGCTATGCCACCCAGGTCGCTGCGATCGATACGCACGCCTTCCGGACCGCGGTCCGAACGCGTGTTCGGCCATGGATCGGCGTCACCGCGCTGCTCGTGGTCACGGCCGTCGGGGTCGCGGCCGCCGTCGCGGCGAGCGTCTGGACCGGGTCGTGGGCGGGCCTCGCGCTCGTGGCGGCCGGCGTCGCCTGGTCCATCGGTTGGCACCTGCCGGCGCACGCCTTCCTCGGCTGGCTCGCCGGGATCCGGTTCACCGACGTGTTCCTCGGCGGGCCGCCGCCGCCCCGGCCCGGCATCAAGACGGACTACGGAACGTATCTCCGCGCCGAGCCGGCGCTTCGTGTCTGGTTCCACGCGAGCGGCGCGATCGCGACGAAGTTGGCTCCGTTCGTCGCGCTGGCGTTGTGGCCGACCTCGAACGCGCCGGCATGGGCCGCGTGGGTCTTGCTCGCCATCGGGATCGTCCAGATCGTGACCGACGTCGCGTTCAGCCGGAAGTCCAGCGATTGGAAGAAGGTCGCGCGCGAGCGCGCGGTGGCGCGCGACATCCGGGAGCGTTGGAACCGGTTCTGACCGGTTAGCGGAGCCACGTCTGGATGATGACCTTCGAGAACTGCCACCCGTAGCGCAGCGAGGCAGGCTTCTTCGTCGTGCCGCTCGCGCGGGCCACGATCGTCACCGGCACCTCGACGACGCGCGCGCGGTGCCGGAGGGCCTCGATCAGGATCTCGCTCGTCCAGAAGCGGTCCTGCTCGAGCACCAGGCGTTCGAGCAGATCGGCACGCGCGGCCCGGTACCCGCTCGACGGGTCGGTGATCCGCCGACCGGTCAGCACCGAGACGACGCGGGAGAACACGTGGACCCCGACGTGGCGGATCATGCTCTCGCGCTCGAAGTCGCCGAGGAGTCGCGAGCCGTTCACGTAGTCGGCGGTCTCCTCGACGATCGGGGCGAGCATCACCGGCAGCTCGTTCGGCAGGTGCTGGCCGTCGGCGTCCATCGTCACGACGATCTCCGCGCCGAGCTCCAGCGCGATCTCATACCCGACGCGGAGCGCTAGGCCGCCGCCCCGATTGATCGGGAGTTCCGTCACGAGCGCGCCGGCCTCGCGGGCGGCCGCGGCCGTGCCGTCGGTGCTGCCGTCGCTGACCACGACCGGCACGACTCGCAGGCCGGCGACGGTATCGGACATCGCCCGTACGACGGCGCCCACGTTGTCCGCCTCGTTGAACGCGGGCAGGACCACCACGATCCGCCGGCCCGCCGGCAACGCGGCCGCGCGGACCCAGTCGAACCGTTCACGCCCCAGCGCCTCGACGAGCAACCGCGTGCTGCGGTCGTTCGTGTCGCTCGCCGACTGCACGCGCAGCACAAGGAAGAACAGGGCGATCACCGCGAGCACGACGATGAACAGCTCGCGCCGCTCGTTGCCGGGTGCGATATTGAACCAGCCGAACAGCGGTCCGTACCACGACGGGCGGATCGCCAGGATCGTCACGCCGATCGACAGGGCGCCGGCGATCAACAGCGTGAGCCGGCTGATCCGGCGGCGGTCGTAGGCGCGCGCCGCGAGCGCGAGGACGACGAGCGCAGCGACGACACCGAGGAACCGGATCGTCGTCACCGACCGCTCACGTGGCCGGACGCCACCGGTCCCGCGGGTCGATGTGCTCGGTGATCACGCGATCACGGAACCGCTCGATCACGGAGAGCATCGAGCCGACGAGCTCCGTCGACAGCAGATGCGGACGCAACCCGAGATCGAGCAGCTTCGTGTGGGCCGGGTTGTAGTAGTGCACTTCGGCCTCGACGCGCGGGTTGTCGAGCGGCTGGATCCCCACATCGAGCCCCGCCTGGACGCCGGCCTTCTGCACGATCTCGGCGAGCTCCATCACGGAGAACGACTCGGTGAACTGGTTGAACACGCGGAACTCGCCCGGGTCGGCGGGGTGCAGCACGGCGAGCTCGATGCAGCGAAGTGTGTCGACGATGTTGAGGTAGCCGCGGGTCTGGCCGCCGGTGCCGTACACGGTCAGCGGATGGCCGATCACGGCCTGGACGCAGAACCGGTTGAGGGCCGTGCCGAAGACGTCGTCGTAGTCGAACCGGGTGGCGAGGCGGTCGTCCAGGCGCGTCTCGTCGGTCTGGATCCCGTACACGACGCCCTGGTTGAGGTCGGTCGCGCGGAGACCCCAGACGCGGCACGCGAAGTGGATGTTGTGCGAGTCGTGCACCTTCGACAGGTGATACATCGACCCCGGCACCTTGGGGAACGGCAGGTAGTCGGACCGGCCGTTGTGCACGATCTCGAGGAACCCCTCCTCGATGTCGATGTCGGGTGTGCCGTACTCGCCCATCGTGCCGAGCTTCACGAGATGACAGTCCGGCGTGAGGTCGCGCATCGCCCATAGGACGTTCAACGTGCCCACGACGTTGTTGGTCTGCGTGAAGACCGCGTGGTCGCGGTCCTTCATCGAGTAGGGCGCGCTCGGCATCTCGCCGTAGTGGACGATCGCGTCGGGCCGGAAGCCGCCGATCACGTCTTGGGCGAGCTGCGGGTCGGTCAGATCCCCCTCGGTCACGCCGACCTCGCGGCCGCTCACCTCGTGCCAGGCGGCGGCGCGCGCCGGAAGGTCGGGAAGGATCGGCATCAACGAGTCGGTCCCCGCCTCGGCGTGGGCGCGCCGGCGCAGGTAGTTGTCGACCACGTGCACGTCGTGGCCGCGTTGCGAGAACCGCATCGCGGTGGGCCAGCCCAGGTATCCGTCACCGCCCAGGATCAGGATGCGCATGTCAGAGACGTCCTTCGCTCGGGGGAGAGAGATATCGATGGTACCGGGTGGGCGCTGCATCACCTCGCGAGGTCGGCCAGGGCTTCCAGCACCCTATCGACCTCTTCGACGGTGTGGTAGTGGCAAAAGCCTATGCGTACGGCGCCCCCGCTCTCGAGCAGGCCGAGCCGGTCGAACACCTCGATCGCGTAGTAGTGCCCGTCCCACGTGAAGATGCCGCGGTCGGCGAGCGCACGGCACGTGTCGAGCACGTCGAGCTCGCCGATCCGGATCGCGAACGTCGGCGTCCGCTCGGCCACGCGCGTCGGATCGCCGATCCCGATCAGCCGGATGCGCGGGACCGCCGCGATCCCTTCGAGGAACCGGCGCGCGAGGCGATGTTCGTGCGACTCGATGGCGTCGTACCCGCGACGGATCGCGGAACGCCGATCCCCGCCGCCGCCCAGCTCGGCGATGTACTCGATCGCCGCGATCGTCCCGGCGAGCGCCTCGTGGCTCTGGGTACCCGATTCCCACCGATCGGGGTCCTCGTCGGGAGCGGCGCGGAGCTTGTACGGCGTGAGCGCTGCCAGGAGCTCGGCGCGAACGGCCACCATCCCCTGGTGCGGACCGAAGTACTTGTACGGCGAGGTCGCGACGAGGTCGGCGCCGAGCCCGTGGAGGTCGATCGCGCGGTGCTGGGCCAGGTGCACGCCGTCGAGCGCGACGAGGGCGCCGGCCTGTTTCGCGATGCCGACGACCTCGGCGGCCGGCGGCATCGTGCCGACGGCGTTGGACGCGAGCGTGCACGCGACGAGCTTCGTCCTCGGGCCGATCGCGCCGGCGAGGTCGTCCAGGTCGAGCGTGACGTCGTCGGAGTGCACGTCGACCCAGCGCACGGTCGCGCCGGCGTCGGCGGCGGCGAGGATCCACGGACGCACGTTCGCGTCGTGGTCCAGGCGCGTCACGACGATCTCGTCGTCGGGCGTCCACGTTCGTGCGATCGATCGCGAGAGGTGCAGCAACAACGACGTCGCGTTCTGGCCGAAGACGACCTCGTGCGGATCACAGCCGAGCAGATCGGCGCCCGCGCGGCGCGCGTCGAGGATCAGCGCGTCGATGTCCTCGCTGACCGGGAACACCCCATGCGTGTTCGACGCGCCGGCGCGCATCCGGCCCGCGACCGCATCGATCGCGGTGTCGACCATCTGCGAGCCGCCCGGGGCGTCCGCCCACACGACCGGCCGACCGTCCCGGCCGGGTCGTGCGAGCGCCGGGAACCGCGCCCGGATCGCGGTCATGTCGAAGGTTTCGGTGGCCGCCACCGCCGAAGCCTCCCATATCAGGGAGCATGAAGGGCGCCCCTGACGGGGCGCCCTTCATAACCCGCGATGAGGGTCAGGCCTTCGCAGCGTCGAGCTCCGCGCCGAGCTGTGCGGACGACAGCCCTTCGTGCCGCGCACGCAGATCGACGTACAGCAGCACGGTCACGAGCGCCACGAACGGCGCGGTGATGATCTGCGCGATGCTCGCGAAGATCCAATAGCCCAGGAACGAGTCCCCGCCGATCGCGGTCAAGATCCCGTTCACGACGCCCGCGAGCAAGCCCGCGACGACGATCACGCCGAAGGTGTGCCACCAGTGGTCGCTGACGAGCCGCCACGACCGCTTCATCGAATCGACGGCGCCGAGGCGCTCGATGATGAACGCCGCGACCGAGACCGACAGGAAGACCAGGAAGATGATGCCGGGGATGATGAACAGGACGAAGCCGATCCCGACGACGAGCCCGACCAGCAGCGCCAGCCCGATCAAGCCCGCCAGCCGCGAGAAGGCGTATTGGTAGCTGGCCTTCACGTCGACCTCACGCCCGAGCGTTGCCCCGGCCCCTGCGGTCGTCATCGCCCCCGCGAGGAGCTGCTGGATCGCGATGGTGACGATGAAGCCGATCAAGCCGAGCAACGAGGCTCGCAAGACGCCGCCGGTGCATTGGTTCACGACGTCCTGGAGCGTCTGCGCGCTCTGCAGGCTCTCCTGCGTGCACGAGGGCTTGAAAACCACCTTCGTCAGCAGCGCGGACACGAACGTCAGCGGGATCACGACGATCGCGACGATCTGGATCAGCTTCACCGCGTTGGCGCGATAGAGCTCGAACGCAGCCGTCAAGATGTCGCCGAGGCCGCGTTGCGGGATCGCCCCGCCGCCGCCGGCGCTCGGTGGTGGTGGTGGCGGGGGCGCCATCCCGCCGTCGTCGAACCCGGACATACCCAGCCCTCCTCAGGGTCTCGGGGAACGGCCGGATAGTACGCCGGACGGCGAAACGATGTGGGAGCGTCCGGCTCGCTAGGCGGACACGAGGTCCCAACCCGCCGGCAGCTCCGGCTTGGGCCAGGCGGGGTCGGGGCGCCAGGATGTCCAGTCCTCGTCGAACGGCGGCTCGCGCAACAGGATGTGCTCGACCGCCCGCTCGCCCCAGTAGTGGAACCAGGCGGCGTCGTCCTCGGTGAACAACCCGCCGTCGATCGCCTCGGCGAGCTCGTCCTCGTCCTTCCACGCCCAGCTCGAGCGGTCGGGCGGGATCGTGACGTCCAGGATGTGCTCGACGAGGTCGAAGCCGGTGCGCGAGCGCGCGAGCGGCGTCTGCAGGTTCACGTAGTACTCGCGGAGATCGCCCGTCGCCTCGTACCCGAGGATCACGGCATACGGCGTGTCCGGGAACGCGAACGAGAGGTTCCACGTCTCGCCTCGGCGGATGTGCCGAAGGGTCCAATCCGTGGTCGGGATCCGCAGCGGCGTGCCGGCGGGGTCGACCGGTTCCATCGCCGTCGCGTGCGGGTGCACGGTGAGCATCGTCAGGTTGGGCTCGTCGCGGACGACCGTGGCGGGGCGGGCGAACCACACGCGTCCGTCCCACAGCTCCCGGATCGCGACCGTCGCGCCGGGCTCGAACGGTGCGACGGCGTCATCGATGCCGGCCGCGCTCGTACCCCCCATACGCTCGAGCGTACCGTCGCCGCGTGCGGGCTCGGATGCGGGACGGTTGCGGTTCCGTGACGGTGGTGTCGGCCTTGACGGATGTCAGAACAGGGGAGTAGCGTCGTTCTCCCTCCTCGAACATACGTTCGATTATCAGGAGGTCGGGTAGGCACAGATCGATGGGCCGGGGAACCAGATGACCAAGCGCTTCGACGAAGAGGTCCTCGTCGAACGCGACGCCGGGATGCCGGCGGCGTTCGAGTGGCGCGGGCGCCGGTACGAGGTCGCCGACGTGATCGGCAAGTGGCGGATCGAGGGGCAGTGGTGGTCCGACGGACGCGACCGCGAGTACTGGCGGGTCGAGGCGCGCGGCGGCGCCGTCTGGGATCTGTACTTCGATCGCCAACGCGATCGCTGGCACATGGAACGGCTGTGGGACTGAGCAGGCGATGGCAGCCTCGTTCGTCCATCTCGACGTTCGATCCTGCTTCTCCCTGAAGGAAGGCGCCTTCACGCCCGAACGGCTCGTCGCTCGGGCCGCCGCACTGGACATGCCGGCGGTGGCGCTCACCGATCGCGACGGGCTGTACGGCGCCGCCCGGTTCGTCCAGGCGTGCGCGCAGGCGGGCATCCGTCCGATCCTCGGCGCGTCGTTGACGGTGCGGGCGTCCGCGCCACCACCCATCGACGCGCATGTCGTGCTCCTCGCCAACGACGACACGGGCTACGCGAACCTCTGCCGGCTGCTGACTGACGCGCATCTGCTGGGCGTGCGCGGCGACCCGTGGGTGGCGGCCGAGCAGATCTGCGCGCATGCGCAGGGCCTCACCGTGTTGCTCGGGCCGCGGTCGCATCCCGGACGGCTCGCCGTCGCCGGCCGCGTCGACGCGGCGGCCGCCCTGGCCGCCGACTACCGCGAGGCGTTCGGCCCCGACCGATGCGTCGTCGCCGTCGAGCACCGGGTCGAGGCTCGGTCCGAGCCCGAGATCCGCGGGTTGCTGCGGCTCGCCGAGCGGCTGGACGCGACCGCGGTCGCGACCAACCCCGTGCGGTACCTCGAGCCCGCCGACGCGTTCGTCGCCGACGCGCTGGAGTGCATGCGCAAGATCGTGCCGATCGCCTCGACCAACGTCACCCGCACGAACGCCGAAGGGTGGCTCAAACCGGCCGAGCGCATGCGCGCGTTGTTCGCCGAACGGCCGGAGCTGTGCGACCGCACGCTCGAGCTCGCCGAGCGCTGCACGTTCGACCTCGGGCTGAGGCGGATCCACTTTCCGGACTTCCCGACGCCGACGGGGCGCAGCGCCGACGCGATGCTTGCCGAGCGGAGCCGCCGCGGTGTGCACGAGCGCGGGATGCGCGAGGATGAGGCGCTTCGCGACCGCTTGCACCTCGAGCTCTCGATGATCCGGCAGATGGGGTTCGCGGCCTATTTCCTGACGGTCGCCGACATCGTCGCCGACATCAAGGCGATGGGCATCTTCGCGGCGTGCCGGGGGAGCGCCGCGGGGTCGCTCGTGTGCTACCTCACCGGGATCTCCGACGTCGACGCCGTGCGCCACGAGCTGTCGTTCGAGCGGTTCATGAACCCGATGCGCGACGAGCCGCCCGATATCGACGTCGATGTCGAGTCGGCGCGCCGTGAGGACGTCTACGACATGATCCTCACGCGCCACGGGCACGAACGCGCCGCGTGCGTCGCGATGGTCGACACCTACCGCGCGCGCTCGGCGGTCCGCGAGGTCGGCAAGGCGCTCGGCCTGCCGGAGGTCGAGGTTGGCGTCGTGGCGAAGGCCTTCCCGCACATCTCGGCGCGCCACCTCCGGGACGGACTCGAGCAACTGCCTGAACTCCAAGGTCTGAACCTCCCGATGCGCCAACTCGACCTGTTGTTCCGCGTCGCCGAACGACTGGACGGGTTCCCCCGCCACATCGCGTTGCACCCCTGCGGGATCGTGCTCGCGAGCCACGACCTCGTCGAACGGGTGCCGCTCGAGCGAAGCGCCAACGGCCATCGGATGATCCAGGCCGACAAGGACGACGTCGAGCTGCTCGGCTACCTGAAGCTCGACGTGTTGGGCGTACGGATGCTGTCGTCGATGCGCCACGCGATCGACGAGATTGCGCGCACCACCGGCGAGAAGGTCGACCTGGAGCGCATCCCGCTTGACGATGAGCCGACGTTCGAGCTGATCCGCGCCTCCGACACGCTCGGGTGCTTCCAGATCGAGTCGCCGGGCCAGCGCGAGTTGCTCCAGCGGCTGTTGCCGGCGCGGTTCGAGGACCTGATCGTCGACATCTCGCTGTTCCGGCCCGGGCCGGTGAAGTCGGACATGATCCGGCCCTACATCCATCGTCGGAACGGCTTCGAGGATCCGACGTACGCGCACCCCGATCTCCGCCCGGCGCTGCAGGAGACCCACGGGGTGATCGTCTACCACGAGCAGGTGATCCGGACCCTCGCGGCGATCGCCGGCTATGACCTGACCTACGCCGACCACGTGCGCCGGCACCTCGACGACGAGACGATGTTGCCGGAGCTCCGCGCCGACTTCCTTCTGCGGGCGGCTGCACGAAGCGTCGACGCGGCCGCCGCCGAGCAGACCTGGGACGACGTCGCCCAGTTCGCGAGCTTCGGGTTCTGCAAGGCGCACGCCGCGGCGTTCGCGGTGCCGACGTATCGGTCGTCGTGGCTGAAGACGCACTTCCGCGCGCAGTTCTTCGCCGGCATCCTGACCCACGACCCGGGCATGTACCCCCGCCGTGCCCTGCTCGACGACGCGCGCCGCGCGGGGGTGCCGATCCTTCCGCTCGATATCCACCACAGCGAGCCCGAATACGTCGCCGAGGAGACCGGTGACGGCGTCGTCGGCATCCGGATAGGCCTGCAGGACGTCCACGGGATCTCCGGCGCCGACATCCGCTCGATCCTGCAGGCGCGCGCCGAGCACGCGTTCCACGACGTCGGCGACGTCCTGCGGCGCACCACGGTGCCTCGTCCGGTCCTCGAGGCGCTGGCGCACGCCGGTGCGTTCGACGCGCTGCCCGGTGGACGGCGTGGACATCTGTACGAGGCGATCACCGTCGAGGCCGCGCGCGAGGGTGACCAGCTCGCGCTCGCCGACGCGACGACGCACCAGCACGTGTTTGCCGAGTACACCGACGTCGAGGTCGTGCGCGCCGAGCTCGACGTGTTCGGGATCGACGCGACGCGGCACATGGTGAGCTTCTCGGAGCCGTTGCTCCGCGACCTCGGGGTCACGCGCGCGCGCGACCTGCATCGCAGGCGGCAGGGTACGTGGGTGATGGTCGCCGGGGTCAAGATCGCGTCGCAGACCCCTGCGGTGCGAAGCGGCCAGCGGATCATCTTCGTGTCGCTGGACGACGCCACCGGCCCGATCGAGGTCACCGTGTTCCCGTCGGTCCAGGACAAGACCGCGCGCACGGTGTTCCATGCGACCGCGATGGCGGTCTGGGGACAGCTGCGACGAACCGGCAAGCAAGGGGTGACGGTGATCGCCGAGGACGTCTGGGACCTGGTCGCGTTGCACCACGCGCGTCGTGAGGGGCGCCTGCGCGAGGCGATGGCCGTCGCCGCGCAACCGGCGGCGCCGCACGCCGGGAAACAGCTGTGGCACGCGAGTCCGGGCTCCGCGGGCTAGGGTGGCTGGGCGATGCCCGTTCGCCCGCCGGAGCCGATCCTGCACGTCGACCTCGACGCGTTCTACGCCGGCGTGGAGGTGCTCAAGGACCCATCGCTCCGTGGCACGCCCGTCGTCGTCGGCGGCACGGCCGCACGTGGCGTCGTGTCGAGCGCGTCCTACGAGGCCCGGCGGTTCGGCGTCCACAGTGCGATGCCGACGGTGAGGGCGAGACGCCTGTGTCCCGACGCGGTGTTCCTGCCGCCGGATTTCGATGCGTACCGGCTGCATTCCAATCGGTTCCGGGAGATCTTGCTCGCCCACACGCCGCTCGTGGAGCCGATCTCGCTGGACGAGGCGTTCCTCGACGTGGCCGGGGCGACACGGTTGTTCGGCGATCCCGTCCGGATCGCGGCGAAGATCCGTGCCGACGTCGAACGCGAGGTCGGTGTGACGTGCTCGGCCGGCGTCGCGGCGACGAAGTTCGTCGCGAAGCTCGCGTCCGATCACTGCAAGCCCGACGGGCTGCTGCACGTCCCGGCTGACGGGACCCGTGCGTTCCTCGAGCCGTTGCCAGTCGGACGCCTCTGGGGCGTGGGGGAGAAGACCGCGGAGCTGTTGTCGCGTCTCGCGATCCGCACGGTCGGTGACCTCGCGCAGACGCCGCCCGCCGTGCTCGAGCGGTTGCTCGGAGAAGCGGCGGCACAGCATCTGACCCAGCTGGCGCACGGCGTCGACGACCGTGACGTGGTCCCGTATGAGGCGCCGAAGTCGATCGGCCACGAGGAGACGTTCGATCGCGATCTCGACGACACCGACGAGATCCTCCGTGAGCTGCTGCATCTGTCGGGTCGGGTCGCGGCACGTCTGCGCGACGACGGCTACCGCGCGCGCACCATCTCCCTCAAGGTGCGGCTGGCGAACTTCACGACCCTCACCCGCGCACGCACGCTCGCCGACGCGACCGACGTCGGCGCCGACCTGTACCACCTGGTCGCCGAGCTGTACCGAGCGCTCCCCGGGGCAGCCCGGCGCGTGCGTCTGTTGGGCGTGCAGGCATCCGGATTGCAGGCCGCCGGCGCGGAGCAGCTCGCGCTGCTGCGTGGTGAGCGATGGGGCGAGGTCGAGCGCACGCTCGATCGCATCGAGCATCGCTTCGGCAAAGGAGCTGCGACGCAAGCGACCCTCTTGGACCGGCGGCACGAGCGCGTGCAACAACCCGAGCCGAAGCCCCACCGATCGGAAGAACCCGTCCCCCCAACTGCAGCTCCTTCCTATAATCGTCGATGAAGGTCGCGTCCCCGCCGGCCGGAGGGATCGATGCCACTCAGCGATCACGAACAGCGCATCCTCGAGGAGATCGAACGGCGCCTTGCCGAAGACGATCCGGCGTTCGTGGAACAGGTGGGGCGCACCGATCTGTACACGCATCTGGCGAGGCGGATCCGATTGGCCTCGATCGCGTTCTGCGTCGGGCTCGTGATGATCATGCTGTTCGTCTGGTCGGTCGTCGTGGCGGCGATCGGCTTCGTCGTCACCGTGCTGTCGGCCGTCCTGCTGTATCGCTACGTCGGGCAGCTCGGCCGCGACCAGCTGCGCCTGATGCAGGACGAAGGCTTCACGGTCTCGGGCGTCCTCGGACGGATCGTCACGCGCTTCCGACGACCGTGACACGCGCACGCGCGTGAAGCGCGCCGCCGAGATACCCCGCTAGCTCGACGCTTGCCACCACGCGAACGCGAGGTGTACAACGAGCACTCCCCTTCCCCGGGGGCGCGCGACCGCAGCGAACGGATGATGTGCTTCCTCTCCGAGCAAGGCAGCGCCCGCAGCGCGTGGAGTGAGGTCGATCGGAACGGAGGACGGGCGTCCGCATGGAGGGGTTCACCGCTCATCAAGCAAGCAAGTTCACCGCGTGTTCCCCGCGACAGCTCCGTTATTGGGACCAGATCGGACTCGTATCGCCTTCGGTGCAGAGCACCGGCGGCAGACCCGGCGTCCCGCGTCTGTACGCGTTCCGTGATCTCGTCGCGCTCCGCGTCGTGAAGTCGTTGCTCGACGGTGGCATGTCGCTGCAACGGGTTCGGCGATCATGGGCGTTCCTGAACAAGCGCGCCGGCCTCGACCGGCATCTGTCCGAGGTGCAGCTGGTGACCGATGGTCAGAGCATCTTCAAGATCTGCCGCCACGACGGGGAGGTCATGGACGCGTTGAAGGAAGGACAGATGGCGTTCTTCGTCGCGATCGACGACATCGCGACCGGCGTCGATTCGAACGTCCGCACGTTCCAAGACGACCGGGACAAGTTCGTGCGGGCGTTGCGCGAGGCCGCGGCCGTGGCCTCGACCGGCTCCTGACGTCAGTCCTGCCGGTACCGACCGAGCACCCGCTGGCGAAGCGGCGTGGCGGCGCGGAGCGCGTGGAGCACCGCGTCGGCGTCGCGGCGGACGCCCGCGGCGGTCGTGGCGTCCGGCCCGTCGGGTCCGTACGCGGCGCGGACCACCTCCGCGGTCATCCGCGACAGGGGTTCGTTGGCGCCGTCGAGGGTCTCGGTCGCAGCAAGCTTGCGGCGGAACTCCTCGGGCGTCTCGCCGGGTGAGCGTCCGACGCCGAGCTCCTTCGCGCGGTCGGTGAACACGTCGTACGTCGCAAGGACCAGCGTGCGCGGGTCACGCGCGGCGTGCATCCGTCGCCGGCGGCGGATCCAGTGCCACAGCGGGATGCCCATCGCGAGCAGGAGTCCGATCGCGAGGCCGGCGACGACGAGGCTCGACAGCGTGATCCCGCCGAGCGGACGTGGCCGCTGCGGGGCGGTTTCGCCGCCCAGAAGCTGGTTGGTGATGCCCGCCTTCACGTCGCCGACGCGGGTCGGTCCCTTGTCGGTGTTCGGCCCCTTGCTGCCTTGACCGGGGTGTAGCGTGCCGCAGTTGTGGCCCTGCCCCGGGACGCACACGGGCTCGGTTGCGGCGTTCGCGTACGAGAGGCTCGCGGGGTCGGAGAACGTCGGCGTCGGGTCGAACGTGAGCCATCCGTAGCCGTTGAACGGCACCTCGACCCAGCTGTGGTAGTCGTGGCCGTGCACGATGTAGGTGCCGGTCTCGTTCGCGACGGGGTCGCCTTGGGTGAAGCCGAGCCCGACGCGCGCCGGGATGCCGAGCGAGCGCAGCATCACGGCCATCAGCCCCGCGAACTGCTGGCAGAAGCCTCGCCGGTCGTGCAGAAAGTCGGCAAGCGCCTGTGGGTTGTCCTGCAGGTCGACGTTCGGGTCGTAGGTGAAGCTCGGGCCGCGGAGGTGATGCATGATCGCCATCACCGCGTCGTAGGTGGAGTCCGCGTTCGCGGTCCACCGTTGGGCCGTCTGTGCGACGACGGGGGGGATCGGCGTGTCGGTCGGGAGCTGGGTGTCGACGGGGTCGGCGTGCGCGACGTCGGCGTTCCGCAGATCGTCCGGCGTCGGGTTGGCGTACGTGGACGTCACGGTGTAGCTCTCGCCCTTATCGGGCCACCCGTCCATCGTCAGCGACGATGAGAGCGGATGCCACGACACGGTGTCGCCCGTCTCGATCGACGTGGGCAGGCCGCCCGCCACGAGCCAGCTGTACCCGAGGTCGTCGAGCATGGTGAACGTCTGCGTCACGCTCTCGCCGTTGATGGAGGAGAGCTGGATCGTGCCGTCCTGGATCTCCGAGCCGGGATCGGCCCGTGCCTGCCAGGTGTCGCCGTCGAACGTGTCGAGGGCGACCATGCGCCAGTACGACAGGTGGCCGGGCTGCACCTGGACCTCGAAGAACGGGGGGTTGTTGTCCTTCGTGTCGCGCAGGATCGAGCCCATCTGCACGAGCGGGCTCACGCGGATGCGGTTGTCGCTGCCGAACCTCGAGATGTCCAGGACCGACGTCGTCCCGAACCCCGGGACGAACAACGGCGCGATCGCCGCCACGACGAGCGCCGTCGCACCGACGCGCCGCGCGTTGCTCCCAGCGACGGGCAGCAGCCGGTCGCGTCCGGCGACGGGCGACCACACGGGGCCCCACGCGCGGATCCGCCGGAGAGAGTCCGCGAAGAGCACGGCGAGCGCGGCGATCAGGAACAGGACCCCGTAGATCGGTTTGATCTGGTCGTCGAGCACGCTGTCGGCGAACACGACGAGCGCAAGCGGCGGCACGAGCGCGAGCAGGGGACTCTGCGCGCGGAACGCAAGCGCGTAACACGAGAACACGGCGGCCCACACCGCGATCGCGCCCGCCATCACGAGCGCGGGCGTGGCGGGCGCGGGGGAGACGTACTCGCGCGCTTGCGCCCCGACCAGCGTCGCAAGGGTGCCGAGCGTCCGGACGCTCGAGACCGTCGGCAGCGCGTACCACGTCGAGTGAGGGACCGCGACCCATGTGACGGCGAGCAGGAGCGCCGCCGCGCTCACGAGCGTCGCGACGAGCATGCCGCGGCGCTCGGTGATCCAGGCGAGGACGCCCGACGCCAACCCGACGGCGATCATGCGGTAGCTGGCGCCGTGGCCGACCAGGATGCGGCCGAACGCGAACCCGACCGCGATCGCGACGAGACAGATCGCGAGGAGTGCGCTCAGGCGCTGGAGGCGGGGCGGTGCGCCCTCGGTGTGTGCCATCGTTCTCGCAATCGCATGGGTGGGGACAGGATCAGGCAATCCCACCCGGCACGAACCAGGGTGAGATGCGCTTGGGTTGCACGCGACGTGAGCTGGCTCCGCCGCGCCTCGGGTTCGCTCTCTGGGTCGAGCGGGTGGACCAACACGGCGAGCTTCGGGCCGAACGACCCGCCGGCGCGCACGAGCGGGGGCAGGTCTTGCGGCGGGGGCGGCGCACCGACGAACACGAGCGAGGTGTCCTGTGCACCGGCCAGGCGCAGGCCTGTCATCACGCGGCCGAGCGTCCGGCCCCGTCCGGGGCGGACGCCGGCGAGGAGGTCGAGGAACGTCTCTTCGTCGACGGTCGTGATCGCGGTCTCGTCCATCCCCAGGCGAAGTGCGAAGCCGTTGCGCGTGAACAGTGCGCCGATGCTCGCCGCGCACGACACCGCGCGCTCGAACGCTGCGCCGTGCTCCGGCCCGAGCATCGACTCGCGGGTATCGAGGTAGATCAGCCCCGCGGCACGGCGCGAAGCCTCGTCCTGCCGGATCATCAGCTCGCCGGTGCGTGCAACCGACGGCCAATGGATCCGGCGCAGGTCGTCGCCCTCTTCGTACCCGCGCATCGTGTAGTACTCCTCGCCGGTGCGCAGCAGCTGGCGGGCGCGTGCGCTGCCGACGTTGGTGACGCTCGTCGCCTCGGCAGGCGCGCGGAGATCCTCGACCTCCGGCGTCACGAGGAGCTCGTCACGGCCGTCGAGGACGACGCGCCGCCGCGTGAGCCCGAACGCGTCCGTGCGATCGACGGCCATCGGACCGATCATGTATCGGCCGCGCGCGTTCGGCACGATCGTGTACGAGACGTGCTGCAGCGCGCGCGCCGAGCCCGCGACGACGACGCGGGCCGGCCTGCCGAGCGACGGCGGGAGCCGGTCCTCCAGGAGCAAGAACGACGGCTTCGCGGCGCCCTCGTGCGTCACGTCGAGCCGCACGGTCACCCTCGTGCCGGGCGGCACACGCGGCTCGGAGAGGTGCCGCTGCACGTGGATCGTCCGTGTTCCCCACCGGACGAACAGCGCCGCGATGAAGGGCAGGAGGAGGAGTCCGACCGCGACCGTCTCGAGCCCAGGCGAGCCGAGGATCCGCGCGGCGACCCACATCCCCACGCCTGCCAGCGCAACCGCAACGCCGCGCGGGGTGAGCATCAGTCCCGCTCGGCGACCGGCACCTCGACCGTCGCCGACAGATCCGCGATCACGGTCGCCGTGTCGCGTCCGGCCATCGCCGCGTCGGCCGTGACGATCAGGCGGTGCGTGAGCACCGGTCCGGTGAGCGCCTTGACGTCGTCGGGGATCACGTAGTCACGGCGCGCGGCGGCCGCGTACGCGCGCGCCGCCCGCAGCAGCATGATCGAGGCGCGCGGGCTGGCGCCCAGGTAGACGTCGGGGTGGTCCCGCGACGCTTCGACGAGCGCGACGATGTAGGTCCGGATCGCCGGCGCGACGTGGACCTCGCGTGCGAGCTCGATGAGCTCAGCCACCGCCATCGCGTCACACACCGGCTCGAGATCATCCAGCGGTTGCCCGGAGCTGTGCGTGGCGAGGATCTCCGCCTCGACGTCGGTGTCGGGATAGCCGACCGACAGCCGCATCATGAACCGGTCGAGCTGCGCCTCGGGCAGCGGATACGTGCCCTCGTGTTCGACGGGGTTCTGCGTCGCGACCACGATGAACGGCGTGCCGAGGCTCCGGGTCTCCGCGTCGGTCGTGACCTGCCGCTCCTCCATGCATTCGAGCAGCGCCGACTGCGTCTTGGGAGACGCGCGGTTGATCTCGTCGCCGAGGACCACGTTGGCGAACACGGCGCCCGGACGGAACTCAAAGTCGCCGCGCTCCTGGTTGAAGACGTTCACGCCGGTGATGTCGGTGGGCAGCATGTCGGGTGTGAACTGGATCCGCCGGAACGAGCAATCGATCGAGCGCGCCATCGCCTTGGCGAGCATCGTCTTGCCCACGCCCGGGACATCCTCGATCAACAGGTGTCCTTCGGCGACCAGCGCGACCAGTGCCAGCCGGATCTGCTCGTGCTTGCCGCGCACGACGCGCTCGATGTTGTGCTCCAATGCGTCGAACCGCTTGGCGAACACCTGCGGATCGCGCGCCTCTTGCCGAAGCTCCACTAGGACACCACCTGTTCGCTTGGCTGTTCGCTTGGCCGCTCCATTGGCCGTTCCTTGGCTCAGTTGCGTCACATCGTACCCCTGCTCCCAACATCGGTTGCCGGTGCATGGCGGGGCGATAACCGTCGGACGCTGCAGAGCGCGCGAGGGTTCCGCGGCGCGGGGGGAGACATGCGGGCCGGCGAACGTTGAGGGGCCGGTCCGACGGTTCGACGCCTCGCGCGGCCCCTGATCGCAACTCCAGGCATCCCGCCGGACCGACCCGCGCCCAAGGTTACACGCTTGTGATTCTAGCCGCGAGCCGTAGACTCCCGTCATGGGTAGGGCGCTCGTGCTCAACGCCACCGATGTGCCGCTCGCCGTGCTATCGGGGCGCAGAGCTGTCGTACTCGTTCTCAAGGAAAAGGCCGACGTCGTCGTCAGCAACGGCGCTATCTTCCGCAGCGAGCACGTCAACATGGACGCCCCGTCGGTGGTGCGCCTTCGGCGATTCGTGCACGTCCCGTATCGCCATCAGGCGCCGCTGACGCGTCGTGGCGTGTTCGCGCGCGACGCCTACACCTGTCAGTACTGCGGTGCCAACGCTGAGAATCTCGATCACGTGCTGCCGAGGTCGCGTGGCGGGCTCCACGTATGGGAGAACGTCGTCGCGGCGTGCCGGCGATGCAACGCCAAGAAGATGGACCGCACGCCCGCCGAGGCCGGGTTCACGCTCGCGCGCGCTCCGTTCGCGCCCTCCGACGGTTTCCGTCTCACCCTCGGCGCGGTCGAGCCCGGCTGGGCGCAGTACCTCGCCTGATCGGCTCGCCTCTCGTTCCGGAATCTCCTCTCTGACGCTGGGCCTGACCCTGGTTTGACCCCTGATCCGCGCCGTCCCGAACATCAGTTCGGCCGCAACGTCTGTTGACGTAGTGGAGCGACAGTGGCATAAACGGGGACCCAAGTGGAGGAAAGGGGAGGACGCGTGGCCGAACTGCTCGGCGCGCACAGCTACCAGCTCGACCCGAAGGGGCGGTTGTCGC
>Ga0136846_1235511_pt1 | contig 37555 bp, 31 predicted proteins | sample HopSoiMetagenom2_FD_96841 | JGI IMG/M metagenome (GOLD analysis project Ga0136846, IMG submission 96841) | Grasslands soil microbial communities from Hopland, California, USA - 2 Assembly 2016 (version 4) | ecosystem: Environmental > Terrestrial > Soil > Grasslands | place: USA: Hopland...
CGGCAGCGGCGGGCTTGGGAGCCACCGCCGGAGCCGGAGCCGGTGCCGGGACGACCGGGGTCACGGGAGCCGCGGGGACGGCCGGGGTCGGGGTGGTCTCTGCGGCCCTCGCGGCCGCAGTGCCCGCCGTAGCCGTGGGAACGGAGGCCGCTCCGGGCTTGTAGTCGGCGAAGAAGTCCCACCAGGCACGGTCTACGGAATTCGGGTCCTGGAGGTACTGCTGATAGATCTCGTCGACGAGCCACTCGTTGGGTCCGAACGCAGCCGCAGGGTTACCTGCGGGTTCGTCGGTCGAGATGCTCGATGAGTTACTGGGGGACTGTGGCGACACGGCGGCAACCGCCCTCTTCCGCTTCACATGGTGGCTTCACAAGGTGATGGACAGCGGGAATCAAGGCTACGCCCCTGTGGCCGAAAGGTCAGTCCGGGCCCCTGCAACGTCGCGTAAGTCACATCAAGAATCGGGTTTCGGGGCGCGAAATGGCGGGAAACAAGCGGGGTTCCGGTCCGAAAGGGACACGTGAGGGATGCGGAAACTATCGACCGGGCGCACCAAATGCGCGGGCCTGTGAGCAATCACACGTATCCACGCGCGTCCGTCAGCGCGGATGCCAGGTGGATCTTGCGGCTCCGCTTCGAACTTTACGTCAACTTGGGACGGATGACCCTCCCGGAAGGGTGACCAAAATCCGGCATCCTCGCTCGGATTCGGCCACACCGATCCGGCCGCCGTGCAGATCGACCGCCCAGCGGGCGATCGCCAGCCCGAGTCCCGTACCGCCGTCGCTGCCGGGCCCGTGCGGCGAGCTGACGCCGCCTCGGTTGAACCGCTCGAAGACGCGGTGCCACTCCGAACGCGGAATGCCCGGACCCTCGTCCAGGATCTCCAGCTCCAGCGAGTCGGCCGGCGTCCCGCGCCGCGCCTTCACCGTGACGCGGCCGTGCGCGGGGCTGTGCTTGACCGCGTTGTCGATCAGGTTGGCGACGACCTGGTGGAGGCGTTCCGGATCGGCGTGCGCGATCAGCTCGGGCGGGTTGACGTCGAGGTGCAGATGGACGTCGTTACGGGTGTGACCGCCGGAGCCCGAGGCGATGCCCGCGCGCGTGGAGGCCAGCATGTTGGCCTCCTTGAGCACCCCGGACAGGTACGGCCAGACCTCGAAGCGGCGCTTGCGCAGCGGTACGACCCCGTTGTCGAGCCGGGAGAGGTCCAGCAGGGTCTCCACCAGCCGCCCGAGACGCTCGGTCTGCTTGAGCGCCGTACGCATGGTCTCCGGATCGGCGGCCGAGACCCCGTCCACCACGTTCTCCAGTACGGCGCGCAGACCCGCGATCGGGGTGCGCAGCTCGTGCGAGACGTTGGCCACCAGCTCCTTGCGCTGACGGTCCTGGGCCTCCAGCTCGTCCGCCATGACGTTGATGGTCTGGGCCAGGTCGCCCAGCTCGTCCCAGCGGTTCTCGCGCACCCGGCGCGTGTAGTCGCCGTGCGAGATGGAGCGGGCCACCGCGTTCATGTCGTCCAGCGGCGCGGTGAGCGAATGGGCCACGAACTGCGTTATCAGCAGCGTGGCGATCATCGAGAAGACCGTGATGAAGCGGAGCTCCGTCTTGGTGTGCACCGCGATCATGGACAGACCGGTGGTGATCAGCACCGAGACGACGACCAGGGCACCCAGCTTGGTCTTGATCGAGAACGGACGAACGCCGCCCCAGGGCTCCCCGGAGCTCCTCCGTGCGGCCGGCCGCCCCAGGTTCATGGCGTCGGTGTCTCCAGTGCGTAACCGACCCCGTGCACCGTACGGATCCGCTCGGCGCCGATCTTCCGGCGCAGCGCCTTGATGTGGCTGTCGACGGTGCGGGTGCCGGAGGCGTCCGCCCAGTCCCACACCTCGGCGAGTAGCTGCTCGCGGGAGAGGACGGCGCGGGGCGTGTTGGCGAGGCAGACGAGCAGGTCGAACTCGGTGGGCGTGAGGTGCACGTCCTCGGAGCGCACCCGCACCCGCCGCTGCGCGTGGTCGATCTCCAGCTCGCCGAGCCGCAGGATGCCGGAGCGCGGCGTCGACGCGGCGATGGCGGCCCGCTCGACGCGGCGCAGCAGTACGTGCACCCGCGCGGCCAGCTCACGCATGGAGAAAGGCTTCGTCATGTAGTCGTCGGCGCCGACACCGAGCCCGACCAGCATGTCGGTCTCGTCGTCGCGCGCGGTGAGCATCAGTACGGGTACGGCCCGCTGGGCCTGTACGCGCCTGCACACTTCCAGCCCGTCGAAGCCGGGCAGCATGATGTCGAGGATCAGCAGATCGGGCTGCCAGGCCTCGGCGGTGTCGACGGCGGCCGGCCCGTCGCCCGCGGTCTGCACGAGAAATCCCTCTGCGCGCAGACGGGCCGCGATGGCGTCGACGATCGTCGGGTCGTCCTCGACCACGAGAACCCGGCGCTGGGCGCCGGGAGTCGCCGCCGCGCCGTTCTGGGAGGTGTGTGTCTGCTCCATCGCCCGCCCCTGAAGTGTGCTTTTCGGAACCTGTGGGGTGGTTCCTTGGCTGCGCTTGTCCGCGCATGACTGCGGTTGACGCACGACTGATCGGATGAGTGATCGGCGTCAGGGAAGCAGAGTACGGGCAGTCACCGCGTGGGGGCTATCCAGGCCCGACGGCGAGGTGGACGACGTCGGGGACGCCCCGGGCAACCTGGATCTCTTCGGTGCGTACTGCCCGGAACCCGGCATTCCATAGAGTTTGCTCAAATTCCCGGGAGGGCCGCGCGGACCACACCGCGAGTACCCCGTCCGGCCTCAACGCCCTTGCGCAGCCCGCCAGTCCGGCCTGCGAATACAGGCCCGCGTTGCCCTCCGTGACGGTCCAGCCAGGCCCGTTGTCGATGTCGAGACACAGCGCGTCAAATGTGGCGGAGGTCTCATGGACGTATTTCACGAGGTCGGCTTCGACGATCCGGGTGCGGGGGTCGGCGAGGGCGTCGGCGGAGAGCGGGGTGAGTGGCCCGTTCCGATGCCAGTCGATGATCGCGGGCTCCCGTTCGACGACGGTGATACGTCCCCAGTACGGGTCGGCCGCGGCGTGCGCGAGTGAGAACCCGACGCCGAGGCCGCCGATCAGAACGTGCGGGGCGGGGGCGGTGCGGTCGCCGCCGAGGGCGTCGCGGGCGGCGTCGACGAGCAGGCGCTCGGACCGGCCGTCCGAAGTGTCCATCAGGAAGCACCCGTTGGCGATGATCTGCAGTAACTCCCCGTGCCTGCGCAGCGCGACCTCGCCGTACGGACCCTCGCGGCGGTCCAGGACTTCTGGGGCTTCGTGGCAGGCGGTCGTCCGGGGCATACGGACATTTTGCCAGCGCGCGCGGGGTCGGGCCCGGCCTTTACGGGACTCACGGGAGTTGTCGGCTTGCTGTGAATCGGCTGCCGCGTGGCGCGGGTCACAGACAGCGGCCCACTTGAGGGCGAAGGCTGGGGGGAAACGGAAGGAGCGCCTCACCGTGGAGCGGGCCGATGCGCTGGGTGACGTGACGCCGGGTCAACCGGCGTGCTCGGACGTGCCCGTCGCGGACGGCGTGCGGCTGCTGGACGGGATGCCGAGGCAGCGGGGGCCGGCGGAAGCCGTGACCGCGCGGCCCGCGACCGCCCGGGGTGCCGCCCCCGGGAGACGGTGGGTCGTGCGCCCCTGGCGTCTTCTCCCCTCGCCCACCGGCACCCCGTTCACCTGCGTGTTCGCCGCCGTCCTCCTGGTCACGTCCTTCGTCTCCGAACACGCCGACCCCGCCCTCGTGCACACCCTCCACCAGGGCTCCAGTACGGACGTCGCCCATCTCGTACGGACGCCCGTGCTCGTGCTGGTCGCCAGCGCGCTGTGGGTCGTGGGCGGCGTGACCTCCTCGTACGCCGTTGTCCTCCTCTTCGTCCTCACCGCGCTGGAACGGCGGATCGGCGGTTCGCGCACCGCCGGGGTGTTCGCGCTCGGGCATGTGCTGGCCACCCTCGCGACCGAGGTGCCGGTGGGGCTCGCGGTGCTGGTGGGGGCGCTGCCCGCGAGTTCGGCGCACCGGCTCGACTACGGGATCAGCTTCGGGGTCGCGGCGAGTGTGGGGGCGCTGGCCGGGCTGCTGCGGCCCTGGCTGGGGTGGCCGATGCTCGCGGTGTTCGGCGGGGCGCTGGTTCAGGATCTCGTCGAGTACGCCGATCCGCTGACCAACTGGGGGCATGTGCTGGCGCTGGCCATCGGGGTCGCGCTGTGGCCGTGGGTGCGCCGGGCCCGGCGTCCGGGCGAATCACGGAAAGTCACCGCCCGACTACAGCGATCCCGATAGCCTGCCCGAAGGGGTGGGGCCGGCGGGCGCGCGGTCGCACCGGAGGGCGAGGGCTGCCGAGGGGGTCGGTGTGGGGGAGAGGCTGCGGGTCGCGGACGTCGAGCGGATGCCCACGGAGAGACTGGTCGCGCTGATCACCGAGAGCTTCGACAACCTCGTGACCGTGGCCATCGCGGAAGCCGTCCACGGCAGGTTCCTCCCGCCGCGCACCGGCCGCCTGTTGCGCAAGGCGGAATGGCGGCTGGACTGGCAGGACGCCCTGCTGTGCGCCGGCGGGGAACTCCAGGTCGCCACCGAGCGGATGCGGTACACCGGTGACCCCCGCCTGGAGGCCACCGAGCACCGGCTGAGCCGGGTTCGCCATCGCGCCCACGAGGCCGCCGTCCTGGTCAAGAAGCTGCGGCGCAACGACTTCCACAACAGCCGCGAACGCAAGTGCGGTACGAACTCCCACCTCACGGCCCAGGGCTGGCTGCGGATCGCGTTCCCGGACGAGTACGCCGAGCTGGTCCAGCGGGAGCGCGACCGGCGGCACCTGAGCGACCTGGCGGAGCCGCCCGCGTTCCGTGACGTGCACGACGAGATCGCGTACGCCGTCGGCGAGGGCCGGCTCGCCGCGCCGCGTTCCCCGGGCGTCGACGCGCTGCTCTCGGCCGCCGACACCGCCGTACGGCTGGCCGCGGCCGACGACGCCAAGGACCAGGAGGAACGCGACATGGCGCTGCGGCATCCGCTGATGCTGAAACGGTGGGAGAACGCCCTGCGGGAACTGGGCGAGATGGCCGCGGAACGGGCCCGCGCGGAGACACCGCACGCCCTGGGCACGCTTCCCGAGGACTTCCGCGCGCTGTCCGAGGCGGAAGCGGTCGCGGTGCTCAACGCCCGGCGGTTCCTCGCGGCCGTCCAGCAGCGGCGCATGGAGTGCAAGCGGTACATCCGGCAGCTCACTCAGGCGTTGCGTGAACGGGCGCTCGAAAATCCGTACACGCTGGCCGCGTCCGAGGCCAAGGCGGCGGCCGACCGGCTTCTCCTCGAAGAGCATCCGGCGGAATACGCCTTCATTCGCGCCGAGTTGCGTGTGCGTGAGGAGTACGCCGGCCGGCTGCCCCTGTCCCTCGTCAGCAGCCCGGGGCGTGCAGAGATCAAGCGCCGGGTCCTGGGCGCTCTGGCGGACGGCTCGTGGCTGTGCTCCACACTGCCGGAAGCGCGCTGACGGCGGCCGGTTCGGCCTCCGCCCCCGTGAAGTGCGCGCTGGTCAGCGACGCCTCCACACGCCAGCCCAGTGCCTCGTACAGGGCCCGTCCGTCCGGCGTCCCGGCCAGTACGCCTCTCTCCGCGCCCTGTGCGAACGCCTCCCGCGCGAGGGTGCGCATCACGAAGGTGCCCAGGCCCCGGCGACGGTGCGCGGGGGAGGTCTCCACCTGGTCGACGACCGCCGTCCGGCCCGTGGGGGCGATCTGGCCCCGGGCGGCCCAGGAACCGTCGGCCCCCGCGAGCATCACGCGTGTGACGCCGCCGCGCGTCCAGACGCGGACCCGGTAGCCGTCGGGGACGGCGGGCGCCTCCGAGGCGGTCAGCGGGACCGACATGAGATAGCCCGGCTCGGGGTCGACCGACCAGCCCTCGCCGAGCCACGCGCCGACCCGCGCCGGGTCGTCGAACACCTTGAGCCACACGCCCGCCCCGGTCACGGCGTCGGCGACCTTCCGGACGGTCCGTTCCTCGACGGCGTCGTTCACGGCGTCCAGGACGTGCCGGGTGACGGCATGGGCCAGGCCCATGTCGATCGTGTATCCCCAGGGCTCCATCAGGGGTGGCGACGCCCCGCGCGAGACGACCCAGCCGTCGACCCAGGCCCGCACGGTTCCGTCCACGCCTACCTCCCATGTAATAGATGTTCATGACTTTCGGCTGTTACCTCGTCGACTGTATGCGGGTGCTCCGGTGCGCCGACAGAGGTGATCGCTCATGGCGAACACGCCCCGGGGAACAATCGGCCCCGCCCGAGCATTGAGTCGGCATAACTCAACTTGACTGCCGAAGGGGAGATCATGGCTGCTGAGTCCGAGGCGTTCACACCGCTCACCCTGCCCGTGCTGCCGCTCGACGACGAGGTCGTGCTGCCCGGGATGGTGGTTCCGCTGGACCTGAACGACGCCGATGTACGGGCCGCGGTGGAGGCCGCACAGGCCGCCGCGCGCACCGAGCCCGGCAAGCCCAGGATTCTGCTGGTGCCGCGCATCGACGGGACATACGCGAGCACCGGTGTCCTTGGCACCGTCGAGCAGGTCGGCCGGCTGGCCGACGGCGATCCGGGCGCCCTGATCCGGGCCCGGGGCCGGGTGAGCATCGGCGCCGGGACCACGGGGCCGGGGGCCGCGCTGTGGGTGGAAGGGACGCGGATCGACGAGACCGTCCCGGACCCGCTGCCCGGTCATGTCACCGAACTCGCCAAGGAATACAAGGCACTTGCCACCGCCTGGCTGCGCAAGCGCGGCGCCTGGCAGGTCGTCGACCGGGTACAGGCCATCGACGATGTCTCCGCCCTTGCCGACAACTCCGGTTACTCACCCTTCCTCAGCACCGACCAGAAGATCGAGCTGCTGGAGACCGCCGACCCGGTGGCCCGGCTGAAGCTCGCCACCCAGCACCTGCGCGACCACCTCGCCGAGCAGGACGTCGCCGAGACCATCGCGAAGGACGTCCAGGAAGGCGTCGACAAACAGCAGCGGGAGTTCCTGCTGCGCAAGCAGCTGGAAGCCGTACGCAAGGAACTGCGCGAGATCAACGGCGAGCAGGACGGCGAGGAGTCCGACGACTACCGGGCCCGCGTCGAGGCCGCCGACCTGCCCGAGAAGGTGCGCGAGGCCGCTCTCAAGGAGGTCGACAAGCTGGAGCGGTCCTCCGACCAGTCGCCCGAGGGCGGCTGGATCCGGACCTGGCTCGACACCGTCCTCGAACTCCCCTGGAACGAGCGGACCGAGGACTCCTACGACATCCAGGGCGCCCAGACCGTGCTCGACGCCGAGCACGCGGGGCTGCAGGACGTGAAGGAGCGCATCACCGAGTACCTCGCCGTGCGCAAGCGGCGCGCCGAGCGCGGGCTCGGGGTCGTGGGCGGGCGCCGTGGCGGCGCCGTGCTCGCGCTCGTCGGGCCGCCCGGCGTCGGCAAGACCAGCCTCGGTGAGTCCGTCGCGCACGCCATGGGCCGCAAGTTCGTCCGGGTCGCGCTGGGCGGGGTCAGGGACGAGGCCGAGATCCGTGGGCACCGGCGGACGTATGTCGGCGCGCTGCCCGGACGCATCGTGCGGGCCATCAGGGAAGCCGGGTCGATGAACCCCGTCGTTCTCCTCGACGAGATCGACAAGGTCGGCTCCGACTTCCGGGGCGACCCGGCCGCCGCGCTGCTCGAAGTGCTCGACCCGGCGCAGAACCACACCTTCCGCGACCACTACCTCGAAGTCGAACTCGACCTCAGCGACGTCGTGTTCCTCGCCACCGCCAACGTCCTCGAAGCCATTCCCGAGGCCCTGCTCGACCGGATGGAACTCGTCCGGCTGGACGGGTACACGGAGGACGAGAAGGTCGTCATCGCCCGCGACCACCTGCTGCCCCGGCAACTGGAGCGGGCCGGGCTGGAGAGCCCCGAAGTCACCCTCGACGAGGGCGCGTTGCGCAAGCTCGCCGGGGAGTACACCCGGGAGGCCGGCGTCCGCAACCTGGAGCGGTCCATCGCGCGGCTGCTGCGCAAGGTCGCCGCACAGCACGAACTCGGGGAACGGAAGCTGCCGTTCACCGTCACCGAGGACGATCTGCGGGCCCTCATCGGCCGGCCCCACCACGTGCCCGAGTCCGCCACGGACCCGGCCGAGCGGCGTACGGCCGTACCGGGTGTGGCGACCGGGCTCGCGGTCACCGGGGCCGGGGGCGACGTCCTCTACGTCGAGGCCTCGCTCGCCGACCCGGAGACCGGGGCGGCGGGGCTCACGCTCACCGGGCAGCTCGGTGACGTGATGAAGGAGTCCGCGCAGATCGCGCTCTCCTTCCTGCGCTCGCACGGCGCCGAACTGGAACTGCCCGTGGGTGACCTGAAGGACCGGGGCGCGCACATCCACTTCCCGGCGGGGGCCGTGCCCAAGGACGGGCCGAGCGCGGGCGTCACCATGACGACCGCCCTCGCCTCGCTGCTCAGCGGACGGCTCGTCCGCACGGACGTCGCCATGACCGGCGAGGTCTCGCTGACCGGGCGGGTGCTGCCCATCGGCGGTGTGAAGCAGAAGCTGCTCGCCGCGCACCGGGCCGGCGTCACCACCGTGATCATCCCCAAGCGCAACGAGGCCGACCTGGACGACGTCCCGGCCGAGGTCCTGGAGAAGCTCGACGTCCACGCCGTCACGGACATCCGCCAGGTCCTCGAACTGGCGCTCGCCCCGGCCCAGAACCCGGCGGAGGTGAAGGTTCCGGCAGCGGCGTGACGGACGCTGCCGGTCGGGTAGGGCCTGTCGTTTGGATCACACCGGTTTCGGGCTGCGGCGCCTTTGTCTGCCGGTGAGCGGGGTGTGGTGCGTGCAGCTGCAAGGCGGAGGAGGGCGTCGACGCGATGGGGGTCCCCCCGGTCGAGCGCAGTCGAGAGTGGGGGAGTCGGCAACTGACGACAACGCGGCAGATGTGCGTGCCACACCCCGCGGCCCAGGCGTGATCCAAACGACTGGCCCTGGGGCCCGGGTCCCGGAAGGGGTCCGGGCCTTCCCGTACGGCGGTCCGGGGTTGGAGGGGACCTGGAGGACGCCGTCGGTCCAAGGCTGCGAAATACTGTCCGAACTGCGGCGACGGCCGTGTTCGACGGAAATTTTCTTCAGCGGCGAGAACCGGATCAGGGGTGCTGACGTGGACGAGGACGGCAACGGCGCGGGAAGCCTCGGCGGGCGGCGTGTCGAACCCACGGCGCCAGGGCGCGAGGTCGAGGGGGAATTCCTCGCCCTGGAGCGCGAGTTGACCGTGTTCCTGCGGCGCGCCCGGGCCAACTCCGGGGAGATGGCCCGCGAGGTCCATCCCGACCTGGAGTCGTCGGCGTACGGGCTGCTGGTGCGGCTCGACGAGTGCGGGCGCCAGCGGGCCACCGAGCTCGCGGCCTACATCGGCGTCGGCAAGGCCACCATGTCCCGGCAACTGCGCGCCCTGGAGGACCTGGGCCTCGTCGCCCGCGAGCCGGACCCGGCGGACGGTCGCGCCTGGCTCGTCCACCTCACGGACGAGGGCCGCGCCCGCTTCCGTACCGTCCGGGAGGCACGACGGGCGCGGTACGTGCGTGAGCTGGCCGCCTGGGACCGCGTCGAGGTCGCCGAGCTGGCCCGGCTGCTGCGTCAGCTGAACGCCGGCATGGAGAAGTAGGGCCCCGGCCGCCCGCCCTCAGAGCTCCTCACAGCTCCACGTACGCCACTGTCGCGTCGTCGTGCGCCTTGGCGCGGCCCAGGCGCCGCCGGCCTCCCTCCGCGTCCGCCCGCTCCAGCTCCCGTACGCGGTGCACCAGCGCCCCCGCGCCCTCCTTGCGCACGGCGGTGAAGCAGGCCGTCCAGCTGCCCTCGCCGAACCTCTCCACCCAGCGGGTCGCCCCGTCCGTCAGGGCGGCCAGGGCGCGCACCTCGGCGCGCGGCAGCGAGCCCGTCACCGCGCGGGCCGCCACCGACGGATCGGCCGCGGCCGTGAAGAAGCCGCCCTCCTTGTTCCGTACCGTCGCGTCGGCGATCGCGTCCGACGCCAGGGAGGCGCGGGGGACACGGGACAGCCGGTCGTCCAGGTGTGCGATGACCGTGCCGTCCGGGGACTCGGTCAGCAGGGCGGCGTCGGACAGCACCAGGTGCTCGACGGTGGCCGGGGACCAGCGGGCGAGAACCACGGTTGCCTGGGGCGTACGCGGGTGAGAAAGGTCACAGGTTTGCGCGTGGGCCTCGGCGGTACGAGTGATGGCCGCCGCCAGCACCTCCGTCAGGGTCATATCCCGGAATGAAACCGACAGTTCGGTCAGCGCGCCGCCGAGCCGGGCCGTGTACCAGGGGACGGAATGCAGACAGCCCGTGCCGGTCCTCGGGGGAGTCACCCCGTCCAGGAGGACGAGCGAACCGCCCTGCCCTGAGGCGGGGAGTCCGATCGCTGCGAAGTCCTCATTGGGGCGGGCCGGATCGCCGGGCTCCGTGACGAGTTCAGTGCGCATCCAGCCAGTCTCCACGAGCCCTTCATAAACTTCTCGAAAGGCTGGCAACGATTGCCGAAACGGCGTGCGGCCGCCGATAAGGCGCCTGTTATGAGAGGTAATAGGCTGGTTCGTGAAGACGTCGCGGCGGATGATGTCAAAGCCCGCCGCCCACGTCCAACCGGCCCGCCCGGCACAGCCACGGCACAGGCCAGAGGAACTTGCCGCCAACTCCCCGCCGATGTTGACTCCTTGATGTTCACTCCTTTGAGTGGCGGGTCAGGTGACGCGCGCTCCCCGCCCATGGGCATGGGAGGGTCGGGATCCTGGCCGTGCCGGAGAGCCGGGACCGTAATCGGGTGAGCGGCAGGCCAGAACCATCCGGGCGGCCGTGCAGTTGACGGATTGTCATCCCGGTCCCGACGGATCGTCACCCGGGCCCATGGACACACGAGTCAGGAATGCGAGCACCGGTGCAGAAGACGCGGCCTCGGCGCACAGGCAGGCAGACACCTCCCGCAGGGAGCACTGCCGGTGGCGCCCCGACCGACCCCGCGGGCCGGGGACGTCCCGCCCACGTCCGCAACCGGCTCATCGTGGCCGTCGCCGTCGTGGCCGCCGCGATCGCCGGGGCCGGTGCCCCGTCCGTCATCGCAGCCTCCTCCCAGCTCCACGACTCCCAGAGCCTGGTCACCCTCGCGACGCAGACCCAGGACGCCCTGACCCTCGCCCACTCGCTCGCCGACGAACGCGACGAGGTCACCGTCTACCTCGCCGCCGGGCGCGCCAAGGTGAAGGCACCCTCCGCGCAGCGCACCGCCCGCGTCGACCGGCAGGTCGGCGACCTGCGCGCGAACCCCGACACCCCGCACGCTCTGCTCGCCGACCTCGACGCCATCAAGTCGTTGCGCGAAGGGGCGCTCACCGGGAAGAACACCGCTCTCCAGGCGCACGAGACGTACTCCGCGGCCATCGCCTCACTGCACCGCCTCGCCGGGCAACTGGCCGAGAAGCAGCCGCCCCGCGCGGGCGCCGGCGCGTACGCCCTCGCCGAGCTGGACTCCGCCGTCCAGCAGGCCGCCGCCGCCCGGGGCCTCCTCCTCGCCGCGCTCAGTGTGCCGACGTCCACCGAGAGCGTGTACAACCCGATCACCGGGCTGACCTCCGAGCAGACCGTCACCACCCCGGCGAACGCCAAGCAGCGCGACGCGCTCAGCACCGCCGCCCAGCAGGCCCGCCTGCGCTCGGACGCGGCGCTCGGCGACTTCCGCGAGAACGCCCCCGAGGCCTCCGTCGGCAGCTACGACTCCACGGTCACAGGACCCGAGGTCGACAGCGCCGACAAGTACCTCGCCTCGCTCACCGACCAGCCCAAGCTGTCCTCCCGCGACCTCGCCACCAGCCTCAGCGCCGCGGACGCGGCCCTCTCCGCCCGCGTCGAGCTGATGCGCGGCGTCGAGTCCTCCCTCTACGACCGCCGCGGCAAGGCCCTCGTCCAGCTCCGTGACGACGACGTCACCGACCTGGAGATCCGGATCGCCGCCCTCGGCGCCCTCCTCCTGGTCGCCGTCGGTATCGCCACCGCCATGGCCCGCTCCCTCACCCGCCCGCTCTCCGTACTGCGCCGGGGCACCGCCAGGCTCGCCGAGGCCGCCGACCCGCTCGCCGAGGAACCGGTCAAGTTCACCGGCCGCAACGACGAGTTCGCCCAGGTCGTCCGCTCCGTCAACGCCCTGCACGCGCGCGCCCTCTCCGTCCACGAGCGCATCGCCACCCTGGAGTCCGACCGCAAGCACCTGGTCGGCCAGCGCCAGAAGATGGCCGACGCCCGCGAGGAGCTGCGCGCCGAACTCGACGACGCCGCCGTCCAGTTGACGCGCACCCGGGACAGCATCCACGGCACCTTCGTGAACCTCGCGCTGCGTACCCTCGGCCTTGTCGAGCGCCAACTCGCCGTCATCGAGGGCATGGAGGAGCGCGAGCAGGACCCGGACCGGCTCGCCACCCTCTTCAAGCTCGACCACTTCGCCACCGTCATGCGCCGGCACAGCGAGAACCTCCTCGTCCTCGCCGGTGCCGAACACGGCCAGCAGCACGCCAATCCCGTACCGCTCGTCGACGTGGTCCGCGCCGCCGTGAGCGAGATCGAGCGGTACGAGCGGGTACGCATCGCCGCGCTGCCGCCGCAGGCGCATCTCGCCGGGTTCGCCGCCGACGACGTCAGCCATCTGCTGGCCGAACTCCTGGAGAACGCCACCTCGTTCACCCCGCCCGAGCTCCCGGTGGAGATCTCCGGCTGGCTCCTGGAGAGCGGCGAGATCATGCTCTCCGTCCAGGACGAGGGCATCGGTATGACCGCCGAGCGCCTGGTCCGCCTCAACTCCCGCCTCGCCGACTTCGATCCGGACGCCCCGCACGGGACGGCCGAGGACGAGGAGAACGAGGACGGCGACGGGATCGGGCTCGGGCTGTACGTCGTCGCGCGGCTCGCGCACCGGCACGGAGTGCGGGTGCAGTTGCGGGAGCAGAAGGCGAGCGGTGTCGCGGTGGTCGTCATGCTGCCGAAGGCGCTGCTCGCCCCGGACCCGGCCGCCGTAACGCCGTCGGCGGCATCAACGCTTGCCTTCCCGGGAATCGACGCGGAAGCCAACTCCAACGTCCTGCAAGGCCGTTCGGAGGCGGAGGAGCCGGAAGGCGAGCTGCACGGGCAGCCGGGCGCGGAGCCGGACGTGGAGCCGGAAGCGGAGTCGGGTGAAGCCCCGGCCGAGGACCCGATCCCGGCCTCCGACGCCCCGGACCTGATGATCGCCCTGGCCGAGCGGGCCGTACGGAACGCGGAAGCCGACGCCGAGGCAGCCCCGGCGGCGCCGGAGCCCGACCCCGAGCCCCTTCCCGCCTCCGAGATCACCATGGAACTCCTCCTGCCGGTGCCCCCGGCCGAGGAGGCCCCCGAGCCGACCGTCCCCACGGCTCCCGACCCGCGTCGCATCGACACAGACGTCCCCGACCCCTACGCCATCGGCCCCGACGCGCACGAGCGCGCCGAGGACGAGCCGGTCACCGACAAGGGGCTGCCCAAGCGGACCCCGAAGATCACCACGCCCGTGGCGCCGCCGACCTCACGCATCGGAGCCGTCGACGCGGAGGCCCTGCGCCGCAAGCTCGGCGGATTCCAGCGGGGCGCGCGCGACGGACGCCGTGACATGGAGGCGGAGATCGCGGAGCGGACGGGACAGCCGGTTCCGGCACCGCAGACAACACAGAAAGCACAGACCGAGCACCCGGCACGCACGGCGCAGCCGGCGCGTGCCGAAGAAACCACGGGGGGAACTGTCGAGGAGGCAAGCAGTTGACCGCGCCCAGTACCTTCGGCCTGAGTAGCGAAGCCCGCAACCTGCACTGGCTGCTGACCAATCTCGTCGAGGAGGTGCCGGGACTCACGTCGGTCGCGGTCGTCTCCTCCGACGGCCTGCTCCTGCTCTCGTCCGACCCGGACAGGAACGCGGAACGCCGGCCTGACCAGCCGGCCGGCCCCAGAGGCTCCGCAGCCGACCTCGCCACGATCGTCTCCGGCATCGGCAGCCTCACCATCGGCGCCGCCAAGCTGATGGACTACGGCGGGGTCAAGCAGACCATGGTCGCGATGGAGGACGGCACCCTCTTCGTGATGTCGATCAGCGACGGCTCGCTGCTCGGTGTGCACGGCTCCCCGGACTGCGACATGAGCGTGGTGGCATACCACATGGCACTCTTCGTGGGCCGCGCCGGACACGTCCTGACCCCCGAACTCCGCAGTGAACTACGGGAGTCGATCGAACGCGGCGCGGCGGACGCCGAGCCCGCCGGGCTCGCTCCGATGGCCGTCAGGACCGTGCGGGGCCGTACGGCGGAGGGCGCCAAGTGAGTACGCCGGGCACGCCCAGGCTTCCCGTCCGGGGCGGCGACCGCAAACCGGCCCGGGTACGCCCGTACTCGCTGACCGGCGGCCGGACCCGCTTCGGCCATGTCCTCCTCGTCGAGACGTTCGTCGCCGCGATCGAAGCGCCCGAGGAGCGCAAGGAACTGGAGAATGGTTCCCTCAGCACCCGGGTCGTGCCGGAGCTGCGGGCCATCGTCGAACTCTGCCGCCGGATGCGTACGGTGGCCGAGATCTCCGCGCTGATGAGGATGCCGCTGGGTGTGGTCCGCGTGCTCCTCAGCGATCTCGCGGACCAGGGAAAGATACGTGTGTACGGAACCGGCCACGGTCCAAGGCAGCCGGACCGCGCGCTGCTGGAAAGGGTGCTGAGTGGACTCCGTCGTCTCTGACGTCGCCAGGGGGGTCTCCCCGCTTCTCCACCTTCCGCCGGAAGGCCGACATCCTCTGCGGGACGAGGAGATGCGGCCGTGGCAGGAGGACCGCACCCGGGTGCCGATCGCCACGAAGATCGTGATCGCGGGGGGCTTCGGCGTCGGCAAGACCACGATGGTCGGCACCATCTCGGAGATCGAGCCCCTCCAGACGGAGGCGCTGATGACCGAGGCGAGTGAGGGCACCGACGACCTCACCGCGACCCCGGAGAAGCACACGACGACCGTGGCGATGGACTACGGCCGCGTCACGCTCGACGACGACCTGGTGCTCTACCTCTTCGGTACGCCGGGCCAGCAGCGGTTCTGGTTCATGTGGGACGACCTGGTGCGGGGCGCGATCGGCGCGGTCGTGCTGGCCGACACCCGGCGGCTGAAGGATTGCTTCCCGGCGCTCGACTACTTCGAGAGCAGCGGGCTACCGTACGTCGTGGCCGTCAACCACTTCGACGGCAGCTCCGAGTTCGACGCCGAAGACGTGCGGGACGCGCTCACCGTGCCCGCGCACATACCCGTCATGATCATGGACGCGCGGCGCCGCCTCCCGGTGATCGAGACCCTGCTCGCTCTGGTGGGGCACGCGCTGGACGCCACTCCCGAGTAAGACACAGCCCGCGACAAGGGGAGAGACCAGACCGTATGCGAAAGATACTCGTCGTCGGAGCCGGTCAGGCCGGACTTCAGACAGCCCTCGGACTCCAGTCGCACGGGTACGAGGTCACCTTGATGTCCAACCGGACCTCGGACGAGGTCCGGTCCGGCCGGGTCATGTCCACCCAGTGCATGTTCCACACCGCCCTCCAGCACGAGCGCGATCTCCAGCTGAACTTCTGGGAGTCCCAGGCCCCGAAGATCGAAGGGCTCGGCGTCTCGGTCGCGGCCCCGGGCTCGCACGACCCGGGCCCGACGCAGCGCGCGATCGACTGGGTCGGCACCCTCGACGGCTACGCGCAGTCGGTCGACCAGCGGGTGAAGATGGCCGGCTGGATGGAGACGTTCTCCCAGCGCGGCGGCCAACTGGTCATCCACGGCGCGGCGGTCGGCGACCTCGACTACTTCTCCCGTATGTACGACCTGATCCTCGTCTCGGCGGGCAAGGGCGAGCTGGTGTCGATGTTCACCCGCGACCCCGCGCGCTCCCCCTTCCGTGAGCCCCAGCGCGCGCTGGCCGTCTCCTACGTCCACGGCCTGGGCCCGCGCCCGGAGCACCCCGACATGGACGCGGTGCGCTGCAACCTGGTCCCGGGCGTCGGTGAGCTGTTCGTCATGCCGACGTTCACCACCTCGGGCCGCGCCGACATCCTGTTCTGGGAAGGCATACCCGGCGGCCCCCTCGACGTCTTCCAGGACGTGCGTGACCCGGCCGAACACCTCTCCCTGACCCTGGAACTCATGGAGCGGTTCACGCCGTGGGAGTACGCGCGGGCCACCAAGGCCGAACTCACCGATGTCGGCGGCACGTTGGCTGGCCGTTACGCCCCCATTGTCCGTAACCCGGTCGGCCGGCTGCCCGGCGGCGGCCTGGTCCTCGGTCTGGCCGACGTGGTCGTGGCGAACGACCCGATCACCGGTCAGGGCTCCAACTCCGCCTCGAAATGCGCGGCTTCGTACCTCGCCTCGATCCTCGAACAGGGCGAGAAGGAGTTCGACGAGACCTGGATGCGGGCCACCTTCGACCGCTACTGGGACTCCGCCCAGCACGTCACCAAGTGGACCAACGCGATGCTCGGCCCGCCGCCGGAGCACGTCGTCAACCTCCTTGGCGCGGCAGGCCAGTTGCCCCCGGTCGCCCACCGCTTCGCCAACGCCTTCGACGACCCGTCGGACTTCGAGAACTTCTTCTACGAGCCGGAGAAGACGGCCGCCTATCTGGGATCGGTGACGGGCGCGTAGTCGCCGGGGCCGGCGGCTTCCGTGAGCTCGGCAGCCTCGGCAGCCTCGGCGGGCTCAGCGGGCTCGGCGGGCTCCGTGGCGAGGGAGTAGCCCTCGTCCGAGCCCGCCGTGGCGTCGGCGGGGAGCTTCGGCGGGGTGTACTGCCGCACGGGCTCCCCGTCCGGGTCCGGCCGTACGGCGCCCAGTACCGGGTTCGCCGCGAGCGGCGACACCTTCACCTTCGCGCCCGGACGCGGCGCCTGTACGACCATCCCGTCCCCGAGATAGAGCGCCACATGCGTCGCCTCGGGGAAGTAGACGACCAGGTCACCGGGGCGCAGCTCGGCCAGCGGGATGTGCGGCAGCCGCGCCCACTGCTCCTGGCTGGTCCGGGGGATGGGCCGCCCCGCCTTCTCCCAGGCCTGCGAGGTCAGCCCCGAGCAGTCGAACGTCGCCGGCCCCTCGGCACCCCACTCGTACGGCTTCCCGAGCTGTGCCACGGCCTGCCGGACTGCCCGCTCACCTTCCTCGGACGGCTTGCGGCCGGCGCTGAGAGCGCCGGAGGTGATGAACTCCCGCTGTTTCCCGGCCGCTTCGCCGCGCTCCAACTCGGCGAGTCCGGCCAGCTGTTCGGGGCTGAGGGAGGCGAGCAGCTCCTCGACGTCCCGCAGCCGCTCCCGTACGGTGTCCCGGTCCTTCTGCTGCTGTTCGGCGAGGGTGAGCTGCTCGTCCAGGGCTGCGCGGGCCGCGCGCGCCAGACCGTCGGTGCGCCGCTCGCCGCCCACCAGCCGGCCCACCGTCTCGGCCCGCTCCAGCGCCAACTGCCGGATCACATGGCCCTGTTCGAGGGCGTGCTGCGGATCGTGGGCCAGCAGCAGCTGTACGTACGGGGAGATGTCGGTGCTGTTCTGGTACTGCTGGCGGGCGAGCCGGCCGAGGGCGCCGCGCCGCTCGCGCAGGGAGAGCCGGGCGCGTACGAGCTGCGTGTCCAGTCGCCGGACCTCGGCGCGCTGCCGCTTCAGCCGCTCGGCGGTGGCGGCGTAGGTCCCGGTGGCCCGCTCGGCCTCGCGGTACAGCCGCTGAAGGTCCGTCAGGAGGGCTGCGACGGAGGGTGCTTCGTCGGTGGCGGGCTCGTCGGACGGCCGGGTCGCCGAGGGGGGCGCCGAGGGGGTGGCCGAGGGGGTGGCCGAGGGGGTCGGGTCGGGCGCGGCCAGCGCGGGGACCGGTGCGAGGAGCGTGCCGGCCGCCATCGCCGCCGTACAGACCAGACGCAGAAGCCTTCCTGACACGTCATCACCTCCGGTGCGAGGCGGCCCTTCCGCTCCGCACCGCGAGCTTGTGACGCGGGCGCGAGGTCCGCGCGCCGAGCGTGCGCGGTTCGGCCCAACCCCGTCACCCGTCGGTGTCGTCCGGCTTGCTCTGCGGCGTGGCGCCGAGGGCCTGCCCGGCGGATCATGCCGGAGACGCGGGGCTCGCCGATGTCATTCGGTGCCGTGGCTGTCCTCCGGCCCGCTCCGCCGGGCAGGCCCTGGCCCTGTGGCCGGTTTCGACCACGGCCAGCGCGGCCTGCCGTCGTCGGCCTTCTCGCCCTCGGGGTCGTACGCGTACTTCCAGCCCGGGTGCAGGCCCAGCTTTCCCGGGCGTCCGCTGGGTACGCGCCGGTAGACCAGTACGGTCGGGGGGCCGCCCGCCGCGTCCGGCACCGGGACCTTGTACGTCTTCGGCGGCTGACCGGTCGGCCCGAGCAGGACGGACAGCACACGGCCGTCCAGGGGGCCGCCCTCGAAGGCGGTGTCTTGGCTCTTCACGGGATCAGTTTCCGGTATCCGCGCCCAGCGCGTCGCGGACGACCGCCGCGGTCTGCGGGTCGCGTCCCGCCGTCACCGCGAGGACCGCCGTGAACTGCTCCACCAGCCAGTCCCGCAGCTCGTCCACCGGCGGCTCCTTCTCCTCGTCCAGCCAGATCAGCGAGGCCGCCTCGACCGCGGTGATCCACATCCGTACGGTCATCCGCAGCCGGAGGCCAGGTTCCGCGACCCCGAGATGACTGAGGATGTGCGCGGCGGCGGTACGGCGGACCCGGTCCACTATGGCCGTCGTACGGGACGTCTCGACGACGCTGCCGCCCTGGAGGAGGGCGCTGAAACCGGCGTCGTGCTCGTCGACGAAAGTGAGATAGCGGTCCAGGGCGCGGGAGAGGCGCTCGGGAAGCGGGCCCTCGGGGGGTTCGTCGAAGCAGAGTTCCAGTTCCTCGGCGGCGGAGCGGAGCGCGGCCTCGTACAGCTGCTGCTTGCCGCCGGGGAAGTAGCGGTACACGAGGGGGCGGGAGACTCCGGCCGCCTCCGCGACGTCGTCGAGGGAGACCTCTTCGGGGGTGCGGTGGGCGAAGAGGGTGAGGGCGGCTTCGAGGAGCTGGCTGCGCCGTTCCTCGACGCTCAGGCGCCGGTAGGCGGGGGCGGCGGGGGGCATGTGTGCAGGGTAGTCGGGCGGGGGGTGTGTGCGGGTGCGGGTGCGTTGTGGCTGGTCGCGCAGTTCCCCGCGCCCCTGAAAAGCCGGGGCTGCGCCCCGAGCTTTTCAGGCCGCGGGGCCGGACGCCTTAAGGGCCGCGGGGCCGGGGGCTTTTAGGGGCGCGGGGAACTGCGCGGCCATTGTCGTACGAGGAGCTGCATCAGGATGATCTCGAACCAGATGCCGAGCGAGGCGAGCGCCGCCGCCTCGTGCCGGGAGAGCAGGACGCGCTGCTCCTCGCCCATCCGTTTCCACATCGGGGTGCCGTACAGGGAGACCAGCTCGGGCGGCCAGAACCACTTGCCGTCCTCGAAGGGTGCGTCCCAGTCGAGTTCCTTGTCCGGGTCGAAGGAATGCTTGGCGGAGGCGTCGAGCAGCAGCTCGGCCACCTTTTCCCGGCCCTTGAGCACGCCGAGGGCGTCGCGGAGTATCTCTGCTTCCGTCACTGTCGTCACATTCTTATGAGACCGCTTGTCAGCAAGTCGGTCAATCCCCCGGAACCAAGGCGTGTGGAGTCGCCCGGGTGAAGTAGCGTGCTGTCGTGTCCACGACTCCGCCGCCCCAGCCGCCCCGCAACCCCTACGGCCCGCCCCCGACTTCGGGACCCTACGGCCGGCAGCCCCCTCCGCCGCCGTACCAGGCCCCCCAGCCGGGCCCGTACCAGGCCCCGGGCCCGTACCAGGCCCCGGGCCCGTACGGCGAGAATCCCCACGGCCAGCCGCCGCCGCCCCCGTTCCCCTATGGGCAGCAGCAGCCCTACGGTGCCCCCGCGCCCGCCCCCGCGCCCTGGGGCGCCCCGCCTTCGCCGCCCAGGAAGAGCAGGGTCGGGCTGATCCTCGGCATCGTCGGCGGTGTCGTCGTGCTGGCCGTGGCGACTGTCGCCGGCCTCTACTGGCTGAGCGTGAAGTCCGACACCGGCTTTCCCGAGGCGGAGTACAAGCTGACGCTGCCGCAGAAGGTGCTCGACGAGAAGTACGAACTCGCCGAGGACCTCTCCAAATCCCAGGGCCAGGACATCGAGACCGAGGCGGACGGCGCCTGGGACGCCCGGGACACCAAGGCCGTGGTCGGCCAGTACAGCCTCGGCGGCAAGCAGACCGCGGGCACGCTCGTGGTGTCCGGCATGTACGGACGGTTCAAGAACACCGACCTCGCCCGCGACAACATGATGAAGGGCGCGGCAGGCGGCGAGGGTGCCAAACTCGCCGTCAAGCCCAGGGACTTCAAGCCCGCCGGCTCCGACATCACCGTCACCTGCGAGGTGCTCGTCCAGACCGAGGTCGTTACGGAGCTCACCATCCCCGTCTGCGGCTGGGTGGACGGCAACACCGGTGCCTCGATCGCCGAGATCACCGCCGACTCGGTCACGAAGAAGCCCGCCGAGGTGGACCTCGCGGCGGCCGCCGAGACCGCCGTCAAGGTCCGCGAGGAGATCAGGAAGCCGATCGGCTGAGCGGTGACGGCAGCGGCAGCGGGTCCGCGGGGCCCGGCGGGAACGACGTACGCAGGGTGAACGCGTACTCCGTCGGGCCGTGCGCACGCAGATGGAGGAGGCGGGTCTCCGCCTCCTCCACGGTCGGACGGTGTCCCGCCGGCACCCACCACAGCGTCGTGACCGCCTCCTCCAGCCGCTCGAAGAACTCCCGGCGGCGCGCCAGCAACTCCCGGTGCCGCCCCTGGTACATGAACGCTGTGAGGGCGTCCGTGTCCCGCCACACCGACATGTTGACCAGGGTCCATTCGTCGAACGCGCGCAGATCGGTTGCGTCGCCGGTGTCGTCCTGCAGCCTCCAGACGAACCCGTCCGAGGCGTCGGCGACGGCGTTCACCGGGGCGAGTCCGTCGGCGAACGGCTTCAACTGCTCGGAATCCAGAGGGGCTTTGAGGCGGCCGATGTTGACCTGGGCGAGTTCGTACGCGGCTTCCGGAGGTGGCGTCATGGCCGCACGGTAGGTCGGGGGCACGGTCCCCGCATCCCCTTTTCTCATCCGCCGAGCACCGCCTCCATCACCGCCCGCGCGATCGGCGCCGCCACCCCGCCCCCGCTGATGTCCGTACGGTCGGCGGACGCGTCCTCGACCACCACCGCGACGGCCACCGTCGGCTCGACGTCCTGTTCGCCCTGCGCCCACGAGACGAACCAGGCGTACGGCGTACCGGAGTTGCCGACACCGTGCTGGGCGGTGCCCGTCTTGCCGCCGACCGTGGCGCCGGGGATCGCCGCGTTCGTGCCGGTGCCCCGCTCCACGACGTCCCGCATCAGCTCACGCATCCGTACGGCGGTCGACGGATGCATCGCCCGGAACCGGCTCCGTACACCCGATGTGGCAACCGTCGTACCGTTCACGGTGGTTGTCCGCTCCACCAGGTAAGGGGCGGGCACCTGACCGCCGTTGGCGACCGCCGCCGAGACCATCGCCATCTGCAACGGCGTGGCCCGCGTGTTGTACTGGCCGATCGCGGACAGCGCCAACTGCGCCTTGTCGACGTGGCGGTCGAAGGTGCTGCGCGCGACCGAGAAGGGGACGCGCAGCCCCGGGTCGTTGAAGCCGAAGCCCGCCGCCGTGGCCGCCAGGTCGGTGACGCCCACGTCCACGCCGAGCTTGGCGAAGACCGTGTTGCACGACCAGGCGAACGCGGCCCGCAGCGAGGCGTCCGCACAGCCGTCGCCCTCGTTCGTCAGCGCCGTGGACGTACCGGGGAGGCGGTACGGGTCGGGGGAGCGGGTCGGCTCGTCCAGATCGGTGACCACCCCCGCGTCCAGCGCCGCCGCCGCCGTGACCACCTTGAACGTCGAACCCGGCGGATAGGTCTGCCGCACCGCCCGATTCAGCATCGGCTTGTCCGGATCACCGTTCAGCCGCCGCCAACTCCGTTCCACCGAATGCCTGTTGCCGGACAGCACCGCCGGGTCGTACGACGGCGAGGAGACCAGGGCCAGGATGCGTCCGGTCGACGGCTCCACGGCCGCGACCGCGCCCTTGCGTCCGGCGAGACCCTCGTAGGCGGCCTCCTGGGCGGCCGGATCCAGGGTGGTCACGACATCGCCGCCGGGGTTTCGCGCGCGCGTCACGTCGTTCCACAGGGGGAACGGCGTGAGGAGCGGATCGGTGCCCGACAGGATGCCGTCCTCCGCGTGCTCCAGAAACGTCGTGCCGTACACCTGGGAGGCGAAGCCGGTCACCGGGGCGTACAACGGGCCGTTCTTGTACGTCCGTTCGTAGCGGAGCTGCTCCCCGGTGTCCTTCGACCCGGTGACCGGCCGGCCGCCGACCAGGATGGCGCCGCGTGGCCGGCCGTAACGGGCGATCACCTGGCGGCGGTTGGCCGGGTTGTCGTCGTAGCGCTGGGCCTGGACGAGCTGGACGCGGGTGATGTTGACGAGGAGGGCGAGGAGCAGCAGGGCGCAGAAGACGGCCGCGTGCTTGATGCAGCGGGTCATCTGCCGTGGTTTCCTTGCCCGTTCGGGCTGTCTCGTCACGGTGTGGGCACCCCGTCGTCGTCCTGGGGCTGTCGGCGGGCCGAGTCGCTGATCCGGATCAGCAGCGCCACGATGATCCAGTTGGTGACGACGGACGAGCCCCCTTGCGCCAGGAAGGGCATCGCCATGCCGGTGAGCGGGATGAGCCCCGACACCCCGCCCGCGATGACGAACACCTGGAGCGCCACGATCGAGGCGAGGCCGACGGCGAGCAGCCGTCCGAAGGGGTCGCGCAGGCAGAGGCCGGCCCGGTATCCGCGCTCCACCAGAAGGGCGTACAGGATGACGATCGCCGAGAGACCGGCCAGCCCGAGTTCCTCGCCCGCCGTCGCCAGGACGAAGTCCGACTTGGCCGCGAAGCCGATCAGGATCGAGTGACCGAGGCCCAGACCGGTGCCGAACAGGCCGCCCGCCGCGAACGCGAACAGCGACTGGGAGAGCTGGTTGGGGCCCTGGCCCGCCTCGATCGTCGCGAACGGGTGCAGCCAGTCCTCGACACGGCTGTGGACGTGCGGTTCGAGGGTCCCGACGGCGAACGCGCCCAGCGCGGCCAGCAGCAGGCCGACCGCGATCCAGCCGGTGCGGCCCGTGGCGACGTACAGGAGGACCACGAAGAGGCCGAAGAAGAGGAGCGAGGTGCCGAGGTCGCGCTCCAGGACGAGCACACCGACGCTGAGCAGCCAGATCGCGACGATCGGGCCGAGCACCCGCCCGGTGGGAAGCTGGAGACGGCGCAGGCGCCAGATCTGGCGGCCGGTGTAGGCGAGCGCGCCCCGGTTGGCGGCCAGGTACGCGGCGAAGAACACCGCCAGCAGCACCTTCGCGAACTCGCCCGGCTGGAGGGAGAATCCGGCGATCCGGATCCAGATGCGGGCCCCGTTCACCGAGGGGAAGAAGATCGGGAGGGCGAGCAGGACGAGGGCGGCGGTCACACAGACGTACGCGTACCGCTGCAGGACACGGTGGTCGCGCAGCAGGACGACGACCACGATGAACAGCGCCACGCCGACCGTGGACCACACGAGTTGGACGGGAGCGGCGCGGTGCCCGGGCGTCTCCAGGTCGAGCCGGTGGATGAGGACCAGGCCGAGGCCGTTGAGCAGCACGCCGATGGGCAGCAGGAGCGGGTCGGCGCAGGGGGCGCGCCGGCGCACCGCGAGATGCGCGAGGAGCGCGAGCACGCCCAGCCCGGCGCCGTAACCGGCGGCGCCGGGTGGGACGGTGCCGTTCTTCGCGAGGCCCACGTCGCAGTAGCCGTACACGCACAGGAGGACGGCGACGACGATGAGGGCCAGCTCGATGCCACGGCGCCGGGGGACTCGCGGGGCGGGAGCGGAGGAATCGGCGGGCTCCGAGAGCCAGGGCTTCGGGGATTCCTCGTACTGCGCCGCCACGGTGGTTCCGGGCTTCGTCATGTCCGGAATCTACCCAAAGCGGGTGGAGAATTGTGCGCAGGTCAGCAGAAGCGCGGTGCCGCGCCGATGTTGTTGATGTAGCGGGCGGCGCCCCAGGCCCAGGTGCCGTCCGTGAGGAGGTACCAGAGCGAGTTGCCGTCGACGTTCTCGCCGGCGACCTTGCAGAAGATGTTGACGATGGAGCCCTGCGGGACCACCCGGATGATCGCGCTGCCACGGTTGGGCGCGCTGCGCAGCCGCAGTCCGCCGACGGCTGTGACGATGCCCTGGTACGGGCCGACGGTGCTGCTGGTGCTGTTGTGCTGTCCCCAGTCGTTGTTGCCACTCTGCTGCTGCTGGCTGTTGTTCTGCTGATTCCAGCCGCTGCCGCTCTGGTTGCTCTGGTTGCTCTGGTTGTTCTGGTTGCCCTGGTTCCAGCTGTGGCCGCTCTGGTTGTTCGAGTTGCTCGGCTGCTGCTGGTTCCAGCCGTTGCCGGTCTGGTTGCTCGGCTGCTGCTGGGTGTTGCTCGGCTGCGGCCTCGGCTGGGTGTTGCTCGGCTGCTGGTTCCAGCTGGTGCCGTTGTTCTGCTGGCCCCAGTCGTCGTCGGCGGCGCTCGCGAGTGCCGGGGTGGCCGCGGCGACGGCGAGCGCGGTGGTGGCGGCGGCTATACCGAGGCGGGTCAGGGTGGTCCGCGGTGACATGTGGGCTCCTTTGTCCGGACAGAGCTGACTAACCGCCACGCTAGGAGCGAATCGTGTAAGACGCCCGTCACACTGGGCCGTTGGTGGCGAGCCCCGTTGATTCGGCCAGCGTGAGCGTCGCCAGAGCGCCGCCGCCCTCGCTCGTCGCTACGTTGGCGAAGGTCAGCCGGGCGCCCAGTACCTCTGCCTGGCCCAACGCGATCGTCAGCCCGAGCCCGTGTCCCGTCGCCCCGCCCTCCGTACGGAACCGCTGCGGCCCGTGCTCCACCAGGTACTCCGGAAAGCCGTCACCGTGGTCCCGCACGCTCACCACCGGCCCGTCGACGGTCAGCGTCACCGGCGTACGGCCGTGCAGATGGGCGTTGACGACCAGATTCCCGAGCACTCGTTCGAGACGCCGCCGGTCGGTGTCGACGAGGGCGTCCCGGACGACGACGATCTCCGTGTCGGCTCCGACGGTTCCCGGCGCTCGTACGCCCCGCACGACCCGTTCGGCGAGGGCGCCGAGCGCCTCGGTGTCGACCTCCAGCCGTTCCTTGCCCGTGTCCAGCCGGGAGATCTCGAGCAGGTCCTCGGTGAGCGTACGCAGCGCGGCGACGCGGTCCCGGACCAGCTCGGTCGGGCGCCCGGGCGGCAGCAGTTCCGCCGCCGCGTGCAGTCCGGTGAGCGGAGTACGCAGCTCATGCGCCACGTCGGCGGTGAAGCGCTGCTCGCTGAGCAGTTTCCGTTGCAGCGAGGCCGCCATCGTGTCGAGGGCGGCGGCGACGGCGGCGACCTCGTCCGGCGGACGGCTCGGGTCCTGGGTACGGGCGTCGCCGACGCGGGCGTCCAGGTCGCCGGCGCTGATCCGGCGGGCCACCTGGGCGGTCGCGTGCAGCCGGCGGGTCACGCGGGTCACCGCGAACGCGCCGACCAGCAGCGTCGCGCCGATGGCGAGGCCCGACGACCACAGGATGGCCCGGTCGAGGCCCTCGATCGTGCGGGCGCTCTGCGCGTAGTCGAGCGCCAGGGCGAGGGCGTGCCCACCGCTCGCCGGCCCGGCCGCCCACATCGTCGGCACCCCGTCGTGGTCGGCGACCATCGTGCCGCGCTCCCCGGCCGCCGCGAGCGCCCGCAGCGACTTCGGCAGCCCCTCCGGATCGATACCGGCGTGCGACCGCAGGGCGTCCCCGGCCTCGTACGCGGCCGTGGCCTCCACGAGCCGGGACAGGGCGCGGTCGCGGGCCTGGTCGACGGTCTGATTGGTGACCGAGACATGCACGAGGACGCCGAGCAGGGCGGCGAGGGCGCAGCACATCCCGGTGATGAACAGCGCGGTCTTGGCGGCGAGGGTCCTGGCCCATCCGGGCAGCGCGACCCTCACCGGGCGCGTGCCGAGGAGGAGGCGGAATAGGAGGCCGAGGACGGCGAGGGGGTCGCCGGGGCGGAGTGGGCGCGCTTGGGCTTGCCGGTACGGAGGAACTCGTCCCGGGTCAGCAGCATCGCCTTCTGGTCGGCGTCCCAGGTCCACTGGGTGCGGTACTCGTACCCCGGGATCTGCGACGGCGAGCGGATGATCACGGCCCGGCCGGCCAGTTCCACGGCGGACACCGCGTCGTCGTTCGCCATGATCTGCACCAACTTGTGCCGCTGGAAGGTGTACACGCGTACGGCCGTCCCGTTGCCCGGCAGCAGCCGGAAACCGAGGGCCATGTCGTCGCGGCCGTCACCGGTGAGGTCGCGGTAGTAGGCCTTGAGGACGGGACAGGCGCCCGCACCGGAACCGCTGCTCTTCGGGCCGCACGCCGCCATCCGGGAGACCGTCCCGGCGTACGGGGGGCTGTCGGCGGTGTACAGGTCGGGGTGCGCGGCGATCTCGGCCCGTACGACGGCCACCGGGTCGACCTTGTGGATGTCGTCGCCGGGGGCGGTGACGCCCTTCACGGCCTCGGTCTCGGCCTCGCCGTAGTCCCAGGCGGGGCTGGAGGCGGCGGGCAGCTCGGGCCAGAGCCGGGCGGGGCTGCTGGCGGTGGCGGTCGGCCCGGCGCCGCGCAGCCCACCGGCGTCGCCGCAGCCCGAGGCGAGGGTGGCGAGGGCCAGGGTGGTCAAGGCGGCCAGGGAGACGGAAGCGGCGCGGGAGATGCGGCTGGGAGACACTGGGCTCCTGCTCCGGGCCGGGGGACGTGGTGGGCGACAACCGGTCGGTCGCCCCGTAATTCACACCTTATTCGCAGGGCGGACGCGGTTGCCGCGTGGGTTGCTCCGCCCGCCCTGACCGCCGCGTCCCTCCACCTGTTCCACCTGTTCCACCCGTTCCCTCTATTTCCGCCTATTCGGCCAGTTCCTCCAGCAGTCGGGCCGTGGGCAGGCCCGTGCGCAGATACTCGACGAACAGGTCGTTGTGCAGGGCCCACGGGGAGCGGCGGGACCTGATCAGACGTATCGCCTCGTCGACGGTGTGCCCGTCCCGGACGAGGGCGTGCGCGACGACCAGCCCCGAACGGTTGTACCCGCTGTAACACCGGACGAGCACGGTGCGCCCGTCCTCCTGCGCGGCGCACGCGGCCTCGGCGAGCCGGATCACGCCGGCCAGCTGGGTCCCGTCCAGCGGCCCGTCCGGGATGGCCCACACATGATGCTCGACACCGGGATCCGGCCCGTACCCAGGCAGCTTCAGAAGGGTCATAACTAGGTCGAACTCATCGTGCACAACGGCGAGTTCAAGCTCTCCGGGGTGCCTGGCGAACTCGTGTCCGCCCATCCACAGCCCGGGCACGATCTCGCTCCACGGCTCGCCCGGTGCCGGTACGTCGGGCTGCTTCCTGCGGGTCCGCAACTACGCCGCCTCCCCCACTCGGGCACCCAACTCCGCCCTCAACTCCCTACAAAGGTAACCGGGTTCTTGCCGTCGCAGCACCCCGCCTGTTCCCATGGGCGTGCGGGGAATGGGGTGAGGGTGGATGAGCGGACTGCGCGTCGTACCGGCCTGGCGCCAGGGTCACGAACGGCTGTACGTGTGCCTGACGGACGGGCGGAGCGTCGCCTGGTACGACAGGGAGTCGTCCCGGGTCAACCTGCTGAGCGACGATCTCCGAGGGGACGTACTGGAGGCCCTGGCCCCGTTCCTGACGGGCCCGGTGACGGTGGGCCCGCCCCCGGTCCCGACCCCGGCGGAACTGGCCCGTCTCTCCCTCCACCCCGACGACGACCTGGCCCCCAACCGCCCCGGCGAGGCCCTCCAGATCGCCCTGGACCGCGACCCGTCCCCGCCCCACCGCCTCCGCCCGGACCCCCGACGACGCGCCTTGACGGCGGAACAGACGGTGGGTGACGCCCTGGAAGCCTTGGAGGGCGGCGGCTGGCACACCCTGCACTCGCTCCCGCTTCCCGGCGGCGACCGCATCCACCACCTGGTGATCGGCCCGGGTGGGCTGTTCGCGGTGTACACCCTGTACGCCCGCAAGCAGCGGGTCGTGGTGACCGACCCGATGGTGACGCTGGGACGCCGCGCCCCCCGCCCACTGCTCCGCAGGATCCGCTCGGACGCCCACCGCGCCTCGCACGCCCTGACGGCGGAGGTCCACCCCGTCCTGACCCTGACAGACCCCACCGACCTGAAGGTGACGGCCCCGCTGAGAGGCATCAGGGTCCTTGCCGACACGGACCTGCCGGGGCTGGCGCGACTGGGGGGCGTGCTGAAACCGGCGGATGTGGAGGCGCTGCATTCGGTGGCCCGGGATCGGGGGACTTGGGGGCGGGTGTAGGTGACGGGTGCAGGTGGCAGGTGAAGGGGACGACTTCGGCGACCCGGCGGAAAAAGGCGGGGTCCGGTTTGCTCGCGCCCCAGTCGTCCGACGTCCCGATCAGGTCGACGTCGTCGCTGAACAGTTCCCTGAGGATCTTCCCGGCCCGGACCGTCTGGTTGCCCGCGATGCCCAACCACAGTCCGTCGGCGCGGAGTCGAGTGAGCGCGGGTCGTACGTCGTCGTAGAGATCCGCCTCGTCGAACGCTTCGGGATGTCCGGCGGCGGCACGCTTCTCGCGCTCCTCGGACAGGTCGAAACCGGGCCGGAACTCCTGGAAGGTCTCCCGGTAGTCACGCCCTTGGGCGATGACCGCACCGAACACGGCGGCGAAGGTGTGGCGGGGCACCCGGAGCCAGTCGGCCCAAGTGCCGTACTCCCTGGTCTCGTTCACGAGACACTCGCCGACGTCGAAGACCACTGCGCGAATCATGAGCGCAAGTATCAAGAAAGGCCAAGCTCACGGGCGCAGATCGCCGACGTGTACCAAGCGTGCGCTCAAGCGGGCGCTGTGACCGGGGACCGTAGGCCGAGCCACTGTTCGGCGTCCCAGGCCTGGAACCGTTCTACCTCCGTGAACCCCAGCTTGGCCGCCAGGCGCATCGAGGCGGCGTTGGCGGTCTGGGTGGTGAGCACCACCGGCTCGCCGGGGAGGGCGCCGTCGAACCAGTCGAGTGCCGCCGCGCACGCTTCCGCGGCGTACCCGAATCCCCACGCCCGCGGCATGAACAGGTAGCCGAGATCGGCCTTGCCCGTGGCAGCCGGACGGCGGTGCTCCGTTGCTCTCCTGAGCAGGATCTGGCCGATCATCGCCCCGTCGAGATCGACGACGAAGCTCCCGGGCCACCGCTCGGGCGTCCCGGGCATCTCTTGCTCGAGGTCGGCACGCGGCTGGGGGCCGCCGAGGTAGGTGTGCACCTCCGGTGACGCCAGCAGCTCGATGAACGCCGCGCGGTCCTGGGCCTCGGGCGCGCGGAGCACCAGCCTCTCGGTCCTGATCGGCTCAGGCGGCCAGGCGACGGGCCCCAGGTCTGACATGCGCGCAGGCTAACAGCCTGGGATGCGCTGGAAAGAGGGTTTCTCTTGTGGCGGGTGCGGTGGCACCAGCGGCGACAGCAGGTCCCCGTACGTATCCAGTCGGCTCTCGATGTCCCCCGCCCCGAACGTGAGTTGCCCCGGCTCCGTGCACCCCGCCACCTCCTCCCACGTCACCGGCGTCGACACCGTCGGCTCCCTGCGCGCCCTCAGGGTGTACGGCGTCGCCGTCGTTTTTCGGGCCGCGTTCTGGCTGTAGTCGACGAAGACCTTTCCGGGGCGCAGGCTGCGGGTCATGCGGTGGACGACCAGGTGGGGGAGGGTGCGTTCCGCCTCGACCGCCAGTTCCTTCGCGTACGCCGTGATCTCGCCGGACGGGGTCAGGGCCGCCGGTGCGGCCAGGAGGTGCAGGCCCTTCGAGCCCGACGTCTTCGCGTATGCCTCGATCCCGTCCGCCGCCAGCCGGTCCCGTAGCCAGAGCGCCACCTCGCAGCACTCCACGATCGTGGCCGGGTGACCGGGGTCCAGGTCCAGGACCAGACGGTCGGCCTCGCCGGGGGCGTCGATCAGCCACTGGGGGGTGTGGAACTCCGTGACCAGGTTCGCCGCCCACATCAGCGACGGCAGGTCCTGGATCAGCACCATGCGCGCCGGGCCCTCCGAGCGCGGAACGTGCGCTGTCGTGACCCAGTCGGGCGTACCCGGCGGCATGTTCTTGGCGAAGAAGAGCTGGCCGTCGGGGCCGTCCGGGTAGCGGAGGAAGGAGACCGGGCGGTCGCGCAGGTGGGGGAGGAGGGCGTCCGCGGTGGTGGCGTAGTAGTGGAGCAGCTCGCCCTTGGTGAAGCCGGTCGCCGGATGGATCACCTTCTCCAGGTTGGAGAGAACCACCCTTCGCCCCTCCACCTCCGTGATCGGCGTCATACGATGAGAATCCCACGAAAATGGGGCAAAGCAATCCTCGCCATCGTCGGAGGAAGGTTCCCTCTCGTGCGATCCATATGGAACGGCGCCATCTCCTTCGGGCTGGTCAGCATCCCGATCAAGCTCGTGAACGCCACCGAGAGTCACTCGATCTCCTTCCGCCAGATCCACGTCGAGGACGGCGGGCGCATCCGCTATCGCAAGGTGTGCGAGGTGGAGGACCGCGAGGTGCGGGGGGACGAGATCGGCAAGGCGTACGAGGGTGCCGACGGCGCGATGATCCCGATCACCGACGACGATCTGGCGTCGCTGCCCCTGCCCACCGCCAAGACCATCGAGATCGTCGCCTTCGTGCCCGGCGACCGTATTGATCCGCTCCAGATGGACACGGCCTACTACCTCTCCGCGAACGGGGTTCCGGCCGCCAAGCCCTACACCCTGCTGCGCGAGGCGCTCAAGCGCAGCCAGAAGGTCGCCATCGCCAAGTTCGCGCTTCGGGGGCGGGAGCGGCTCGGCATGCTGCGGGTCGTCGACGACGTCATCGCCATGCACGGGCTGCTCTGGCCCGACGAGATCCGGGACACGGAGGGTGTCGCGCCGGACGCGGGCGTCACCGTACGGGACCAGGAACTCGATCTCGCCGACGCCCTCATGGCCACCCTCGGCGAGGTCGACCTCGCCGACCTCCACGACGACTACCGCGAAGCCGTCGAGGAGCTCATCGCCGCGAAGGCCTCCGGCGAGGAGGCGCCGCACGCCCCGGCCGCGAGCGGCGGCGGCAAGGTGCTGGATCTGATGGCCGCCCTGGAGAAGAGCGTGCGGGAGGCCAAGGAATCGCGCGGCGAGGAGGTCGCGGAGGGTGTGGAGGAAGAGGGCGGGGGAGGGGCGGGGGAGGTCAAGTACCTGCGTGAGCGCCGTACGGTGTCCAAGGCGGCGCCCCGGGCCACTTCCCGGGCCACGCCCAAGGCCGAGGCCGGGAAGAAGTCGACCTCCACCGCGAAGAAGGCTGCCGGCAAGAAGGCCCCCGCCGCCAGGAAGTCGACCGGCACCGTGAAGAAGACGGCGAGCAAGGCCAGTACGGCCAAGACCACCACGCCCAAGGCCGCCACGACCAAGGCCAGTACGGCGAAGAAGACCGCCGCCAAGAAGACCGCCGCCCGTAAGCGTTCGGCGTGAGCGTTCATCGGACCGAGGTCCCGCCCGACAGTCGCTAGGTCCTCGGTCCTCAAGGCGTGCCCCTCGCGCCCCCGGGCGCGTTCTGTCGTGTCCTGACTCTTGTCCTGTCGCGGAAGGTCACGTGAAAGTAGGGGTCTGTCGTCGGCCCGTCTCTGTGTCACCCGGCGGGCGCCTTTGGCGTTGCCGAAGGGTGTCCTACGCATGGCCCGATTCGTGTCCTATGCATGGCCCGATTCGGCCGCCGCGACGCGGACATACGGAATTTACAAGGTTTGCTTCCCCCGCCGGTGTGTTTCCGAGGCGTGAGGCGGAAGTGAATTCAACCGGGTATCCGACGACTCCCTGACGCCAGGAGGCGTACCGCCGGGTCTGCGGTGACGTCGAAACTGATTGGAATTGGGCGGTTTTTCGGGACTTGGGACGATCGGGCGGTGCTGGCCGAATGGAATCGGCCGCTTAGAGAATATTCCGCGCCATGTTGACTCGTGAGTAATGTCGGCGCTAACTTCCCGTTGGTTTCGCCTTGAGGTGAAGTACGTCTGCGCCACAAACCCGCCACCGAGCAATTTCACCGAATATTTCGGAGAATCATGACGTCTGCCGTGCGCGCCGTTGACATGATCGTTGGAGTCACCCCTTTCGGCGAGCCCGACGCCCGGCTCGCCGCCGCCGTCAGCCGGGCGGGTGGCCTCGGGGTACTGGACCTGGGCATCGGCGACCGAAGAGCGAGAGACGCGCTGGCGAGAATGCGCCGCCTCGCCGCCCAGGCGCCCGCCTCCGCCGCGGCCCCCGGATTCCGCTACGGCGTACGCATCGGCTCGCACTGCCGGCTCACCCCCGCTGACCTGGGCGGCGACGACGGCCCCGGCACCGTGATCCTCGCCCCCGATGCCGCCGACGCCTTCCTGCCGGTCGCCGAGATCGCCGCCCGGCACCGCGTCCTCGTCGAGGTCACCGACCTCGCGGACGCCCTCGCCGCCGTCCACGCGGGTGCGCACGGGCTGATCGCCCGGGGCAGCGACGGCGGCGGCCGGATCGGCGAGCTCAGTACCTTCGTCCTGCTGCAACGGCTCCTCGCCGAACCCGGCGTCGACCTCCCCGTCTGGGCGCGCGGCGGCATCGGCCCCCGTACGGCCGCCGCCGCCGTCGCCGGGGGAGCGGCGGGCGTCGTCCTCGACAGCCAACTCGCCCTGCTCGCCGAGTCGTCGCTGCCGGAGGCGACGGCTGCCGCGCTGCGCTCGATGGACGGCTCGGAGACCGTCGTCGTGGCCGGGCACCGCGTACTGCACCGGCGCGGCCCCGACGCCCCGCCCGTCCCGGCCGGTGATCCGGCGGCCGTCGCGGCACTGCTCGGCGCCCAGGACCCGCGCACCCAGCTTCTCCCGGTCGGCCAGGACGGTTTCCTCGCCGCCCGCTTCGCCGACCGCTGGGGCGACACCGCCCGCACGGTCCGCGCCCTCACCGACGCGGTGCGGGAGGTCGTAGGGGATGTCGTACGGGGTGACGGGGCCGTACGCGCGTTGCGTGCCGGGTCCCCGATGAGCCGGGCCCTCGGTACCCAACTGCCCATCGCCCAGGGCCCGATGACCCGCGTCAGCGACCAGGCGCGGTTCGCCGCCGCCGTCGCCGAGGGCGGCGCGCTGCCGTTCGTCGCGCTGGCCCTCGCCACCGGCGAGCAGACCCGGACCATGCTGGCCGAGACCCGGGAAGCCGTCGGAGACGACCGGCCCTGGGGTGTCGGCGTCCTCGGGTTCGCACCCGAGGAACTGCGTAACGCCCAGCTCGAAGCCGTACGGGAGCTGCGGCCCACGCACGCGATCATCGCGGGCGGCCGGCCCGCCCAGGCCGAGGCGCTGGAGCGGGCCGGGATCAGCACCTTCCTGCACGTGCCCTCGCCGGGCCTGCTGAAGCAGTTCCTGGAAGCGGGGGCCCGCCGGTTCGTGTTCGAGGGCTCCGAGTGCGGCGGCCATGTCGGACCGCGCGGCAGCTTTCCGCTCTGGGAAGCCCAACTCGCCGTCATCGAGGACTACTTAGCGGGAGTCCCGGACAGTGACGCCGAGCGCGTCGAGGTGTTCTTCGCGGGCGGCGTTCACGACGAGCGGTCGGCCGCGATGGTCGCCGCCCTCGCCGCTCCGCTGACCGCGCGCGGTGCGTCCGTCGGCGTGCTGATGGGCACCGCCTATCTGTTCACCGAGGAGGCCGTGGCCTGCGGAGCGGTCCAGCCGCTCTTCCAGCGCCAGGTCGTCGACGCGACCAGCACCGCGCTGCTGGAGACCGCCCCCGGTCACGCCACCCGGTGCGTGCCCAGTCCGTTCAGCGACAACTACCGTGACATCGAAGCGGAGTTGAGGGCGAGCGGGGTGCCCGAGCGGCAGATCTGGGAGGAACTGGAGCGGCTCAACGTCGGGCGGCTGCGGATCGCCAGCAAGGGCATCGAGCGGGACGCCGAGGGCGAGTTGGCGGCCGTGGACGAGCAACGGCAGCTCGCCGAGGGCATGTTCATGGCCGGAGAAGTGGCCGTGCTGCGCTCGGCGGTCACGACTGTCGGCGCGCTGCACCACTCCGTGGCGGACGGCGCCGCCGACTTCCTCACCGGGCGGGCGGCGGACCTGCGGGAGCCGCTCGGTGTGCGGCCGCCCGAAGAGGCCCCGGCGCCCGCACCCCTCGACGTCGCCGTGGTGGGCATGGCCTGCATGTTCCCGGACGCGCCCGACCTCGCCGCCTTCTGGGCGAACGTCCTCGGCGGTCACGACGCGGTGGCGGAGGTGCCGGCCGACCGCTGGGACCCTGCCGTGCACTACTCGGCCGAGGACGGGGACGGGGGCGTCACGCCCTCCAAGTGGGGCGGCTTCCTGCCCCGCATCCCCTTCGACCCGCTGTCGTACGGCATTCCGCCCACCTCGCTCGGCAGCATCGAGCCCGTCCAGTTGCTGGCGCTCGAAGCCGCCCGGCGGGCCCTGACGCACGCCGGATACGGGGAGCGGGGGCGGGAGTTCGACCGCTCGCGCACCTCGGTCGTGTTCGGCGCGGAGGCGGGCAGCGACCTGTCCAACGCGGGCACGCTGCGGGCCGTACTGCCGTCGTACTACGGCAAGGTGCCGGACGGGCTCGCCGATCAGCTGCCCAAGCTGACCGAGGACTCCTTCCCCGGCATGCTCTCCAACGTCATCTCCGGCCGGATCGCCAACCGGCTCGACCTCGGCGGTGCCAACTACACGGTCGACGCCGCGTGCGCCTCGTCCCTGGCCGCCGTCGACGTGGCCTGCAAGGAGCTGGTGGGCGGGACCAGCGACGTCGTGCTGTGCGGCGGCGCCGACCTGCACAACGGCATCAACGACTACGTCCTCTTCTCCTCCGTGCACGCGCTGTCCCCGACCGGGCGTTCCCGCGCCTTCGACAGCTCGGCGGACGGGATCGCGCTGGGGGAGGGCGTCGCGTGTGTCGTACTGAAGCGGCTGGCGGACGCCGAGCGCGACGGCGACCGGATCTACGGGGTCATCAAGGGAGTCGGCAGTTCCAGTGACGGGCGCTCGCTGGGACTGACAGCTCCCCGGCCCGAGGGGCAGCGGGCCGCGCTGCAGCGGGCGTACCGCAACGCCGGGGTGTCACCCGCCGAGGTCGGGCTCGTGGAGGCGCACGGCACGGGAACCGTGGTCGGTGACCGTACCGAACTGTCCATCCTGGGCGCGGTGTTCAGCGAGGCCGGGGCCAAGCCGGGGGATGTCGCCCTCGGTTCGGTCAAGTCGCAGATCGGCCACACCAAGTGCGCCGCCGGACTCGCCGGTCTCATCAAGACCGTCCTCGCCCTGCACACCGGGGTCAAGCCGCCCACCCTGCACGTCAGCGAGCCCAACTCCGCCTGGGAGGCGGGCAGCAGCCCGTTCGTGTTCCACGGGCAGGCGCGGCCCTGGGCGACACCGGCCCACGAACGCGTCGCGGGTGTCAGCGCGTTCGGCTTCGGCGGCACCAACTTCCATGTGGTGCTGGAGGCCTACGCAGACTCCGCCCCGCCTGCGCACACGCTCGACGCCTGGCCCGCCGAGCTGTTCACCTTCCGGGCCGCCGATCCGGCGGGGGCCCGGCGTGCCGTCGAGGACGTGCTGAAGGCGGCCCAGGACGAGCAGTCGTCCTGGCGGCTGCGCGATCTCGCGCTCGCCGCCTCGCGCCGCTCCGACGCCCGGCACGAACCCGTGCAGATCGCGGTCGTGGCGACGGACCCGGCGGAACTCGTCGGGCAGTTGCGGCGGGCGCTGGCGGGGGAGCACGATCCGCGCGCCGGCATCCACCTCGCACGGAACCAGCAGGAGACCCCGGGCCAGGTCGCCTTCCTCTTCGCCGGGCAGGGCAGCCAGCGGACCGGCATGCTCGCCGACGTGTTCGTCGCACTCCCCGAACTCCAGTACTACCTGGAACTGGGCCGCGACCACGCCGACGTCCTCTATCCGCCCACCCCCTTCGACACCACCACCCGCGACCGCCAGCACGCCGCCCTCACCGACACCCGGGTCGCCCAGCCCGCCCTGGGCATCGCCGGCCTCGCCGCACACGCCCTGCTCACCACGGCGGGCGTACGCCCGGACATGGCCGCCGGGCACAGCTACGGCGAACTCGTCGCCCTCAGCGCGGCCGGCGCGATCGACCCGGAAACCCTCCTCGCGCTGAGCGCCCAGCGCGCGACCGCGATCCTCGCGGCCGCCGGTGACGCGGGCGACGACCCGGGCACCATGGCGGCGGTGTCGGCGGGCGCCGAGGACGTCACGGCCGCCCTGCGCGCAACCGAAGCGCCCGCCTCCGTCGTCGTCGCCAACCACAACTCGCCCAAGCAGACGGTGATTTCGGGGCCGACGGAGGCGGTCGACGAGGCCGTACGGTTGCTGCGCGCCGCCGGACTGGGCGCGAAGCGCATCCCCGTCGCCTGCGCCTTCCACAGCCCGCTGGTCGCCGGGGCCGGCGAACGCTTCGCCGCCGCGCTGGCCCAACAACCGTTGTGCGCAGCCGAGTTCACGGTGTGGTCCAACCGTACGGCCGCCCCGTACGGCGCCGACGCGGACGCGGTGCGCGCCGAACTCGCCGCCCAGATCGGCGCCCCGGTCGCCTTCGTCGCCCAGATCGAGGCCATGTACGAGGCGGGCGCCCGGATCTTCGTGGAGGCCGGGCCAGGGTCCGTACTGACCCGCCTGGTCGGCCAGATCCTCGGCGACCGCCCACACCGCACCGTCGCCTGCGAACCGGGTCCCGACAGCGGACTGCGCGGCTGGCTGGACGCGCTGGCCCAGTTGGCCGTCGCGGGACTGCCGGTGCGCACCGGATGGCTCTTCCACGGGCGCGACGCCGTCGACGCGACCCGCACCAAGGCACCCAAGCGCCCCGGCTGGACGGTCGACGGCCACCTGGTCCGCACCGCCGCCGGTGAACTCCTCCCCGGTGCCCTCGCACCGGCCCGACGCGTAGTGGAGACGACGACAGTGACCGCGAATCACCAGGACGGCACCCCCGGCGCCGACGGCAGGGACGCGCTGATCTCCGAGTTCCTGCGCACCAGCCGCGAGATGGTCGCCGCCCAACGGGACGTACTCCTCACGTACTTCGGCGCGGCACCGGGCCAGTGGATACCCGCGCCCGCAGCGCCGGAGCCCCTGGGGGCGGCGCAGCCCCAGGCCCAGCAGGCCGCGCAGCTGCCCGCCCCCGCCTACCCGCCCGCGCTCTACGCCGTGCCCGCGCCTGTCCCCGCCCCGGCCGCCGCTGTGGGGTTTACGGAGGCGGATGTGCTGGGGGTGGTGTTGGAGATCATCAGTGAGCGGACCGGGTATCCGGTGGACATGATTGAG
>Ga0136846_1231860_pt1 | contig 37501 bp, 37 predicted proteins | sample HopSoiMetagenom2_FD_96841 | JGI IMG/M metagenome (GOLD analysis project Ga0136846, IMG submission 96841) | Grasslands soil microbial communities from Hopland, California, USA - 2 Assembly 2016 (version 4) | ecosystem: Environmental > Terrestrial > Soil > Grasslands | place: USA: Hopland...
GCGGGCGGCGAGCATCGCCGTGCTGCGCGAGCTCGGCGTCGAGACCGGCGGCTCCAACGTACAGTTCGCGGTCAATCCCGCCGACGGCCGGATGGTGGTGATCGAGATGAACCCGCGGGTGTCGCGGTCCTCGGCGCTGGCGTCGAAGGCCACCGGCTTCCCCATCGCCAAGGTCGCCGCCCGCCTGGCCGTGGGCTACACGCTGGACGAGCTGATGAACGACATCACGGGCGCCACGCCCGCCTCGTTCGAGCCCAGCATCGACTATGTGGTCACCAAGATCCCGCGCTTCGCCTTCGAGAAGTTCCCGGGTTCGGAGCCCTACCTCACGACCCAGATGAAGTCGGTGGGCGAGGTGATGGCCATCGGGCGCACCTTCGCCGAGAGCCTGCAGAAGGCCCTGCGCGGGCTGGAGACGGGCCTCACCGGCCTTGACGAGATCGAGGTCGAGGGCGCGGACGATCCGGAGACCGGCCGTGCGGCTGTGCACCGGGCGCTGACGGTCCCGACCCCGGACCGGCTGCGGGTGATCGCCCAGGCCTTCCGCGTCGGCCTGACCTGCGACGAGATCCACGCCGCCTGCGCCTACGAGCCCTGGTTCCTGCGCCAGATCGAGGCGCTGGTGAAGACCGAGGCCCAGGTGCGCGCTGAGGGCCTGCCGATCCACGCCGCCGACTTCCGCAAGCTGAAGGCCCTGGGCTTCTCCGACGCGCGCCTGGCCAAGCTGACCCACACCACCGAGCGGGAGGTGCGCGAGCAGCGCCGCGCCCTGGGCGTGCGGCCGGTGTTCAAGCGCATCGACACCTGCGCCGGCGAGTTCCGCGCCGAGACGCCCTACATGTACTCGACCTACGAGAGCGGCGCCGTCGGCCAGATCCCGGACGACGAGAGCGAGCCCTCCGACCGCAAGAAGGCCATCATCCTGGGCGGCGGGCCGAACCGCATCGGCCAGGGGATCGAGTTCGACTACTGCTGCTGCCACGCCGCCTTCGCCCTCGACGAGATCGGCGTCGAGTCGATCATGGTCAACTGCAACCCCGAGACGGTCTCGACCGACTACGACACCTCCGACCGCCTCTACTTCGAGCCGCTGACCGCCGAGGACGTGCTGGAGCTGATCGAGACCGAGCGCACCCGCGGCGAGCTGATCGGCGTGATCGTCCAGTTCGGCGGGCAGACCCCGCTGAAGCTGGCGGCGGCGCTGGAGGACGCGGGCGTCCCGATCCTCGGCACCACCCCCGACGCCATCGACCTGGCCGAGGACCGCGAGCGGTTCCAGCAGCTGCTGCACCGCCTGAAGATCGCCCAGCCGGTGAACGGCATCGCCCGCTCCCGCGACGAGGCCTTCGCCGCGGTCCACCGCATCGGCTACCCCGTGGTGATCCGGCCCTCCTACGTGCTGGGCGGCCGGGCCATGGAGATCGTCCGCGACGACGAGCAGCTCGAGCGCTACATCACCACCGCCGTCCAGGTCTCCGGCGACAGCCCGGTGCTGATCGACCAGTACCTCAGCCGCGCCACCGAGGTGGACGTGGACGCCCTGTGCGACGCCACCGGCGCGGTCTTCGTGGCCGGCGTGATGGAGCACATCGAGGAAGCCGGCGTGCACTCCGGCGACAGCGCCTGCTCGCTGCCTCCGTTCTCGCTGACGCCGGACACCATCGCCGAGCTCAAGCGCCAGACCGAAGAGATGGCCCGCGCGCTGAAGGTGCGCGGCCTGATGAACGTCCAGTTCGCCATCGAGGAGCCGCAGAGCGTCAGCCCGCGGATCTATGTCCTCGAGGTCAATCCACGCGCCAGCCGCACGGTGCCCTTCGTGGCCAAGACCATCGGTCGACCGGTGGCCGCCATCGCGGCCAAGCTGATGGCCGGCAAGACCCTCGCCGAATTCGACCTCACCGAGACACCCTACGACCACATCGCGGTCAAGGAGGCGGTGTTCCCCTTCGCGCGCTTCGCCGGCGTCGACACCATCCTGGGGCCGGAGATGCGCTCCACCGGCGAGGTCATGGGCCTGGACTGGGTGCGGCCGGGCGAGACCTCGTCCGCCCCGGCCTTCGCCCGCGCCTTCGCCAAGAGCCAGCTGGGCGGCGGCACCGTGCTGCCGTCGAAGGGCTGCCTCTTCGTCTCGGTGAAGGACGCCGACAAGGACTGGATCCTGGAGCCCGTGCGCCTGATCCTGGGCCAGGGCTTCCGCGTCCTGGCCACGGCCGGCACCGCCGCCTTCCTCGAGAGCCAGGGCCTGAAGGTCGAGCTGGTCAAGAAGGTGCTGGAGGGCCGCCCGCATATCGTCGACGCCATGAAGAACGGCGGCGTGCAGCTGGTCTTCAACACCACCGAGGGCAAGCAGTCGCTGAAGGACAGCTTCGAGATCCGCCGCAACGCCCTGATGATGAAGATCCCCTACTTCACCACCACGCCCGCGGCCCTCGCGGCGGCCCAGGCGATCGCGACCATGGCCCAGGCGCCGCTCGAGGTCCGCCCGCTGCAGAGCTACGGCTACGGCCGCTAGGCCTCCTCGTCGTCCTCCGACGCATCCTCGGCCTGCCCGGCGTCCAGCACCGCGAACGCCTCCTGGAAGCGCTTGAGCGCGGCGATCGAGGCCTGCACCCGCTGGGTCGCCGCGCCGCCGTCGCCCTGGGCGGCGTTGATCACGGCCAGATTGGTGCTGGCCACGGCGTCGGCCAGGGCCTTCAGGCAGCCCTTCAAGGCCGCGAAGTCGGCGGCCACGTCCGGGCCTTCATCGCCGTCGTCGATATAGTCGTCGAGGTTGACCATGCGCGCCTCTCGGGTTCGGCCCCCACTTAGCGCCGCGGGCGCCGGCCCGCCAGGGCGCGACTTGCGTGAGATCCATCAAGGTCCGGGGCCGGGGCGGCGATAGTATCGCCTCGCCGTCACATCTCGAGCGGCGCAAACTTGGAGCTCCGCATGGCACCGCGCCACCTCGAACGCCACGCCGTCCACCGCATCGGCTGGCTCCGCGCCGCCGTCCTGGGCGCCAATGACGGCATCGTCTCCACCGCCAGCCTGCTCGTGGGCGTGGCCGCCGCCGCCCAGGGCCGCAGCGAGGTGCTGCTGGCTGGGGTGGCCGGTCTGGTCGCGGGCGCCTTCTCCATGGCGGCCGGGGAATATGTCTCCGTCAGCTCCCAGGCGGATACCGAAAGCGCCGACCTCGCCCGTGAGCGCGCCGAGCTCGTGGCCCAGCCGGCTGTCGAGCGGGAAGAGCTGGCGAATATCTACGCCGCCCGTGGAGTGGAGCTGGAGCTGGCCCGCAAGGTGGCCGACCAGCTCATGGCCAAGGACGCGCTCGGCGCCCATGCCCGCGACGAACTGGGGATTTCCGAGGTCACCACGGCGCGGCCCATCCAGGCGGCGCTGACGTCGGCCCTCACCTTCTCCGCCGGCGCGGCCCTGCCCGTTCTGGCGGCCATGCTGGCCCCGCAGCGCCTGGTCGTGGCCACGGTCTCCGTCGCGGCGATCGTCCTGCTGGCGGTGCTCGGCGCCATCGGCGCGCGAACCGGGCGGTCCAGTGTCTGGAGGGCGATTGTGCGGGTGACGTTCTGGGGCGCCCTGGCCCTGGCCGCGACTGCGGGCGTTGGCGCGCTGTTCGGGGTGGCCGCCTAGGGCATGCTCGCAAAAGTTGAGCTGCGTTAACCACCGCTGACGCTAGTTCATTGACCGCGGTTCCGAGCAGGCGCAAACTTTCTGCATCGTCTGACTGAGACAGACGGCAAGGGCGCGCCCCGGCGGCCCGCATACGCTCCCCCGATCCCTTGGTGAGGAGGGGGTGGGCGAACTTCCGGGGGACGCCGCTGGCGTCTGCCGCAGCCTGGCGTGGAGACCAAGAAACTCCACCGAGGATTGCGAGGAATAGTCATGCATACCGAGCCGCAAACGGGCCACGTCAAACATCACAAGCCGAAACACCTGGCCGAGCGCTTCGAAGGGGTGATCGGCATCGTGATGGTGGCCGCCATCGTGCTTCTGGCGATCGGCCTGATCTACGGCATCGTCACCACGCACGATACGACGCCTTCCTGGATGAAGTAGCGGGCCCGACGGCCCGGCCCCGGCCGCTGGCCGGGCGCCGCCGCGAAATCTCCAGACGCCCGCCGGGTCCTCCTGGCGGGCGCAGGGGATTGCATGATCCTGTCGCTACACGCTGACCGCCAGCGCCACTGGCGGCGCTCGTTCGCGTGCGCTACGACCTCAAGTTAACAGCGATAATGAGGGAGACGGCGCATGGCGGGACGGGTGGACGGCAAGGTGGCCCTGGTCACCGGCGGAGCCAGCGGGATCGGACGTCGGTGCGCCGAGCGGCTGGCCGCCGAAGGCGCGAGCGTGGTCATCACCGACATCCAGGACCACCTGGGCGGTGAGGTCGTCGCCGGCGTTCAGAAGGCCGGGGGCCAGGCCAGCTACATCCGCCACGACGTCACCAGCGAGGACGCCTGGATCGACGTCATCGCCCAGGTCCGCGCCCGCCACGGCCGGCTGGACATCCTGGTGAACAACGCCGGCATCGGCCTGGGCGGCTCGATCCTGGACATGACCCTGGCCGACTGGCGCAAGCAGACGGCGGTCAACCTGGACGGCGTCTTCCTGGGCGTGAAGCATTCGATCCCGCTGATGCGCGAGGGCGGCGGCGGCTCGATCATCAACATGTCCTCGGTGGCCGGGCTGAAGGGTGCACCCACCCTGGCCGGCTACTGCGCCACCAAGGGCGGCGTGCGCCTGTTCACCAAGGCCGTGGCCCTGGAGTGCGCCAACGCCAAGGACGGCGTGCGGGTCAACTCGGTCCACCCGGGCATCATCGAGACGCCGATCTGGGTGACGGTCTCCGGCGGCCAGCCGGGCGTCAACGCCCCGCCGGACCTGGACGCCATGTCGGAAATGGCCGTGCCGATGGGCGTCAAGGGCGTGCCGGACGACATCGCCAATGGCGTCCTGTGGCTGGCCTCGGACGAGAGTCGCTACGTCACGGGCGCGGAACTGGTGATCGACGGCGGGCTCAGCGTCCGCTAAGCGCGGGCCATGCCCCCTACCCTGCATGTGATCTTCGGCCCCTCGGGCGCCGGCAAGACGACCTACGCCCACGCCTTCGCCCGCCGGGAGAAGGCGGTGGCCTTCATCCTGGACGACTGGATGGCGCGGCTGTTCGCGCCCGACATGCCCGAGCCGATCGAATACGAGTGGATGATCGAGCGGGTGGGCCGCTGCGAGGCGCAGATCTGGTCGACGGCCGCCGGCGTGCTGGCCGCGGGCACGTCCGTGATCCTCGACATCGGCCTGATGCGCAGGGCCGACCGGGCCCGGGTGCGCGACATCGCCGACGCCGCCGGCCTGCCCCTACAATGGCACTTCGTCACCGCCAGCGCCGAGGCGCGGCGGGCCCGCGTGGCCGAGCGCAACGTCATCCGCGGCGAGAACTTCGCCATCGCCGTGACGCCCGAGATGTTCGACTTCATCGAGGGCGTCTTCGAGGCGCCGGAGCCGGACGAGCTGGCGGGCGCGACGATCAGCGAGAGCGCCTGAACCGCCGCCTCAGGTCGCGGCGCCCACCGGGAAGAGGTGCGATGGCCAGGTGGCGTCGGCGGCGCGGTGGAAGGCCGGGCGGGCGGTGAGGCGGGCGTTGTAGTCCAGGAGGACCGGCGTCTCCGGCAGCAGCTTCTGGTACAGTAGCCGCGAGATCGTGCCGCCCAGCACCACGTCGGCGGCGCTGAAGCGGTCGCCCAGCAGGTACTTGCGGCCGGTCAGCACCCCGGTCAGCACCGCGACCATGTCCTCGAACGAGCCGAAGCTGACCCCGAACCCGGGAAGATCGATCTTCTGCTCGTGCAGGGTCGCCACCGGGTCCACCACCGCCGTCGAGAACACCATCCACTTCAGATAGGCGCCCCGGTCGGCATGCTCGATGCGCGGCGCGAGCTGGCCGTAGCTGTAGCGGTCCGCCAGGTAGATGGCGATCGCCGGGTTCTCGCTGACCACCACCTCGCCGTCGGTCAGGGTCGGCACCTTGCCGGCCGGGTTCAGCTTCAGGAATTCGGGGTCCTTCTGCTCGCCCTTGCGGATGTCCACGGTGCGCACGTCGAACGGAACGCCGATCTCCTCCAGCATCCAGTAGGCGGTGAACGCCCGGCTGGCTGGCGAGTGATAGAGGGTGATCCCGCGCTTGGCGGCCATGGCGCTCTCCTCGAAGAGCCCCTAAGCTAAGGTGGAAAGCCGCAAGGGCAAGGCGCGCCGCGATCTCTATCAAAAGAGACTGGGCGACCGGTGCTCTTGATTTTTGCGCCGCACAATCCTAGCCTATTTGCCCCCGGGACGCCTGCGCCCGCGGCCCGGGCCAGGGGATCAGATCAGGGCGAACTTCGAGTCACGATGGAAAAAGTTCCGATGACCGTCGAGGGCTACAATGCTCTCGACGAAGAACTGAAGCGTTTGAAAACGCTGGAGCGTCCGGCGGTGATCGCCGCGATCGCCGAAGCGCGATCGCACGGCGACCTGTCCGAAAACGCCGAATACCATGCCGCTAAGGAGCGGCAGGGCTGGATCGAAGGCCAGATCGCCGAGATCGAGGACCGCATGGCCCGCGCCCAGGTGATCGACGTCTCGAAGCTCAGCGGCAGCCAGGTGAAATTCGGCGCCACCGTCTCGGTGGTGGACGAGGACACCGAGGAAGAGGCCCGCTACCAGATCGTGGGCGAGCACGAGGCCGACGTGAAGCGCGGCCGCGTCTCCATCACCTCGCCGATCGCGCGCGCGATCATCGGCAAGGAGAGCGGCGACGTGGTCGAGGTCAACACGCCCGGCGGCGTGAAGGCCTACGAGATCACCAAGGTGGAGTGGGTCTGAGCCCAAGCCCATGGACGGGCCCCGTCCCTTAAGGATCTGGGCCGTCTCCGACGGGCGCGCCGGCATCGAGGCCCAGGCTCTGGGCCTCGCCGAGGCGGTGGCGCGTCGCCGCCCCGCCCTGGTGACGGCCAAGCGCATCCGCTGGAAGGCGGGTCTCGGCCGCCTGCCCTGGCGGCTGATCCCGCCGTCGGCCCGCACCGGCGACCCGATCGCCCCACCCTGGCCCGATATCTGGATCGCGGCCGGGCGCGCGACCCTGCCGCTCTCGACCCGGATGCTGGGCTGGAGTGGCGGCCGCACCTTCGTCGTCCAGACCCAGGACCCCAAGGCCCCGCTCGGCGCGTTCGACCTGGTGGTGCCGCCCGAACATGACGGGCTTACGGGCGACAACGTCTTCCCGATCCTCGGCGCCCCCAACCGGCTGAGTCCGGAGAAACTGGCCGTCGAGCTGGCGCGGTTTTCCGACCGGCTCGGGGCCCTGCCGCACCCGCGCGTCGCGGTGATCGTGGGCGGCGATTCCAAGGCCCATCGCCTGCCGGCCTCGCGCGCCCTGGCCATGGCGCACGAGATCGCCGCCGCGGTGCGGGCCGCCGGCGGCTCGATCCTGGTGAGCTACACCCGCCGCACGCCGCCCGCCGCCCGCGAGGCGATGACCCGGGCGCTCGCGACCCTGCCGGGGATCATCTGGGACGGGACCGGCGACAATCCCTACTTCGCCTTCCTGGCCGCAGCGGACGCGATCCTGGTGACCGAGGACTCCACCAACCTCGCCACCGACGCGGCCAGCACCGGCAAGCCCTTGTTTATCCTGGCGATGGAGGGGCGCAGCCCGAAGTTCGAGCGCTTCCACGCCGAGCTGGGGCGACGTGGCGTCGCACGTCCCTTCGCCGGCGAATTGAGCGCCCCGCCCTACACGCCCCTTGCGGAAACCGAGCGCGCGGCCTCAGAACTGTTGCGCCGATACGACGGACGGCCCTGAACGGCGGACAAAACACAACTTAAAGCAATGGCTTCTTGCCGGTCTCTCGTGGTCCGGTAACTTTAGCTAAGGAATTCTGGATACCCTCCCGGGCAAGGGACATCGCTGATTCGTTTTTGGGGGCCGCACAGTGGCGACTTATTTCTTCGAGCAGATCACGGCCGACCAGGCCCTCGCCTTCAGCAGCGCCGCTGGCGACCAGCTGATCATCCAGACTCAAGGCGTCACGGCCGCCCAGATGTCGGTGGCGTTCGTGCCGTTCACCATCAGCACGCCGGACATGATCGTCCTGACCGGCGCGGGCCGCACGGTCACCTTCAGCGACCCCAACGGCTTCCGGGCTCCGTCCAACACCGGCGGCTCGGCCGCGATCTTCCCTGACGGCTCCCTGCTGTACGCGGGGACCACGGGCGCCGACACCGTGACCGGCACGGCCGCGGCCGACGGCCTCTACGGCGGCCTGGGCGACGACACGCTGGACGGCAGCGCGGGCAACGATCTCCTCCAGGGCAACCAGGGCAACGACACCCTGAACGGCGGCTCCGGCGACGACGTCATCTATGGCGGCAAGGACAACGACGTCATCGACGTCGGCACGGGCACCGGCCCGGCGGTGATGCAGTTCGCCCAGGGCAACCTCGGCGACGACACCATCACCGGCAGCGTCGGCGCCGACCTCCTGCTCGGCGGCCAGGGCAACGACCAGATCACCGGCGGCGGCGGCAACGACTTCCTGCTGGGCAACCTGGGCAACGACACCGTCACCGGCTCGGCCGGCAGCGACACGATCCAGGGCCAGGACGGCGACGACGTGCTGAACGGCGGCGCGAGCGGCAGCGATTCCCTCGACGGCGGCGATGGCAATGACAACATCACGACCGGCGCGGGCGTCAACATCATCAGCGGCGGCAACGGCAACGACACGGTCGACGCCAGCGCCAGCGGCCCCGACACCATCACCCTGGGCGCCGGCGACGACAAGCTGATCGGCGGCGCGGGCGCGGACCTGATCGACGGCGGTGCGGGCAACAACACCATCGGCGGCGGCGCGGGGGCCAACACCATCACGGCCGGCGTCGGCAACGACGTCGTCACCACCGGCACGGGCTCCAGCAGCATCTCCACCAGCGACGGCGATGACACCATCACCGCCGGGGCCGGCGCCAACACGATCCTCGCCGGGGCCGGCAACGACAAGGTCACCAGCGGCGCGGGCGACGACAGCATCAACCTGGGCGACGGGGATGACACCCTGACCTCGGGCGGCGGCGGCGCCGACACGGTCGACGGCGGCAACGGCGCCAACAACATCACCCTCACCGCCGGCGGCTCGGTCATCACCGGCACGGGCGCCGACACCATCGACGGCGGCGCGGGCGACGTGTCCATCAGCTCGGGCTCCGGCAACGACAACGTCACCACCGGCGCCGGCAACGACAGCGCGACCCTGGGCGACGGCGACGACACCCTGACCGATGGCGGCGGCATCAACACCGTCTCGGGCGGCAACGGCAACGACAACATCACCACCGGGACCGGCGCCGACACCATCGATGCCGGCGAGGGGAACAACACCGTCGCCGCCAGCGCGGGCAACAACAGCCTGACCAGCGGCGCCGGCAACGACAACCTGAGCTCGACCGGGAGCGGCAACGACACCTATTCGTCCGGCAGCGGCGACGACACCATCTCCAGCGCCGGCGGCCTCGATCTCATCAACGCCGGGGCCGGCAACGACAGCATCACCTTCACGGGCCGCGGCTCGGTGATCGCGGCGGACGGCGACGACACCATCGACGGCCACACCAGCACGGTCGACAACATCGTCGACGGCGGCAACGGCAATGACAGCGTCAGCCTCGGCTCGGGCAACGACACCATCACGGGCGGCGCGGGCAACGACACGATCTCCGCCGGAACCGGCCTGAACTCCGTCGACCTCGGCGCCGGCGACAACCAAGGGACGGTCGGGGCGCTTTCCAGCACGATTACCGGGGGCGCCGGCAACGACACCATCACCGCCGGCAACGGCGGCAACAGCATCAACGTCGGCGACGGCGCCAACTCGGTCACCTCGGGGACCGGGGCGGACACCATCACGACGGGCGCCGGCGCCGACACCATCGTCGGCGGCGGCACGGCCAGCGACTCGATCAGCGCAGGTGGCGGCAACGACACCATCAGCGGGTCGGGCTCGATCGACGCTGGGACCGGTGACGACACCATCGCCGGCTCGGGCGCCTCCGACACCATCCTCGGCGGCGACGGCAACGACACGATGTCCGGCTCGGGCGTGCTCACGGGCGGCCTCGGCAACGACACCATCGCCGGCGGCGCGACGGCCGACACCATCACCGGCGGTTCGGGCGTGGACAAGCTGACCGGCAACGGCGGCGCTGACGTGTTCCAGTTCAGCACCGGCGAGACGGGCATCACGGTGGCCACGGCCGACTCGATCACCGACTTCGCCGCCGGCACGGACAAGCTGAAGTTCGGCCTGGCCGCGGGTTCGGGGACGAACTTCTACGTCGGCGCCGCCGGCGGGGCGGACGACTTCGCTGCGGCCCAGACCGCCGCCAACGCCCACCTCACCGGCACGGTGACCTACGCCTCGATCACCTACAACGCGGCCGGCACGACCGCGGTGTTCGTGGACACCAACGGCGACCACATCGCCGACGAGGTGGTGATCCTGGTCGGGGGCGCGACCCTGACCTCGGGCGACATCATCTAACGGCCAGCACGGCCGACCTTTCAGGGCCGCCCTTCGGGGCGGCCCTTTTGCTTGGTAGAGGCGCCGCCCTTCGCGGCGGCCCTTTTGCTTTGGTTGAGGTGCCGCCCTTCGGGGCGGCCCTTTGCTTTTGGGGCGCATCGGCGCATGTGCGGGGCGATGAGCGCCATCCTGCCGCCGCCTTTGCCGGGCGATTTCGCCCCATGAGCGGACCCCGGATCCTGTTCGTGGTCAACGCCGGCCCCACGGTCGGCGGAGGCCACGTCATGCGCAGCCTGACCCTCGCGCGGGCCCTCGAAGGCCAGGGCGCCGCCACCGTCTTCGCCGGCCCGCGGGCCATGGCCGAGCTGCTGGACGCCTTCTCGCCCGACAGCTCTCGCCAGGTGGCGGACGACGCCGCCGCGGCCGCTGCGCGCGAAACCTTCGACGCCATCGTCTTCGACCACTACGGCCTGGCCGAGCCGGACCACCGCGCCCTCGCCCGCGGCAAGCCCAGCCTGGTGATCGACGACCTGGCCGACCGGCCGATCGGCGGCGACCTGGTGCTGGACTCCGGGCCGGGCCGCAAGGCCGAGGACTATCTGGGCAAGGCGCCGGAGGACGCGCGCCTGCTGCTGGGCCCGCAGTTCGCGCCCGTACGGCCCGAGTTCGCCGCCCTGCGCGAACCCGCCCTGGCCTGGCGCGGCGAGCCCGTGCTGCGGATCCTGGTCAGCCTCGGCCTCACCGACGTTGGCGGCGTCACGGCGCGCATCGTCGAGCGGCTGCGGCCGCGGGTGAACGAGGTTGGGCTGGACGTGGTGCTGGGCGCCGCCGCCCCCAGCCTGCCGGGCCTCGCCAAGGTCGCCCGCCACGACCCGCGGCTGGTGCTCCACGTAGACACGCCGCACATGGCCAGGCTGACGGCGGAGGCCGATATCGGGGTCGGCGCCGCCGGCTCCTCCACCTGGGAGCGATGCGTCCTGGGCCTGCCCAGCCTGATGGTGGTGCTGGCCGACAACCAGCGGGCCGCCGCCCGGGCGATCGCCGAGCGCGAGGCGGCCCTGGTCGTGGATCTGGCCCAGCCGGATTTCGAGGCCGCGTTCGACCGGGCGCTGCTGCGTCTGCTGCGCGACGGCGACCTGCGCCGCAAGCTGGCGGCCGCCAGCGCCGAGGTCTGCGACGGCCTGGGGGCCGGCCGGGTGGCGGAGGTGTTCCTGCGGCTGATCGCGGGCCGCGCACCTGTCTGACCCGCCTCAGCCTGCGAGGGCCTCGGCCGCGTCGAGGCCGTCCAGCACATGGCGAAGATCGACCTGCAGGTTGCGGTCGGGGGAATTGGGATCGAAGGCGTCCTCGCCCGGCGCCGGCTCTGCGCTCACGTGCACGATGGTCCCCGCCCCGGCCGCGGCCGCCAGCCGCCGCCAGTACCAGTAGCCCGGGCTGCGGTGCTTCATCACCACCACCACCGGGCAGTCGGGCGGACAGAAGACCAGGTTGGTGATCGCCGCGCCGGTGGTCCCCGCCACCATCCGCGCCCGTGAGAACAGGGCGACCTGCGCCTCGAGCGACAGCCGGTCGGTCTCCACGACCTGGAACCCGCGCGCGGTCAGCGCCGCCTCGATCTCCGGCTCGTTGACCAGGTGGCGCACCACGGTGTTGCGGCGGAGCAGGAACAGCTTGGGCCGCTCCCCGCCTTCGTCTTCGCCGCCCGCCCCGCTCCGTAGCGCCGCCACGCTGGCCCGCAGGGCCGCGCTGGCGAACAGGCCGTCGACGATCGCCTCCCGCGGCTGTGGCCGCAGCTTGAAGGCGCCGTAGCCGGTGGGCGAGACGTTGTGCAGCACGCCCACCCGCACCGCCTGGTCCACGGCCAGGCGCACGATCTCCACGTCCCGGCCAGCCACCAGGCCGATGGAGCGCATCAGGTTCGGATGCAGGTCGGCGTCGACGATCAGCGGCGCGACCCCCGGCCCCACCGCGCGCAGATAGGCGGCGATCCGCGGCAGCACCTCGGTCATCCAGTGGGCGTAGTTGGCCGAGCTGCCGTCGGTGAAGGCGGCCGCTTCCGGCAGGTAGCCCACCGCGAAGGGATCGCCACCGCCCCACGCCGCGGACACCCCGTCCTCGGAGATCGTCAGGCGGGTGTAGTACTCCTCCGGCGTGATGTCGGTCGCATGGACGATCAGGCCGTGGCGCACGATGGCCTCGGGCGTGGTCAGCAGGTTCGACTTGCCGCGCACCACCACCTCGCGCAGCGTTGTCACCGTCACCGCGGGGAAGTCGTAGGCCAGGGGCGCGCGGCCATGGAACGCCGCCTCCGACGCCGGAAGCACCACCGGCGGGCCCATCTCCACCCGCTCGGCGGAGAACAGCTCGCGTCGCGCCAGGCCCTGCGCCCGCGCATAGGCCGCCTCGCTCACGAAGGGCAGGATCAGGCGCGCGGCGGGCATGGGCTCCAGGTCGCGGTGGGTGACACCGGCTCAGGTTCGGCGGATCATCCTGACGCAATCTGCGATTCCAAGCGCGCCCCGCGAGCCGCCATGCCGCCCAGCCCCGCCGAACCTTCTCCGGACGCGGGCCGGATCCTGACGGACCAGGCCGAGGCGCTGCTGCACGACGGCCGCTTCGAGGACGCGGTGAAGCGCGCGACGCGGGCGACCGCCCTGGGCGGCGAGCTCGGCCGCACCTGGGCCATCCTGGCCCGCGCCTTCATGGGGATGCGGGATCCCATCTCCGCCTACGGCGCTTACGGCCAGGCCCTGGCGCATGCGGCCCTCGACCGGTCGGAGCTCAGCCGCGAGATGGGCCTGCTCGCGCTCAGCCTCGGACATGCGGACCAGGCCGAGAGCCTGCTGGCGGCGCACCTGGCGCAGGAGCCTGCCGCCACCCCGGAGACGGTGGCGGCCCTGGCCCAGGCGCAGACGGCGATCATGGCCTACGACCGCGCCCACGCCACGCTGAAGGCGGCGCTGGAGGCCAATCCTGAAGCGCCAGGCCTCTGGCTCGCCCTTGGCCAGCTGCTCTGCGCCGAAGGCCGCCACGGCCAGGCCGGCGTGTTCTTCGAGGAGGCGCTGCGCCTCGATCCCGCCCTGGCCCTGGCGCGCGACGGACTGGCGGACGCCCGGCTGCTCGGGGCCGGCGACGCCCCGCGGGCGCTGGCGGCCGGAGACGCCGCGCTCGCCGCAGCGGACGACTCGCAGCGCGCAGCCCTGGCCGCCCATCAGGCGCGGCGGCGGCTCGCGCTGGGCCAGCTGGACGCGGGCTGGGCGCAGCTTGCCCATGCGAGCGATGTGGAGGTGCGCGCCGCCGCGCCGGCCTGGGATGGCCAGTCCACGCTCCGGGGCCGCCTGCTGCTGATGGGCGAGGACAGCCTCACCGACGAGCTGATGCTGGCGGCGGCCGTGCCGGAGCTTGCCCGGTCCGGCCCGCCGCTGATCCTGGCGGTCGATCCGCGCTGGGAGGCCCTGGCGCGGCGCTCGTTCGCCGGTGTGCAGGTGGTCCCGCGCCTCACCCGCACCTTGCGCGGGCGCCGCCTCGCCGCCGCCGAGCTCGACACGCCGCATCTGCACGCCGGGGAGCTGGTGGGCGCCTGGGCCCCGCTTCGCGCCGTGGCCGGTCCGCGCCTGGCCACGCTCGCCGCCCCAGCCCCGTACCTGCAGCCCAATCCGGAGCGCGTCGGCCACTGGCGGGAGCGGCTGGCAGGGCTTGGCCCCGGCCTCAAGATCGGGGCGGTCTGGCCGGTCGCCACCGCCGACGGCGCCGAGCCCTGGGAAGCCCCGCCGCTCGCGCCCCTCGCGGCGGCCCTGGCCCTTCCGGATGTACGCGTCATCGCCCTTCGGCCCCGCGAGGCGCTGAGCGACGTCGGCTGGATCGATCCGCCGCCCGAGCTGCAGACCGAGAGCCTGGACGACCTGGCGGCCTTCGCCGTGACCCTGGACCTCGTCATCGGCCCGCCCGACGCCCTGACCTACGCCGCGGCCGCCTGCGGGGTGGCGACCTGGCTGCTCGCCACGCCCCGCCACTGGGCCCGGCTGGGCGCGGACACCTATCCCTGGCTGCCCGGTGCGCGCGTGTTCTGCGCCGCCGCGCCGGGCGACTGGACCGCCGCGCTCGAGGCTCTCCGGGCGGCGCTCATGACGCAGCTCGCGGCGGGCGGAGCGGCCGGGCCCTAATCGGGCGTTAACCGTAACCGTGTTGCCTGGGGCCTGGCCTTCGGAGGGACCAGGCGTGGCCGCCAATCACCCGCAGCCGCAAGACGCGCGGCCCGCACCCAGCGCGACGCCGGCCGGCGTCGAGCCCCTGGTCAAGCTGGTGGAGCTGCAGACCATCCCCATGCCCAACGGCATCCTGGGCGTGGCGGAGGTGTCCAAGCACATCGGCTTCCCGGTCCACCGCGCCTACTACATCCGCGACGTGCCCACCGGCCACGGCCGCGGCAGCCACGGCCACCGGGCCCTGCGCCAGTGCTTCCTCTGCCTGCGCGGCAGCGTGCGGCTCAGCATCACCAAGGACGGCCGCACCGAGGTGGTCGAGCTGAACCGGCCGAACCAGGCCGCGGTGGTGCCCGCCGGCTGCTGGCGCGACCTCAGCGACTTCAGCCACGACTCGGTGATCATCGTGCTGGCCTCCGACGAGTACGACGAGGCCGACTACATCCGCGACTACAACGACTTCATGCGCTGGGAGGCCGGCGACGAGCCGATCACGGCGGTCCCCTACCTCGACCTGCGCCGCGCCGCGCCCATGGTCGGGGCGGACATCGAGCTGGCCCTGCGCCGGGTGATGAAGTCCGGGGCCTATGTGGGGGGGCCCGAGCTGGCCGCCTTCGAGGGGCGCTTCGCCGCCTACAGCGGGGCCGACCACACCGTGGGGGTAGGCACCGGCCTCGACGCCCTGCGCATCGCGCTGCAGGCCTGGGGCATTGGCCCGGGCGACGAGGTGATCTGCCCGGCGCACACCTTCATCGCCACCGCCCTGGCGGTGGACGCGGTGGGCGCCACGCCCGTGCTGGCCGACGTCGAGCCTGACACCGGCCTGATCGACATCGCCGCCGTGCGCGCCGCCATCACCGAGCGCACCCGCGTCATCATCCCGGTGCACCTGTACGGCCACCCGGTGGACATGGACGCCCTCAGCGAGGCCGTCGGCGGGCGCGACATCAAGATCCTGGAGGACGCCTGCCAGGCGCACGGCGCCCGCTACAAGGGCCGGCGCTGCGGCGGCCTGGGCGACGCGGCCGCCTTCAGCTTCTATCCGACCAAGAACCTGGGCGCCCTGGGCGACGGCGGGGCGATCACCACGCGCTCGCCAGCCCTCGCCGACGATGCCCGGATGCTGGCCAACTATGGCGCGCGGGTGAAGTACCGGCACGAGACGGTGGGCGGCAATTCGCGGCTCGACCCGCTGCAGGCGGCGGTGCTGGGCGTGAAGCTGGAGCACCTGGACGTCTGGAACGCGCGCCGCGGCGAGCTGGCGCTGCGCTACTTCCTGGGCCTGGCCCATGTGCGCGGGCTGGAGCTGCCGGCGGTCCGGGTCTGGGCCCAGCCGGTCTGGCACGTGTTCGCGGTGCGCGCGCCCGGCGTGCGCGACGCCCTGCAGGCCTTCCTGGCCGACAAGGGCGTCGGGACCAACATCCACTATCCGATCCCGGTGCACCTGCAGCCCTGCTACGCCGGGCGGTGGGCCGCCGGCGCGTTCCCGGTGGCCGAGGCCCTCGGCGCCTCCCTGCTCAGCCTGCCGCTGGACCCGACCCACAGCGACCGCGAGATCGACTATGTGATCGCCTGCGTCCGCGAGTTCTTCGGCGCATGACCTCGCGCCCGGCCTTGGACCTCGCGACCCTGGAGCTCGACTACGAGGGCTTCCGCCGGCTGGCCCGCGAGCCGGGGCTCAGCGCGCACGAGAAGATCGGCTTTCCGGACTCCTACCGCGAGGGCTTCGAGCCCGCGATCCTGGCGGACATCGTGGCCAAGCTGCCGCGTCTGGCCAGCGACGAGGGCCTCAGCGTCGTCGACATCGGGCCGGGCTGCGCCGCCCTGCCCCGGATGCTGATCGACCTCTGCCGCGACCGGCGTCACACGATCACCCTGGTTGACAGCCCGGAGATGCTGGCCCTTTTGCCGGACGTCGCCGGGGTCACCCGCAAGGCGCCAGGCCTCTTCCCGAAGAACGCCGCCGAGGTGCGCGCCGCCGCCGGCCGGGCCGACGCCCTGATCTGCTACAGCGTGCTCCATTACATCTACGTGGACTGCAACCTGTTCGACTTCGTGGACGCCACGGTGGCCCTGCTCGCCCCCGGCGGACGCGCCCTGATCGGGGACATCCCCAACCACTCCAAGCGCCGCCGCTTCTTCGCCACCGAGGGCGGCCAGGCCTTCCACCGGGCCTTCACCGGCTCGACCGAGCCCTACGTGGTGCCGCACGACACCCCGGTCCCCGGCAAGATCGACGACGCGGTGCTGATGGGCCTGATGCAGCGGGCCCAGGCCGCCGGCTGTGACGCCTATCTCCTGCCGCAGCCGGCCGACCTGCCCATGGCCAACCGCCGCGACGACCTGCTGCTCGCGAGGCCCTGAACATGGCCGAAAAGCCCCTGGTGATCATCGGCAACGGCGAGATCGCCGAGATGGCCTGCGAATATTTCGCCTACGACAGCGACCGCGCGGTGGCGGCCTTCGCCATCGGCGCGGAGTACATCAAGGACGCCACGCTGCATGAGCGGCCGGTCGTCGCCCTCGACCAGCTGGCGACCCTCTATCCGCCGGATTCCCACGACGCCTTCGTGGCCATCGGGGACGGCCAGCTGAACCGCCTGCGCCGCCGTCACGTGGACGCCGCCAAGGCCCAGGGTTACCGGCTCGCCAGCTACGTCAGCTCCAGGGCCTTTGTCTGGCGCAACGTCGAGATCGGCGAGAACTGCTTCATCCTGGAGCACAACGTCCTGCAGCCCTTCACCCAGGTCGGCGACAACGTGACCCTGTGGAGCGGCAACCACATCGGCCACCGCTCGGTGATCGAGGACGACGTCTTCATGTCCTCGCACGTGGTGGTGTCGGGCTTCTGCCGGATCGGGGCGCGCAGCTTCGTCGGCGTCAACGCGGCCCTGGCGCACCAGGTGCAGATCGGGGCGGACAACTTCATCGGCATGGGCGCGGTGATCACCGCCTCCACCGAGCCGGACGGCATCTACCAGGGCAACCCGGCCGAGCGGCGCACGATCTCCGCCAAGCGCTTCTGCCGCGTCCGCGAGTAGGCGCGTGGAGGTCCGCCGCTATGGCCCGCCGCTGCGGGAGGCCTGGGACGCGCTGAACCGGCGCGCGGTGAACGGCCACTTCCTCTTCGACCGCGGCTTCATGGACTACCACGCCGACCGCTTCACGGACGCCTCGCTGGTGGTGCTGGACGAGGGCGAGCCGGTGGCCCTGCTGCCGGCCAATATGGTGGGCGAGGAGGCCTGGAGCCACCAGGGCCTGACCTTCGGCGGGCTGGTGCACGAGGGCCTGGGGACCGCCCGGGCGATGGCGGCGCTGGACGCCTGCGCCGCGGCGCTGGCCGGGGCCGGCGCCAAGGCGCTCACCTACAAGGCCCTGCCGTGGATCTATCCTGCGCAGCCGGCGCAGGAGGACCTCTACTGGCTCTTCCGCCGTGACGCGCCGCTGGTCCGACGCGACGTCACCGCCGCCATCGACTACCGCGCCCGCGGCCGGGTCTCCAGCCGCCGGAGCCGAGGCGCGCGGAAGGCCGAGAAGGCGGGGATTGTCTTTGCCCGGTCGCAGGACTGGCCGGGCTTCTGGCGGCTGCTGGAGGCCGTGCTGGCCGAGCGCCACGGCGCCGCGCCCGTGCATTCCCTGGCCGAGATCGAGCTTCTGGCCGGCCGCTTCCCGGACGAGATCGCCCTGCATGCGGCGACGCAGGACGGGGTCCTGCTGGCCGGCGTGGTGATGTTCGCCTCCGCCCACGTCGCCCACGCCCAGTACATCGCCGTCGGCGAGGCGGGCCGCGAGGCCGGGGCGCTGGACGGGCTCTTCGAACACCTGATCCAGGCGCATGCCGCCAGCCACCGCTGGTTCGACTTCGGCATCTCCAACACCGACGGCGGCCGTGGGCTCAACGAGGGCCTGATCCGCCAGAAGGAGGAGTTCGGCGCCAGCGCCGTCGTCCACGACGTCTATCGGGTGGCGCTGGGCTGAGCCGCGGTCAGGCTGCGCCGCGGGCCGTGGCGCGCAGCCGCCAGGCGTCGAACATCTCGCCGCACGCCGCCTCCAGCCGCCGGGTGAAGCCCGCCTCGTCGCAGATCGGCCCGGCCTCGAACCCCGGCCGCACCCGCGCCCGCAGCGCGTCCAGGCGCGGCAGGTCGCTAGCGAGAGCCACAGCGCGCTCCACGAAGTCCTCCGGGCTCTCGGCGATCAGTTCGGCGAGGCCGCTGGCTTCCAGGATCGTGCGCACATAGTGGCCGCCGCTGCAGGCCGTGGGCTTGGCCAGCACCGGCACGCCGTTGGAGAGGGCGTCCAGCGTGGTGGTGGAGCCGGGGGCGGGCCAGCTGTCCAGCATCAGGTCGACCTGCTGGAAGGCCTGGAAATAGGCCTCGCCGGTCGAGAAGCCCTCGAAGGCCAGCCGCTCGGGCGCCACGCCGCGGGCGGCGAACCGCGCCTGGGTCGCGCGCTGCAGCACCGGGTCGACGAAGTAGCTGTACTTGAGCAGCAGGCGTGAATTCGGTGCGCCGCGCAGCGCCGCCGCCCAGGCGTCCAGCGCCCAGTCGCTGAGCTTGGAGGGATGCAGGAACGAGCCGAAGGTCACCTCGCCGCGCGCCAGCGCCGGCGTCGGGACCGGATCCAGCCGGCCGCTGGGCGGGCGGAAGGCGGTGAACACCGGGCCGATCCGCCAGATCGCCTCGCTGAACACCTCGCCCGCGCCGCTTTCCGGCCCGTCCGCGTGCAGCACGTAGTCCATCTCCGGCAGGCCGGTGGTCTGCACGAAGTTGATCCAGGCGAACTGCACCGGCGCCGGGCGGCGGGCGAAGACCGGCAGCCGCGAGCCCGCGGTGTGGCCCCAGCAGTCGGACAGCACGTCGATATGGTCGCGCCGGATCAGCGCCGCGGCGTCCGCGTCGCTGAGCGTCCCGATCGGGCGGACGCGGATCCAGTCCGGCCACATCCCAGCCTCGGTGTCGGCCTTTGCGGGATAGAGCGTCACCTCCACCGCCTTGGGATCGTGCGCCTCCAGCACCGGGGTGATGAACTGGCGCACCTGCGAGCGGGCGAAGGTGGGGGCGACGTAGCCGATGCGCAGCTTGCGCCCGGCGCGCGGCGCATGGCCGAACGGCGGCGCGGCGACCGAGGGCGCATAGCGCTGGGCCCAGTCGGCGGCGGCGGCGGGATAGCGGGTCTCGCGGTCCTGGCAGAGCAGGAGGGCGAACAGCAGGAACTGGTGCGCCTGGGCGGACGGGAAGCTCTCCGCCACCGCCTGGAAGATCTGCGCCGCCTCCTCCATCCGGCCCTGGTGCTGCAGGCTGAGGCCGTAGCTCAAGAGGCCCATGGCATCCAGGCTGCCCCCCGCCAGCGCCAGGGCCCGCACCACGCCCGAGAGGCCGACGAGGTGGCGGCCATAGAGCTCCTGGGCCACGGCGGCGGCATAGGCCGCATCGGTCCGCAGCCGGGCGGTGTCCGCGCCCATGGCCTGGGCCAGCGGCAGGGCCTGCAGGACCCGGGCGTCGTTCATCGCCTGGTCGGCGTCGGGCGCGCCGGCGGTCAGCTTGGCGCTGGCCAGCCAGTAGCGGGCTTCGGCGTCGCCCGGTTCGCGCGCGCAGAGCGGCTCCAGGATGGCGATCGCGGCCAGCGGGTCGCCCGAGAGCTGCGCCTCGCCCGCGGCCTGCAGCTCGCCGGTCATGCCCTCAGGCCTTGTTGACGGTGTTGTGCTTGATCACCGCCGAGCCGTCGGCGGCGAGGTCGGCGCGGGTGTCGCTGAGGCTCAGCGGTCCGCGCAGGGTCTCGTTCACCGCGTCCATGCCGGTGCGGCCGGCGTGGCGCTTGGCGATCAGGTAGCGCAGGGAGATCCGCTCGTGGTCGGCGGCGTCCGGCTGGGTGCCGTGCAGGGTGCAGGCATGCCACATGGCGGCGAAGCCCGTGCCCCCGGTCAGGATGTGCTGGCGCACCGCTGCTTCGCCGTGCGGGCCGTTGCGGTAGAGCCAGCTATCCTCGCCGGTGCGCGTCAGGTCGTGCGGGAAGACCGAACCGCCCAGGGCATGGCTGCCCTCCAGCAGGTAGAGCGGCGCGTCGGCCCGGGTGACCGGGTGCAGGTAGATGTAGAGGGTGATGAAGTCGGCTTCCCGGGCCTTGTAGTCGATCAGGTCCTGGTGGAAGTCGATGCCGTAGAAGTAGGTGATGTCGCGGTGCTGCGGCCGCACATAGGCGCCAAGGTTGTTGACCGGGTTGCCGAGGATCCGCTGGCGCAGCCAGTCCGGCACCTCGCTGGCGGGCACCCCGCAGACCACCTTCTTGTTGAGGATCTCGTAGTCGGCGCCCAGCAAGGCCGTAAGCGCCTCGACGATGGCCGGGTCCTGTTCGACGAAGCCCAGTTGGGCCTCGAAACGCTCCAGCAGGTTGCGCCCGGGCCTGGGGTTCACGCCGGTGTACTGCGGGTCGGCGTCGAACTCGGCTTCCGACTGGAAGAGGCTGGCGTCGAAGGCGCGGGTGGCGCGGATGGCGGCCAGGAGGGCCGCGGCGGCGTTCGGGTCCAGGGGCTCGGCGAAGCGATGGGCGCCGGCGCGGATGAAATCCTCCACGACGGTCTCGGCAAGCGCCGGGCGCGGCAGGTCGCGCGGCTTCGGCATGGCGTTCATCAATGGCCTCCGGGTCGCTCCCAGAGGCCCTGATTTCGTTTAATCCGTGGTTACCATGTTGCGGATCACGCGGCCCTGACGGCGGCGGCCTGGCCCTCGTAGACGAAGGCGGCGTCGTCGAGGTCGATGGCCGGCAGTTCGTCCTTCTCCCGCCAGTAGTCCTGGCTGTGCCGCCACTCGGGCTTGTCCCCGCTCTTGGGCAAGAGGTTCATGCCGCGCATCAGGTAGCCGGGGTTGAAGTTCTCCGGGTCGATCCATGGCGACAGGGCCATGCCCTCGTCTTCCGGCCGGAGCGCCACGCTGACCTTGCGCGCGCCCTTCTCGTCCATGTGCTGGAGCAGGCGGCAGACGAAGTCGGAGACCAGGTCGGCGCGCAAGGTCCAGCTGGCCCGGAAGTAGCCGAACACCCAGACGAGGTTGGGAACGCCGGTGAACATCATGCCCCGGTAGGTGACCGTGTCGTTGAAGGTCAGCGCCTTGCCATCGATGCTGAAGGCGATGTCGCCCAGGACGTTGAGGTTGAAGCCGGTGGCGGTGATGATCACGTCGGCGTCGAGGCGCTCGCCGGACTTCAGCTGCAGGCCGGTCTCGGTGAAGCGCTCGATCTCGTCGGTGACCACCGAGGCCTTGCCGTCCCGGACCGACTGGAAGATGTCGCCGTCGGGCACGAAGGCGATCCGCTGGCGCCAGGGGCGATAGCTGGGCGTGAAGTGCTTCTCGGTCACCTCGGGGCCGACGAATTCGCTGACGCCGGCCAGCAGCTCCTGCTTGACGGTCTCGGGCTCCTCGATCGCCCGACGGGTGAAGACGTCCTGGTCGAGCAGGATCTTGCGGCGGACGATCTCGTGGATCCACGTCTCGTCGATCTTCAGTTCGCGCAGGGTGTCGGCCAGCTCATTGGCGTTGCGGCCGGGGATGAAATAGGTCGGCGAGCGCTGCAGCAGGGTCACGTGGGCGCAGTCGTCGGCGATGTTGGGCAGCAGGGTCGCGGCCGTGGCCCCGGAGCCGATGATCACCGCCCGCTTGCCCTTCAGGTCCAGGTCGTCGGGCCAGGTCTGCGGGTGCACGATGCGGCCCTTGAAGTCGCCCATGCCGGGCCATTCGGGCGTGTAGCCCTTGGACTGGCGGTAGTAGCCCTGGCACATCCACAGGAAATTGGCGGTGAAGCGCCGGACCTCCCCGGTGTCGGTCCGCTCGGCCAGGATGTGCCAGAGGTTGTCGGCGCTGGACCAGGCGGCCTGGGAGATGCGGTGGCGGTAGCGGATGTGGCGGCCGAGGTCGTTCTCCTCGATCACCTCGCCCATGTACTGCAGGATCGCCTCGGCCGTGGCGATGGGCGGCCCCACCCACGGCTTGAAGCGGTAGCCGAAGGTGTAGAGGTCGCTGTCCGAGCGGATCCCCGGATAGGTGTGGGTGCGCCAGGTGCCGCCGAAGTCGTCCAGCGCCTCCAGGACCAGGAAGGTCTTGTCCGGGCACTGCTGGGTCAGGTGATAGGCCCCGCCCACCCCGGAAATCCCTGCGCCGACGATCAGCACGTCGAAGTGTTCAGGCGAAGCGGTCACGAGCGGCCTCCCATGCATTTGCTTATGGCCAAGGTCGCGCCCTGTGCAGGTAGCGGCCTTGAGCTATGTCAAGGATAGGTTATCGCTGATAATGAATCGGCGCGAAAGCCCCGATTGCGTGATCGCGGTCAGGCCAGCATGTCCCAGGCCAGCGGCTCGCCGCGCCTTAGGTCCCGCGCGGCCCGCCGGGTCAGCACCCTGTCCAGCTCGGCGGGCGGCAGGCCGTTGCCGGGCCGGATCGAGCGGACATTGGCGCGGGTCAGCGGCTCGCCGGCCCGGACGTCCGCGGCCACATAGAGCGAGCGGCGGAACTGGGCGTTGCCGCGCTCCGAGCCCAAAAGGTCGTAGTGCGCCCGGCCCAGGGCCTGCCACGCGGCCTTGGTGTCGGCCACCAGGGCCTTGAACTCCGCGGGCTCCAGGCTGAAGGCCGCGTCGGGACCGCCGTCGGCGCGGGCCAGCGTGAAGTGCTTTTCGATTACGCTGGCCCCCAGGGCCACCGCCGCCACGGACGCGGCCGTGCCGTGGGTGTGGTCGGAAAGGCCCACCGGGCAGCCGAACCGGCCGGCCATGTCGGCCACCGTGCGGACGTTGGCGTCCTCCAGCACCGCGGGGTAGCTGGAGACGCAGTGCAGCAGCACGACGCCGGGCGCGCCGCCGGACAGCGCAGCATCCCTCGCCGCCTCGATCTCCGCCAGGTTGGCCATGCCGGTGGAGATGATCAGCGGCTTGCCGCGCGCGGCGGCGTAGCGGATCAGCGGCAGGTCCACGGCCTCGAACGAGGCGATCTTGAACGCCGGCGCGCCCAGGCCATCCAGCAGGTCCACCGCCGTCTCGTCGAACGGGCTGGAGAACAGGATCACGCCCCGCGCCCGCGCCCGCTCGAACAGCGCCGCGTGCCATTCGTAGGGGGTCTGGGCCTCCTGGTAGAGCTCGTACAGGCTGCGGCCGTCCCAGAGGCCGCCGTGGATTTTGAACTCCGGCCGGTCGACGTCCATGGTGATGGTGTCGGCGGTGTAGGTCTGGATCTTGATGGCGTCGCAGCCGGTCGCAGCCGCCGCGTCGATCATGCTCAGCGCCCGATCTAGGCTGCCGTTGTGGTTGCCGCTGAGCTCGCAGATGACGAACGGCGGATGGTCGGCCCCGACCTTGCGGCCGGCGATCTCGATCTCGGGCGAAGCGGTCATGTCGGCCAGAGTTCTAGGCCGCGCCGCTGAAGCCGGCGTTAACTAAGCTGTGAGGTCGGCTGGGCGGCGATGCGGGCCGTCTTCGGCGCTCCGCCATACGCCACGCCCAGGGCGATGCCGGTCCCCAGCCCCACCATGGCCAGGGCCGAGAAGACCCGCAGCCCCATGCCCAGGGCCAGCCCGGCGCCGACCGCCGCGCCCAGGCCCGCCACCACGCCGAGGGTCTTCAGTTCGTCCTTCAAGGGTCCGGCCTCCGCTCATGCCGTAGCGGAAACGCTCAGCCGTCGCACCGGTTCGGAATCTTCACTACATAGGAGCCATGTCCGAACCCCGCTCCGTCCGCTGCCTGATCGTGGGCTCCGGCCCCGCCGGCTACACCGCCGCCGTCTACGCCGCCCGCGCCCTGTTGAAGCCCGTGCTGATCCAGGGCATCCAGCCCGGCGGCCAGCTCACCATCACCACCGATGTGGAGAACTACCCGGGCTTCGCCGAGGTGATCCAGGGCCCCTGGCTGATGGAGCAGATGCAGGCCCAGGCCGAGCACGTGGGCACGGAGATCGTGAGCGACATCGTCACCAAGGCCGACCTCAGCCAGCGCCCCTTCCGCCTGGAGACCGACAGCGGCCAGGTGTGGCTGGCGGAGACCCTGATCATCGCCACCGGCGCCCAGGCCAAGTGGCTGGGCCTGGAGACGGAACAGAAGTTCCAGGGCTTCGGCGTCTCGGCCTGCGCCACCTGCGACGGCTTCTTCTACCGCGGCAAGCAGGTGGTGGTGGTCGGCGGCGGCAACACGGCGGTGGAGGAGGCCCTCTTCCTCACCAACTTCGCCGAGCGGGTGACGGTGGTGCACCGTCGCGACGAGTTCCGCGCCGAGCGCATCCTGCAGGAGCGGCTCTTCAACCACCCGAAGATCGTGGTGGTGTGGGACCACGCCATCGATGAGGTGCTGGGCGACAGCGATCCGCTGGGCGTCACCGGCGTGCGGCTGAAGAACGTCAAGACCGGCGCGACCCACACCCTGGCCTGCGACGGCGTCTTCGTCGCCATCGGCCACGCCCCGGCGTCCGAGCTCTTCAAGGGCCAGCTGGAGATGGACGCCAGCGGCTATCTGAAGGTGAAGGCGGGCACGGCCTCGACGGCGATCGAAGGCGTCTACGCCGCCGGCGACGTCACCGACGACGTCTACCGCCAGGCCGTAACCGCGGCCGGCATGGGCTGCATGGCCGCGCTGGAGGCCGTGCGCTTCCTGGCCGAGCAGGATCATCAGGCGGCCCACCAGCCGATCAGCCACCAGGAGGCGCAGAAGATCGGGGTTTGGTGAAAAAATTCCAATTGTTAACAAGCTAGGTCGGAAACCCGACGCCCCGCCCGCGTGTTGCAGCACCGTGGTGGATCCCGAAAACCTGAATGCAAGCGATCGCTACCGGCGCCAGGCCGAGGTCGTCATGCGCCTGGCGGCCAAGGCTGGGAGCCAGACGGAGAAGGACGTCTACCTCCAGATCGCCGAAGGCTGGCGCAAGCTGGCCCTGGAGGCGCTGCGCAATGAGCGCCAGGACATGCCCCGCGCGGCGGGCGAGCAGCGCAGTTTCCGACACGACCGCGACTAGCCTCGCGACCGGCGCAAGGGGATAAGCTGGCGGCATGATCCGCTACGCCCGCGCCGCCGACCATGCCGCCATCGCCGAGATCGTGGAACAGGCCTTCGGGCGGCCCGACGAAGCCGGACTGGTGGCCCGGCTGCGCGAGGCCGGGGACGTCCTGTTCGAGCTGGTGTCGGAGACGAATGGCCAGCTCGACGGGCATATCCTCTTCAGCCGCCTCTGGGCCGACCGCGCCGAGCTGTTCGCCGCCCTGGCGCCGCTGGCGGTCCGGCCGGAGAGTCAGCGGGCCGGCGTGGGCGGCGCCCTCGTCCGCAGCGGCCTGGAGAGCGCCCGCGAGTTCGGCGCTCACGGCGTCCTGGTGCTGGGCGATCCCGCCTACTACCCGCGCTTCGGATTCGCGGCGGAGACGGCGGCCCAGGTGCGCTCGCCGTTCTCCGGCGGGCCGGCCTTCATGGCCCTGGCCCTGGAGGCCGGCGCGTTCGACGCCCCGCTCAGCGTGGCCTATCCGGACGCCTTCTCAGTCTGAGGCGGCGGGCGCGGCCGGCGTCGCAGGCGCCGGCTTGTCGTCGGTCCCGCGCTCCAGGGCCTCCAGGCTCTGGTTGATGCGCTTGATCTCCTCGGGCGTCGGCTGGCGGCGCGAACTGGTCAGCACGCCGGAGCGCCCCATGGTGACGCCCGGGTCGACCACCGTGAAGGTCCGCGTCTCGCCCGCCATCGCCAGGGTCACCTTGCGCTCGACCGGTCCGGTGGCGACCTGTGGCTCCATCAGCCCGCCCTGGATGCGCGCATCGACGCCGCCCAGGACCGCCGGCGACAGGTGCGCCTCGCCGCCCTCATAGCGGCCGGTGAAGGCCGGCGGCTCGCCCCATGGCCCGGTCCAGCGATAGAAGATGTGCTGGCCCACCTGGGTCATCTTCACCAGGGTCGGGGCCCAATAGGGCGCCACATAGTCGGCGTGGTAGTGGGTGGCCGAGCCCACCTGCTTGTCCACATAGCCGGCCAGCGCCCGCTCGGCGACCTGCCGCGCCCGCCGCCAGAGCGTCGGCTCGGGCGCCCAGCGCAGGGCGCCATCGCAGGTGAAGGTGAACTGACAGCCGGTCGGCCGGGCGGCCCCCTGATAGACCACGCCGCAGACCGACTTCGGATAGGCCGGGTGCCGCACCCGGTTCAGCACCACCTGGGCGATGGCCTCCTGGCCGACCTCCGGCTCGCGCGCCGCTTCGTAGTAGACCGCCTGGGCGAGGCAGGTCAGCGCCCGCTCCCGGTCCTCGCCGGCCGCCGCGGGCAGCACGAAGGGGCGCATCGGTCGGATGGCCTCGTGGGCGAAGGGCAGCAGCGCATTGAGCTCCTGGGCGGTCTCGCCCGGCGCGGCCTGCAGGCCCAGGTCCGGCGGCCGGCGCAGGTCGAGGTTGCTCCAGCCCTCGGGCCGGCCCCAGAGGTCGGCGTGGCGCAGCGCCGGGTCGTGCCGCTCGGCCAGGGCGCGGGTCGCGGGGTCGAGGCTGCCCGCCACGCGCAGCACCGCCGGGTCTGCCAGGCTGCGCGAGGCGAAAAGCGCCTTCTCGTGGGGCGTGACCGTCGAGCCGGAGGGCGCGCAGCCGCCGGCGGCCAGCAACGCTGCCAGCACCACCCCCGCCATCGCCATACGCGGCGTGCGCCCTCGGTCTTTGCGGCTCAGGATCCCGACCTCTGTTGGCTCCGGGATGGCCATATAGGCTCAAACCGGCGGCATTTGGACCGCGCGCCGCAATTTTCATGCTAGCGCCGGGTCTTACGGGACGCCGGCCGCGACAACCTACGCGGTTGCAACGCGAGGAGCGCCGACCCATCCTGGCGTGGCCTAGCGGGCCGAGGGGGGCCGTTGATGACGCCAGCGCAGTGGCCGCTTCGCCTTGTGCCTCGCCGGTCGCCGCGGTTCCTGACCGGGCTGGCGATCAGCGGCGGCGCGCTCGCCGTGGCCATGGGCGTGCGCGGCGCGACCGTCGGCTTCCAGTACGCCAGCGGCCTTTCGGTCACCACCCTGCCGGCCCTGATCATCGCCACGCTCTATGCCGGCCCGCGATGGGGCTGGGGGATGCTCGCGGTGGCGCTGGCGGCCGGCCGCCTGTCGCCGATCAACTCCAACTTCCCCGACGCGGCGATCCTGATCATGTACGTGATCTCCGCCGCCCTGACCGTGCTGGTCTCCTCCAGCCTGCGCGAGGCGCTGCTGCGCCTGGACGAGGCCAACGCCGCCCAGGCCGCGGCCCAGCTCAGCCTGGAGGTCACCGAGGGCCGCTTCCGCGCCCTGGCCGACAGCGCGCCCATCCTGATGTGGGTGACGCGCACCGACGGCCGCCGCGAATTCGCCAACCAGACCTACGTGGACTTCCTGGGCGTTCCCTACCCGCAGGCGATCGATTTCGATTGGCGCCAGGTGCTGCACCCCGCCGACCTGCCGCGGATCCTGCAGGAGCAGGTGGCGGGCGAAAGCTCGCGCAAGCTGTTCACGCTGGAGGCGCGCTACCGCCGCCGCGACGGCGAATACCGCTGGGTCCGCTCCATCTCCCAGCCGCGCTGGAGCCCGGACGGCGAGTTCGGCGGCTTCATCGGGGTGGGCTTCGACGTCACCGACGCCAAGCGCGCCGAGGAGGACCTCAAGCACATCAACGACCTCCTGGCCGAGCGGGTGCAGGCGGCGCTGTCGGAGCGCGACGAGGCCGAGGCCGCCCTGCAGCGGGCCCAGAAGCTGGACGCGGTGGGCCAGCTCACCGGCGGCGTGGCCCACGACTTCAACAACCTGCTGACCGTGATCATCGGGGCGCTGGACATGATGCAGCGCCACCCCGCCGACGCTGCGCGCCGTGACCGGATGATCGAGGCCGCCCTCGGCGCCGCCCGCCGCGGCGAGCGCCTGACCCAGCAGCTGCTGGCCTTCGCCCGCCGCCAGACCCTGCGGCCAGAGCCGGTGGAGGTGGACGTCCTGCTGGAGGAGGCCGAGCCCCTGTTGCGCCGGGCTGTCGGCGAGGCCGTCACCCTGGTCGTCGCGCCGGGCGCCAAGGACGTCGTGGCCCACCTCGATCCCAGCCAGTTCGAGGCGGCGATCATGAACCTGGTGGTCAACGCCCGGGACGCGACGCCGAGCGGCGGGGTGATCCGCATCGAGACCCGGCCGGTCTCGCTTCGCGCCCACCAGGTGGAGCAGCTGGAGGCCGGCGACTATGTCTGCATCGCCGTTCACGACACCGGCGTCGGCATGGACGGCGAGACCATGGCGCGGGCCTTCGAGCCGTTCTTCACCACGAAGCCCGCGGGCCGCGGCACCGGGCTCGGCCTGTCGCAGGTCTATGGCTTCGCGCGGCAGAGCGGCGGCGCGGCAACGGTGGACAGCGCGCCGGGCAAGGGCTGCACCGTCTGCCTGCACCTGCCGCGCGGCCCCGCGCTGCCGCAGGCGGCCAACGAGGGCGCCGCCCAGTCGGACGATACGCGGGGGCCCGCCTTGACGGTGCTGCTGGCCGAGGACGACCTGCAGGTGGCCGAGCTGGTGGGCGCCATGCTGGCCGACCTGGGCCACAGCGTGCGCCACGCCGAGAACGCCGACATGGCCCTCAAGCGCCTGCGCGCCGACGAGCCCTTCGACCTCCTGCTCACCGACCTGATCATGCCGGGCGACAAGACCGGCGTGGACCTGGCGCGCGAGGCGGTGGCCATGCGGCCCGGCCTGCCCGTGGTGCTGACCTCGGGCTATACCGGCGAGGTGCTGACGCCGGCCGAGGACACGCCCTGGCCGCTGCTGCGCAAGCCCTATGGCGCCGAGCAGCTGGCGCGGGTGATCGCCGAGGTCCTGCGGCTGAAACACGAGGTGTGATCGCGGCCGCGCCGAAAGGCCCTTGCGCGTCCCGGCGGCGGCGCTATATGTGTCTGCGTGGCTTTTGCTCCAAGTGAGCAAAAGCCGTAAGCGCCAGGGCCCGCCTTGAGCGCCTTTTTATAGGCCTGAGAAATGCTCAATTTGAGCATAAGGAGGGTTCCATGGCCGCCGACGGATTCCAGTTCGCGTTCACGCCCGAGATCGAGGCCCTGACCCTTCCTGCGTGGGAGAAGGTCAAGCGGCACGTCACGCCCATGGAGTGGCGGCTGCAGGCCCCGCTCATCGCCGAGATCAACCGGCTGAAGCGCGAGAAGAACGCGGTCATCCTGGCGCACAACTACATGACGCCGGAGATCTTCCACGGCGTCGGCGACTTCGTGGGCGACAGCCTGGCCCTGGCCAAGGAGGCCGCGCGCTGTGACGCCGCGGTGATCGTCCAGGCCGGCGTGCACTTCATGGCCGAGACCTCCAAGATCCTCAGCCCGGAAAAGCGCGTCCTAATCCCGGACCTGCGCGCCGGCTGCTCGCTGGCCAGCTCGATCACCGGCGCCGACGTGCGGCTGATCAAGCAGCGCTACCCCGGCCTGCCGGTGGTCACCTACGTCAACACCACCGCCGACGTGAAGGCCGAGACCGACATCTGCTGCACCAGCGCCAACGCGGTGCAGGTGGTCGAGGAGGCCGCCCGGCTGTGGGGCGTCGATCGCGTGATCCTGATCCCGGACGAGTTCCTGGCCCGCAACGTGGCCCGCCAGACCGACATCGGCATCATCGCCTGGAAGGGCCGCTGCGAGGTGCACGAGCGCTTCAACGCCGCCGACATCCTGGAGCTGAAGGCCGCCTATCCCGACGCCGAGGTCCTGGCCCACCCCGAGTGCCCGGCCGAGGTGCTGGAGGTCTCGGACTTCGCGGGCTCGACCGCGGCGATGAACGACTATGTGCTGAAGCGCAAACCCAAGCGGGTGGTGCTGATCACCGAGTGCTCCATGGCCGACAACGTGGCGGCCGACGCAGTGGACACCGAGTTCGTACGGCCCTGCAACCTCTGCCCGCACATGAAGCGGATCAGCCTGGAGAACATCTACGAGGCCCTGGTCCACGACCGCTACGAGGTGACGGTGGACCCGGCCATCGCCGAGCGCGCGCGGCTGGCGGTCCAGCGGATGGTCGACCTGCCGCCGCCGGCCAAGCCGGCCCGCTACGACCTGGTCAAGGCGCGCCATCACGTGGACGTGGAGCTGATCTGATGGCCGAGCGTATCCGCCACGACGGCGTCCTTGTCGTGGGCGCGGGCCTGGCCGGGCTCTCCGCGGCGTTGGCCGCGGCGCCCGCCAAGGTGCTGGTGCTGACCGAAGCCCCGCTGAACAGTGGCTGCTCGTCGGCCTGGGCGCAAGGCGGCGTCGCCGCGGCCATGTCGGCGGACGATGCGCCTGCGCTGCATGCCGCCGACACCGAGGCCGCAGGCGCTGGCCTCGTGGTTCCCGAAGTGGCTCGCCTGCTCGCCGAGGAAGGACCGGAGGCGGTGCGCCTGCTGGCGGCCCTCGGCGCGCCCTTCGACCGGCGGCCCGATGGCGGCTTCGCCCAGAGCCTGGAGGCGGCCCACTCGCGGCCGCGCGTCGCCCGGGTGAAGGGCGACCAGGCCGGCCGGGCGATCATGGCGGCGGTGACGGTTGCCGCGCTCGCTGCGCCGCACATCCAGGTTCGGCCCGGCGCCAAGCTCGTGGGCCTGCTGCGCGATGCGGCCGGCCGCATCGGCGGCGTCGTGGCGCGGATCGACGGCCAGCCGGTGGAGATCGCCGCCCGCGCCGTGATCCTGGCCACCGGCGGCGTCGGCGGCCTCTACGCCGTCACCACCACGCCCGCGGAGCTGCGGGGCGACGGCCTGGGTCTGGCGGCCTTGGCCGGGGCGGTGATCGCCGACCCCGAGTTCGTGCAGTTCCACCCCACCGCGATCGACATCGGCCGCGACCCGGCGCCGCTCGCCACCGAGGCCCTGCGCGGCGAAGGCGCGGTGCTGGTGAACGCCGAAGGCCAGCGGTTCATGGCGGCCTACCACCCCGCCGCCGAGCTTGCCCCGCGCGACGTGGTGGCCCGCGCCATCCATGCGGAGCGCCAGGCCGGCCGCGGCGCCTTCCTCGATGCGCGCCAGGCCGTGGGCGCCCACTTCCCGGACGAGTTCCCGGCCGTCTTCGCCGCCTGCCTGGGGGGCGGCGTGGATCCTCGCACCCAGCCGATCCCGGTCGCCCCGGCCTGCCACTACCACATGGGCGGCATCGCCACGGACGATCAGGGCCGCACCACCCTGCCCGGGCTCTATGCGGCGGGCGAGTGCGCCTCCACCGGCGTGCATGGGGCCAACCGGCTGGCGTCCAACTCGCTGCTGGAGGCCGCGGTGTTCGGCGCCCGCGCCGGCCGCGCCGCGTCTCTGGAAGAGGACCTGGCTACGGCCGGCCTGCAGGCCGTCGCCGCTGCCGACCTGCCCGGGCCGGCGCTCCAGGCCCTGCGCCAGGCCATGAGCCGCGACGCCGGTGTGGTGCGCGACGCCGCCGGGCTGACGCGGCTTATCGACCTGATCGACGCCCTGGAGGCCGCCCACGGCCGCAGCGCGCCCCTGGTGGCCGCCCGCTTCGTGGCCGCCGCCGCCCTGGCGCGGCGCGAGAGCCGCGGCGGGCACTTCCGCGCGGACTTCCCGGGCGCCCTGCCGCCGGCGCGCAGCTTCCTGACCCTGGCCGAGGTCGAGCGCCCCGGCCTGAAGTACGCCGCCGAATGATCGAACCCCTGCCCGACCTCCTGGTCGCCCCGATCGTGCGCGCCGCCCTGGCAGAGGACCTGGGCCGCGCCGGCGACATCACGGCCCTGGCCTGCGTGCCCGCCGACGCGCGGCTCACCGCGGTGTTCTCGGCCCGGCGCGGCGGCGTGGTGGCCGGCCTCGCCTGCGCGCGCCTCGCCTTGGCCGAGCTCGATCCCACCGCGAGCTTCACCCCGATGGCCGAGGACGGTCAGGTGATCCCGGCGGGCTCGGCCCTCGCCCAGGTGAGCGGCAACGCCCGCGCCATCCTCACGGCGGAGCGTACGGCCCTGAACCTGCTGGGCCGGCTCTGCGGCATCGCCACCCTGACCCAGGACTATGTGGACGCCATCGGCGGCACGGGCGCCAAGATCACCGACACCCGCAAGACCACGCCAGGCCTGCGCGCGCTGGAGAAGTATGCCGTGCGCTGCGGCGGCGGCGTCAACCACCGCTTCGGCCTGGATGACGCGATCCTGATCAAGGACAACCACGTGGCCGCCTGCGGCTCGGTGGGCGAGGCGGTGCGGCGCGCCAAGGCCTTCGCCGGCCACCTGGTCAAGGTGGAGGTCGAGGTGGACAGCCTGGTCCAGCTGCAGGAAGCGCTGGCCCACGATCCGGACGTGATCATGCTGGACAACTTCACCGTCGCCGACCTGCGCGAGGCGGTCAGCCTGGTCGCCGGCCGGGTGACGCTGGAAGCCTCCGGCGGCGTCACCCTGGAGACCGTGCGCGACATCGCCGAGACCGGCGTGGACGTGATCAGCGTGGGCGCCCTCACCCACTCCGCCAAGGTGCTGGACATCGGCCTGGACGCCCTCAGCAACTGAGGCGCCGCGGGCAACTAGACGCGACCGGCAACTAATCGGCCCGCCCTGGGTTCACCTCCCTCAAGGAGGACCCTCACATGGCGTCGAAAGCTCCCCCGATCCCCCCCGAACAGCGCGCGCATCCCGGCGACAAGCCGGACGTGGAAGGCGCCGACATCGGCCGCCGCGACCGCACCACCGGCGACCAGTCCGAGCAGCCGGGCGACAGCGACATCAACCTCAAGGAACAGGGTCGCCACGGCAACATCAACCAGAACACCCACCACCAGGGCTACCAGCAGGACCGCTGACATGCCGGACAAGCACCCGAACACCGAACGCTGGGGCGGCCCCGGCGCGAGCCACGAAGACCGCACCGAGCGGCCGCCGAAGCGCCGCGACCCGCGCGCCCCGGGCGAGCCCACCAACACGCCCTTCAGCCACGTGTCCGGCGGCGGCGGCGAACGCGACCACCACCACGGCCACGACGCCAAGGCCAAGCGCGACACCGAGGAGAACAGCGTCCAACGGGCCAAGCCGTAATTCGGCAGCCCTACGCCCGCCCGATCCCGGCGTAGCCGCGGACGCTCATTGGCGCGAAATGGGCGCGGTAGTCGGCCGGGGTCATGCCGGTGCTGCGCTTGAAGAGGGCGCGGAAGAACGCCACGTCGTCGTAGCCGACCTCCACGCTGATCTGCTGCACCGGCTTGGCGTCGCGTTCCAGCATGGCCTTGGCCGCCTCGACCCGCAGGGCCTGCAGGTAGGCGCCCGGCAGGCGGCCGGTGGCGGCCTTGAAGTGGCGCACGAAGGTCTTGGGCGCAAGGCCCGCGCGCTCGGCCAGGTCCTGGGTGGTCAGCTCCTCGCGGAAAGCCCCCTGCAGATAGGTCTCCACCTCGCGGATGCGCGCGTCCTCGTGCGGGCGCGAGACCGGCAGCATGGCGTAGCCGCTCTGGCTCAGCCGCGGCATCGGCAGCAGCAGCGACTTGGCGGTCTGCACCGCCACCTCGTGGCCGCACAGCTTCTCCACCAGGTAGAGGCTGAGATCCATGGCCGCGTAGAGGCCGCCCGAGCACAGCAGCCGCGAGTCCTCGGTCACGAACAGCTCCGGCCGCCAGCAGACGCGCGGATAGCGGGCCGCCAACCCATCGGCCACCGCCCAGTGGGTGGTGGCGAGCCGGCCATCCAGCAGCCCAGCCTCGGCCAGGTAGGCCGCGCCCATGCAGACCCCGGCCACATAGGCGCCCTCGGCGTGCCGCTGCCGCAGCCAGGGCAGGAGCGCCCCATGCTGCGACAGCTTCAGGTCCAGGTTCAGGCCCGAGGTCGGCACCACCACGATGTCGCTGCGCGTCACCGCCTCGATCGGCGCGTGGGGGGCAAGGCCCACGCCCTGCGGATTGCGCACGGGCGCGCCGTCCAACGACACCGTCGTCACCCGGAACGCCGGCTCGGCGGGTCGCCCGTGCAGGTCGTTCCACAGCGCGCCGGCGGCGTGGAAGATCTCCACCGGCACGATCGCCGTGGAGGACAGGCCGTCCTCCAGCAGCACCACGGTCACGTCGAGCACCAGCGTCCCTCCGTCCTGCCCGGAACGCCTACGCCAAAGCCGCGCCGCTGTCTCAATTGGCGGTGGCGGGATCGATCACGCCGCTGATCTCGGTGATCTTGGTGGCGGGGAAGCCGCTCAGCCGGGCATGCTCGCGGATCACGTCCTCGTCCTCGGCCAGGTAGACGCAGAAGGTCTTGTCGCCGGTGACGTAGGACTGCTGCCACTGCACCTTGGGCCCCAGCTGGCAGAGCGCCGCATTCGAGGTCGCCGCCGCGCCCTTCAGCTGGCCGCCGTCCATCTGGCCGACGCCGGGGATGTCGCGCTCGATCATGTACTTCTTCATCGGAAGGTCTCCCTTGTTGTCCCGCAGACCCTGCGCCGTCCGGGACACGCGGGTAAGGCGGCGATCCGGACAATGAAGCGGGGCGATAGCGCCGCGGGGCGGCGGCAATGCGCGGGCGGCATTAGGCGCCGGCGCCGCGAGGGGCTATCTGCAGCCCATGCTCAAGCTCGCACCCACGGCCCTCCTGCTCGCCATCCTCGCCACGGGCGCCCAGGCGCAGCCCGCCGGGGGCGCCTTCCCCAAGACGATCCCGACCGCTGGCGGCGAGGTGGTGATCCCGACGGATCGGGCGCAGGCGGCCTACGACCAGATCCACTATGCGCCGGCGCGGCGGGCCGGGGACTATCTCTACATCTCCGGCGTGATCGCGGGTCCGCGGGCGGGCGAAGGGCGCGACGCCGCGGCGTTCAAGGACCAGGCGCGCCGGGCTTTCCGGACCATCGAGGCCACGCTGAAGGCGGAGGGCCTGACCTTCGCGGACGTGACGATGATCAACAGCTTCCACGTCTGGAACGGCCCCGGCTTCACCGGCAGCCGCGAGGAGCAGTTCGCGACCTTCAGCGCGGCGAAGGACGAGTTCATGCCCGCGCCGCATCCGGCCTGGACCGCCGTCGGGACCACCGGCCTCCTGGCTCCGGACGGCGTGGTGGAGATCCAGATGATCGCCTATGCGCCGAAGCGCGGAGGCCGCCGTTAGGCCGGCGTCAGCCGGGCGGCCGCCGCCTCCACCGCCGCACGCCGGCTCTCGGCCATCGGGCCCATGCGGGCGCGCACCTGGGCCAGCACCTGCGGCGGCGCGAGCTCCGGCCGGCCAGCGTTGAACGGCGGCGCGGGGGCGTATTCCAGGCCCAGCTGGATCGACTGGGCGTAGGCCTCGCCCGCCAGCTCGGCCAGCAGCACCAGGGCGAAGTCGATCCCTGCAGTGACGCCGCCGCCGGTGATCGCGTTGCCGTCGCGCTCGACCCGCGCTTCGCTGACGATCGCGCCGAACGGCTTCAGGAAGTCCCGCCAGGCCCAGTGGCAGGCCGCGCGGCGCCCGGTCAGGAACCCGGCCGCCGCCAGGATCAGCGAGCCGGTGCAGACCGAGGTCAGGTACGTCGCGCCGGCGCCCAGCCGCCGGATCTGGGCCATGAAGGCCTCGTCCAGCATGGCGTCGGCCGTCCCAAGGCCGCCGGGGACCAGCAGCACGTCGCACCGTTCGACCTTGGCGAGGTCCGCCAGGCCGGCGAACCGCAGCCCCTCGGCCTCGATGTCCTGAGCGCCGAGCGAGGCCACCACCACGTCTGCGTTTGGCGTACGCACCAGCACCTGGTGCGGCCCCGTGAAGTCGAGGTGCGTGACGCCCGGATAGAGGGCGATGACGATCTGGGTGCGCGACATGGGGGGCCCTCCGGGGATTGACGCCGGCAGGCTAGGCGCGCCACGGTCTGGCTGGAATGCCATTGTTCCCACGGATCCTGCCATGACCCGCACCCTCGCGATGGTGATCTTCCCGGGCTTCCAGTTGCTGGACGCCGCCGGCCCCATCGCCGCCTTCGAGATCGCCGAGCGCTATTGCCCGGGGGCCTATGCCCTGTCGGTGCTCGCCCCGGGCGGCGGCCAGGTGCGCAGTTCGTCCGGCGTCGCCTTCGCGGCCGAAGCGCTGGCAGACGGTCCGTTCGACACGGTGGTGATCTCCGGCGGCGACGGCACGCGCGCCCTGCCGCAGCTGGCCGAGATCGTCGCCTGGCTTCGGCGCACGCCGATCCGGCGGCCGGCCAGTGTCTGCTCCGGCGCCTATCTGCTGGCCGAGGCAGGGCTGCTGGACGGACGCCGCGCCACCACCCACTGGGGCCGCACCGACGACTTCGCGCGGCGCTATCCGAAGGTGCGGCTCGACGCCGACCGCATCTTCATCCGCGATGGCGAGGTCTGGACCTCGGCCGGGATCTCCGCGGGAATCGACCTGGCGCTGGCCATGGTGGAGGCGGACCTGGGGGCCGAGATCGCCCGGCGCGTCGCCCAGCAGCTGGTGGTGCACCAGCGCCGGCCGGGCGGGCAGTCGCAGTTCTCGGCCCTGATCGACCTGGGCGGCCGCTCGGGCCGCTTCAGTGAGCTGATGGACTGGATGCGCGGCCACCTCGGCGAGCCGCTCACCGTCGAGCGCCTGGCCGAGCAGGCGGCCATGAGCCCGCGCAACTTCGCCCGCGCCTTCGCCGCCGAGACCGGGACGACGCCGGCCAAGGCGGTCGAGCGCCTGCGCCTGTAGGCGGCCCGCACCGCGGTGGAGACCAGCCACGCGCCCATCGACCGGGTGGCCGAGCACGCCGGCTTCGGCGATCCCGAGCGCATGCGCCGCGCCTTCCTGCGCGCCTTCGGCCAGCCGCCCCAGGCCCTCCGCCGCGCCGCCCGCGCCTAGAGCACGATGACGTTTGTCGGAATCGACAAACGTCTGAATCGTGCTCGTCGACCA
>Ga0136846_1209058_pt1 | contig 37477 bp, 29 predicted proteins | sample HopSoiMetagenom2_FD_96841 | JGI IMG/M metagenome (GOLD analysis project Ga0136846, IMG submission 96841) | Grasslands soil microbial communities from Hopland, California, USA - 2 Assembly 2016 (version 4) | ecosystem: Environmental > Terrestrial > Soil > Grasslands | place: USA: Hopland...
CGCAGCGCGCCTTATGGGCGGCATCCCGCGCGCGCCCGCCGCAATCGTAGGAGGCGTAGACGTTCAGGCAGCGGTTGGGCTCGCCGAGGGGTCGGATGTAGGCGGGCATCTTCTTCTCCCAAAACAGCCGATTGAGTCGGATCAGGTAGTCATCTCCGTAGCCCTGCGCGATCGCCCGTGGGTCGATCAGCTCGTGGCCGTCGCCGGTGTCGGCGGTGGTGATGTGCAGAACGGGACGAGCCCGCGCCGCCTGCCAGCGTTCGATCGACTCGGGGAAGTCCGAACCCCAGGTGCGGAAGCTCTCGATCAGCGCCGGGTGCTTGTCGAGCGCCGTGCTGAAATGGCCGAAGTCGGCCGAATCGCCGGTGTCGCTGACCCCGAAGAAGACCTTCTTGCCACGTGGCAGCAGGGCGCCCGCGTTGGCGGCGTGGGGCACGATGGTCAGGCTGAGCAGTGCAAGGGCAAGCGCGACCGGGATGATTCGCTTTGCCATCGGGCGCATCCGAGCCTCATTCGACTGGCGGGGGGCTTGTCCCTCCCGCTGAAGGATCCGGAGTCGGAGGTCGGTAGTTGACAGCCGGCCCGTCAGCGGGGGAGATCTGTGCCCTGTAACACCCGCTGGCGGCGATTGATCCGGTGTGGCGACCGTGGCGGGACTCAGGCAGCCGACTCGAGCGCGCCGTTGCGACGATGCGCGGCGACCAACCCGAGGACTTCAGGTGCGAACTTGGTGATGAAGCTGGGACCGATGCCGCGGATCGCGACGAGGCTTGCCTCATCGCCCGGACGGGTCGCCGCTATTGCCGCCAGGGTCGTGTTGTGGGCGATCGTGAAGGCGGGTTTGCCATCGGCCGCGCGCAACCGCCACGCCTTCAGCTCCTCGAAGAGCGGGCCGTCGGCCTCCGACAGCTCGGCGGGAGGGGCCGCGGCGGCCTTGGCGCGCTTCGGGGCCCGCACCGCGATCGTCTCCGGCTCCGGCAGCCAGTCCTGCGCATCGCAGACGTCGCAGCAGCGGGCCAGCGGCCGGCCCGCCTCGCGGTCGCCGAAGTGATCGAGGACGCTGCGCCGCCGGCAACGGTCGGAATAGATGAAGGACTTGATCGTGCGGTAGTCACGCCAGCCGCGCTCGCGGGCGATTGCCAGCTCCGGATCGCGCTGTTCGATGAAGCGGACCAGCCGCCCGAGGTCTGCCTTCATGGCAAGCAGTACGGCTTTTGCGGGCAACCCGTCGCGGCCGCCTCTTCCCGCCTCCTGGTAGTAGGCCTCGAGGCTGGTCGGGATCGCCATGTGCCAGACCGAGCGCACGTTGGCCTTGTCGACGCCCATGCCGAAGGCATTGGTGGCGACGATCACTTCCGCCTCGCCGGTCATGAAACGGCGCTGCGTCGTGGTCCTCTCCTCCGCCTCTATGCCGGCGTGGTAGCCGAGCGCCCGCAGGCCGCAATCGCGCAAAGACTGCGCGACCTCGTCGGTGTCGCGCCGGTCCCGCAGTAGACGATCGCCGGCCGGTTGCCGGGATCGGCGAGCCCCGCTTCGAGCAGCGCCAGCCGCCGTGCCTTCGATCCTTTGCCCTCGAGCCGGACGACGTCGAAGGAGAGGTTGGGACGGTCGAAGCCGGAGCGCACCTGCAGCGGTTTGCGCAGGCCGAAGCGCGAGACGATCTCGGCCGCCACCGCCTTGGTTGCAGTCGCCGTGCAGGCCATCACCGCTGGGCGCCCGAGCCGCTCGGCGACTTCAGGCAGGCGCAGGTAGTCGGGCCGGAAGTCGTGGCCCCACTCCGAGACGCAGTGCGCCTCGTCGACCGCGATCAGATCGATCCGCCGCTGCGCCAGCGCGTCGAGGAAAACGCCGGAGGCGAAGCGCTCCGGCGAGCAGTAGACGATCCGGGCGGCGCCGCTGCGGACCTGATCGAGCGCGGCACGCGCGGCATCGGGATTCATCCCCGAGGAGATCATCGCCACGGGATGGCCGGCGGCGATCAGCCGCCGCCACTGGTCGTTCATCAGCGCGATCAACGGCGAAACGACAATCGTCAGATCCTCCGTCGCCAGCCCCGGCAGCTGGTAGCAGAGGCTCTTGCCCCCACCAGTAGGCATCACGACCAAAGAGTCGCGCCCTTCGAGGCCGGCTTCCACGGCCTCCTTCTGTCCAGGCCGCCAACTCTGAAATCCAAGTTGCGCCAGCAGCGCGTCGGCTCGATTCTCCGTCTTCGAGGTCACAAGCTCAGGCTATGCGGCTGACCGGCGGGTGGCGTGGAGATCTGGGGTCTTCGCCCGCAGCTTGCGAGGACGAAGACCCCATCTCCGCGACAGGACCCGCCGGCCTACCGCCCCCCGCCCTCTCCGCGACAGGACCCGCCGGCCTACCGCTCCACGCCCTCTGCGGTGGCCTTGCTCTCGCCGCTCACGGTAAGGGTGCCGCGCTCATCCGCTCCGCCCGGGCAGTAGATGGTGTATTCGCCGCCGTCAAGGGTGAGTGAGAAGCTGGCGCTGAAGCCCTCGGAAAGGTTCTCCTTCTCGCCAAGGATTGTGCTGCCTTCGAGAACCTCAAACTCGCTTACCGTTGAGGTGCCGGCGTTTTCGACTTCAAAGATGATCGGTCCCGCCGGCGCCTTCGCGGTGTTCGGCACGCAACCGGCATCGGTCAGCTCGAAGGACAGCTTTTTGGCGCCTTTCGGCACTTCTTCGTCGGAGCCACAGCCGGCAATGAGCAGAGGGGCGAGACCGATGCCGACGGCGATCAATGAGGTACGGAAGGTGGTTCGGTTCATTGGCGCGATGGCTCCTTAGTTCGTGTCCGGGGAGAATTAGGGCACCCTAACAAAACTGGAACAGATCAGTCGGAATTGGCCTGAGCGCGTCTCCGCCGAGCGAGCGCCGCCGTGTGATCCCGTATCGCCTGGAGAACGGATGCTTAAGCGGGGCTCTCGGCGGGAGCGGTCTGCCGCCGCACCGGCGCCCGCCGCAGCCGCAGCCGGTCCGGCCAGAGGACGTAGAGAACCATCGGAACCGCGTAGAGCAGGTAGACGAGAGCCTCGCCGACGGTCGGCGTCGGTTGCAGGCCCAGCATCCCGGTCAGCAGGGAGCCCGAGATCGTTCCCGGCTGGACCAGCCAGGTCAGGTCGATTGCCTGGCCCTGCAGGCCGTTGAACCAGCCCGCCTCATGGGCGGTGTGCAATGAGGTCGAGAGCAGGCCGGCAGCGACGAAGACAAGGATCAATCCAGTAATCCGGAAGAAGCGCGTGAGGTTGATCCGCACGCCGCCGCGGTAGATGCCGAGGCCGATCGCGATTGCTGCGACCAGCCCGATCACCGCGCCGGCTCCGGCGGCGGTCGTATCGCTGGCATCCTGGAACGCGGCGAGCAGGAAGACCGAGGTCTCGAAGCCCTCGCGCAGCACGGCGAGGAAGGCCATTGCCACGAGTGCCATGGTCGAGCCGCTGGCAAGGGCGCTTGCGGCGTTGCCTTCCAGCACCTTCTTGATCCCGCGGGCGTTGCGCCGCATCCAGACGATCATGTAGGTGACAGCGGAGACCGCGATCAGTCCGATCACCGTCTCCAGGCCCTCCTGCTCACGCTGGGGAAGCTGCTCGCCGACGACTCGCAGGACCACGGCGAGGCCGACGCAGAGCGCCACCGCAACCGCAATCCCGAGCCACATCTGCCGCATCGCGTCCTGTCTGCCCTCCTTGACCAGGAAGGCGGCGATGATGCCGATGATCAGCGAAGCCTCGACTCCCTCGCGCAGGGCGATGACCAGAGTTGGGATCATCGCTGCTCGCTGGGCTGTTCGGCGCGGGTCGACATGAGTTAGGCCCCCCTAATTAGGGGTCCCAAAAAGTAGCACGGCGCCGCCCTATGTCTCTACTTCCAGGCCGGTCCGCCGGGTTAAGGCAGCCAGGGCTCGTGCCACTGGCAGATGCCCCGGGTCAGCTTCTCCGCCTCGGGAGGGCCCCAGGTTTCCGGCGCGTATGGGATCACCGGTCCTGGCTCGTCGAGCAGCGGCTGGACGATCCTCCACGTCTCTTCGACCGTGTCCTGGCGGGTGAAGAGCTGATGGTGGCCGGCGATCGCGTCGCCGAGCAGCCGCTCGTAGGGCTCGGGATCCTCGCCCGGCGTTTTCTCGAAGAGGACCTCGAGGTTGGCCGGCTCGAAAGCCTCCTCGCCGGCCTGCTTGGCGAAGAGGCGCATGCGCGCGCCCGGTACGGGCTCGATCCGCACCGTCAGCCGGTTCGGTTCCGGCCGCTTGCCGGCGCCGACGCCGAGTGGCGGCGGGCGCTTGAAGACGACGCTCACCTCGCTGGACTTGGCCGGCATGCACTTGCCGGTGCGGACAAAGAAGGGCACTCCGTGCCAGCGCCAGTTGTCGACGGCCAGCTCGATCGCGGCAAAGGTCTCCGTGGTTGAGTCCGGCGCCACGCCGTCGATGTCGAGGAAGCCCTTGTACTGGCCGCGCACGTAGTGCTGCGGGTCCGCCGTGCGCGTCGCCTTGAAGAATTCGAGCTTCTTATCCCGCACCGAGTCGTGGTGGTTGCCCGTCGGCGGGCCCATGCCGACCAGGGCGAGCACCTGCAGGGCATGGTTCTGGATCACGTCGCGCATCGCCCCGACCGCGTCGTAGAAACGACCGCGATCCTCGACGCCGAAGTCCTCCGCGATTGTCATCTGCACGTGGGAGACGTGCTCGCGATTCCAGACCGGCTCCAGGGTCGCATTGGCAAAGCGCAGGTAGGTGATGTCCATCACCGGCTCCTTGCCGAGGTAGTGGTCGATGCGCAGGATCTGGTTCTCGTCGAGGATCTCGCAGAGCTCCGCGTTCAGCTTGCGTGCCGATTCGAGATCGTGGCCGAACGGCTTCTCGATCACCACGTGGGCGTTCCCAGTCAGCCCGGCGGCGCCGAGCCCATGCACGACCGTGGCAAAAAGCGACGGTGGGATCTCGAGGTAAAAGACGGGCCGCTTCGCGGCGGCGATCGCTTCGGCCACCCGCTTGAACGTAGCGGCGTCGGCGTAGTCGCCCTGCACGTAGGAAAGCCGCGCTGCGAGCCGGGTGAAGACGTCTTCATCGGGATTGCTGACGGTTGTCGCGATCGCCTCGTGGGCGTGCTTGCGCAGCTGCTCGGTGTCCCACTCATCGATCGCGACGCCGACGATCGGGCAGTCGAGCAGACCGCGCGCCTCCAATCGGTAGAGGGCGCGGAAGGTCATCTTCTTCGCCAGGTCGCCGCTGATCCCGAAGATCGTCAGGACGTCGGCGGTTCGATCCTTTTCGGCCTTGGCCATGCGTCCGCCAGGCTACCCGTTGCCCGCCTGCTCTCACACACATCGTCCCGGCTCGCGTAGGGTTATGCCATGGAGCTGGGAATGGTCGGCCTCGGCCGCATGGGGGCCAACATGGCGCGGAGGCTGATGCGCGACGGGCACCGCCTCGTCGTGTACGACGTAAGTGCGGACGCCGTTTCCGCGCTCGCCGCCGAGGGTGCCGAGGGAGCGTCCTCCCTGCAGGGCCTGGCCTCGAAGCTGAGCGCCCCCCGCTCGGTCTGGGTGATGGTCCCTGCCGGCGAGATCACCGAGAAGACGGTCGGGGACGTCGCGGCTGTTTTGGACACCGGCGACGCGATCATCGACGGTGGAAACTCCTACTACCGCGACGATATCCGCCGCGCCGCGACGGTCGCCGAGAAGGGAATCGACTACGTCGACTGCGGCACCAGTGGCGGGGTCTTCGGCCTCGAGCGCGGCTACTGCTTGATGATCGGGGGCCCGGATCGGGCCGTGGAGCGGCTCGATCCGGTCTTCGCCTCACTGGCGCCGGGAGTCGAGTCAGCGGCGCGCACGCCGGGCCGCTCGGGCGAGGTCTCACCTTCGGAGAACGGCTACCTGCACTGTGGCCCCAACGGCGCCGGTCACTTCGTGAAGATGGTCCACAACGGGATCGAGTACGGGATCATGGCCGCCTACGCAGAGGGTCTCAACATTCTCAAGAACGCAAACGCCGGCAAGGTTCAGCGCGAGGCCGATGCCGAGACCGCGCCACTCGAGCAGCCCGAGTACTACCAGTACGACCTCGACCTTCCCGAGGTGGCGGAGGTCTGGCGGCGGGGCAGCGTGGTCGGCTCCTGGCTGCTCGACCTGACCGCCGCCTCGATGCAGGAATCCCCCGACCTCTCGGACTTCGCCGGCCGCGTCTCGGACTCCGGCGAGGGCCGCTGGACCTCGATCGCGGCGATCGACGAGGGCGTGCCGGCTCCAGTCCTCACCACTGCCCTCTACGAGCGCTTCTCCTCGCGCGATCTCGACGACTTCGCCAACAAGGTGGTCTCGGCGATGCGCAAGCAGTTCGGCGGCCATGACGAAAAGCCGTCCTAGGGCGGACCGGCGATGAGCATCGATCTCGAGGTCGCCGGCGACGAAAAGGCGGCGGCACGGCGCGCGGCCGAGCTGATCGCCGAGGCAGGCCAGGCCGCGGTGGCGGAGCACAACACGTTCTCGCTGGCGATGAGCGGCGGTCGCAGCCCCTGGGCGATGCTGGCGATCCTCGGTGAATTAAAGGAGATGCCGTGGGCCGAGACGGAGCTCTTCCAGGTCGACGAGCGGATCGCCTCGCCCGGCAGTGAGGAGCGCAACCTCACGCACATGGTGCTCGGCCTCTCGATGGACCACCAGGCGATGCTGCGGCCGATGCCGGTCACGCAGCGCGACCTCGACGGTGCTGCTCGCGATTACGAAAACACGCTCCCCGACCCGCTCGACTGCGTCCACCTCGGCCTCGGCCCGGACGGTCACACCGCCTCGCTCGTCCCTGGTGACCCGGTCCTCGACGTGACCGACCGCCGGGTCGCGATCACCGAGACCGCCTACCAGGGCCATTCGCGCATGACCCTCACCTATCCGGCCCTCGCCACCGCTGGCAAGATCGTCTGGCTGATCACCGGCCCCGACAAGGTCGAGGCCCTCACCAAGCTTCGCGCCGGCGACACTTCGATCCCGGCCGGCCGGGTCGAAAACGACGCCATGATCATCGTCGCCGACGAAGCCGCTGCGGCTGGCCAATAGACGTATGCAGAACCGTTTCATCAGCTGTTAGCGAATTCGCTAACATATTGCCATGGACCCGATGAAAGCGACGAAGCCAGCCGCATCGTTGGTGGGCCAGATCCAGGCGCGTAGCGGCCTCAGCCAGGCCGAACTTGCCCGCCGGGCGGGGCTGCCTCGCTCCGTTGTCAACGCCTATCTACGTGGAAATCGGGAGCCCGGGGCGGACGCCCTGGCGCGCCTTGCCGCCGCGGGCGGGTTTGGGCTCGAGTTGGCTACGCGCGAGCCGCCGGTCGACGTCGACCGCGCGAGCAAGATCCTCGTTCAGGTTCTGGAGCTCGCCGAGGCGCTGCCGTTTCGACCGCGTCCCGATCTCGACTATCCGAGCCTGGCAGGTCGGATTGCGGTGGGCAGAGTGGCGTCATGAGTGAGCTCGTCGACAAGCTCTTCGCCATCCATGATTCGCTCACCGATGCGGGTGTTGCTCATGCCTTCGGCGGCGCGATCGCACTCGCATATTGCGTGGAGGAGCCTCGGGGTACGCGTGACCTCGACGTCAACATCTTCGTTCAGGCATCCGAGGCGGAATCGGTCCTGGCCTCTCTACCGAAAGGAGTCAGGGTCAGAAAAAAGGACGTCGTCAAAGTCGAACGAGACGGCCAGGCCCGACTCGACTGGGACGGAACCCCAATAGACGTTTTTCTCAACAACGTTCCACTGCACGAGGCAGTCGCGGCTTCTGTCGTCTGGGTGCGGCTGCAGGATCGCGATGTGCCGGTGCTCGACTGCGCCTCGCTGGCGATCTTCAAGGCCTTCTTCGACCGGACCAAGGACTGGGCTGATCTCGAGGCGATAGCCCAGGCGACGCCGGAGGACATCGACGCCGCGGCCGCGACGATCACCAAGCTCGTCGGCGAGGACGACCCGGCCGTTCAGCGACTCGAGAGCCTCATCCCCCTCGACGTCGGCTCGTCCCCGTCCCGGTAGGGATTTCTACGCGGGAGCGATCGCCACTGCGTGGTTGGAGACGATCCGGTTGTCCGGGTCGTAGCGGCGCTTGACGTCGGCCAAGCGGGCGCAGACCTCCGGCGGCAGGATCGCGTCGGTGTCGCAGGGGCGCTCGGCGAAGTTGAAGTAGCCGCCCTCGGCTGCCCACGGTTCCATCGCCTCGTCAAAGCGGTCGAGGTGCGCCTCGATCGCCTGGCCCAGCTCAGGGGTCATCGGCAGGCCGATGCCGAACATGGCGAAGGCCGCGTCGAGGTGGGAGAGGGCGCCGCCATTCTGGTCCTCGCGACCGAGTGCTCCACCCACGTGGCGCAGCTCGGCCAGCAGCAGCGGCGACTGTGCCGCGGGGCCTGCAAGTCCTGCGAAGGCCTCGATCGCCTCGTCGGGCAGCTCGCGAAGGATCTGGTGGTGGCCCATGCCCGGCACCGGGTTCTCGGGGTCCATGTGTATCCGGCAGAGGCCGGCGGCGGGAATCTGGCCGAAGGTATCCATGATCGTCTCGCCGATCTCCCGCAATGGCGCGATCGTCGCTTCGCCCTTTGCCTGGTCGCCGATGCAGGCGCCGTCGATCGTCAGCAGCGGACGACCGCGGATCGGCTCCGGCACGTCCGGGATCGGCGGTGGGGTGATGAAGCGCACCACCGAGGTGACGTCATCGGACACGCCGGCGGTCCAGTCGCGATAGGCGCGCACCGCCTCGGCGCCGACCTCGGCCGGGAAGACCAGGGCGCCGGCGTAGACGTCGGCAATCGGGACCAGGTCGAGCTGCAGGGCGGTGACGATCGCGTAGCCGCCTCCGCCGCCGCGCAGCGCCCAGAAGAGGTCGGGGTCGCTTTCGGCGTCGACCGTGCGCGGCTCTCCTTCGGCGGTGACCAGCTCGATCGTGCGGACGCGGTTGCAGGCGAAGCCGTAGCGGCGGCCGAGCCAGCTCAGCCCGCCGCCGAGCGAGTAGCCGATCACGCCGACGTCGGGAGAGGAACCCGGCAGCGAGCTGAGGCCGTGGGCGCCCGCGGCTTCGCTCAGCTCGAGGACCAGCACGCCTGCCTCGACCCGTGCCGTCTCTGCATCGGGGTCGACGGCGATCCCGCGCATCCGCTCGGTCTTGATCAGGATCGTCCCCTCGAGCGATCCCAGCGCGACGGCGCCGTGGCCCGTTCCCTGGCCCGAGACGCGAAGGTCGTTTTTGCCGGCGAAGCGGACGACCTTGGCGACGTCCTCGGCGCTCTCGACGAAGGCGACGGCCTCCGGCTGCTGATCGGCGACCAGGTTCCAGGCGAGGCGAGCCTCGTCCCAGTCGGCGTCGGCGGGGGTTGCGATGCGGCCGGCAATCGCCAGCCCGGTGAAGTCACTCATTCAAGTCTCCTTGGATCAGCTCAGCGTCAAGCGTTGGACGGTGCCTCCGGCCCCCACCAGCACCGCGCTCACCATATCTGGAGGGAAAAGGCCGTGTGCGGCAATCCCAGGGTCGGCCTCGAGACGGGCCGCGAGGGCTTGCGGATCGTCGATCTCGCCTCCGTAGTCGGCGATGATTCCGCCGTCGGGACTGGGCGGGAAGTCGCGCAATCTGACCTCGGGGCCGAGTCGGTCGAGGGTCGAGCGCAAGCCGAAGGAGAAGAGCTCGAGCGGCACAGGGGCGTTCAGCGAGCCGACCGGCTTGGTCGAGTCTGCGATGACGACGAAGCGCTCCGCCGCCGCCGCGACGATCTTCTCGCGCAGGTGGGCGCCACCGCCGCCCTTGATCAGCCAGCCGTCGGGCGTGACCTGGTCGGTGCCGTCGATCGCGATGTCGAGTCGCTCCAGCTCGCTGAACTCCTCGACCGCGATTCCCAGATCGCGAGCCTGCACCTCGGTCGCAACCGATGTCGCAACGCAGCGGATTGCGCTCAGGCCGCGGGCGGCGATCGCCGGCAGCAGAAGGGCGACGGTCGATCCCGTCCCCAGTCCCACCGTCATCCCCTCCTCGACCAGATCCGCGGCGGCTTCGGCGGCGATGCGCTTCTCGGCGTCGGCGTCGCTCATGGCGTCGCACTCTAGCCCCGCGTTTGCTGACTTCGTCTTTAGTCGCCCTATTGGACGACTAACGACGAAGTCAGCGTCGGAGATTTATGCTCGCGACCAGATGGCCGCGCGGATTTGGTTGACGGGACCCGGGGGAGAGCCTCGGTCGGTGGCGCTGTCTGAGCGCACCGTCGTCGGCCGGGACCCCGAGGCCGACGTCCACATCGACGACGAAAGGGTCTCCTGGAACCACCTCGAGATCGAGCGCCGCGGCGAGGTTCTGATGGCCACCGACCTCGATAGCCGCAACGGCACCGCCCTAAACGGCGAGCCGCTCGATCGACCTCGCCGCCTGCGCAACGGCGACACGTTGATCGTCGGCGGCCACCGGCTCGAAGTCTCACTCGGTCCGGCGACCCCGGTCGGCGCGACCGTTCCCAGCACTCAACCCGCGGTTGCGCTGACTGAAGAAGAGCGGGCGACCGCCGCGGCCCTGGTCGCTCCCTACCGCAGTGAGGGCGCCTTTGCCGGTCGTCCCGCCACCCGAGCCGAGATCGCCGCCACGCTGCAGGTCAGCGAGCGCACCGCCCAGCGGCGACTCGACGCCCTCGCCGCCAAGCTCAATGTCTCAGGCGACTCCGGTCGCGAGCGCCCCCGCCTGATCGCCGCCCGCGTGATCGAGCTCGGCCTCGACCGCTGACCCGGACCGGGCCAAAGCCGGCCCGGTGGGGGACACAGGCGTCGTTTTCGCGTGCGGGCCCCAAGCGGAGCATCGGTTGTGCAAATGCAACCGACCCGAAAGGGGAGTCCCATGTTCAACCGCTCGATCTTCACCGCCCTGCTCGTTCTCCTTGCGCTCGCCGTACCGGCCACTGCCTCCGCCGCGTCCTCGCGAACCGGCGCAGTGGTCTTCTCGCGTGCGAGCGAAGAAGGCAGCGTGCTCAAAGGCGGCCTCTACGCAGCCAAGGAAGGCCATCTCAACCAGCTGACCGAAAATCCGGCCGACAGCGAACCGGACTTCTCCGCCGACGGACGCAAGATTGCCTTCATCCGCAGCGGCGACGTCTGGGCGATGCGCGCCGACGGCACCGGCCAGCACAAGCTGACCAGCGGCGCCGAGGTCGACAGTCGTCCGCAGTTCTCGCCCGACGGCCATTACGTCGTCTTCGAGCGTCGCAACGCAGCGGACGGCAGCCTGCGCGATCTCTATCGCGTCAACTTGGGGGGCAGCGCCCACACGCTTGTGACCGGCGCTTACGACGAGCACGAAGCCTCCTTTTCACCGGACGGACGAGCGCTCGTCTTCGTCCGCAGCACTCCCGAGACCGGCGGTGGCTTCGCCGACGACATCTTTTCGGTGCGGCCTTCTGGGGCCGGCCTGGCGCGCCTGACGAGCAGCGGTCACATCGACGAGTTCTCGCCCCGCTATTTCAAGGGCGGAATCGTCTTCAGTCGCGGCCAGAGCGGTGAAGGCCCCGGCGCCTATGCCGACATCTTCACGATGCGGGGCAGCGGCAGCAACGTCCGGGTCCAGGTGGCCGGCGCCGGCTCGTCCTTCGTCGAAGACGTCGCGCCGGGAGCGCAATTGCTGCTCTTTCGCCGCGATCAGGGCCTCTGGGTGAAGAAGATCGGGCCCGGACGCGCCCACAAGCTGAGCCAGGTCGCCGACGGCTCCTCGACCAACTCGGTCTTCTCTTCAGACGGCCGCCGTGTGGCGGCCTTCATCGCCACTGAAGAAGAAGAGTCGCTCTCTGCGATCGACGTCGGCACTCGCCGCAGCGCCGAGCTCGCGGAAGGGTTCTCCCTGGAAAGCGGCTCGGTGGCGACCAGCATCGGACCGGTCATCACCTGGCAGCCGGTGCCTCGCTAAGCCCCGCTCCGGGGCGTGTCTGAGTTTCCCACGAAATCTGTGGTCAAAATCAGGCACGCCCCGTTGCGGGTGTCCCTCGTCTCTCTGCGGCGATATAACCGCCGCGTGGGAGAACCAGCCATCGGCTCCACGCTCGGCGGTTACCGGATCGAGTCGCTGATCGCACGCGGTGGCATGGGCGTCGTCTACAGGGCGACGCAGCTGGCCCTGGAACGGCCGGTGGCGCTCAAGGTGATCGCCGCCGAGCTGGCCGGCAAGGAGGGGTTCCGCGAGCGTTTCTTGCGCGAGTCGCGCCTCGCCGCCCGCCTCGAGCACCCGAGCGTCGTGCCGGTCTACGACGCCCGCGAGGAGGACGGCGAGCTGATCGTCGCGATGCGGCTGATCGAGGGTGGTGACCTGCGCAAGCTGATCGACCGCGAGGGGCCTTTGCCGGCGGCGCGTGCCGTGGCGTTGCTCGACCAGGTCGCCGACGCGCTCGACGCTGCCCACGCCGCCGGCATCGTCCACCGCGACGTCAAGCCGCACAACATCCTGGTCGAAGGCAAGCGCGCCTATCTCTCCGACTTCGGCCTCGCAAAGGCCTTCGCCGACACCGGCGGCAGCAGCGGCGCCTCGATCGTCGGCACGGTCGAGTACATGGCGCCGGAGCAGTGGCGCGGGGAGCGTGCCGGCCCCGCGGCCGACGTCTACTCGCTCGGCTGCGTCCTCTACGAGGCGCTGACCGGGATCGTGCCCTATGCGCGCAAGGAACCGGACAGCGGGGCGGAGATCCCGCGCGGGATCGAGGAGGTGATCGAGCGCGCCGTCGCCAGAGACCCGGGGGACCGCTACCGCACCGCCGGCGAGCTGATCGCGGCGGCCCGCGAGCGCCAGGGGGCGACGCCGGCGGCGACGCTGGTTCTCTCCTCCCGGGAGGAGCAACCCACCCGGCGACTGGGCGACACCGTCGCCGACGGTGGTCGAGCTCGCCGGCGCTGGCGCCGCCCGATCGCCGGTGTGCTCCTGGGCTGGTGGCTTGCCGGATTGGCCGTTCTCGCGGTCCTCGCCGTCCTCGCCATGATCGAGCTCGGCGGCGACGGCGTGTCGGTCTCCGATCCGATCGCGGTCGGCAAGCCGCCCCTGCGCCTGGCGGTCGGTCCGAGGACCGTTTGGGTGACGAGTGCCGCCGCCGGCACCCTCTCCGGAATCGATCCGGAAAGCCAAGCGGTGATCTCTAGGCGGCGGCTCGGAAAGGGCGTCTCCGGCGTCACGATCGGCGCCGGCTCCGTCTGGGTGACGAACCCAGAGACCGGCACCGTCCTGCGCGTCAATCCGGTCGGGAAGGTGACCGCGCGGATTCCGCTGCGCGGCAGGCCGGGGGCGATCGCCTCCGGCGGCGGCCGGATCTGGGTTGCCGACGAGGACGGTGCAGGCATAACGGTCATCGATGCACGGGAGGCGCGGATCGTCCGGCGCGGCCTGCCGCCCCACGCTGCACCACTACGCCTCGCGGTGGGTGCCGGCGGCCTCTGGGTCAGCAGTGCCTCAACCAGCGCCGTGCGGCGCATCGACCTCGGCACGATGGACGCCGACGCCCCGATTCTCGCCGGCCGCGGGCCCGCCGGCGTGACCGTAGGTCACGGTTTGGTCTGGGTCGCCAACAGCCGCGCGGGAACGGTGACCCGGGTCGACCCGGCCCTACACACGATCCTCGGAGACCCGATCGCGGTAGGCGAACAGCCGGGAGGAATCGACGCCGGCACGAGCGCGGTATGGGTTGCGAGTGCCGCTGAGGGCTCGGTCGCTCGTCTCGACCTCGCCAGCGGAGAACCGGTCGGCAGCCCAATTCGTGTCGGCCCGAAGCCTGGCGCCGTGGCGGTAGGCGCCGAAGCCGTCTGGATAGCCAACAACGGCAATGGCACGGTCACCCGCATCGAACCCTGAAAGCTTTCCGGACTGGGGCCCACCGCTCCAGGCCAAGCGGCCGTCGACGTATCGCTCCATCGGTGGGATTGCGCGGGGCCTCGGGGGAGGGTCTGCGGGAACTCCCGGTCGAAGGCCGGCCCGCAGACCGTCCCCCGACGCCCCTCCCCATCACAGCCGTCTCATAGGATCGATACGTGAGCCGCGACCTCGACCAGCTCTGCATCAACACGATCCGGACGCTTTCGATCGACGCAATTCAGAAGGCCAATTCCGGCCACCCGGGCACCCCAATGGCGCTTGCCCCCGTCGCCTACACGCTCTGGCAGCGGTTTCTGCGCTTCGACCCGGCTGACCCGATCTGGCCCGGCCGCGATCGCTTCGTCCTCTCCGCCGGCCACGCTTCGATGCTGCTCTACTCGCTGCTCCACCTCGCCGGTGTCAGGGCGGTCGACCCGGACTACGAGATCGTCGGCGATCCCGCCGTCTCACTCGCCGACATCGAAAGCTTCCGCCAGGTCGACTCCCGCGCCCCCGGCCACCCCGAGTACCGCTGGACCTCGGGGGTCGAGACCACCACCGGTCCGCTCGGCCAGGGTGTCGCCACCTCGGTTGGGATGGCGATCGCCGGCAAATGGCAGGGCGCCCGGTACAACCGGCCGGGCTTCGAGCTCTTCGACTTCGACGTCTATGCGATCGCCGGCGACGGCTGCCTGATGGAGGGTGTCTCCAGCGAAGCCGCCTCGATCGCCGGCCACCTCGAGCTCGACAACCTCTGCTGGGTCTACGACAACAACCAGATCACGATCGACGGCAAAACCCAGATCACCTATGACGACGATGTCGTAGCCCATTTCATGGGCTACGGCTGGAACGTCACCCGTGTCGGGGACGCCAACGACACCGACCTGATCGCCACCGCCTTCGAGGAGTTCAAGGGCGAGGAGGGGCGGCCGACGCTGATCATCGTCGACAGCCATATCGGCTGGGGCGCTCCGCACAAGGTCGATACCCCGGCGGCCCACGGCGAGCCGCTCGGCGAGGAGGAGGTGCGCGAGACCAAGCGCGCCTACGGCTGGCCCGAGGGCGCCCAGTTCCGGGTCCCGGACGGGGTGCGCGAGCGCTTCGCCGACGGGATCGGCAAGCGCGGCGCCGAGCTGTCGGCGGCTTGGGCGAGCAAGCTTGCCGACTACGCCAGGGACAACGCTGATCTCGCCAATGAGATTGACACCCAGCAGAAGCGCGAGCTGCCCGACGGCTGGGACGCCGGCATCCCGAGCTTCGCGCCCGACGAGAAGGGAATCGCCACCCGCAAGGCGTCGCAGCAGGTCGAGAACGCGATCGCCGAGCGCCTGCCCTGGCTGCTGGCCGGCTCCGCCGACCTCACCGACTCGACCTCGGTGCGGCTCAACTTCGACGGCGCGGCTGATTTCGAGCCCGGCGCCTACGACGGCCGCCAGCTCCACTACGGCATCCGAGAGCACGAGTCGGCGGCGATCTCCAACGGCCTTTCACTGACCAAGCTGCGCCCGCTTTGGTCCACCTACCTCACCTTCTCCGACTACGCACGGCCGGCGATCCGGCTCTCGGCTCTGATGGAGCTACCGGTGATCCACCTCTTCACACATGACTCGATCGGCCTCGGCGAGGACGGCCCGACCCACCAGCCGGTCGAGCAGCTCGCATCCCTGCGGGCAATCCCCGGCCTCGACGTGATCCGTCCCGCCGATGCCAACGAGGTCGCCGAGGCCTGGCGGGCTGCGATCGATCGCCACCACCAGCCGGTTGCCCTGATCCTCACCCGCCAGAACGTGCCGGTCTTCGACCGCTCCAAGTACGCCTCGGCCGCGGGCCTGCGGCGGGGCGCCTATGTGCTCGCCGACCCTGAGAACGGCGATCCCGAGGTCATCTTGATGGCCACCGGCAGCGAGGTGGCCCTGGCGCTGTCCGCGCACGAGCAGCTGTCCGGCGAGGGAGTTCGCTCGCGGGTCGTCAGCATGCCGTGCTGCGAGCTCTTCGATGGGCAGGAGAAGGAGCACCGCGACGGGGTCGTGCCGCCGGGGCTGCGTGCACGAGTCTCGATCGAGGAGGCCTCGACCCTAGGCTGGGACCGCTACGTCGGCCCCGAGGGCGCCCGGATCGGCATGCATACCTTTGGCAGCTCAGCGCCGCTGAAGGACCTTCAGAGCAAGTTCGGCTTCACCCCTGAGAAGGTCGCCGAGGCGGCGCGCGGGGCGGTCGAGCAAGCTGAGAAAGTGAAAACGTGAGCGACGAGAGAGAGGCAACGATGAAGCCAACCGCGAAGTTGCACGAGGCGGGCCAGAGCCTCTGGCTCGACAACATCACCCGGCCGATGCTGGCCGAAGGGGTCCTGAAGGGCTACATCGAGGAGCTCTCGGTCACCGGCCTGACCTCCAACCCGACGATCTTCGACAAGGCGATCTCCGCTGGGGATGCCTACGACGAGCAGATCGCTCAGCTCAGCAACACCGCCGTTCCCGAGCAGGGAATCGGCGCCACTCCCCCCGAGAGGATCTTCTTCGAGCTGGCGCTGGCCGATCTGCGCGACGCCACCGACCTCTTCGCCACGGTGCACGAGCGCACCGACGGCGTCGACGGCTTCGCCTCGCTCGAGGTCTCGCCCTTGATCGCCGACGACGCCGAGGCGACGATCGAGGAGGCGGCCGCGCTCCACGCCAAAGCCGAGCGCGACAACCTCTTCATCAAGATTCCCGGCACCGAGGCAGGGCGCAAGGCGATCGAGGAGTCGATCTTCGCGGGGATCCCGATCAACGTCACCCTGCTGTTCGACGACAAGCAGTACCTGGCTGCCGCCGACGCCTACATGCGGGGGATAGAACGCCGGATCGAGGCTGGCCTCAATGCCAACGTCGCTTCGGTGGCCTCGATCTTCATGAGCCGCTGGGATGTCGCCGTCTCAGGCGAAGTTCCCGACGAGCTGCACAACCGCCTCGGCCTGGCGATCGGCTTCCGCGCCTACCGCGCCTACCGAGAGCTGCTCGACTCACCGCGCATGCAGCGGCTGATGAACGAGGGCGCGCGGCCGCAGCGCCTGCTCTGGGCCAGCACCGGCACCAAGGACCCGGACGCATCCGACGTTCTCTACATCGAGGGCTTCGCCTCGCCGTTCACGATCAACACGATGCCGGAGCCGACCCTGCATGCCTTTGCCGACCACGGTGAGGTGGCGGAGCTGGTGCCGGCGGACGGCGGCGAGTCTGAGCAGCTGCTGGCGCAGTTCGCGAGCGCCGGGATCGACGTCGACGCGCTCGCGGAGAGGTTGCAGGAGGAGGGCAAGGCGAGCTTCGCCAAGTCCTGGGACGAGATGCTGAAAACGATCGAGTCGCAGGTCGGGGCGCGCCTGTGAGCGACCAAATCGACACGGTGATTTCCGCTGCTTCGAGTCCGTGTCGATTTGGTCGGGAGCCAGTGAGGTGAGCAAAGCGCCGCCGCTGCGCCGGCGGCCGGCCTGGCAGGCGCTCGAGAAGCATTTCGCCGAGATCGAGAGAGAGCACCTGCGCGAGCTCTTCGCGTCGGACCCGCAGCGGGGCGAGCGGCTGGTCGCCGACGGCGCCGGCCTGCACCTCGACTTCTCCAAGAACCGGATCACCGACGAGACGGTGATGCTGCTCGGTCAGCTGGCCAAAGAGTGCGGCTTCGAGCAGCGCCGCGAAGCAATGTTCGCCGGCGAGCACATCAACGTCTCCGAGGATCGCGCCGTCCTCCACGTGGCGCTGCGCATGCCGCGCGGGCGCTCGCTTATCGTCGACGGCGTCGACGTGGTCAAGGGGGTCCACGAGACGCTCGACCGCATGGCCGCCTTCGTCGAGCGCGTCCACTCCGGCGAGTGGACCGGGCACACCGGCAAGCCGATCCGCAACGTCGTCAACGTCGGCATCGGCGGCTCCGACCTCGGCCCGGTGATGGCTTACGAGGCGCTGCGCCATTACTCGCGCCGCGCACTCTCCTTCCGCTTCGTCTCCAACGTCGACGGCACCGACTTCGCCGAGTCGACCCGCGACCTCGATCCCGAGGAGACGCTCTTCGTGATCTCCTCGAAGACTTTCACCACGCTGGAGACGATGACCAACGCTGTTAGCGCGCGCGAGTGGCTCCTTTCATCGCTGACCGGGCTCGGCGGCGATGAATCCGCTGTCGCCAAGCACTTCGTCGCAGTCTCGACCAACGCCGAGGAGGTCTCGAAGTTCGGCATCGATACCGAGAACATGTTCGGCTTCTGGGAGTGGGTCGGGGGGCGTTACTCGATGGACTCGGCGATCGGTCTCTCGACCATGCTGGCGATCGGACCGGCCCGCTTCGAGGAGATGCTGGCCGGCTTCCACGCCATCGACGAGCACTTCCGAGAGGCGCCGCTCGCCGAGAACCTACCGGCGTTGATGGGACTGCTCTCCGTTTGGTACGGCGACTTCTTCGGCGCCCAGACCTGCGGCGTCTTTCCCTACGACCAGTACCTGCACCGCTTTCCCGCCTACCTGCAGCAGTTGACGATGGAGTCCAACGGCAAGCACGTCACTCTCGACGGCGCCCACGTCGACTACGACACCGGCGCGATCTTCTGGGGCGAGCCCGGGACCAACGGCCAGCACTCCTTCTACCAGCTGATCCACCAGGGCACGCGACTGATTCCCTGCGATTTCATCGGCTTCTTTCACTCGAACAACCCGCTCGGTCGCCACCACGACCTGCTGATGTCCAACGTCTTCGCCCAGAGCGAGGCGCTCGCCTTCGGCAAGACGGCGGAGGAGGTGCGCGCCGAGGGCACGCCGGAGCAGGTCGTGGCCCACCGGGTGATGGAGGGCAACCGTCCCTCCAACACGATCCTCGCCGAGCGCCTCGATCCGCACACGCTCGGCACCCTCGTCGCCCTCTACGAGCACAGCGTCTTCACCCAAGGCGCGATCTGGGGGATCGACGCCTTCGACCAGTGGGGCGTTGAGCTGGGCAAGGCCCTGGCGGTGGCGATCATCCCCGAGCTCGAGTCCGACGAGGAGCCGAAGCTGCGCCACGACAGCTCGACCAACGCGCTGATCCGCCGCTACCGCAGCGCCCGTCGCGGAGAGTAGGCTCGCCGCATGCTTTGGCTCGACCCGCTCCCATTGGCGGCGTCGGCCTCGAATCTGCTCGCCGCGCGCGAGCAGATGGCCTTCACGCTCGGCTTCCACATCGTCCTCGCTTCGCTCGGAGTCGCCCTCCCGGCGACGATCCTGGTCGCCAACTACATCGGCCTCAAGCGCGACGATGCAGACGCGATCGAGCTGGCGCAGCGCTGGTCGAAGGCGATGGCCGTCACCTTCGCCGTCGGCGCCGTCACCGGCACCGTGCTCAGCTTCGAGTTCGGCCTGCTCTGGCCGCGCTTCATGGATCGCTTCGGCGCCGCCTTCGGCATCGCCTTCGCGATCGAGGGACTCTTCTTCTTCACCGAGGCGATCTTCCTGGCGATCTACATCTACGGCTGGAAGCGGCTGAGCGGTTGGGCGCACTTCTGGGCGGGGGTGCCGATGGTGGTCACCGGCATCGGCGGTGCCTTCTCCGTCGTCGCCGCCAACTCTTGGATGAACCAGCCGCAGGGGTTCACCCTCGACGCCGCCGGCAAGGTCGTCGACACCAACCCGATCGAGATCCTCTTCAACCGGGCGACCGGCTACGAGGTCCCGCACATGATCCTCGCCGCCTACATGGTGGTCGGCTTCCTCGTCGCCTCGATCTACGCCGCGGGCATGCTGAAGGGACGGCGCGACCGCCTGCACCGGCTCGGCCTGCTGATCCCGCTGACGATCGCCTTCATCGCCACGCCGGTCCAGCTCTTCGTCGGCGACACCGCCGCCCGGGAAGTGGCCGACGACCAGCCCGCCAAGTTCGCCGGCTTTGAGTGCATTCAGAAGACCGGCACCCACCAGACCGAGTACGTCGGTGGCATCTGCACCTCGAGCGGGGTCAAGGGGGCGATCCCGGTCCCCGATCTCGACTCCTTCCTGGTCGGCTTCAACGCCGACACCAAGGTGACCGGCCTCGCCGACATCCCCGAAGACCAGCGTCCCCCCGCGAACACGATGCTCCACCTCGCCTTCGATGCGATGGTCGGGATCGGCACGGCCCTGCTCGCGCTTGGCGTCTGGCTCGCCTTCGCCTGGTGGCGGCGGCGCGACATCCCGAAGACGGCATGGTTCCTGCGCGCCGTGGCGGTCTCGGGGGCGGGGGCAGTGCTGGCGCTCTGGTGTGGCTGGATCGTCACCGAGGTCGGTCGACAGCCCTGGATCGTGCAGGGCTACATGCGCACCTCCGAAGCGGTCACCGAGGCGAAGGGAATCTGGTTCAGCTTCGCCCTGGTGCTGGCGCTTTACGCAGCGATCGGCACGATCGCGATCCTCGTCCTGCGCCGCATGTCGCGCCGCTGGCGCGAGGGCAGCGCGGAACCCCAAGGCACCCCATACGCCCCGCCGGCAGCCGAGGTGCCCCGATGATCAGGCCGACGGACCTGAAAACCCACTCGGGCTCCGGTTTGATGCCCGTCGACGGGGGGTTTGGGCGATGACGCGCGCCGACGTCTGTGCAGTGATCCTCTGGGTCGGGGCGACGTTCTATGCGCTCTTCGGCGGGGCTGACTTCGGCGGCGGCTTTTGGGACCTGGTCGCGGGCGGCGCAGAACGGGGCGAGCGACCGCGGGCGCTGATCCAGCGCTCGTTGACCCCGGTCTGGGAGGCCAACCACGTCTGGCTGATCTTCATCCTCGTCGTCCTCTGGACAGCCTTCCCGCCCGCCTTCAGCGCGGTGATGACGACCCTCTACGTTCCGATCGCTCTGGCAGCGCTTGGGATCGTTCTGCGCGGCTCCGGCTTCGCCTTCCGCAAGTCGATTGAGGGACTCTCGGGCCGCCGCGCGGCCGGGGCCACCTTCGCGATCTCCTCGCTGCTGACGCCGTTCTTCATGGGCGCCACGGTTGGCGCGATTGCCGCCGGCAACGTGCCCGGCGACGGCAACGGCGCTCCCTTCTCCAGCTGGCTGGCGCCGCTGCCGCTGCTGACCGGGGCGATGTTCGTCGCCAGCGGCGCCTACCTCGCAGCCGTCTTCCTGATTGGCGACGCCCGCCGCGCCGGCGACGGCGAGCTGCAGCGCTACTTCGCCCGGCGGGCCCTCGCCGCGGCTGCTGTCGCCGGCCTTGCTGCCGCCTTCGGCCTGATCGAGCTGCACTCCGAAGCCCGCTACATCTTCGACCGCCTCACGGACGAGGGCCTGCCGCTGCTCATCCTCTCGGTCATCTGCGGGATCGGTGTCCTCGCCCTTCTGCTCTCGGCCGCTCGCCGTCCCGCCGCGGCTTCGCGACACGTCCTGCGGCCGCTGGCCGCCGGGGCCGTGATCGCGGTCATCTGGGGCTGGGGCGTCGCCCAGTTCCCCTATCTGATCCCGACCTCGCTGAAGATCGCCCAGTCGGCGGCGCCTCCCGACACCCTCTCCAGCGTGATCGTCGTCTTCGTCGCCGCGGCGATCCTCGTCCTGCCGGCCCTGGCCCTGCTCTACTGGCTCTCACAGAGGGAACTCTTGGGTGAGTGAGGTGAGCGATATCCGCGCCGTCCTCTTCGACATTGACGGAACCCTGCTTGTCACCGGTGGCGCCGGCGCCGTCGCCTGGCAGCGCGCCTTCGACGACCTGCATGGGGTCGCGGCCGACATCGCCGAGCACACCGATGCCGGTATGACCGACCCTGAAATCGCCGCGATCGTCTTCCGCGAGGTGATCGGCCGCGAGGGCAGCCAGGAAGAGCGCGCGAAAGCGATCGGCTGCTACCTCAAGCACCTGCCCGACGCCGTAGCCGAGTCGGCCGGATACCGGGTGATGCCGGGGATCGAGGCACTGCTGCCGCGGCTGGTCGAGAACGGGCTCCTGCTCGGCCTCGTCACCGGCAACATCGAAGCGGCCGCCCACATCAAGCTCGCCCGCGGCCACCTCAACCGATTCTTCAGCTTTGGCGGCTACGGCTCGGACTCTGCCGACCGCACAGAGCTGACCAAGGCGGCCCTCAGGCGAGGCAGTCAGGTCTCCGGCGGCATTCTCTCCGATGGCGCCTGCATCGCTGTCGGCGACACACCCCGTGATGTAAAAGCCGGCCACGGAGCGAGCATCGCGGTGGTGGGCGTGGCCACCGGCAGCTACGGCATCGCGGCGTTGCGCGACGCGGGGGCAGACTGGGCCCTGCAGAGCGTCGAGCACGGCTTCCCCGCTTAGCAGGCGTTATTCACATCTTTGGCAATAACCCTTGTTCGCTTCGGCCTGCCTGCGTAGCCTGAGCGATCGCTCTCGGGTTGTCGGACGGATTCCCGAGGCCATGGCAAAGGGACGTGTGAAGCTTCAGGGACGCAGGGGATTAGCGGTGCTGCTCGCATTTTTCGGGTTCTTTGCGATCGCCAGCGCGCCCACCATCGCCCACGCGGAATTTGAAATCAGCAGCTTCACGGCCACGATGTTCGATGTCGAAGGGCATCCCGAGAACCGCGCCGGCTCCCATCCCGACCGGGTCAATATCGACTTCGCCCTGAATCTCGACGGCACGACTCCAAGAGACCTTGTCTTCGAACTCCCAGCGGGCTTCGGCGGCAACACCGGCGCCGTTCAGGAGTGTTCGCGGGCGCTCTTTGAGGCCGGAGAAGAATGCCCGCCGGAGAGCCAGACGGGGACCTTCAACGTCGTCGTCGCGGGAGGAGGACAGGCAGATCTACCGGTCTTCCAACTCGAACCCGGCCCAGGCGAATTCCTCTCCTTTGCCTCGAAATCCGCGCTTGAAACCGACCTGGAGACGGAACTGCGGCCAAGCGATTTCGGTATCACGCTGAGGGCGGACGAACTTCCCAAACAGGCGGTGACCGAAGGCCATATGGAACTCTGGGGAATTCCGGCCGATCATCAGGTCGGGACCGGGATACCACGTCGGCCGATGCTGACCGTGCCAACCCGGTGCGGCCCGCTCATCTTCAGCTTCCACACTCGCTCCTGGCTCGACGGGGCGCCTTGGCTGAGTGCGAGCAGCGACACCGGTGCGCCGCTCGAAGGCTGCGCCGATCTCGCCTTCGAGCCGTCGGCGGGAATGGGGTTGAGCAATCCGGTGGCCGACTCACCGACCGGTGTGCGAATGGAATTGACCACTCCCGAAGAAGACGACGAAAGCGAATTGGCCGATGCCCTGATCAAGGACGTCACGGTCGACCTGCCCGCCGGGGTCACCGTGTCCCCCTCCGGGGCCGCAGGGCTGATGGCCTGCACCGATGCCCAGCTCGACCTGGGAAGCACAAATGAAGCCCACTGTCCTCCCGGCTCGAAGGTGGGGAAGATTGAACTGAGCTCGCCGTCGCTGAGCGAGCCGCTGGTGGGGGCCGTCTACCTCGGCGAGGAACGCGCGCCGGAGCGATTTCGAGTCTTCGTCGTAGCCCCCGGCCCCGGGGTGACCGTCAAGTTCGTCGGTGCCCTGCACGTCGACCCGACCACCGGTCGGTTCTCGGCAACGCTGACAAACCTTCCTCAGCTTCCCTTTCGCCGCCTCAGCCTGAGTTTCGACGGTGGGCCAGCCGCACTGCTTGCATCGCCGCTGGCCTGTGGCCCCGCCACCACCGTCGGGCGGTTCGTGCCGTACGGCGACGGCCCGTCGGCCGAATCGCAGGCGATCGTGGCGGTCGCCGCCCGGATTCCCGGCTCGCAGTGCCCGGGAGCGATTCCCTTCGCCCCGCGGTTGGTGACGCACAGCTCTCAGACCAAAATCGGACACCGGACCAGCCTCTCGGTGGACCTGGTGCGCAAGGACGGCGAACAGGTTCCGCGACGGTTTGAGCTCACACTGCCGGCCGGAGTCAGCGCTGCCCTGGGCAACGTCGAAGCCTGTCCCGATGCCGGCGTGGCAGCCGGGACCTGCACGGCGGCCAGCAGGATCGGCGGGGTGATCGCCGAGGCGGGGCCAGGCCCCAACCCGGTGGCGCTGCGCGGCGACGCCTACGTCACCGGTCCATATCGGCATGCCCCCTTCGGCATGCTGATGCAGTTCCACGCTGCGCTCGGCCCCTTCAACCTCGGCACGATCTCCTTCCGCGGTGCGGCGACGGTCGACGGCAAGACCGGGCGGGTCACGGTCTCGACCGACAGGCTTCCGGCGCAGATTGAAGGCGTTCAGATCAGGTTTCAGGCGATCGAGCTGAGCATCGACCGGCCGGGGCTCGTGCGCAACCCGACCTCCTGCCGGCCCGCATCGGTCGATGCCGCGATTGAATCGAGCAGTGGGGCGCTGGCCAGGGCGACCAGTCCACTCGAGCTGAGCGCCTGCCACCGGCTCGGATTCCGGCCGCGCCTCCAGGTTGCCCTGGAAGACCGGGCGGAGCTGCATCGACACGGCCATCCCGGCATGCGCATCTCAGCCCGCATGCGTTCCGGCGACACCGGCCTGCGCACGATGAAGATCGTTCTTCCGCGAGGGCTGGGATTCGGCATTGGCAGCCTCGAGGAAATCTGTTCGCGTGCGGACGCGGAGGCCGGCGCCTGTCCGGCTGGGGCGCGGGTCGGCAGCGCCGTCGCGCGGAGCGCACTGTTGAGCAAGCCGCTGAAGGGCTCAATCTACATCGTCCGGCCCAAGGGCAACGGCCTGCCGGACCTCGGAATCAGCGTCTCAGCGCTGGGCACCAAGCTGAATTTCGGCGGCCGGACCGAGACTGAGAACGGCCACCTCATCACTAGGCTGGTCGGCCTCCCAGACGTGCCGCTCTCGAGCTTCACGATGCGCCTCGGAAGCGGCGGGGGGTTCAGCTTGGAAACGGGCCTTTGCGCTCGAGGCCGACCGCGGCGCCTCGATTCCCTCTTCCTCGCCCGCGGGCAGGATGGGTCCAGGCGCAGGACACAGGTCCCGGTCGAGACTGACGCCCGCTGTCGATGAGCGGTTCCGAGAGTCATGTACGGCCTCCGTTGGGAACGAGGCTGCTGGAGGGAATCGCCGAGCTGATGACCAGCCGCTCGCGCCTGGTCATCTGTATCTGGATTGTGGCCGTTGCGGCGCTGGCGGTCGAGGGTCGCAACCTCGACCGCGACCTGACGATTCATCCCCCTTTCATCGAAGGAACCGCTAGCAAGCGGGCCCACGAAATCTCCCAGCGCGAGTTCGGGGGCGATAACGCCATCGTCGTGATGCTCCGTGGTCCGCACGCCGAGGTCGAACGCCAGGGGCGCGACCTCGCGAGCCACCTCGATGCGATGCCGGCCACGCTGGCGATCTCGCCCTGGGCTCGCGGTGCCAAGGTCGAGGGATTGAGCCCCGCCCCCGGAGTTGCGGCGATCGTCGTCCGCTTCGAAAGCGACGAGGAACAGGGGACGGCGGAGCTCTTGCCTCCGGTCAGGCGGCAGGTCGACGAGCGGGTCTCGAATCCCGTTCGGGCCAGCCTCGCCGGCTTGCCAGTCGTGATCGACTCGCTGCGCAAGGCCGGCAAAGAATCGAGCACGATCGGTGAGCTGATCGCCGTTCCGATCCTGCTGATCGTGCTGCTGCTGGTCTTCAGGTCGGTGCTCGCGGCGCTGATGCCGGTGATCATCGGTGGCGCCGTCGTCGCCGCCACGCGGGGCATATTGAGCCTCCTGCTCGGTTTTGTCCAGATCGACCTCTTCGCGCTCGCGGTCGTGGGAATGATGGGACTGGCGCTTGGCGTCGACTACTCGCTGTTGGTGGTCTCGAGGTATCGGGAGGAACTCGAGGGCCGCGATGTCGCCGAGGCTGTTCGCAGGACCGTGACGGCAACGGCGCGCTCGATCTTGCCGGCCGGCGGAGGGCTGATCGTCGCCATGTTCATGGCCTCGCTGGTGCTGCCCGGCGGAATCGTTCAGTCGATCGCCATCGCGGTGGTCACAGCCACCCTGCTCAGCGTGATCTCGGCGATCTTCGTCGTGCCGGCGCTGCTGACCGTCCTCGGTCACAACCTCGACCGCTGGTCATTGCCCCGAAGACGTGCCGCTCGGCGGACGCCGTTGCTCTGGTTTCGGAGGTTGGCCACAAACCGGGGAGCCGTCGTCTCGATTCTGGTCGGCTTGGTCCTGCTTTCCTGCTGGGCCTTCACCCTCGACTCCGGCGCCGCCAGCATCAGCTTCCTGCCGCCCGGCGATTCCGGTCGCCAGGAACAGGAAGAGGTCGAGGATGCGCTTGGACCGGGCTGGATCGCTCCGATGGAAGTCATCGTCAACGGCCGCGGCCAGCCGGTTACCTCTGCGCAGCGGCTGCGGTTCCTGGCGGCATTTCAGCGCCGCGTCGAACGCGACCCCGGGGTCGAGACGATGGCCGGCTTTGCGCGTTTGGAGGCCGGCACGAGGAAAGTGGGGGGTATCGAAAAGGAGCTGGTTCGCCAAGAACATGGCCTGGAACGTCTTGGCTCGGGGATCTCCCGGTTGCGTACTGGCGCGGCTCTCAACAGCCGCGGCCTGGGCAAAGCCGCCGCCGGTTCCGGGGAACTCAAAGCGGGTCTCGGCGCCGCAAACAGCGGGGCGGGGATCTTGGCCCACGCCCTGCAGCAGACAAGTAGTGGGTCCAGCCGCCTTTCCGACGGGCTCGATCGAGCCGACGACGGAAGCGGCAAGCTGGCTCAGGGCACGACGAAGGCGAGCACCGGCGCCGGCCGGCTCGCCGATGCGCTCGAGCGAGCGCATGAAAAGACCGCCGAATCGGCGGGCAGCACACGGCTCTTGAAGAACGCGATGCGAAGCGGGAACGACCGGCTCGGCGAACTGAATGCGCCGCTTGACTCGACCGAAGAACAGCTTGCGGCAGCCTGGCAGGCATTGCAGCGAATGACGACCGGACGAAGCGATTCCGAATACGCGGCCGTGCAGAGCGCGATCGAAGCGGCGACGCTGCAGCTCACGGGCAAGGACGTGCGCAACGGGGAACAGTCTGACCCCGCATACGCCGGCGTCGGCTCTGGCGTCAATAGAGCCGAAGGCCAGTTCGGGGTCGGCCTCTATCTGGCTGCCCGTATGGACAAGAGCAACCGTCAGGCGAGCACAGGCATCAAGAAGCTCGCCGACGCCTCGGCGCGCCTCGACGATGGTCTGCAGCGCCTCGCGACGGGCAGCCAGCAGGTTTCAGACGGCGTAGGCGCGCTGGCTCAGGGGGGTGCAAAACTTACGCCGGCTTTGCGGCAGCTGGGCCAGGGGGCCGAACGCCTAGGTGGAGGACTCGGCTTGCTCGAAGGGGGCGCCGGCCAACTCGCCAGCGGCTTGAGCACGGGGGCGCAGAAATCGAAACTGCTGACCAGCGGACTGAATCGGGTGGACAAGGGCCTCGAAAAATCCGGCTCCGGCGGTTCTGGCTTGTCAGGCCTCCATGAAAAGTCGCCCGGCCTTTTCCACTCGGCCTACTTCATCCTCGCCAGCCTTGACGGAAGCAAGCCGGCGCAGCGCAATCAACTGGTCTCCCTGGTCAACCTCGACCGCGGCGGCATGGACGCCCGGATGCTGGTGATTCCCCGCGACGATCCGACCAGCGATCAGGCACGCGAGACGAAGGACCGCCTTGAAGTCGAGTCCGAACGACTTGCCCGCCAGACCGGCACCGAAGTGGTCGTGGGCGGGGTTGCTCCCGGCGAGATCGACGTCAACGACGCGATCCGCGGGCAGGCGCCGCTGATGCGGATCGTCCTCTCGCTGGTCAGCCTGCTGATCTTGATCCCGGTGCTGCGCTCTCTGACGGTGCCGATTCTCGCTGCGCTGATCAACCTACTCACCGTCAGCGCCAGCTTTGGAGTGCTCGCTCTCTTGTTCGACGGTTCCTTCTTTGGGGGGCCGGGGTTTGTCGACGCCAGCGTGATCGCGGGGACGATGATGGTGATGTTCGGCCTCGCCATTGACTATGAGGTGTTCGTCTTTGCGCGGATCCGTGAGGAATACGTGCGCACCGGCTCGACCGAAACGGCGGTCGCCGGTGGCCTCGATCGGACCGCCCATGTCGTCACCGGCGCGGCGATGATCATGATCTCCGTCTTCCTCGCCTTCTCGGTGTCGGACTTCATCTAGATCCGCAACTTCGGTGTCGCTCAGGCCGTCGCCGTCTTCATCGACGCATTCCTGGTCCGGCTTATCGTCGTGCCGGCGATGATGAACTGGATGGGCGAGCGTTGCTGGTGGGCGCCGCGGTGGCTGAGCGGACGCTCTCGCGCAGGTCCGGGTCGAGGCTGAATCGTGCCGCCGGCCGGCCGGACGTCTCGCCGTCGCTGACCCCGGGCCGGGCCCGGATCACCCCGAAGGCTTCCAGCGCCTCGAGGTGACGTCGCAAGGTTTGGTAGCTGGCTGGGCTGTGTGTGGCCAGCTCGGTGGCGGTCGCATCGGTGACCTGGCTCAGCAGGCGAAGTATCTGCAGCCGCACCGGGTCCGCCACCACGTCCAACCAGTGCGAATTTCGTTGTGCTCTCGAGGGCGTTGCCGCCGGTGCGCTCACCGTGTTCGAATCCTCCGTTCGCGAATCGCCCCAAAAAAACTAGCCCGTTTACGGCCGTTCAGGAGGTAGCTTCAGTTAAGGCCCATCACTACGTATCACTACGCGAGATTCCTCAGGTGAACGCGGAAGTCTCGTCAGGCAAGAGTGCAGCGCGCTTGATAAATCGAGAGGAAACCGCTCTCGAAGCCGCGCCGGGCCATGCGCAGGTAGAGGCGCCAGACGCGCAGCCGTTCGGGGCCCGCGAGGCGCACCGCATCATCGAGGTTCTGGTCCAGCCGCTGCGCCCAGTGGCGCAGGGTCTCGGCGTAGTCATCGCCGAACTCCTCGACGTGGCGGGTGACGAACCCGGCCCGCTCCAGCGCCAACAGCACTCTCGAGAGGTGCAGCGGTTCGGCGTCAGGGAAGACGTAGCGCTCCGAGAAGGGCCCGGCCTCGGGGTCGCTGTGGCGCAGGCGGGCGATGCCGTGGTTGAGCAAGCGCCCTCCGGGTTCGAGCAGGCCCGCCAGAGTGCGGGCATAGACGTCGATCTGGGCCTCGCCGACGTGCTCGACCATGCCGATCGAGGCGATCGCGTCGAAGCGCTCTCCAACCAGGTCGCGATAGTCCATCACGCGGATCTCGACCCGGTCGCCGACGCCCGCCGCCTCGGCCCGTTCGCGGGCGCGTTCGGCTTGCGGCGGTGAGAGCGTGATGCCGACGACATTGGCGCCATGGCGGGTCGCCGCCCAGAGCGGGAAGCTGCCCCAACCGCAGCCGACGTCGAGCACCCGATCGCCCCCTTTCAGCGCCAGCTTGCGGCCCACCATCTCGAGCTTCTCCTCCTGCGCGGCCTCCAAGGTCTCGGCCCCGCGCGAGAAGACCGCGCAGCTGTAGGTCATCGAGTCGTCGAGGAAGAGCGAGAAGAACTCGTTGGAGACGTCGTAGTGGTGGCGCACCGCCTCGGCGTCGCGCTCCTTGCTGTGGCGTGTGGCGCTCGGCCGCAGCTCCGCCGCCGGCCGTTTCGGGGGGCGGTTCAGCCCGGCGGCGCGGACCGCGGCGATCAGCAGCCGTGCCTTGTCGCCGGCCTCCAGGGCGGGCGGCTGCCAGCCGTCGAGCAGCTCGATCACAGCGTCGATGTCATCGACCTCGATCGCGCCGCTGACATAGGCGCGGCCGAGGCCGAGCTGGCCTGGCGCTCGCAGCGCGTGGGCGGCAGCGCTTGGCGAGCGCACGTAGAAGGTCGGTCCGTCACCGTTGCTCGCCGGCAGTCGCGTGCCGTCCCAAAACTCGACCGTGAAGGGTCGCTCGGGGAGGCGCGCTTCGATCTCGCGGCGCAGGGGAGCGGTCCTGGCAAACGGCATCGGCGCGGACCTTATCGCCGCCGCGCTCCGGCTGAAAGGTCGCCTTGGCTTTTCTCGCGTCCTCGATCCGTATGATCGCGGCAGCTGATGGAAACCGCGGGACCACTGCCATCCGATATCCAGCCGGTCGCCAACGAGACCCGCGACCGAATCATCACCGGCCTGGTGACGCTGGTCCCGTTCGTCGCGATCGGCCTCGCGGGCTGGCAGGTGTGGGGCAAGGCACTGCACTGGAGCGACGTCTTCCTCTTTTTGAGCATGTACCTCTTCACCGGCCTGGGGATCACGGTCGGCTTTCATCGCCACCTCACCCATCGCAGCTTCAAGGCGAAGAGGTGGCTGCACGGCCTGCTGGCGATCTTCGGCTCGGCGGCGATCGAGGGCCCGGTGATCTCGTGGGTTGCGGACCATCGCAAGCACCACGCCTTCTCCGACGAAGTGGGCGATCCGCACAGCCCCCACGTCGATCACGGCCACGGCTGGTCCGGCGCTATGCGGGGCCTCTTCCACGCCCACATGGGCTGGCTTTTCATTCACACCCAACGCGGCAACAAGGAGCGCTTCGCTCCCGACCTGATCAAAGACCCGGTGATCAACTGGGTCGACCGTACCTTCCTCTACTGGGCGATCGGCGGCCTGTTTCTGCCCTTCGCGCTCGGCTGGGTGATCGGGGGCACTCTCTTCGCCGCCTTTACCGGTCTGCTCTGGGGAGGCCTCGTCCGCGTCTTCGTCCTGCATCACTTCACCTACAGCATCAACTCGCTCTGCCACGTCTTCGGCAAGCGGGACTTCGAGACCAGCGACGAGTCGCGCAACCTCGCCCTGATCGCAATTCCGACCTTCGGCGAGGCCTGGCACAACAACCACCACGCTTTCCCCACCTCCGCCACCCATGGCCTCGGGCGTTGGCAGCTCGACATCTCCGCGCTGGTCATCGATTCGCTCGAGAAGCTGGGCCTCGTCTGGGACGTAGTGCGGCCAACGCCGGAGCGCATGGCCGCCAAGTCCAGCTGACCGGCGCACATCGGCGTCCTCTGGTCGCTCGGCGTGCAAAGCGCGTGTGTACTCGATCTGCTTGGTCCGGCAGCCTCAGGGCGCTTCTGGGGATTCGTACCAGTCGATCCATCCGCTGCAAGCCTCGTTCAGGGGCACGACGCGGTGTGACCGGGCGGGAACTGCCACCAACTCGCCAAGGTTGGCCTTGCCCGCGTAGCCGCTGAGGCTCTGCAGTGTGCTCGCGCCTGCGGCGGAGACCGTGAAGCGGATCGGCTTGCCGTCGCTCTCGATCTCCCCGGCAGGCCAGAACTGGCCGTCGTTGGCGAGGCTGATCGTATTGGGGCGCTGCCCATCGAGCGCTGGGGGAAGCGACTCGTGCAGGCTCGGCGCCACCAGCGTCAAGTCGATGGGAGAGAAGTACTGCAGCGAGAGCAGCCAACGCCCCGCCGGCAAGCTCATCGTCTGCGCTGCACTGTCGCCGGTTTCCAGCGCCGCCGCGGGGCTCCAGTGCCCCTTGCCGCCGATCACGGCGCCGGGGAAGAGTCCGGCCCGGCCCTGGCTCGAGGTGAGGATGCGGATCTCGGGCGAGGCGCAGTCGGCGTGCGCTGCCGGCTCGATGCCCTCGAGCAGCACGTGGCGATCCTCGGGAACCGGGCCGGCCTTCTTCCAGAGGACGTAGGAGGGGGTGGCGGCGACTCGCCTGAAGCCGGGCGGTGCTTCGCTGTTCCAGGCGGCGTGCCCGGTGATCACGTAGGGAAAGCGTTCGAGCGTGCCGTGCGAGAAGGAGTCGAAGTCGATCGGGCTGTAGGCATCGCCGGTGTCGAAGGGCTTTTCCGGGCTGGGGGAGACATCGGCGTCGGGAAACTCGACGAGAGGCACGTGGGTGTCGGCGCCCTGGAGCTCATAGGCCGCGTAGCGGTCCTGACCTGCGTAGAGCACCGATTCGCCACGCACGATCGGCATAAAGGCCCGCAGCTCCGCTCCATGTCCAGGCGGCCCCACGGGCGCGTCACGAAGCACCAGCAGGCTCGAGTAGATCGCCCCACCGATGAAAACAACGGCAAGCACGCCCCAAGCAACCCGCTGCGTCCCGGCCGACGGGCGGATCTCGCTACCGGGAGCCGCGTCTTCGGCCCCTCGATGGGCCTTTTGGCTGCCCAGCTCGAAGAGGAGGGGTCGGATGGCGATCAGCATCGCCAGCGGGGCGGCGATCATCAGCGCCTTGGCCTGGGAGTACTCGCCGCTGCCGGCCACCGCGGCGATGTAGAGGACGGTGCAAGCGGCCAGGGCCAGTGGCACGGCGAGCTGGCGCCGGCGCAGCCACCAGGCGGCACCGAGGATCACCGCGAGCGCTCCGATCGCGGTCGCCAGCCCGGTCAGCTGAGCGCCGCCGGCAGCGTTGAGGCGATAGCTCGACGCCGGCCAGATGCCGAGCGCCTCGACCGGCGAGACGGGGCCGTAGGTGTTCGTCCCCGCCACCCGGTTGAAGCCATGGACGAAGGCGTAGGGCCCGACGACGGTCAGGACGACGAGCACGATCAGGACGGCCAGCGTCAGCGCCACGGCCGGTCGGCGCACCGTCCGCACGAACGCCCGCGGCCGCAGCGCTCGTCTAACCCCAGGCACCGTTGCGCCCCAGAGGATCACGATGGCCACCGGCCAGGCGAGCCCGGCGAAGCTGTAGGAGAAGAAGATCCCACCGACCAGCGCCAGCGGGGTGAGCGCTGTCAGCGCTCCTTTCAGGCCAGTCCCATCCCAGCCTCGGCCGCCCCTGTCCCGCCTCCAATCGAAGTCGTGGAGGTAGACGGCGAAGGCGAGCACGAAGAGCGCCTCGGCGGTCTCCTTGAAAGCGCCCTGGGCAAAGTAGGAGGCGCCGAGATAGGGGATGGCGACCAGGATCGCGGCAAGCGCCCGGCGCACCGGGCGGAGATCGCCAAGCGCGGTCAGCGCCGTCAGCGCGGTGAGGATGCCGATAGCGAAGATCTGCCCGACGAAGGCCTGGCCAAGGCCGATGCCCGGCAGCACCGCGACCGCCGCTGCGAGCGCGTGCGGACCCAGCGGGTATCCGGCTTCGGGCGCAGGCCCGAGGCCGCTGCGCAGCCACTCCGCCCAGGCCAGATGCAGGCCCAGGTCGTTGTTGAAGCCGACCCCGATGATGCCCCACCGTCCACTCACCGCAAACGGAATCGAGAGAACCAGAGCGACGATGAGGGCGACCGGGATGCCCTCGCGCAGGATGGCGCCGTCGCTTTCGCCGCGACGCGGCTGCCACCAGAGCAGCAAAGCCGCCGCAAAGATCAGCGCCACGACGCCGAAGGTCGCGCTGGTCGCGTGTCCCGGCGCCCGCGCGAGCAAGCCGGCAACGCTCAACACCGCCCCGAAACCGACGGCCGGCCCAAGCCAGCCTCGCGAGCGATCCTCCCCGGCGAGGCCGAGGATGGCGCGTCCCACCAGCATCGAGGCGGCGCAGATCAGCGCCGCCGAGGCATAGGTCCCGATCATCAGGGGCGGAAACTACGGCAGCGGGACGACGAGCGCCGCCCCGGCTCAGTACTTCTCGGCTGCCCGCTCCAGGGTCTCGCGCAAGTTCTCATTGCGCAGCGGGCCCTCGTGCCCGGCGCAGACGACCGCCGGTTCCAGCGCCGCCAGCTTGCGAACCGATTCCTTGGCCTTGGCGTGGTCCCATGCCCAGGCGGGATGTGGGACGCTCGCCTCGCCAGCCGGCAGCGCCCGTCCCAGCCGCACTGCCGAGTCGACCAGGTAGATCACGTCGCTGACGATCGCCAGCCGGTCGCTTTCGCGCCACAGCCCGATCAGGCCGGGTGCGTGTCCGGGAAAGTGGATGACTCGGAAGCCCGCCACGTCGTCGCCGTCCGAAACGGTGCCGTCGATCTTCACTGCACCACCGTCCCATCGCTTCATCAGCGTTGGGTAGATCCAGCGCACGGGGGCGAATGGAAGCTGCGAAAGATCCATGTAAGGAGTGATCGAGGCATCACTTTCGGCGTCGGCGACGTCGTCGCCGTGACAGAAGACGGGGACGCCCATCGAAGGCGCCGTTCCACGGTGGTCGGCGTGGGCGTGCCCGAGCACGACCCGCTTCAATCCGCCCAGCTGCGCGGCGGCGGCCTTCGCCTTCTTGACCATTGCCTTGGTCCCGGCGTCGAACTGCACTACCCCGTCGCCCTCCTCGAGGAAGTAGACGTTCATCGACTTGCCGAGATCACCCCGCAGCAGCCAGACCCCGTCGGCGACCTTCTCCATGATGAGATCAGCCTAATGCCCAGCGTCTGGAAAACCGGAATGGCGGTTCTGATCGTCTGTCTCGTCGCCTCGATGGCGATCGCGATCTACCGCCTTGCCACCACCCCACAGGAAATCCTCGGCGACGGCTTCCGCGGCTTGCCGGTTCACGCCCAGCCGCGGCGTTAGTATCAGCCCGGTTCAGCGACCGAGTCCCGAGGAGGCGGCGTGTTCACTCGCATCGTGGTTGGAACCGACGGGTCAGATACCGCCGCCGAGGCGGTCCACCAGGCCGTCGACCTGGCCAAGCTGGCCGGCGCCCAGCTCAACATCGTCAGCGCTTACGAGCCACTGCCGAAACGCAGGGTGGAGGGCGAGAAGCTCGGTGCCCCGGCAGACGTGCAGTACGAGATCGGTCCGCGCGAGGACGTCAACCTGATCCTCGACGCCGCCGCCGCGGCGGCCCGCAAGGAGGGGATCGACGTGCAAACCCATCCCGTCCAGGGCGAACCGGCCGAGGCAATCCTCAACGTCGCAGAAGAGACGAAGGCCGACCTGATCGTGGTGGGCAACAAGGGCATGACCGGGGCGCGCCGCTTCCTGCTCGGCAGCGTGCCGAACAACGTCTCGCATCATGCGCCCTGCAGCGTGATAATCGTCAGGACGACCTAGGCTGACGGCTCCGTAGCTTTTGCGGCGTCGATCAGGCCGGCGCCCTGACGGGTCGCCGGCAGGCCGAGATCGCGGGCGGTCTGGCGCAGCCGCTGGGTCACCGCGCCGACCTTGCCCTTCTTCTTCGCCTTCGGATCGATCGTGCCGCTGGCGAGGATCATCGCGGCGAGGCCCGAGACGTGGGCGGCCGCCATCGAGGTTCCGACGTAATCGCTCGGCTCACCGAAGTCGCGGGCGCTGCCTTCTTTCAGCGTTACCTGGTAGATCGGGTCGGAGAGGACCGAGGGGCAGCCGGTGGCCGGGAAGCCGCCACCGGGGGCGATCACGTCGACTCCCTTGCCGGACAGCGAGTAGCTGCCGAGACAGCCGCCCTCGGTGCTGCCGCCGACGCCGATCACGTGCGAGCCGGTGGCCGGGGGCGCGACGCAGGTCTCGGAGCCGAGGTTGCCGATCGAGGCGACCGCGATCACACCCCGGCGGTAAGCCTGCCGCAGCGCTTCTTCGACCCCCGGCACTTCTCGGTCGCAGCCGAAGTTGAAGCTCATGTTGATCACGTCGGCGCCGCTGGCGACCGCGAAGCGGATCCCCTTGGCGATGTCGTCGGCGCGCCCGCGGCCGTGTTTGTCGAGCACCCGCACCGGCATCAGCTTCGCCCGGAAGGCGAGCCCGGTCAGCCCGATGCCGTTATTGGTCTTCTCGGCGATCGTCCCGGCGACGTGTGTCCCGTGGCCGTTTTCGTCGAGCGGCAGGCGGTCGTTGTCGACGAAGTCATAGCCCTTGACGAACTGCCCGCTGGAGAAGTCGGGGCTGCGGCGGAAGTTGGTTCCCTTGGCGCGGTAGGCGACGCCGGTGTCGAGCACGGCGACCGTGACGCCCTCGCCGCCAGGGTGACCGACTTCTTCCAGGTGCTTCCAGGCCCCGACCGCGTCGATGCCGCCCGGCGAGAGGGGCAGCAGTGGAGTCGCCCCGCCTTCCCAGGGCAGGAAGTTCCACTGCTTCAACACCCAGCCGCCAGGGGGGCCGGGGGGACCGCTGATCGGGCCGGGATCATTTGGGACCGTCGCCAGAGGTTCCTCAGGGGCCGTCGACGCCGTGGCGATGTAGTTGGGCGCCGCATATTGCACTCGGGGGCTGTCGCGCAAAGCAGCCGCCGCCTCAGGCACGCCAACCCGCGCTGGCAGGGGGACAGTGCGGACCGTCGATGCGCCGGCGAACTTGACCAGCAGCTGATGAGAGGCGAAGCCGTGCGCCGTCCCGACGCCGCTCGTCGCACCGGCCGGCGCCGCGCCCAGGCAGAGAGCAACAACCAAGGCTGCGGCGGCGGTCGGAAGGCGTCGGTTCATCTCGGTTCGGCGCACGCAAATCCCTGCATTGGCGAGCTACTCCCTAACACCAGCCCACCGGCGAAGTTGTAGTGACACATACTCCCGTATGGATGAGCGCCGAGGCCTCGACATCCGAAGACGAGCAGTTGATGGCGCTGGCGCTGGAACGCGCCCGCGAGGCCGAGCAACACGGCGACGTGCCGATCGGCGCCGTGATCGCCCGGGACGGCGAACCGCTCGCGACCGCGGGTAACGAGCGCGAGCTGCGTGGGGACCCAACGGCCCATGCCGAGATCCTCGCGATCCGTGCGGCAGCCGAGGCGATCGGCGGCTGGCGGCTGCCGGGCACGACCCTCTACGTCACGCTCGAGCCCTGCGCGATGTGCGCCGGCGCGATCGTCCTCGCCCGCGTCCCGGCGGTCGTCTACGGTGCCGCCGACCCCAAGGCCGGCGCCGCGGGCAGCGTCCTCGACGTCCTCGGCGAGCCAGCTCTCAATCACCGCCCCACCGTCGCCGGCGGCGTCCTCGAAGCGGAGTGCGCGGCGCTGCTTCGCGGCTTCTTCGCCGCCCGGCGAAGCGGAGAGGGTGGGATTCGAACCCACGAGGCGGGTTAACCCCGCCCACGCGATTTCCAATCGCGCTCCTTAAGCCGCTCGGACACCTCTCCGTGGTCCGGCAAGGGTATTGCTTCCGCTGCTGGGGGCGACTACGCGACCGCGGTCCGGGGGGCGGTGGGCGAAGCTTCCGGCAGCGGCAGCACGATCGCGTCGCGCTCGTCGGTGAAGGCGGCCGGGCGGTGGCCGCGCAGGCGCTCGTGGTTGCAGACGACGTAGCACCACTCCATCAGCCGCATGCGCGAGGCGGAGTCGATCTCGGTGATCGTCGCGCCGACCAGGTGCCGGCCGTCCGCCCCGCGGCAGGAGCGAACCTCGACCTGCGCGGCAACCTCGTGTGGCTTGCCCGCCGCATCCTCGAGTTGCAGAAGGACCGCGGGTCTGGCGCCTACCTCGAGCGGCGCCTCCATCACCAGTCCGACGCCGGCAGCGCTGGCGTCGATCAGGCGCCCGGGCACGTGGCCCTCCTCGGAAAAGCACTGGGCGGGCGCATCGCCCTCGAAGCGATAGATCAGCCGTCGCTGCTGGCGGCGGCCGACGGCGAGCAGGGTGCGGCCGATCCGCCGCAGCTCGATCAGGCCGAGCAGCGGCACGACCACCGCGGCGACGCCGGGCAGGTCGTGCAGCGGCCCGATGCCGACCAGGTCGAGCAGCCGCAGCACCGTTCCAGCTCCGACCAGCAGCGCGCAGAGCAGGACCAGGTGCAACTTGCGCACCGCCTTCAGCCCGCCGCCGCCGGTCCCCTGCTTCGGCGTCACCTTGAAGGCGGTGTGGCCGGGGCGGAAGGCGCAGCGCAGCGCCCGCGCGTAGATCTCCATCGTCAAGAGCTCGTAGTGAGCCGTCTCGCCGATCTTCATGTAGCCGCGGGCGAGCGCGGAGCCGGCGGTCAGGTTCAAAGTCACCGAAGGCAGCCAGAGCGCCGCCAGCGCCACCAGGCTGATCTTCATCGGCAGCTCCCAGGTCCACAGCACCAGGCCCAGGGTGGCGAGGAGGAG
>Ga0136846_1220937_pt1 | contig 37446 bp, 45 predicted proteins | sample HopSoiMetagenom2_FD_96841 | JGI IMG/M metagenome (GOLD analysis project Ga0136846, IMG submission 96841) | Grasslands soil microbial communities from Hopland, California, USA - 2 Assembly 2016 (version 4) | ecosystem: Environmental > Terrestrial > Soil > Grasslands | place: USA: Hopland...
GAGCGACCGCGTCCTATGCCGACTACGTCAAGCAGGAGGCGCAGGAGCTGCTCGACGAGACGACCCAGTTCGTCGCGGCGTACAAGGCCGGCGACGACGCCCAGGCCCGCTCCCTCTACCCGACGGCGCGCGTGCACTGGGCGAGGATCGAGCCGGTGGCCGAGTCGTTCGGTAACCTCGACCCGAAGATGGACCTGCGCGAGGCCGACCTCGAGGAGGGCCAGCAGTGGACCGGCTGGCACCGGCTGGAGAAGGACCTGTGGCCGCCGGCCAAGGGATACACGTCGCTGACGAAGGCCGAGCGGGCGACGTACGCCGACGACCTGCTCGCCAACACCAAGACACTGCACACCCGCGTCCAGACCACGACGTACGCCGTCACGCAGCTCGGCAACGGCGCCAAGGAGCTCCTCGACGAGGTCGCCACCGGCAAGATCACCGGCGAGGAGGAGACCTGGTCGCACACCGACCTCTACGACTTCCAGGCCAACGTCGACGGCGCGAAGCAGGCCTTCGAGCTGCTCGAGCCGATCCTGGAGTCGAAGGACAAGGAGCTCGAGGAGCAGATCGACGCGCGCTTCGACGACCTCGAGGCGCTGCTCGACAAGTACAAGAAGGGTGACGGCTTCGTCTCCTACGACACCGTGACCGAGCCGCAGCGCAAGGAGCTCTCCGACGCTGTGAACGCGCTGTCCGAGCCGCTGTCGAAGATGACCGGAGCCATCACCAAGTGAGGTCCGGCGCTTTCTCGCGACGACGCCTGCTCGGCGTCGCCGGTGCCGGCGTCGTCGCCGGCGCCGCCGGTGTCGGCGCGGTCCAGATCGCCGATGCCGGCGAAGGGTCCGACGACACGGACCCGGCCGACCTCGCCTACCCCTTCCGCGGGGAGCACCAGGCCGGCGTCGTCACGCCCGCCCAGGACCGGCTGCACTTCGCCTCGTTCGACGTCACCACCGAGTCACGCGACGAGCTCGTCGCGCTGCTGCGGTCCTGGACCGAGGCGGCCGCCGCGATGACCGCGGGCCGGGTCGTCGGCAGCGGCGCGACGACCGGCTACGACTCGCCGCCGACCGACACGGGCGAGGCGCTCGGCCTGCCGCCCGCCGGGCTCACGCTGACGTTCGGGTTCGGGCCCACGCTCTTCGAGAAGGACGGCCGCGACCGCTTCGGCCTGCAGGCACGCCGACCCGCGGCACTGCGCCGGCTGCCGCACTTCCCGGCCGACAACCTCGACCCGGCAGGCAGTGATGGCGACCTGTGCGTGCAGGCGTGCGCGAACGACCCGCAGGTCGCGGTCCACGCGATCCGCAACCTCGCCCGGATCGGCTTCGGCACCGTCGCGATGCGGTGGGCGCAGCTGGGCTTCGGGCGCACGTCGTCGACCACCCGCGCACAGCAGACGCCGCGCAACCTGCTCGGGTTCAAGGATGGCACCGCCAACCTCAAGGCCGAGGACGCGCGCGAGATCGACGACTTCGTCTGGGTCCGGGACGGCGACGACCCGGCAGCCGGGTGGCTCGCCGGCGGCTCGTACCTCGTGGCCCGACGGATCAACATGCACATCGAGACCTGGGACCGCACCAGCCTGCGCGAGCAGGAGGGGCTGATCGGCCGCGAGCGGGCCCACGGCGCGCCACTCTCCGGCGGGTCGGAGTTCACCGAGCCCGACCTGGAGCTGCAGGGCAGCGACGGACCGCTGATCCCGCTGAACTCACACGTCCGGCTGGCGCACCCGACGCAGAACAACGGCACCCGGATGCTGCGCCGGGGCTACAACTTCACCGACGGCAGCGACAGCCTCGGCCGGCTCGACGCCGGCCTGTTCTTCATCGCCTTCGTGCGCGACCCCGACAAGCACTACATCCCGATGCAGCTGCAGCTGTCGTCGAAGGACGGGCTGATGGAGTACCTCCAGCACACCGGCTCGGGGCTGTGGGCGGTGCCACCCGGCGTCCGGGAGGGCGAGTACGTCGGCCAGGGGCTGTTCGCCTGACGGGTTTCGACAGGCTCAACCACCGGTCGGGAGGGTCTCGAACGTGAGCCCGGCCTTCTGCAGGCGGGCGAGCAGGTTGTCGCCCATCGCCTGCGCCGTGGTGACCTGGCCGGCGATCAGCGGGTTGTCGTCGAAGGCCAGGCAGAGCGCCGACTCGGCGAGCATCTTCGAGGTCTCGGTGTAGCCGGGGTCGCCGCCGGAGACCCGGGTGTGCACGGTCGTCCCGCCCGCCTCGCCGACGAAGTCGACGCTGAACCTCGACTTGGCGCGTCGCGACTCCGACGGACCGTCACCCGGCTTGATCCGCTTCATCAGCGCCTTGCGGAGCGGCGGGACCTGCGCGGCCAGCACCATCGACGAGACTCCTACGGCACCGCCGACGGCGTACCGCAGGGTCTTGACCCCGGCGTAGTGCGAGTATCTGAAGTCCGGCCCGTACGCCGGCAGTGCGGCTGCCGACCGGGCCACGACCACCGGGTCGATGGTCGGAAGCGGCAAGAGGTAGTAGCCGAGCAGCGGGTCCCGGGTCGGCTTGCCGGTGACCTGACGGGCCTTGCGCCCCTCCGGCCGCGGCTCGCGCTTGCGCCGCTCGGCGAAGGTCTGCTTCGCCTTGCCCTGTTGCGACATCTGCGTCATCGCCGAGTGGAACGTGCCACCGGAGAAGGTCGCGTTCGACCGCACCACGCCACGCAGCCTGATCGGCTGGCCGGCGGGCAGCTGCTGCACGGTGAAGTAGGCACCGAGGTCGTGCGGGATCGAGTCGAAGCCGCAGGAGTGCACGATCCGGGCCCCGCTCGCGACCGCACGCTCGTTGTGGTCGAGATACACCTGGTCGACGAACTGCGGCTCGCCGGTCAGGTCGACGTAGTCGGTGCCGGCCGCCGCGCAGGCGGCGACGAGCGCCTCGCCGTGGAGCAGATAGGGGCCGACCGTGGTGATCACGACCCTGGCCGACTTGGCGACGGCACGCAGTGACTGCGGATCCGTCGCGTCCGCGTGCAGCAGCGGCAGGTCGGCGCAGTCCGGGTTCAGGGCCGCCAGCCGGCTCCGGACCTCCTCGAGCTTGCCTGCGTTGCGCCCGGCCAGCGCCCACCGGCAGTCGGCGGGCGCGTGCTCGGCGAGGTAGGCGGCGGTCAGCTCACCGGTGAACCCGGTGGCGCCGAACAGCACGATGTCGAAGTCTCGATCTGCGGGCACGGCGTACTCCTGGGGGTGGGAAGGGAACCGTTCGCAGCCTAGCCACGTCCGATCCTCATGCGTCCCCTGTCCAAAGTCGCCCTCGGCGGCGGATTCGTCTCCCTCGCCACGGTCGGCGGCCTCGTCGCCGCCGGCCTCCTCGCCACGACCGCGACGCTCGTGGTCACCGACCCGCTCGCACCGCGGGCCAACGCCGACTCGCTGAGCCGGTTCGACAGCTGCGCGTCGCTCCTCCACTGGTACGTCGACCACAGCGTCGACGAGGTCGGGCCGTACGGGTGGGGCGGTCCGGCGATCTACGCGATGGACATGCCGATGGGGCCCATGGACTCCGCCCCCGGGTTCGCGCCGGAGGCGTCGGCCGGCTCCGTCGACTCCGCCAAGAGCGCCGACGCCCGCGCGAGCAGCTCCACCGGCACCAACACCCAGGAGGCCGACGTCGACGAGCCCGACCTGGCCAAGACCGATGGCCGCCGGGTCGTGCGCATGGTCGACGAGCGGACGCTGGTCATCACCGACGTGACCGGGGCGGAGCCACGCGAGCTCGGCCGGATGCCGCTGCCGATCGACGTGTACGGCGGTGAGCTGCTGCTCGCGGGCGACCACGTGCTGATCTCCCAGGCAGGCGGAGGAAACGGGATGGGTGGCGGTCCGATCGCGGTCGACTCAGGGTTCGCCAGCGATCGCGTGACGGCCTACCAGTCGGGCACCCGCATCCTCGACGTCGACATCAGCGACTCGGCGCATGCGCGGGTCGTCCACGACGACAGCTACACCGGCTCCCTGGTCTCGATGCGCCTGTACGGCGACACGGTGCGCGTCGTCACCTCCACCGACCGGCCGCAGCTGGCGTTCGTGATGCCGCACGAGCAGGGAAAGCAGTCCCTCTCCGACGCCGCGGCAACCCGCCGCAACCGCGAGCTCGTCCGCGCCACCACCATCGAGGACTGGCTGCCCGCCGTGGTCGACAACCGGTCCCCCGGGGCACACTCCCGACTCCTGGACTGCACCGACGTCTACCACCCGGACGAGTGGTCCGGCGGGCAGACGACCGCCGTCACGACGTACGACGTCGCCGACCCGGACCACCGCCAGTCGGTGGGCGTCACGGCCGACGGCCAGGTCGTGTACTCGTCCGCCGACCGGCTCTACGTCGCGTCGACGCGCATGGACTTCCAGCGCTCACTGCCCGGCAGCGACGCGATGCAGGGCCGCATGGTCATGCCGGTCCGGCCGCAGAACACGACGACGCAGCTGCACGCCTTCGCGCTCAAGGGCACCGACACGACGTACGTCGGCTCCGGCCACGTGACCGGCACGGTCCGGGACCGCTGGTCGATGGACGAGCACGACGGCAAGCTGCGGGTCGCCTGGACCCGCGATCGGTCCGGCACGATCACCGACAGCAACGGTGAGACGCGGCAGCACTCCCAGAACGGCATCACCGTCCTCACCGAGCGCGACGGCGCGCTGGTGCCGACCGGCACGATCGACCAGCTCGGGATCGACGAGAACATCCAGTCGGTGCGCTGGTTCGACGACTTCGCCGTGCTGGTGACGTTCCGGCAGATGGACCCGCTGTACACGGTCGACCTCACCGACCAGGACCACCCGCGGGAGATCGGCAGCCTCAAGATCCCCGGCTACTCCGGCTACCTCCACCCGATCGGCGACGGAAAGCTGCTCGGCCTCGGCGTGGACGCCACCGACGAGGGTCACAACCTCGGCGCGCAGGCGGCGGTGTTCGACATCGGCGACCTCGCCGATCCGCAGCGAGTGTCCCGCCAGGGCTTCGGCGCGTCATCGTCACTGCCGGCGATCGACGACCCCCGAGCGTTCACGTGGCTGCCGGACCAGAGGACCGGGCTGACGACGGTGTCGACCTGGACGAACGACAAGAGCCGTCTCGTCGCGCTGCACGTCGACGAGGCCGGCGCGCTCACCGCGACCGACCTCGTCACCGACCTCGGCTGGAACGTGCGCACGCTGCCGCTCGAGGACGGCCGGGTCGCCCTGGTCGACGACCAGAGCCTGCGGGTGATCGACGTCGGCTGAGGATTTGCCGAGGACGGCGACGTGGCGCGCGTCGTACCCTCGACGGCATGTGCCGCAACATCAGGACCCTCCACAACTTCGAGCCCCCGGCCACGCGCGACGAGGTGCAGGCCGCCGCACTGCAGTACGTCCGCAAGGTGAGCGGGACGACCAAGCCGTCCCAGGCCAACCGCGACGCGTTCGACCTGGCGATCGCCGAGGTCGCTGCGGCGACCGAGAAGCTGCTGGACCACCTCACCAGCACCGCACCCCCGAAGAACCGCGAGGTCGAGGCCGCGAAGGCGCGCGCCCGCGCCGAGCAGCGCTACGCGAGCGCCTGAGGGGGCTCGCCTGTAGGTCGCCTCTGTGCGTGGCTGGGCATCTGGCGGCGACGAGCGGGTTCGCGGTGGGTCCGGCTCGCGTGTCGGGTGCGGCGCTGCTCATGCAGTGACTGGCAGCCACCCGGTGACAACCAGCCACCGCACATCGAGCTGTGAGCCGAACGGCATGTCCCGGGGCCGCTGCACCATGCGGTCAGGCTCACACCTCGACCGCGGCCGCCCGGACTATCTGCTCAGCGGTCGGAGGCGGTCACGAAGATGTGGTCGGCCGCCTCGGGCAGGATCTCGGCGGTCTCGCCGGCGCTGCCCAGCAGGACGCCGCCCTGGTCGGTGGCGACCACGGCGACCGACTCGCCCGGCTGCGCACCGATCCGGCGCAGCACACCCATGAGGTCCTCGTCCTTCTGCATCTCCTCGGAGATCCGGCGGACCCGCACGCGCTTGGTGTCAGGCCCCGCGACCTGGCTCAGCGGCGACACACCCGTCATGAACTCCTCGGCGCCGTCCGGCTGACCGAGCTCGGTCAGGCCCGGGATCGGGTTGCCGTACGGCGACTCCGTCGGATGGTCCAGCAGCTCCAGCAGCCGCCTCTCGACGCTCTCGCTCATCACGTGCTCCCAGCGGCAGGCCTCGGCGTGGACGAGCTCCCAGTCCAGGCCGATCACGTCGACGAGCAACCGCTCGGCGAGCCGGTGCTTGCGCATCACCCGCGTCGCGAGGTGCAGGCCCTGCTCGGTGAGCTCGAGGTGACGGTCACCCTCGACCGTGAGCAGGCCGTCGCGCTCCATCCGCGCGACGGTCTGGCTGACGGTCGGCCCGCTCTGGTGCAGCCGCTCGGCGATCCGGGCACGCAGCGGGACGATGCCCTCCTCGACGAGCTCGTAGATCGTCCGGAGGTACATCTCGGTGGTGTCGATGAGGTCACTCACCGCACCATTGTGTCAGGCGGCCCCCGGTCGGCTGAGCGGTCAGTCGAACCGTCCTCGGGGCCTGCCTCAGCGGTCGAAGAGCAAGCGCTGCGCCGAGCGGCGCTGCATCGGGATGCGGTGGCCGGCACCCGAGCGCGCGAGCATGTCGGCGACGTCGTGGACCGACACGCGCCCGGAGGTCGAGGCGACCGGCGATCCGGCGCGCTCGATGGCCAGCTCGGCCGGGACGACACCGCCGAGCACCAGCCGGTAGTGCGTGTCCTCGAGGTCGAAGTCGATGTCGGCAACCACCGCGGCGCGGTACTCGGAACCGGTGTGCAGGAGGACGCGCTCGCCGTACTCGAGCCCGCGAGCGAGACCCGCGGCGCTGTGCGTCAGCACCACCGACCGACTGCGTCGGGTGAACTCCGAGAGTTCGATGTCGATGAGCTCCATGTCTGACCTCCCCTGACCGGCCATCCCTCCGATGGCTGTCCTGCCATCAACAACGAGGGGTGTACCGACAGGTTACGTCCGCATTTGCCCTGTCTGCCCGGCCCGGTCTATACCGTTTGCCCGATTCGTGGCCAGGTTCACGCATTTCGGACCGTGGCGGCCGATCGGCCGTCAATAATCCTTGCGTGAGCACCCTGACCGTCTTTCTCCTCGACGATCACGACATCGTCCGGAAGGGCGTGCGGGCGCTGCTCGAGTCCGCCGGCGACATCGAGATCGTGGGCGAGGCCAGCACGCTGTCCGACGCGCGCCGTCTCGTGCCCACCCTGGCGCCCGACGTCCTCGTGCTCGACGTCGAGCTCCCCGACGGCTCCGGGCTCGACCTGTGCCGGGACCTCAAGCTGCTCTCGCCCGTGACGCACGCGCTGGTGCTGACCTCGGTCGAGTCCGAGGAGACGATCGTGGCGGCGATGAAGGCGGGGGCGGTCGGCTACCTGCTCAAGCAGGTCGAGGGCACGACGCTGCTCAGCGCCGTGCGGACCATCTCACGCGGGCACTCGCTGGTCGACCCGTCCCTCGCGCGCCGGATGATCGACTGGATGGGGCAGTCGACCGAGCCGCCCGACGAGCTCGCCGGCCTGACCGAGCAACAGCTGCGGATCCTGAGGCTGCTCGCGGAGGGCCTGACCAACCGCGAGATCGGCGCGCGCCTCTACCTGGCCGAGAAGACCGTCAAGAACCATGTGACCCGCATCCTGGCCAAGCTCGGGGTGCAACGGCGCACGCAGGCCGCCTTGCTGGCGTCACGGCTGCTCTCGTAGCCCGACGCCGCCGGTCCGGCCCGCCTACGCCTCGGGTCGCGTCCTCAGCGCCTGGCTGAGGGACGCGACGGCGTCGTCGCTGGGCGACGCGGCCTCGCGGTTGCTCGACTCGAGCTGCTCGAGCAGCTCGGCACGGTGCACGGCGACGGAGCGCGGAGCGTCGATCCCGATCCTGATCACGTCGCCGCGCACCTCGAGGACGGTGACGGTGACGTCGTCGCCGATGACGACGCTCTCACCGGGACGGCGGCTCAGGACCAGCATGGCGTCAACCTACGCGACCAGCGGCGCGGCGAGTGGGAGGGCCGGGTCGTCGAGGATGACCTGGCGCGCACGCAGCGTCGAGGTGTTCACGACCACCGGTGCCATGAGGTTGGCGGTCGTGGTGGCGAGCGACTCGCCGGCGTTGAGGACGAGCAGCACCACCACGTCGTCCGGTGAGGTGATCCGAAGGTCCTCGACCACGTCGTCGGCGACCTCCGGTGCGTAGTCGGGGAAGAACGGCACCGGCGACATCACGAGGAACCTCAGCTCGGGGTCCTCGAGGGACTGCAGCTGGCAGAGCACGCCGTCCTCGTCGAGCTGGACGAGCGCGAACTGGCGCCGGTCGGGGAATCCCGGGAGCGGTTGCACGAGCTCGATCGCGGGAATCGCTGGCATGGCGACCATCCTCGCAGACGCTTCGGTCATCGCAGGAAGTCCAGCAGGCTCGGCTGCATCACGCGCGCAGTTGCGCCCAGCGCGGACTGGTAGGCGACCTGCTGCATCTGAAGGTCGACGAGCGTCCGTGGCAGGTCGGCGTTCTCGATGTCCGACAACGACCCGGTCAGCTTCAGCTCGTTGTCGCCCGCCGCCTGCTGGGCGGCCTCGACCCGCTTCTGCCGGGTGCCGACCTCGGCCTGGGTCGTCGTGAGCCGGTCGACGTCGCCCGCGAGCGAGCCGATGCCCGCGGTGATGCCGGCCTGGTCGCCCGCACGCAGCGCCGTGGCGAGCGCGGTCAGGTGATCGAAGACGGTGCTGGCGCTGGCACCGAACGCGGACGCGCCGTCGACACTCACCTGCACCTGGACGCCGTCGCTGACCGTGCGGTTGACGGCTCCCGGTACGCCGACATAGGTGCCGGAGGCGTCGTAGGCCACGGAACCTGCCGTCACCCCGCCGAAGACCGGCCGGCCCAGGTAGCTGGTGTTCGCCGTGGTGATCACACCCTCGCGTATCTGGTCGACCTCGGTCGCAAGCGCCTCTCGGGCCGCCGGTCCCATCGCCCCCTGGTTGGCCCCCTGGAGGGCGAGGTCGCGGGCCCGGCGTACCTGGTCGGTCGCCGCGGTCAGCGCAGAGTCGATCTGGCCGAGCCACGCGTCTCCGTCGGCGGCGTTGCGCGCGTACTGCTTCACGTCGGCGAGGCTGGAACGGATCCGCATCGCGGACGTGGTGTCCGCGGGCGAGTCGGACGGCCGGTTGAGCACCCGCCCGGTCGAGAGCTGCTCCTGCAGCTTCGCGAGCCGCGACAGGCTGGCCTGCATCGCACCGACGGACTGCCGGCTCATCATGCTCTGGGTCACGCGGGTGATGGCCATCAGCGCACCAGTCCTGTCCTGTTGATCAGGGTGTCGAGCACCGAGTCGACCGTCGTCATGACACGGGCCGCGGCCTCGTACGCACGCTGCGAGGACAGCATCGTGACCATCTCCTCGTCGAGGCTGACGCCGGAGAGCTGCTCGCGGGAGCCGTCGACCTGGCTGGTGAGCACCTGCTGGTTGGCCGCGAGTCGCTTCACCGAGGCGACCTCGGTGCCGAAGCCGTTGACGAGGCGCTGGTAGGAGTCCTCGACACCGGTGGCGGTGGCCAGAGCGGTCGCGTTGCCGGCGTCCAGCCCGCCGCCCGGGACCGACGACGCCGCGACCTGGCCGGGCGCCGTCAGAGCCACAGCGAGGCTGCCCGCGGGGTCGGCGGGGTCGTAGCCGAACAACGGCTGCCCCGGGTTGCCCGCCGCGTCGTACCCCGCCTGGTGCTGGGCGTTGACCTCGTCGGCGAGCTGCTTGGCCACAGCGTCCAGCCCGGCGGCGTACGCCGGGAGGGTGGTCGTCAACAGGTCCGTGACGCCACCGAGCTCGCCGGTCAGCCCGGACGGCACCGCCGTCGTGCCGCTGCCGCCGGTCACCGCGTAGCCGATCGGGGCACCGTCACTGGCGCCCGTCGGGGTGATGCCGGAGGTGATCTGGAGGGTGCCGGCGTCCTTGCCGGTGACGAGCGGGACGCCGTTGACGCTGACGTCGAAGCCGCCGTCGGCACGCAGCGTGGCGGTCGAGCCGGTGAGCTCGGAGAGGCGCAGTGCCAGCTGGTCCCGCTTGTCGAGGAGCACGCCGGCGTCGGTGCCGTTGAGGTGCGCGATCGCGATGCTCTTGTTGGTCGCCGCGAGGTCGGAGGCCACGGTGTTGACCTCGGCGACGTCACCGAGCGCCCGCATCCGGAGGTCCCCGGACTCGGCGTCGACGTTGCGCGACTGGATCCGCAGGGCGTCGGCCAGGGTCGACGCCCGCCCCAGCACCTGCGCACGCGCTGCGTCGCTGCCCGGGTTGTTGGCGAGGTCGTGCCACGCGGAGCGGAAGTCGGCGATCGCCGCTGCCACGCCGTTGTCGCCGGGCTCGCCGATGCCCGTCTCCACCCGCTCGAGGACGGACTGGCGGACGTCGAGATAGCTCTGGTTGCCGTGCTCACGACGGGCGCGTACGTCGAGCAGCGCATCGGCCAACCGGTCCACGCCCGAGACGGCGACACCTTCGCCGGCGCCGTCGTACCGGGACCACATCGCCGGCTGGGCCGGAGCGCCCACCGCCTCGGCGCTGACCCGGCGTCGCACGTAGCCCTCGGTCCCGACGTTGGCGATGTTGCCGCTGGCGACGTCCATCGCGACCCGGTTGTAGCGCAGGGCGCTCAGCGCGGTGTTGAGCGAGGTGAACGAGCCGGACACGTCACAGGCTCCAGTCGACCAGGCGGTGACGAGAGTCCTCGACCGCCACGGCGGACCCGTCGGCACCGTAGCCCTGGGGCCCCTCTCCGAGGCTCATCAGCGTCTCGCGCGCCGACCGGTAGCCGGAGGTGATCAGCTCACGGTTGGCGTCGGCGAGCGCGAGCACCTCGTGGGTCACGGCCGCGAACGCCTCGTGGTGATCGAGCAGGATGGTGTGCCAGGGCTCGTCCACCGACTCGGCGAGCATGCGGAGGCTCGGGTTGTGGCCCAGGCCGATGGCGGCCGCCGCCTCGTCCGCCGCGACCGACCGGAGGATCTCGGTCTCCCGGATGGTGCCGAGCACGTGCTCGACCTCGCGGGCGGCCCGCACCAGCCACCGAGTGCGGCCGCTGGCGAGCACCATCTGCTCCTCCTCGAGCTTGAACAGGAGCGTGTCGAGAAGCTCCCGTTCGAGCCAGAGGATCTGTGACAGCTTCTCCATGGCGGCCCTTCGTCGGCGACTCCTGGAACGGAGTCCTCGAGGAGTCCATCGGCAGCCGCGTGCACAGTTGAGGGATTTTCGGCGCCGATTCGGTCCCCGGCTGGTCACAACGGACCATGCGCCGGTGGGTCGTTGGTCCCCACTTCGACGGCCGAGCGGTCAAACCCTCCGGCATATCTTCATAAAACGGACATTTGCGGCAAAGGTTGCGGTCATGAGGGACGCCGAGACCGACGCGCTGGTCACCAGCCACATCCCCGTTGTCACCCACATCGTCCGCGAGACGATGGCCCGGGTCCCGAGCCACGTGAGCCGTGACGACCTGACGTCGGCCGGACTCGCGGCGCTGGTGCAGGCGAGCCGGTCGTTCGACGACGACCGCGGCGTTCCGTTCGCGCGCTATGCCGCCACCCGCGTGCGCGGCGCGATTCTCGACGAGCTGCGCGGCATCGACTGGGCGTCGCGCTCGGTACGCCGCCGGGCCCGTGACCTCGATGCCACCCGTGCCCAGCTCGCCGGCATGCTCGGCCGCCCGCCGACGCAGCAGGAGGTGGCCGACGCGGTCGGGATGACACCCGCCGAGATCTCCCGCAACGAGGACGACATCGTCCGCGCGCAGGTGCTCTCGTTGCAGGGTGCCCAGGACGCGTCGCTGGAAGACCTGCTTCCCAGCGGTGGGCCGACGCCCGAGCAGCTGGTCGAGCACCGCGAGCGCCTGACCTACCTGATCGAGGCCGTCGCCGAGCTGCCCGACCGGCTGCGGATCGTCGTCTCCGACTACTTCCTCGAGGAGCGCCCGATGGCCGAGATCGCCGCCGAGCTCGGCGTCACCGAGTCGCGCGTGTCGCAGATGCGGGCCGAGGCGCTGGTGCTCCTCCGGGACGCGCTGAACCGGGAGCTCGAGCCCACACAGGTCGCGCAGCACGCCCGCCCGCACGGCGCCGCAGCACGCCGCCGCGAGGCCTACTTCGCCGCCGTGTCCGCCCGCCACGCCGCGTCGGTACGCCGCCCGGTAGGTCTCGCGGCACTCGACGAGACCGCCTGACCGCAGGGCGAAACTCGGCACGCAAACAGCTCAGGCGGCCGACGGCGACGCCGATGAGTACCGCAACGGAGCCCACGGACGGGCTCCAGCTTGTGACTCACTATTCCAGGAGGGAACCATCATGGGTCTTCGTATCAACCAGAACACCGACGCGTTCAACTCGTACCGCAACCTGTCGGTCACCCAGGGACAGATGTCCAAGTCACTGGAGAAGCTCTCCAGCGGCTTCCGGATCAACCGGGCCGCCGACGACGCCGCCGGCCTCGCCATCTCCGAGGGCCTGCGCTCGCAGGTCGGAGGCCTCAAGGTCGCCGTCCGCAACGCCCAGGACGGTGTCTCGGTCGTGCAGACGGCAGAAGGCGCACTCACCGAGGTGCACTCGATCCTGCAGCGTGTGCGTGACCTCGCGGTCCAGGCGGGCAACGACTCGAACAACGCCTCGTCCCGCGCGGCCATCAAGACCGAGAGCGACAGCCTGGCTGACGAGCTCACCCGGATCGGCGACTCGACCAACTTCAACGGCACCAAGCTGCTCGACGGCTCGGCGAGCGCTCTGACCTTCCAGGTCGGCGCGAGCGACGTGGCCGCCGAGTCGCAGGTCGTGGTCGACCTCTCCGGCGCGGACATCTCCACGATGGGCGCGACCATCAAGGCGCTGACCTTCGCCACGTCGGGCAACGCCCTGGCGTCGATCACCGCCGTCGACACCGCGATCGGCACCGTCTCCACCCAGCGGGCCTCGCTCGGTGCGGTGCAGAACCGGTTCGAGCACACCATCAACTCGCTCAACGTGGCGGTGGAGAACCTCTCCGCCTCGGAGAGCCGGATCCGCGACACCGACATGGCAGCGGAGATGATGAACTTCACCCGCGCCAACATCCTGTCGCAGGCCGGGACGGCGATGCTCGCCCAGGCGAACTCTGCTCCGCAGAGCGTCCTGCAGCTGCTCCGCGGCTGACCGGGGAGCACCTGATCAGCACACCGCAGTGACAGCTCCGGCGGGGGACGAGCCCAGCCTCGCCCTCCGCCGGAGTCCGTCCGCACCCACGTCAGGAAGGGACACGAGATGACGGCATCGATCAGCGGCCTGGTCAGCGGCCTCGACACCGCGTCGATCATCGACCAGCTGATGCAGCTGGAGACCGTGCCCCAGGACAAGCTCAAGTCCAACCTCAGCACCGAGCAGACCACCCTCAAGAACCTCCAGGCGCTCAACGCCAAGGTCGCAGCGCTCACCAGTCAGGCCCAGGCACTCGCCGCGGGCACCGGCTGGGGATCGCTGACCGCGACCTCCTCGAGCGCCGCGGTCACCGTCAAGACCACCACCGGCACCACCAGCGGGTCCTTCACCCTCACGGTCGGCCAGACCGCCACCGCGCACAGCCTGACCTTCGCCGCCACCGCGGCCGGCAGCGATGTCGTCGTCAGCGGCGGCACCTCGGTCAGCCTCACCCAGAACGGTGTCACGCAGACCCTCGACACCGGCAACGGGACACTCGACGGGCTGGTCACCGCACTCAACGGACCCGGCACCGGCATCTCCGCCGCCAAGGTGAGGCTCGACGACGGCAGCTACCGGCTGGTGGTGAACGCGACCCAGACCGGGGCGGCCGCCGCCTTCACGCTGACCAACACGGACGGCTCCGCCCTGCTCGGTGGCGCAACCGTTGCGGCCGGCCAGGACGCAGCGATCACGCTGGGCGCCGACACGATCCACTCGGCGACCAACACCTTCACGGGCGTCATCCCCGGTGTCGACCTCACTGTCACCTCGGCCGCCGTCGGCACCAGCGTGGACGTCAGGGTGGCCAAGGATTCCGCCTCGGTGACGGCGAGCGTCAAGTCACTGGTCGACTCCGTGAACGCGACGCTCACCCAGATCGACGCGCTGACCGGCTACGACGCGACGACGAAGACCGCGGGGCCGCTGGCCGGCGACGCCGGCGTGCGGTCACTGCGCAACGAGCTGCTCAACGCGATCTACCCGGCGGACGGCACGTCGATCGCCGACGTCGGGATCCAGACGGATCGCTTCGGGAAGCTCGTCTTCAACCAGGACACCTTCACCGCGGCGTACGCCGCCGACCCGGCTCGTGTCACGGCGAAGTTCACGTCCGGGACGACCGCCGGGTTCGCCGCTCGGGTGGCCGCGGTGGCCGACACCGCGAGCAACAAGTACACCGGCACGATCACCTCGGCGATCACCGGGCGTGGCACCTCGATCACCCGGATCCAAGCCAGCATCGACGACTGGGACCAGCGGCTCGCGCTGCGTCGTACCACCCTCCAGCAGACGTTCACCGCGCTCGAGACAGCGCTGAGCAAGATGAACAGCCAGTCGAGCTGGCTCACCAGCCAGCTCGGTGCGCTGGGCAATTCACAAGGCAGCTAGTCCACCGGCAGTTGTTCCACAGGGAAGCTACGGAAGGCACCCTCATGATGAAGACGAACGCCCGTGCGGCGTACCTGGACGCGTCGGTCGCGACCGCGAGCCCGGCCCGGTTGCTGGTGATGCTCCTCGACCGGCTCGTGCTCGACGTCCAGCGCGGCCTCGAGGCACAGCGGCAGTCGGACCACGAGGAGACGCACCGCCACCTCACCCACGCGCAGGACATCGTGCTCGAGCTCGCCACCAGCCTGCGGCCGGAGGAGTTCCGCGGCGGCTACGACCTGGCCGCGCTCTACGGCTTCCTGCACCGCCAGCTGGTGATGGCCAACGTCCGCAAGGACGCCGCGATGACCGACGAGGTGCTCACCCTCGTCACCGACCTGTGCGACACGTGGCGGCAGGTCGCGGTGCAGTCGTACGCCGGCACCGGCGCTCTCGAGCTGGGCGCGTGACCACCGTGGAAGCCGCACGCGTGCGGGCGGTCTGGGAGTGCGAGCTGCATCGTCTGGAGCTCGACGTCCTCCGGGCCGAGCGCCTGGTCAAGGGCCTGACCGCCACGCCGGCCGAGCCCTGGGTGCCGCCGGCCGTGCCGGGCGAGATGCCGGCCGACCTGGCCGAGCGGGCCCGCGACCTGCTGGACCGCCAGGACCGCGCGAGCGCTGGGTTGCAGGCCGCCCTGACGGCCGCGCAGCGGCAGATCGCGTACGGCGGCCGGGTGGCCGACGCCACCGGCCCGACGCCGGCGCAGCCCCTGTACGTCGACCTCGACGCCTGAGCAGTTCACGGACCGAAGGTCCCGACCTGTGACGACTTCCGGCTTTTCGCTCAGGAGCTGGCCGCCGGGGCCGAACTGTCCCGCGAGCACGGAACGCTCACCCCCGCCGAAGGACCGGCACCTCCCCCTTGCAGCTTCGGAGGCATGCCTTGTCGTTCGCCGTGTCCGACGCCGTCAGTCGCGTCCTCGCATCGGCCCTCGATGGCGTCACGATGCGCCAGCAGGTGATCGCCGACAACATCGCCAACGTCGACACCCCCGGCTTCCGGGCGTCGAGCGTCGACTTCGAGTCCCAGCTGAAGGCGGCGATCGACGACGGGACCATGGCTGCGGGTGGTGACGTGACGGCGACCGCCTCGCCCACCGACACCCCGGTGGGCGCCAACGGCAACAACGTCGACCTCCGCAAGGAGACGATGGCCGCCGTCCAGAGCCAGTTCCAGTACCAGATCCTCACCCGCGCGGTGAACGAGCGGTTCAACCTCGTCAAGACCGCAGCGACGGGCATGTGATGGGCGCGTTCGACCTGCTCCGCATCGCCAACACCAGCCTCGGCTTCCACCAGACCTGGCTCGACGCCCTCGCGAACAACATCGCCAACGTGAACACTGCGACCCGCACCGACCAGAACGCCTTCCAGGCCCAGATGGTGATGGCGAGGGCGCGCCCGGACGGCGGCGTCGATGTCGCCGGCATCGCCCTGTCGGACTCGCAGGGCCGGGTCGTCAGCGACCCGGAGAACGCGCTCGCGGACGCCGAAGGCAACATCCGGCTGCCCGACCTGGACCTCGCCAGCCAGATGAGCCAGCTGGTGATGGCCCAGCGGGGGTTCCAGGCGTCGGTCCAGGTCACCAAGGAAGCCCAGGACAGCTACACCTCCGCACTCCAGATCGGACGCTCATGAGCATCTCCGGCATCGGGGGCGTCGGCTTCACGCCGTACGTCGCCCCGCAGGTCTCGGCCCCGGCCGCCGCGAAGACGGCCGGTCCGGACCACGACTTCGGCAACCTCGTCCTCGACGGGATCGACCGCCTCGAGCGGGTGCAGGACACCAGCGACCAGCTCGCCGTCAAGGCCGCGACCGGTGACCTCAACGCGATCCACGACTACACGATCGCCGCGACCGAGGCCAACGTCACGACGCAGCTGACCGTCGCCGTCCGCAACAAGGCCGTCGACGCGTTCAACGAGATCATGCGGATGCAGGTCTGATGACGACCGAGTCGATGAAGGACGGCGTCACTCGCGCCGTGGCGCGCTACCAGCGCACGTTCATGGCCTTCACGCCCGGTCAGAAGGCGGTGGCCGTCGTCGGCACCATCGCCCTGCTCCTCGCCGGCTTCATGGTCTTCCGGTGGGCCTCGACGCCGAGCTACGCGCCGCTGTACAGCAACCTGTCGTCGTCCGACGCCTCCGCCGTCATCGACAAGCTCGACTCGCAGGGCGTGCCCTACAAGATCACCAACGGCGGCGCGACGGTCATGGTCCCCAAGGACAAGGTGTACTCCTCACGCATCACCTTGAGCGGGCAGGGCCTGCCGAGCAGTGCCGACAGTGGCTACTCCATCCTCGACAAGCAGAGCTTGTCGACGTCCCAGTTCCAGGAGCAGACCAACTTCAAACGTGCGATGGAGTCGGAGCTCTCCCGCACCGTCGAGGCACTGAACGGCGTGGAGACCGCGGTCGTCCACCTCGCCCTGCCGCAGAAGCAGGTCTTCGCGGACAAGCAGGATCCGGCCACCGCTTCCGTGCTGGTGTCGACCAAGCCCGGGAGCACGCTCGACCCGGAGCAGGTGCAGGCCGTGGTCCACCTCGTCGCCTCGTCGGTCGACGGCCTGGATCCCGACAAGGTGACCGTGGCCGATGCGGCCGGGCACGTCCTCTCCACGAGCGACGGGTCGTCCGGCGCCGCGGCCAGCACGCGCAACCAGCAGGTCGAGGACTACCAGGACGAGATGAAGGACCGGGTCCAGACGATGCTCGACCGCGTCCTCGGATCGGGCAACTCCACGGTCGCCGTCACCGCGAACCTCGACTTCGACAAGTCCGTCACCGAGACCAAGACCTACAGCTACAACGACAAGAACGTCCCGCTCTCGCAGTCGAAGAACGTCGAGAAGTACAACGGTGCGGGCGCCGGCTCGTCGCTCACCGGAGTCGTCGGGCCGGACGGCCAGATGGACTCCTCCGGCACGGCGGGCGGCAACGCCGACTCGCAGTACGAGAAGTCCTCGGAGACGTCGGACAACGCCGTCGACACCACCGTCGAGCACCGGGAGACCGCGCCGGGCAGCGTCCGCAACCTCCACGTCGGGGTGGTCCTCGACGCGGCAACTGCACGGCTGATCAACCCGAGCGAGATCCAGAGCCTGATCGCGAGCAGCATCGGCATCGACCCCCAGAGGGGCGACACCGTCCAGGTGTCCTCGCTGCCGTTCGACCGCAGCGCCGAGAAGGCCGCGAAGGCGGACCTCGCGGCGGCGAAGAAGGCCGACGCCAGCGCCCAGCAATGGACGCTGATCCGTAACAGCGGCCTGGTCGTGCTGATCCTCCTGATCCTCCTGCTCGCCTGGCTCAAGGGCCGCAAGCACGCCCGCGCACGGGTCGAGGCGACGTCGTACGTCATCGAGCAGCTGCGGCAGGACGCCCTGGAGCGGTCGACCGCCGAGACCGTGGTGGAGCCGTCGGCCGCGGTGCTCGCGCTGGCGTCGATGGAGCACTCCGAGTCCGACGAGATCCGCGCAGAGCTCGCTGCGCTGGTCGAGCGCCAGCCCGAGGACGTCGCCGCGCTGCTCCGCGGCTGGCTCGTGGAGCGGCACTGATGAGCGCGATGAGCGGCACCGTGGCCGGCCTCGGCGTCCGCAAGGCTGCGATCCTCCTCATCCAGCTGGGCCGCGACCGTGCCGCCGAAGTGCTCGGACACCTCTCCGAGGGGGAGGTCGAGGCGATCTCCGGTGAGATCGCCCGGTTGGAGTCGATCAGCAGCGCGGAGACGGAGCAGGTGCTCGCCGAGTTCCGCGACATGATGACGGCGCGGGCGCACATCGCCCAGGGCGGTCTGAGCTTTGCCCAGAGCCTGCTGGAGCAGTCACTCGGATCCGACCGCGCGGCGGAGATCATGGCGCGGGTCAAGGCGGCGGCCGTCCAGCTGCCGTTCCAGTTCCTGCACCGCGCCGACCCCGCGCAGCTCCGGTCGTTCATCGTCGACGAGCACCCGCAGGTGATCGCGCTGGTCCTCGCGCACATGACGCCCGACAAGGCGTCGCTCCTGCTCTCCGGCCTGCCCCCCGCGCTCCAGGCCCAGGTCGCACACCGGATCGCGGTCATGGACCGCACCTCGCCGGAGATCGTGCGCGCCGTGGAGAGCACCCTCGAGCGCAAGCTCTCCTCGATGCTCCAGCCGGCGGAGGTCTCGCGGGTCGGCGGGGTCGACCCGCTCGTGAACATCATCAACCGTTCGGACCGCACGACGGAGCGGCAGATCGTCGACGGCCTCGAGGAGCTCGACGCTGCGCTCGCCGACGAGGTGAAGAGCCGGATGTTCATGTTCGAGGACGTCGTCAACCTCGACGACCGCTCCGTGCAGCTGGTGCTGCGCTCGGTCGAGGGCAACCAGCTGGCGCTCGCGCTCAAGGGCGTCTCCGACACCGTCCGGGAGAAGATCACCACCAACCTCTCCTCGCGTGCGGCGGAGAACCTCGTCGAGGAGATCGACCTGCTCGGGCCGGTCCGGCTCACGCAGGTCGAGGAGGCCCAGCAGTCCATCATCCGCACCATCCGCGAGCTGGAGGAGCAGGGCCAGATCATGGTGCGCCGCGGGAGCGACGATGAGTTCGTCGTCTAGCCCGTTGGTGCCGCTGGCCACGCCCGAGCTGCGGACCGGCGAGTGGACCCGCCTGGGCGGCCGCCGCGTGCTCGGCGACGCGGTCACCGAGGAGACGCTGTCGGCGCTCGCCGAGAGCACCCGCGTCGCCGCTCGTTCGCAGGGGTACGCCGTCGGGTGGGCCGCCGGCCAGCGGGCAGCCAGGGAGGCGACCCGCCGCGAGGCCGAGGCCGCCGAGGCCGCACGCGCTGAGGTGGAGGCGCGTCGGGAGGCAGAGCACCGGACCGCGGTGGTGGCGCTCGAGCTCGCCGCGACCCGCGTGCACGACACCGCCCTGTCGCTGACCACGGCCATCGAGGAGCAGGCCTCCACCCTGGCCTGGGAGCTCACCCGCGAGCTGGTCGGGCGCGAGCTGCGGAGCGCCACCGGCGCCGAGGTCGTCCGGCGTGCACTGCAGCTGATGCCCACCGAACCGGTGGTCCGCGTGCACCTGCACCCCGACCAGCTGACCGACCTGACCGCTCGCGACCTCGAGGAGCTCGGCGAACGCGGCGCCACCGCCGTCGCCGACCCGTCGCTCGCCTGGGGCGACGCCCTTGTGGAGACCGACGACCACGTCGTCGACCTGCGGATCGGCACCGCGCTCGAACGTGTGCGGGAGGTGCTGGCGTGACCGCGGTGACGCCCTACCTCCGACACCGTGCACTGCGCGCCGCTGCGCCGTTGCGGCTCGGCCGCGTCGTGGAGCTCGTCGGCCTGCACCTGCTCGTCACCGGTCTGCCAGCAGCGGTGGGCGATCTCGTCGAGATCGAGGGGCAGGAGCCGGCGCTCGCCGAGGTTGCTGCGAGCGGCCCACGCGGTCTCGTCTGCCTGCCGCTGACGAAGACCTCCGGCCTGCAGGTCGGTGCGCTCGTCCGGCACACGGGCGGACCACTGCGGATCCACGTCGGCGACGCGTTGCTCGGCCGCGTGCTCGACGGCCTCGGACGGCCGGTCGACGGCGGACCCTCGCTGTCCCACCTTCCGCAGGTCGCCGTCGAGAACTCCGCCCCAGCGGCGTTGAGCCGGCCGAGGATCGACCACCAGCTCGGGCTCGGCGTACGGGCCCTGGATGCGCTGGTGCCGTGCGGACGCGGTCAGCGGATCGGCATCATGGCCGGCTCGGGCGTCGGCAAGTCGAGCCTGCTGTCGATGGTCGCGCGCGGCACCGAGGCGGAGGTCTCCGTGATCGCGCTGGTGGGCGAGCGGGGGCGCGAGGTCCGCGAGTTCCTCGACAACGACCTCGGCCCGGACGGCCTGGCGCGGTCGGTCGTCGTCGTGGCCACCAGCGACGCCCCACCGGTCGAACGGCTACGCGCGGCGTTCGTCGCCACTCGGATCGCGGAGTCCTTCCGGGACTCTGGGCGGCACGTCGTGCTGATGATGGACAGCCTCACCCGCGTGGCGATGGCACAGCGGGAGGTCGGGCTGTCGGCCGGCGAGCCACCGGCGACGCGGGGCTACCCGCCGAGCGTCTTCGCACTGCTCCCCCGCCTGCTGGAGCGTGCCGGCACCTCGCCGGACGGCAGCATCACCGGTCTCTACACCGTGCTGGTGGAGGGCGACGACCTCCAGGACCCGGTCGGGGACACCGCGCGCTCGATCCTCGACGGCCACGTGGTGCTCTCCCGCCGGCTGGCGACCTCCGGGCACTTTCCCAGCATCGACGTGCTGGAGTCGATCTCCCGCACCACCTCGGCGATCACGGACCCGTCCCAGCGCGACGCAGCGACGGCGCTGCGCCGGATGCTCGCGGCGCACCGAGACGTGCGCGAGCTGGTCGAGATCGGCGCGTACGTCGCCGGCGCCGACCACGACGCGGACCGAGCCCTCGCGCTGATGCCGCAGATCGAGGCCTTCCTCCGCCAGCCGATGGACGAGACCACCGACCTGGCCATCACCTGGTCCCGCCTGCGCGAGCTGGTGGCGGCATGAGCGGCCCGGCGCGTGACGCCGGCATGCGGGCCGTTGCCCGGGTCCGGTCGGTCCGCGAGCAGGACAGCCGGATCGGTCTGCAGCAGGCACTGGCCGAGCAGCGCCGCCACGAGGCCGAGGTGTCGGAAGTGCGTGCGCGGATCGAGCGGACCGATGTGTTCGCCGCCGGCTCGGCCGCATCGTTCCTGGCGCTCAGGGCCTCCCTGGACGCCCTCGGCCAGGTGCTGCGGACGGCCGACCAGGAGGTCGCCACCAGCCGCACGATCAGCGAGGCGGCGTACGGGCACTGGCAGCAGGACAAGGCACGTCTCTCCGCCGTCGAGGTGCTCCTCGAGCGTCGCGACGGTGCCCGGCGCGCCGAGGCGGCACGCCGCGAGGCCCGCGACCTCGACGAGGTTGCTGCCCGGATGTGGCAGCGAGGGCGGCCATGAGCGTCGCCGACGTCACCTCCCGGATCCAGCAGATCCAGTCACAGCTGGCGATGCTCGGACCTGCGACCAACGCCGCCGGCGGCGCCGACTTCGCGGCCGCGCTCGATGCCACCTCGACGGACGTGGCCGGCCCGTCGGCGGCTGCAGACGAGCAGGCGGTCGTCGCCGAGTCGAAGAAGTACCTCGGCGTGCCCTACGTGTGGGGCGGCACCGACCCGAGCAAGGGCCTCGACTGCTCCGGGCTCGTGCAGGTCGTCTACCGGCACCTCGGCCACGACCTGCCACGGCTCTCCGCCGACCAGGCGAGGTCCGGCCGGCCGGTCGCGAGCATGGCCGACGCCCGTCCCGGGGACCTCCTCGCGTGGGACAACTCGAGCCGCAACAACGGCGCCGACCACATCGCCATCTACGTCGGCGACGGCAAGATGATCGAGGCACCACGGACCGGACTGAACGTGCGGCTGGTCGACGTGCCTGCCACGCCCGACGCGATCCGGCGGATCCTGCCTGAGCAGTCCGCCGCAGCAGCAGCGCCGGTGGTCGGCTGGAACGCGATCACCGGCACCCCGCTCCGGACGGCGGCGGCGCCGGCGCCCTACGCCGACCTCTTCTCGGCGGCGTCGCAGAAGTACGGCGTGCCGGCCACGCTGCTCTCGGCCGTCGCCAAGCAGGAGTCCGGGTACGACGCCCGGGCAGTCAGCCCCGCCGGCGCTCGGGGCCTCATGCAGCTGATGCCGGGCACCGCCAAGAGCCTCGGCGTCGCCGATCCGCTCGACCCCGCCCAGGCGGTGGACGGCGCCGCCCGGATGCTCCGGGACCTCACCCGCCGGTTCGGCAGCACGGAGCTCGCGCTGGCGGCGTACAACGCCGGTCCGGGTGCCGTGCTCAAGTACGGCGGCATCCCGCCGTACCCGGAGACGCAGCGCTACGTGCGCAACGTCCTGTCCTTCGCGAAGGCGGCAGCATGACCATCAGCCCGACCACGTCCCTGCCGCCCGGCCCGCAGGCTGCGGCTGCCAGCGACGGCACCGCCGACCCGGGGATCGCCGGCGACTTCCTGGCGGCGATGCTGCAGGCGCTGGCTCCGCCGGCGGGCGGGCCTGGCCCGGCAGCCGGTCCTTCGGCGGGGGGCTCCGGCAGCACCGGCGAGTTCACTACTTCAGTAGTGAATTCGCCGGACGACGCGACGGAGCCCCCGGTGCCCGATGTCGCGACGCCGGACGCCGCGGCCCTCGCCCTCGTCGTGCCACCGGCCGTCCCGGCGCAACCCGCCGTCCCGCCGCCGGCGACGTCGCCGCCGACCGCACCCGGACATGCGAATGTCGCGGAAGGGGCACTGGGGACTCCCAGAGGCCCCGCCAGCGACATTCGCATGTCCGGCGACGACTCCAGGCCACCGGGCCGCCGACCGGCCGCCGCGACGAAGGACACGGACGCACCGACGATCCCGCCGACCGGCACGACCGGATCTGAGTCCGCGCCCGCGGTGCAGGCGGTCGCTGCCGGCGCCGATGCCGGCAGCGACGCCGGCTCGCCCACCGCGCCCGTGACCGGGCAACCGGCCGCATCCGTGACCGCACCGGCGCCCGCCGCCACGCCGGAGCCGGCACCCGCGCACCACGTCACACGCCAGGTCTTCCCCGAGGTGACCAGTCTGGTGACCCGGGGTGACGGCACGCACCGGATCACCCTGACCCTGAAGCCCGAGGCTCTCGGCGAGGTGCGCGTCGTCATGACGGTCCGCGACGGGACCGTCCACGTCCGGCTCGCGGCCGGGCACGAGGCACAGCAGGCGCTGCGCGACGGCTCGTCGGAGCTCTCGCGGCTCCTCGAGGTCGCCGGCGCACACGAGTCGCGAGTCGTCGTACGGGACCTGCCCGCGGCCACGACGTCGGCGACGGCAACCACGTCACCCGACCTCGGCACCGGCGGGCAGCGCCCCCAGGACCAGCACGCAGGGACGCGTGCGCACAACCCCGCCATGGACGGCACGCACGACGGCCCCCGGCATCGCCGGGACGCCTCCGGGGCCACGGAGCCCCGGTCGGACGAGCCAGTCACGCGCACCCGCACCGCGGGCGTCGACGTGACCATGTGAGGAGGAAGCATGCCCATGGATGTCACAGGGATCCCGGCCACAGAAGCCGTGACGGGAGGACTGTTCGGCACGACGGGTACGACGCCCGCGACCGGCACCAAGGCGGGAGCCGACAAGGAGATGTTCCTGCAGCTCCTGGTCGCCCAGATGCGGTACCAGGATCCGATGAACCCGACCGACTCGAGCCAGTTCCTGGCCCAGTCGGCCCAGTTCACCGCCCTGGAGAAGATGCAGGACGTCGCCGACCAGACCGCCAAGCTGGTCTCTGCGCAGATGGCGTTCGGCGCCAGCGGGCTCGTCGGCAAGCAGGTCACCTGGACCGACACAGACGGGGCGACGAAGTCGGGCACCGTCAACGGCGTCACGTTCGGCGTCGACGGCCCGACACTCTCCGCCGGGGGCTCCACGTTCCCGGTCACGTCACTGCTGTCGGTCAACGACGGCTCGCACCCCACCAGCGCGTAACCCAACCGGAAGGACCACCACCATGCTTCGCTCACTCTTCGCCGGCATCAGCGGCCTGCGGGTCAACCAGACCATGCTCGACGTCACCGGCAACAACATCGCCAACGCCAACACCACCGGCTTCAAGTCGAGCTCGACGGTCTTCCAGGACACGCTCAGCCAGATGCTGACCGCCTCTGCCGGTGCCAGCGCCACCCGCGGCGGCACCAACCCGATCCAGGTCGGGCTCGGCGTCCAGCTGGCCGCCACCAACACCAACTTCAACCAGGGAGCCGCTCAGTCGACCGGGCGGCCCACGGACCTGATGATCCAGGGCGACGGGATGTTCGTCGTCCGCAAGGGCAACGAGCAGCTCTACACCCGGGCCGGTGCGTTCACGTTCGACAACACCGGCACCCTGGTGACGCCCAACGGCAACCGCGTGCAGGGCTACGCGCTCGACGCGGCAGGAGTGGCGACCGGTGGCCTCGTCGACGTGACACTGTCCACGGCGGGCCTGACCCCGCCCGTGCCGGCGGGCGTGCAGCTGACGTCGTACAACATCGGCAGTGACGGCAAGCTCCGCGGCATCTTCGACGACGGCATCCAGCGCGACATGGCGCAGATCGCCATCGCCGACTTCAACAACCCGATGGGCCTGGAGAAGGTCGGCGAGACGTCGTACCGGGAGTCCGCCAACTCCGGCACCGCCCAGCTCGGCGTCTCCGGCCAGGGCCGCCGCGGCGCCCTGATCGGCGGCTCGCTGGAGATGTCGAACGTCGACCTCGCCGCCGAGTTCACCAACCTGATCCTCGCCCAGCGCGGGTTCCAGGCCAGCTCGCGGGTGATCACCACCTCCGACCAGGTGCTCGAGGACCTCGTCAACATCAAGCGCTGACCTCACCGTCACAGCCGCGGCCCGTCCTGTTCGCAGGGCGGGCCGCGGCGCGTACGGCGGAACCGCTCAACTCGGCCTCCCGGAGGCCGATCAACCACCCGAAGGGCCACGGACGGCCCGGGCAACACGCACAAGGAAGGTGCGCCCATGATCACGCTCACGCGACTCTCGGGCTCGGTGTTCGTGCTGAACTCCGACCTGATCGAGCGCATCGACTGCACCCCTGACTCCGTGGTCACCCTCATCGACGGCAAGAAGTACGTCGTCACGGAGAGCCTCGAGGAGATCGTCGCCGCCGTGCGGGCCTACCGCGGCGAGGTCGTGGCCGTCGGATCGCGGCTCGCCGACCGCCACCACCGCGGCGAGGACATCACCCAGACCGCCGGCGCTGACCGGCCGACCCTCGTCCCGGTCGCCGGGACGCACGGGGAGGGCTGATGGACCCGGCACCCGCGATCGGCATCGGCCTCGGCTTCGTCGTCGTCGTCACGGCCAACGTGATGGAGGGCGGCAACCCGATGAGCCTCATGCTCATGCCGCCCCTGCTGCTGGTCTTCGGGACCACGATCCTGGTCAGCATCGCCGGAGGCACGATGGCCGACGCCAGGAACGTGCCGACCTCGCTCGTCCGGGCGTTCACCGGCAAGGTGGAGCCCGCCTCCGCGATGATCCCGGAGGTCGTGCGGCTCGCTGAGCGCGCCCGCCGCGAAGGCCTGCTCGCTCTCGAGGACTCGCTCGCCGCTGTCGACGACCCGTTCCTCGTCAAGGGCGTGACGATGGCGATCGACGGCACCGATCCGGAGGAGCTGCGCGAGATCCTCGAGGCCGAGGTCTACGCCAAGCGGGCCGAGGACCGCCAGGCCGCGAAGTTCTTCGCCGATGCCGGCTCCTACGCACCCACCATCGGGATCATCGGCACCGTGATGGGCCTGGTGCACGTGCTGGAGAACCTGGCCGCCCCGGAGGAGCTCGGGCACCTCATCGCGGGCGCGTTCGTCGCCACGCTGTGGGGCGTCACGTCGGCCAACGTCATCTGGCTGCCGCTGAGCAGCCGGCTCAAGCGGCTCGGCGAGCTGGAGTGCGACCGGATGGAGCTCGCTGTCGAGGGTGTCGCGGCGATCCAGGCGGGTTCGAACCCACGGATCATCGCGCAGAAGCTCCGCTCCCTCCTCCCGTCGCGGGAGCGCGCGGAGGTCGAGGCGGCATGATGCGCGACCGGAGGCGGCACACCGACGAGGAGCACTCCAACCACGAGCGCTGGCTGGTCACGTACGCCGACATGGTGACCCTCCTGATGGTGCTGTTCATCGTGATGTTCGCGATGAGCCAGGTCGACCAGAAGAAGTTCAACGCCCTCAAGGAGGGCCTCGCCGCCGGCTTCGGCCAGTCCACCTCGATCCAGGACGGTTCGAGCTCCATCCTCGAGCAGCCCGGCGAGTCCGTCGCGGCGCCGATCGCACCCAACAAGTTCGCCATCGAGGTGGACCAGGTGAAGACGTCCGCGGTCTCCAAGGCGATCGCGGACCACGCCGACCAGCAGGCCGCCCGGCACTACGCCGAGGCCAAGGCCGAGGTCGACCGCCTCAAGGCACTGCTCGAGCGGCTCAACCAAGCGCTTCGCCGGCACCACCTCGAGGACGACGTCCAGGCGTCCATCGACAGCCGCGGTCTCGTCGTCAGCCTCGTGTCCCGACACGTCGTCTTCGAGCCGAACCTCGCAACGCTGTCCCCGCGGGGCGAGCTCGTGGTCGACACGCTCGCTCCGGTGCTTCGAGACATCCCTGACCCACTGCAGATCGACGGGCACACCAACCAGGTGAAGGTGAAGCCGAAGTACTACCCGACCGACTGGGAGCTGTCCGCCGCGCGTGCGATCACCGTGCTGCGGCACCTCGACGAGGCCGACGGCGTGCCCGCCGCCCGGTTGACCGCCTCGGCCTTCGGGCACGAGAAGCCGCTGATCGACCCGAGCAAGCCCGGCTCGCAACGGCTCAACAAGCGCGTGGACATCGTGGTTCTCTCCACGCTGCCCACCGAGACCCGCGACCTGTTCGACCAGGTCCTCGAGGACCAGGGACCCGGAGGAGGGACCTCATGACCGTGACCGCGATACCGAAGACGACCGACCCTGCGGAGGCGGCCGAGCCGCGGGACAAGCGCAGCCGCAAGAAGCTGGTGATGATCCTCGTGGTCGTGCTCGTCGTCGGCGCAGGGGGCTACTCGTTCCTGCGGCCGAAGCCCGCCGGGGCGCCGAAGCCCGGTGAGGTGGTCAAGCTCGAGCCGATCCAGGTCAACCTGGCCGACTCCCACTACCTACGCATCGGCGTGGCCCTGCAGCTGGTCAAGGGCGCCGCGAAGGCCGACGGCAGCAAGGCCCTGGACGCGACCATCGAGGAGTTCAGCGGCCTCGACATGGCCGAGGTCAACGACCCGGCCAAGCGGGCGGTGTTCAAGAAGGAGCTGGAGAAGCAGCTCGGCCAGCGCTACGACGGCGACGTGATGGGGGTGTACTTCACCGAGTTCGTGACCCAGTAGGCGGGAAACCCTCAGGTCGGTGTGCTCGGCGCCGATTCGACCCCCGTGAATGTGCTGGGGTCGGTGTCCGCTCGTGCCGGATCGGGGTCCGCACGCGCCCGGCGACGGGCCGGCGCGGTCCAAGCCGTGCCGTACGACTTCCGGCGGCCGATCCAGCTGTCGCGCGAGCACTCGCGCATCCTGCAGCTCGGCTTCGACGGCTTCGCGCGACAGTCGACCACGGTGTTCACGTCGTCGCTGCGCACCGTCTGCCAGGTGTCCCTGGCCTCGATCGAGCAGCGCAGCTACGCCGAGTACGTCGACTCGCTGGGCGCCTCGACGTACCTCACGCTGTTCTCCGCCGATCCGATGCCCGGCCTCGGCGTGCTCGAGATCCCGCTGCTCGCGACGATGGCCTGCGTCGACCACATGCTCGGCGGCCCCGGGCACGCCCAGCAGCCGGAGCGCCCGCTCACCGAGATCGAGAGCGGCGTCATCGGCGGCCTCATCGAGCGGCTTCTCGGCGAGATGCGCTACTCCCTCGCCGCGACCGTGCCGCTGGACCCAGCGGTGACCGGTGTCGAGTACAGCCCCCAGTTCGCCCAGGTCGCCGGCGCCGCCGACGTGATGGTCGTGGCGACCTTCGACCTCCGCATCGACGACGCCGCGCACCGGATGACCGTGTGCCTGCCGTTCAGCGGGCTGCTGCCCCACCTCGCCAGCGCCGCCGCACCTGCCCCCGCGTCCGACCGGGAACGGGCGAAGCGGGCCGAGGCCGCGGAGCTCCTGCACGCCAGGTTCGAGACCGTGCCGCTGGACGTGGCCGTCCGCTTCCGCGCGACCCGCCTGGGGCCGGACGCGCTGACGGCGCTCAAGCCCGGCGACGTGCTGCGCCTCGACCACCCCGGTTCCGCCCCCCTCGACGTCACCGTCGACGACACGACCTTTGCCCACGCAACCGCCGGAGCACAGGGCCAACGCCTCGCCGCCCTCATCGTGGGCACCCGTAAGGAGCTCTCATGACCACCTCGCCCTCCTCGTCACCCGTCGGTGCCGACCTCGCCCTGGCCGCGGCCTCCGCAGCCGCGACGGTGCTTCCGTCGGTCGAGACACTCACCGCGGCCGGCGCCCAGCCGGGCGGACCGGAGGCGACGGCGGGGTTCGCCGGCGCCGTCGTCGCCGATCTCGACGGCGCCCACGTCGGCCGGATCGCGGTCCTGGTCGGCGAGGAGCTCACGACCGCCCTCGCCGCCAGCCCGATCGAGGGCCTGGACCTCGCGGCTGCCGTGCAGCCCGCGCTCGACGTGGTCGCCGCCACCCTCGGCTCGGTGGCCCTGGCGGCGCGCTCGGTCGAGCTCGACCTGGTCGCCTCCGACCTCGGCCCGTCCTTCACCGTCGTGCCCCTGATCGGCTCCGGCATCTCGGCGGCCGTCCTGATGCAGGACCAGCTGCTCGACCCGCGACCGGAGGTCGAGCCTGTCGGGGTGCTCCCTCGCGCCGCGACAGGCTCGACGTCCGGGTCGACGGTCGAGGAGCCGGTCACGGCGCCGGCAGCGGCTCCAGTGACCCCGCTGCCGCGCCGCGGCATCGAGATGCTGCACGGCGTCGACATGGAGGTCACCGTCGAGCTGGGTCGCACCCGAATGACGGTGCGTGACCTGCTGGCGCTGACTCCCGGTGCCGTGCTGGAGCTCGACCGCGCCGCCGGCAGCCCGGCCGACCTCCTCGTCAACGGACGGCTGATCGCCCGCGGCGAGGTGGTCGTGGTCGACGAGGACTTCGGCCTGCGGGTCACCGAGATCCTCGACGACTCCGCGGCCGTCTGACCGCGCCGATGCTCGAGCTCACACTCCGGCTGGTCGTCTCGCTGACGATTGTCGTCGGACTCCTCCTGGTGCTGGCCCGCTTCGGCGCGCGCCGGTTCCACGGCCAGGCGGGCGCCCTGGTGCGCGTCGTACATCGTCAGCCGTTGAGCCGCACCTCGTCGGTCGCCGTCGTGACCGTCGGCAGCCGTGTGCTGGTCCTCGGCACGACCGAGCACCAGGTCAGCATCCTCACCGAGCTCGAGCCCGAGGAGATCGACCTCGACGTGCTCGCCGAGGCGGAGGCATTGCCTGTCGCCGAGCCGCGCACGCACCGCGTGATCGACACCCGTGAGCTCGCCGAGATCGTCGAGGCCAGGGACCCGCTGGCGGGCTCGGTGCTCTCGGCACAGACGTGGCGCCAGGCGTTCCAGGTCGCCACCCAGGCCGCGGGCCGCGCCACGAGCAGACGCGCGTCGTGACCGGTCGCCTCCCGCGGGTCGTCAGGACCCTCGGCTCACTCGCGCTCGGACTCGTCGCCGTCGTCGCCCTGGTCGTGCTGCCCGCCGCCATGGCCTCGGCCGAGAACACCCCGGCGAGGACCGCCGGTACGACGACGACGACCACGACGACCACGACGACCGTGCATGACACCCGCATGCCCGACGTACCGGGACCGAACGGACCCAAGGGCCCGAAGGGCACCAAGAAGGGCGACACGTCGGTCACGGTCGACCTCAGCGGCCTGACCGACAAGCCGAGCACGTCGGTCACCGTCATCATCGCGATGACGCTGCTGTCACTGCTGCCGGCGATCCTGCTGACCTGCACCAGCTTCACCAAGATCCTCGTGGTGCTGGGCCTCACCCGCAACGCACTCGGCCTCCAGCAGACCCCGCCCAACCAGGTGCTGGCCGGCCTCGCGCTCTTCCTCAGCCTGTTCATCATGGCGCCGGTGCTCAGCACCATGAACGACGACGGCGTGCAGCCCTACCTGCACGGCACCAAGACCAGCGCACAGGCGTGGGACGACGGCATCAAGCCGCTGAAGGGCTTCATGCTCGACCACACCGACGACGACGAGCTGACGCTGCTGACCAATGTGGCGAAGCGCGACCTGCCCAAGGACCGCGACGACGTGTCGATGGCGACGCTGGTGCCGGCGTTCGTGCTCAGCGAGCTCAAGCAGGCGTTCATCATCGGCTTCATCGTGTTCATCCCGTTCCTCGTGATCGACATCGTCGTGAGCGGGGCACTGATGGCGCTGGGCATGATGATGATGCCGCCCGTGATGGTGTCGCTGCCGTTCAAGCTGCTGCTGTTCGTGCTGGTCGACGGCTGGGGCCTCGTGATCAAGTCCGTCGTCGCGAGCTACGGATAGCGCCGTGACCGACTCCGACATCATCTCGCTCGCGCTCCAGACCATGCTGGTCGCACTGAAGCTGTCCGCGCCCATCCTCGTGACGTCACTGGTCATCGGGTTCGCCATCTCGCTGTTCCAGTCGATGACGCAGATCCAGGAGTTCACGCTCTCGTTCGTGCTGAAGCTGATCGGCGTCGGCATCGCCCTGCTGGTCTGTGGCAACTGGATGCTGCACACCCTCGTCGACTTCACGATCCACCTGTACGACGGCATCCCGGCGCTTCTGAGCTGACGTGACACTCACCCTGGCCGGCGAGCCGCTGATCGCCTACCTGCTCGCCTCCGTGCGGATCGTGGCCTGGCTGGCGATCGTGCCACCGTTCTCGTCCAGGGCCGTCCCGGCGATGGCCAAGGTCGTGCTGTCCCTCGGGCTGGCCTTCGCCGTCACTCCGGCACTCGCGGGCGACGTACCGGTCGGGTTCGCCGAGCTCGCGGTCAACGTGGTCACCCAGGTGTTGATCGGCGCAGGAATGGGGTTCGTGACGTACCTGCTCTTCCAGGCGATCGCGACCGCCGGGAGCCTGATCGACATGTTCGGTGGTTTCGCGCTGGCGCAGGGCTTCGACCCGCTGGGGATGACGATGAACACGGTCTTCGGCAAGTTCCACCAGATGCTCGCGACGATGCTGCTGTTCGCCAGCGGCGGGCATCTCCTCGTGATCGGCGGGTTGCTGAAGACCTTCGAGTTCCTCCCCGTCGGCACCAGCCCGGACCTGCACGGGCCGACGGACATGCTGGTCACGGCGTTCGGGATGTTCTTCACCACCGCCGTGCAGATCGCGCTGCCGATGATCGCGGTGCTGTTCATCGCCGACCTGGGGCTGGCGCTGCTGACCAAGGTCGCGCCGCAGCTGAACGCGATCAACGTGATGTTCCCGGCGAAGATCGGCCTCACGTTGCTGCTGGTCGGCCTGTCCTTCCCTGTGCTGCCCGAGGCGATGGAGCGCCTGATCGACCTGGCCAACCAGGCGACGGCGACGATCGCGGGCGCCCCATGAGGACGATCCCGTGAGGACCATTCCGTGAGCGGCGAGAAGACCGAGAAGCCGACCGAGCGCCGGCGCAAGGAGTCGCGCAAGGAGGGTCAGGTCCCCCGCACCCAGGAGCTGGGTGGCTGGGCCTCGCTGCTCGCGGTCGGCCTCGTCGCCCCGATGCTGCTCCGTCACGAGCTGCGGGCGCTCCAGGACCTGATGGTCACCTGCCTGTCGATGGGCGACCAGGCGACCACCGGCAAGGCGCTCGGCCTGCTCGGTCGCGGCGCCGAGCACGTGCTTCTGACGCTGGTGGTGCTCGGCTGCGCGGTGATGGTCGTCAGCGTCGCCGCCGCGATGGCCCAGGGCGGTCTGTACTTCGCGACCAAGTCCCTCAAGCCGAAGCTCAGCAAGCTCGACCCGCTCAAGGGCGCGAAGCGCATCTTCGGCCCGCAGGCACTGTGGGAGGGCGCGAAGATGCTGGTGAAGACGGCCCTGGTCGGCCTCGTCGTGTACGCCGCGATCCACTCCGTGATGCCGCTGATCGGCGGCCTCGTGCCGATCCACACCGTCCTGGAGACCGCGTCCTCCCAGGCGCTCGGGATGATCCGCAACATCGCGTTCGCCGGGCTCGGGATGGCGGCACTCGACTACGCGATGGCGCGCCGGCGAGTCGGCAAGCAGGTGCGGATGAGCAAGGAAGAGGTCAAGCAGGAGCACCGGCAGACCGAGGGCGACCCGATGGTCAAGAGCGCGATCCGCTCGCGCCAGCTGGCCGCCGCCCGCAACCGGATGATGGCCGACGTCCCCACCGCCGACGTCGTGCTGGTGAACCCGACCCACGTCGCGGTCGCCCTGCGCTACGACGCCCAGAAGGGTGCCCCTCGGGTCGTGGCGCGCGGGGCCGGCGCGATCGCCACGAGGATCCGCACGGTCGCCGCCGAGGGACAGGTCCCGCTGGTGCGCGACGTGCCGCTCGCCCGCGCCCTCTACCGATCGACCAAGGTCGGCCAGGAGATCCCCGCAGAGCTGTTCGCCGCTGTCGCCCAGGTGCTCGCGTTCGTGATCAGCAGACGGTCGCGCGGGCAGCACGGCGGCGAGCACGACGGACCGCGGCGCGCGGCCGACCTGCCCGTCGTAGGCCCCGGGTCGCGGCGACCGAAACGCTCAGGTGGGACCTCGGCCGACCGATAGGGAAGCCGACCCAGGACGGTGTCACCCCTGCCACGGACGGCGCGCCCCGCGAGCAAACGGAGTCGAACCCGCCCATGAAGCGCCTGACGCAGCTCGGTGTCCCGGTCGGCATCGTGTTCATCGTGGTGATGCTGGTCGTGCCGCTGCCGGCGGTCCTGCTCGACCTGCTGATCGCGCTGAACATCACCGGCGCACTGCTGATCCTGCTCACCAGCATGTTCATCGCCCGCCCGCTCGACTTCGCCGCGTTCCCTGCGGTCATCCTGGTGATGACGTTGTTCCGGCTGGCGCTCAACGTCAGCGCCACCCGCCTCGTCCTCCTCGACGGGTACGCCGGCAAGGTGATCGACACGTTCGGCCACTTCGTGGTCGGTGGCTCGATCCTGGTCGGGCTGATCGTGTTCGCGATCCTTCTGGTGATCCAGTTCGTGGTGATCACCAACGGCGCCGGCCGGGTCGCCGAGGTCGGCGCCCGGTTCACCCTGGACGCCATGCCCGGCAAGCAGATGGCGATCGACGCCGACCTGAACTCCGGGCTGATCGACGAGGACGAGGCCCGCAGCCGCCGGCGCGAGGTGCACGCGGAGGCTGACTTCTACGGCGCGATGGACGGCGCCTCCAAGTTCGTCAAGGGCGACGCGATCGCCGCGATCATCATCACGCTCGTGAACCTCGTGGGCGGACTCGGCGTCGGCGTCGGCCAGAAGGGGATGCCGTTCGGGGACGCCGTCTCGACGTACAGCCTGCTCTCCGTCGGCGACGGCCTCGTCTCCCAGATCCCGGCCCTGCTGCTGTCGGTGGCGACCGGCCTGATCGTCACCCGCTCCACCGGCGACAAGGACATGGGGTCCGACATCATCCACCAGATCGGCCGGAACAAGACACCGATGCGGGTGGCCGGCTTCGCCGCGCTGACGCTGTGCCTGATCCCGGGCCTGCCGAAGCTGCCGTTCATCCTCGCCGGCGGCCTTGTGCTGCTCGCGTCCACGCGGGTCATCGACGAGCAGGAGGTGGTCGAGGACGACCAGGTGCTCGCGCTGCCGTCACCGGACTCCCCCGAGATCCTTGCCGCCGAGATCCAGGTCGACCCGCTCGGCCTCGAGCTGTCGACGGACATCATCGACCTCGTCGACCCGAGTGCCGGCGGTGACCTGCTCGACCGGGTGAAGGCGCTGCGCCGCAAGGTCGCCGGGGACATCGGCATCGTGGTCCCGCCGGTGCGGACCCGCGACAACCTCGACCTGCCCTCACGCACCTACGTCATCAAGCTGTTCGGCATCGAGGTCGCCCGTGGTGAGGCCCCGCCGGGCACCGTGCTCGCCATCGGAGACTTCCTCGGGTCTCTTCCCGGCGAGCCGACCCGCGAGCCGGTCTTCGGGCTCGACGCGAAGTGGATCCCCGCCGAGCTGCGCAACCAGGCCGAGATCGGTGGCGCCACCGTGGTCGACCGCGCCTCGGTGATCACCACCCACCTGGCGGAGGTCGTCACGAGCCATGCCGCCCGCCTGCTCGGCCGCGAGGACGTGCGTCTGCTCGCCGACGTGGTGAAGAAGACCCATCCGGTGGTCATCGAGGAGCTGACACCCACGCAGCTCAGTCTCGGCGAGGTGCAGCGGGTGCTGCAGAGCCTGCTCGACGAGGGGGTGTCGGTGCGGGACCTGGTGCGGATCTTCGAATCGCTGTCGCTGCGCGCCTCCGCCACCAAGGACCTCGACGCGCTGGTCGACGCGGCCCGGCAGGCGCTCGGGCCCGCCATCGTCGCGCCGTACGTCGTGGACCGGACCGTGCACGTCATCAGCCTCGACCCGCAGCTGGAGCAGCGCATGCTCGAGGACCTGCGGCCGACGGATCAGGGCACCGTGATCGCGATGGATCCGGAGCTGGGCCAGTCGGTCCTGCACCAGCTCGCGGGCCTGCTCACGGAGGCGGAGAACCACAACCACCGGCCGGTGCTCGTCTGCTCGACGCAGCTCCGTGCCGCGGTACGCCGCCTTCTCCGGCCTTCGCACCACCAGCTCCCGGTGCTGTCCTACCAGGAGCTGGTCGGCGCCGCCGAGGTCCGCTACGTCGGCATCGTCTCGCCCGACCGAAGGGCGGTTACCGCATGAGCCCATTGTCGACTGGGGTGCTCGGCGCGGCGACGCTCGTCTCCTCCCCGGCCCTCTGGCTCGGCCTGGTCGACCGCACGTTGCCGCTCGACGTCGCGCTGACGAGGTACCTCGTCGCACTCGTCGTCTGCTGGGCTGCGCTCAGCCTCGTCGCGTCCTGGGCCTTCCCCGACCCGCGTTCGGTCAAGGTCGAGCGCGCGGAGATCGAGGAGGTCGCGGAACCGGTCGACGCCGAGACTCAGTAACGGGCAGGTGCCGCGAATCCGGCGGCACCTTCGGCGACCGCGACGATCGTGCACGGCTCGATCAGCACGGGCGAGGATCCGATCAGCTGCGACCCGGGCGACTCCGCCGCGGTCTCGGTGAACGACACCTGGAACGCGTCGCGCGCGGCGTCGTCCACGAACACGTAGCAGCCCTCGAACCACTCTCCGGAGCGCATCCGCCAGGTCTTGAAACGCAGTCCGTCCAGCGCGCTGAACCGCGCGTGCGACGTCTCGGCGACGTAGTCGGCCAGCGCGGCCTCGGCACCGTCCGGCGCGTCGGCGAGGGACCAGCGGGCGGTCAGCCCGGGCATCGCGGTCATCGGGAGATCCCTTCGAGAGGTTGGTCGGAGCCGAGCCAGTGCAGGAGCAGGCGGGCGCCGAAACCGGTCGGGCCCTTGGTCCACTCGAAGCGCTCCTGCTGGGCGTCCCCGACCGAGGCCAGGTCCAGGTGTGCCCACGGCAGGCCGCCGGTGAAGTGCTGGAGGAACAGCGCGGCCGTGATCGCCTGGGCGCGTCCCGGAGCGTTGTCGGCGTCCGCGACGCCGGACTCGAGCATCGACTCGTAGACGTCGGCCAGGGGCATCCGCCACATCCGCTCTCCCGACGCGACGGCAGCGTCCTCGATCAGCGCGGCGAGCCCGTCGTCGTTGGCGAAGTAGCCGCCGGTGTGCAGGCCGAGCGCGACCTTCATCGCGCCGGTCAGGGTCGCGACGTCGACGAGGAGGTCCGGCTTCAGCTTGGTCGCGGCGTACTGGAGGGCGTCGGTGAGCACGAGCCGGCCCTCGGCGTCGGTGTTGGTGACCTCGGTCGTGCGCCCGCCCCAGTGCCGGATCACGTCTCCGGGCCGGAGCGCGTCGCCGCCGATCGCGTTCTCCGCGATCGCCATCAGACCGGTGACCCGGACCGGCGAGCCGACGGCCTCGAGCGCGCACATCGTCGCCGCGACGACGGCGGCGCCCGACATGTCGCGCTTCATGTTGGTCATCGACTCCCCGGGCTTGATGTTCAGCCCGCCGGTGTCGAACGTGATGCCCTTGCCGACCAGTACGACGTGCCGCGGCCGTCGTACCTTGGCCGGCGTGTAGTCGAGCTGCACCAGCCACGGTGGCGACGCCGACGCGCGGCCGACGGCGACGATCCCGCCGAAGCCCTCCTTCTCGAGCTGGCCGACGTCACGCACCTGCGCCTTCAGCCCGGCCGCTTCGCCCATGCGGACGACCTCGTCCGCGAGCCACGCGGGAGTCTTGATGTTCGACGGCACCGTCGCGAGCCTGCGGGCCTCCCAGCCAGCACGAGCGATCGCCTGGGCGCGGTCGAGCACGGCCGCGTCGACGGCGGGGCCTGCGGCGAGGGTGATCCTGGAGACCGGCGGGTCGTCCACGTCTGCACGGAGGGAGTACCGGAAGGAGCCCAGCACGGCACCGACCACGAACGCGCTGAGGCCGTCCTCGTCGGCGACCGCCTGCACTGCCGACGCGACCGCCTGAGTGCCACGGGTCGCCCGGGCGAGCGCAGCTCCGGCACGCCGCAGATCGGTCGGTCCCGCACCGCCGACGCCGATCAGGTGCACGACGAAGCCAGGCACCGGCACGGTGGTCACGTCACCCGCGGCCGTGCCCGGGCGAAGCGGCGCGACGAGGGCGAGGAGATCGACGCCGGCATCATCGGCCAGCTCGGCGGCACCGGGGCCGAGTGCGAGCTCACCGTCGTCGTCGAGCACCGCGAGCGCGATCGTCGTGGCGCCGGTGCGCGACGGTGCCTGCGCGCTCTGGCCGAACGCCGGGGGCGCGAAGGTCGGCGGGACGGACGGCTTCGGCACGGAGCGACCATACCGAAGGCCCCGCACCCACCAGGTGGGTGCGGGGCCTCGTGCTTGGCTTGGTGGGGGTCGGCGTCAGCCGACCACGTCCTTCAGAGCGTCACCGAGTGCGCCGGCTTCTTCGGCGTTGAGCTCGACCACCAGTCGGCCACCCCCTTCGAGCGGGACTCGCATCACGATGCCCCTGCCCTCCTTGGTGACCTCGAGCGGCCCGTCGCCGGTCCGCGGCTTCATCGCCGCCATGCGCACACCTCTTCCTTTGCGTGGATC
>Ga0136846_1232791_pt1 | contig 37374 bp, 30 predicted proteins | sample HopSoiMetagenom2_FD_96841 | JGI IMG/M metagenome (GOLD analysis project Ga0136846, IMG submission 96841) | Grasslands soil microbial communities from Hopland, California, USA - 2 Assembly 2016 (version 4) | ecosystem: Environmental > Terrestrial > Soil > Grasslands | place: USA: Hopland...
CCTTGGTCGAGGATCTCGAGGTCCGTTTCCTCGGGAATCACGATGCGAACATTCACTTCGCCCTTCTGTCGGACCTGGCGGACTCCGATCATCGCGCCAGCGAAGACAATCCGCTGATTGAGCTTTGTTCTTCGCTCATTCAGGAGTTGAATCAAAAGTACGCAGATCAAAAAAAGGGCTCTTTTCTGCTCTTACACCGGCATCGCATCTATAACCCTCGCGAGAAGGGCTGGATGGGCTGGGAACGCAAGCGCGGCAAGTTGATGGATCTCAACAAATTTTTGCGGGGCCAGTACGACAGCTTCCCAATCAAAGTCGGCGATCTCTCGATTCTGCCGAAGGTCCGATACGTTCTCACGCTCGACTCCGATACGGAGTTGCCGCGCGGGTCCGCTCATCGTATGGTGGGCGCTCTCTCACATCCGCTGAATCAAGCGATCATTGACCCACGTCGCAACATCGTCGTCGCCGGGTACGGGATTCTCCAGCCGCGCGTCGGTGTCAGCGTCTTCAGCACCGTTCGTTCTCGTCTGGCGGCGATCTACGCGGGACAGACCGGCCTCGACATCTACACCCGCGCCGTCTCGGATGCTTACCAGGACCTCTACGGGGAAGGGAGCTTTACCGGAAAGGGCATCTACGAAGTCGACACCGTCCACCAGGTTCTCGATCAGCGCTTTCCGCGGAATGCACTGCTCAGCCACGACCTGATTGAGGGCGCTTACGCTCGTGCAGGCCTGGCCAGCGACATTGAGGTCATCGAAGATTATCCTTCGCACTACAGCGCCTACAACCGCCGCAAACACCGCTGGCTGCGGGGCGACTGGCAAATTGCCGGATGGCTGCTGTCGGATGTGACGGATGAAACCGGAGCACGCGTCTCCAATCCCATTTCGCTGATCTCCCGCTGGAAGATTCTCGACAACCTGCGCCGCAGCCTCGTTGAGCCTGCGACCTTCCTGTTGCTGATTTTTGGCTGGGTCATGCCCGGGATACGTCCGGTTCGTTGGACTCTCGCGACGGTGTTCCTGCTCTTCCTGCCGGCCTGCTTCGGCCTGCTCGTGAGCATCGGCAAAGCTGTTGCCGAGGACAAGCTCTCCACCATCCGCGACGCCGTCCGAACCTTCCTCGCCACCCTGGTCACAACTACCCTGACGTTGACCTTCCTTGCGCATCAGACGCTGCTCTCACTTGACGCCGTCGTGCGCGCGCTTGTGCGGGCCTATCTAACGCGCGAACGCATGCTGGAATGGGAAACGGCCGCCGAAGCCGAATTGTCCACGCGCGTGGGTCCCGCCGACATTTACCTGAACTGGATTCCCGTAGTGCCGATCGCAGTCGGCGGCATGGTGTGGTGGCTGCAGCGCGGATCGTTCTACGTCGCCTTGCCGATCCTCTTCTTGTGGGCATCGAGCAAACTCGTCTCGATCTGGTTGAACCTCCCCAGTGGGGTTCCTCGAAAGGAACTACCGCGCAAGGAGATCAACTTCCTGCGTCGTTGCGCGCTGTACACGTGGCGCTACTTCGCCCAATACTGCACCGAGGAGCACCACTGGCTCATCCCCGACAACGTGCAACAGGAACCACCTGCGGTAGCGGCCCGCGTTTCTCCTACCAACGTGGGTCTGTTGCTCAATGCGCAGCAAGTCGCCTGCGAATTCGGATATCTCACATTGCCTGAAATGTCGGTGCAAACGGCCCGTACCCTTGCCACGCTCTCACGGATCCCGAAAGAGCGTGGGCACCTCTTGAACTGGTACAACACGCAGACGCTCGAGCCCCTGACGCCGCGCTTCGTGTCGTCTGTTGATAGTGGCAATCTCGTGGCTTCCTTGTGGACACTTCAGCAAGGCTTGCTTTCACGGATCAAGCAGCCTTTGATACAGCGCACCCTTGCGGCGGGCGTTCTGGATCATCTGCGCGCGCTGTCGGAGTTGAAGGGCGTCTCCAAACGTCATCTCTCGCGCTGCGAACAGGCTCTGGATACCAAAGACTGGCTTCCCGCTGTGCTCTCGCTCTGCGAAGACGAAATCGTGACGCAGCCCTCCACTGCCAAGTCGGATCGTGAAGACGAGATTCAGTGGTTTCAGCAGCAGCTTCGCGCCCTGCTGACCAGCACGCAAAAGATGGTGCGGTCCTATTGTCCCTGGGAACTGCCCGAATTCGCATCGGTGCGGAGTGAAATCAAGGTAGCACCCGATCTGGAGGACAGCCCATCACTACGCCAGTTGCCGCTCTTCATCGACGACCTGCACGTGCGCCTCGAGAAGGCGATTCCTTCAATGTCGCGCGGCGATCGCGGCGTTTACGAGAACCTGCTCTCCATGCTGCCGCAAGCTCGCTCCAATGCCGTACGCCTGATCGAGTTCCTGCGCAGTACGGCCGCAGAAGCCGGCAAATTGGCCGATGCGATGGATTTCACTTTCCTGCTGAACCCGCGGCGCAAGCTGATGTCCGTCGGATTCAACGTCGAGACGCAAAAGCTTGAACCTGCATGTTATGACCTGTTGGCGACCGAGTCGCGGACGGCCGTCTTCGCCGCAGTAGCCAAAGAGGACGTTCCGCAGGAAACATGGTTCCGCATGGGCCGGACCCACACCATCGCAGCGGGCAATCCGGTTCTCCGTTCGTGGACGGGAACCATGTTCGAGTACCTGATGCCCACGCTCTGGATGCGCTCGTATCCGAACACGCTGCTCGATCGATCCCGTGTGGCTGCCGTCGAATACCAACGCACATACGGCATGCGCAAAGGTGTCCCGTGGGGAATTTCGGAGTCTGCCTACTACAAGCTGGATGAGGCGGGGAACTACCAATATCACGCATTCGGTGTCCCCGACTTGGCGATGACCAAGGGAGAGTTGAATCTGCTCATCATCTCCCCGTATTCGACAGTTCTGTCGTTGGGCGTGGATGTTCCGGAAACTCTGAAGAACCTGCACCGCATGGACCGCCTGGGATGGTTCGGCCCGTGCGGATTCTACGAGGCAGCCGATTTTGGCCCGGCAGACAAAGTGCGGCGCTCGAATTGGCGGGTGGTTCGTTCATGGATGGCGCATCACCAGGGCATGAGCATGCTTGCCCTGGCAAACTTCCTCTGCGATAACGTGGTCCAGCGCTGGTTCCACAATAGCCGCCGTGTGCAGGCGACCGAACTGTTATTGCATGAGAAGCCGATATCGCATGTCCCGCGAAACGGCCTTCCGCGCGCGAGCGCAGCTTAGTTCGTACCTGATAAATCGGGCCTCTCGGCGAACCGGCAGGCCTTTTACGTTTGTCTGCCCCCGCTCCGCTCTGAGCGCCTTTATCCGCTTGTATCCTGCACGCGCGCCAACACGCCAGATGTATACTCTCGTCTTCCGGCCTTCAATACTTTCAATACACTTGCTTGACCGAGGAGATCTCCTATGCAGAGCCGCATCAACGGGACCACAATGCCCGTTCTCGAGTTCATTCTCGACCCTAACGAATCGATCATTTCCGAAGCCGGAGAACTCTCGTGGATGAGCAGTTCCATCCAAATGACTACGCACACGCAATTTGCGGGAGGCGGCGGACTGTTCGGCGTGATCAAGCGTGTGGCTGGCGGAGGCTCCCTGTTTATGACCGAATACCGCGCCGTCGGCGCCGCCGGCGAGTTGGCTTTCGCGACGAAGCTGCCGGGCCATATCGTGCCCGTCGAAGTCGATCCCGGACACGATTACCTGGTTCATCGCCAGGGATTTCTCTGCGCTACTTCGCAGGTCCAGGTTGGTGTCGGTTTCCAGCAATCTCTTGGTGCCGGCATATTCGGCGGAGATGGATTCCTGCTTCAAAAGGTCAGCGGACAGGGCACTGCTTGGCTGGAGCTTTCCGGTGAACTGGTGATCCGAGACCTGCAGCCCGGGGAAACACTGAGAGTTCATCCTGGACACGTGGGCGCGTTCCAGTCCGGCGTTTCGTTTCAGATCACCACCGTGCCAGGGATCAAAAATATGATCTTCGGAGGAGACGGCATCTTCCTCGCTGCCCTGACCGGCCCCGGAAGGATCTGGCTGCAAACTCTGCCGATTGCCAAGCTCGCCCATGCCATTGAGAAGTACATTCCTCGCGAGGCCCCCAAGCAAGCAGTTGAAGGAGGCGTGGTCGGGGGCATTGTCGGCTCGATTCTCGACAACATTAACCGATGATGAACGGGTCGCACTTGAGCTGAAGGGGCACGCCGGTTCAGGTAAACTGGAAGCAATTCCCACATGATTAACGGCAAACGCATAGCGGTCGTTATGCCCGCCTACAATGCGGCAAAGACGCTCGTGGCCACGGTCGCTGAGCTCCCCGACCTCGTCGACATACGCATCCTGGTGGACGACCACAGCAATGATGAGACCGTCGAGGTCGCGCACCAGCTTGGACTGCTCGTTTACCGCCACGACCGCAACTACGGTTACGGACGCAACCAGCAAACCTGCTATCGCGAAGCCCTGGCTGCCGGAGCCGACGTCGTCATCATGCTGCATCCGGACTATCAGTACACGCCCCTGCTGGCTACGGCGATGGCAAGCATGGTTGCCTACGATGTCTACGATGTTGTTCTCGGATCACGCATCATCGGAGGCCGAGCACTCCTGGGCGGTATGCCGGTCTATAAATACATATCCAACCGCTTGCTGACGGCATTCGAAAATATTTTTCTCGGCGTAAAGCTTTCCGAATATCACACGGGCTACCGCGCGTTCAGCCGCAACGTTCTGACGGAGTTGCCTCTGCTCGAGAACTCCGATGATTTCGTCTTCGACAACCAGATGCTCGCTCAATGCGTGCACTTCGGTTTCCGGATCGGAGAAGTTTCGTGCCCTACGAAGTATTTTGAAGAAGCTTCCTCGATCAATTTCCGCCGCAGCGTGAAGTATGGCTTCGGAGTGCTGGCAACAACTTTACAATTTGCTGCCCAGCGCATCGGCCTGCTTCATCTCCCGCGCTTCAGCCCGCAAGGACGCAAATTAGAAACCGAGCGCGAGCGTTACTACATTCCCGGCAAGGAATCAGTGCGCTCGGTCTGACAGTTTTGCCGGCGGTTCCAACTGGAATGCCAGAACATCAATCAAAGTTCAGATTCTCCGCGGCATCGCAGGGAGACTTTTCGCTTCGCAATCTGGCCGTCGTCGGCGCCTTGGCTGTCCTCGCGTTGCTGATCATGGGCTACCATCCCGGGCTCGAGGACGATTCCTTCTATCTCGCCGCCATCAAGCACGACCTGAATCCCGCTCTGTTCCCGCATGACGCTGATTTCTTCCGTGTGCAATTCCAGGCCACGATTTTCGACAAAATGGTTGCCTTTTCGATTCGCTTGTCGCACCTGCCTATCGGTTACGTGGTTCTCTTGTGGCAGATCGCGGCTGTCTTTTTTGTGCTGCACGGCTGCTGGAGGATCAGCCGGCGCTGCTTCTCCCGCCCGGAGGCACAGTGGGCCGCAACTATGCTGATCGCTGCACTGCTGACGATGCCACTCCCGGGAATCGCAATTATCATTGCCGATCAGTACCTTCATCCCCGAACGATTGCGACCGCGTTAATCCTCGCCGCGATCGTTGCAGTCATCGACAACAAGCCTCGGCTTGCGGGAGTCCTGCTGGTCTTTGCGGTAGTGACGCACGCCATTATGGCGAGCTTCGGGATTTCGTTCTGCGTGTTTCTCTGGTGGAATTTGCGAGGCCGCAAAATGCAGTTTCCGTCCACCGCTGCCGCCGTCCTCGCATTTCCGCTGGCCTGGCTTGTCGAACCTGCCTCGGATGCCTGGCGGCAAGCCGCTGCCACGCGCGGGTTCTATTTCTTAGGAAGATGGCACTGGTACGAATGGCTCGGCGTCGTTGCGCCGCTTGTCATCCTCTTCGTGACGCAACGCGCCCTGCCGCACTCGAATGAAAATTCGACTCTACTTTCGCTCGTTTCCGCTACCCTGCGATACGGAATCTTCCAAACCATCGTTGGGTTGTTGGTCATGTTCCCACCTGCTCTTGAGCGCCTGCGCCCGTTCGAACCCATGCGGTATTTGCAGTTGCTCTACGTCGTTTTCCTCCTGATTGTCGGCGGGTTGCTCGGCCAGTTCGTACTCGAGCGCCGCGTGTACCGTTGGGCTCTCCTGTTCATTCCTTTAAGCGCCGGAATGGTGTACGCACAGCGCCAGATGTATTTCGAATCTCGGCACTTGGAACTCCCTTGGACTGTCCCGAGCAATCCCTGGACACAAGCGTTCTCTTGGATCCGACATAGCACACCCACGGACGCGCTCTTTGCCCTCGATCCGCACTACCAAACTCTGCCGGGAGAGGACCAGCACGGATTCCGTGCTCTAGCCGAGCGCAGCGCCCTCGCCGACTACGAAAAGGACGCAGGAATGGCCGCAAGAGTCCCGAGCCTCGCTCCGCGCTGGTTGCGGGAAGTGACGGCGCTCGATGGCTGGGGGAGTTTTCACGACTCGGATTTCCAGCGGCTGGAAAAAGAATTTGGAGTGAACTGGATGCTGCTCTCGCGCGCCGACAAGCAGTACTCACTTCAGGACTCTGCAACCGTGACCTGCCCGTACGAGAATGAAGACGTGAAGGTGTGCCGCCTACGTTGACGACTACGAAATCTCCGCAGGAGGGGGACCGTCGCTACATCCTGATGGTGCTCGTAGCGCTCGCCGTTCGTCTCGCGGTAATCCCATTCGTATATCGCGACTGGATGGATCCGTTTGTTCTCGAACACTGGGCGTTCGGGCTGATTGCCCGCTCCATCGCCTCCGGTCATGGTTTTGGCAGTCCGTTCGCCGACATGGGACCTTCTGCGCTCCTGCCCCCCGTCTATTCCTATCTCCTCGCGGGCATCTTCAAGGTCTTTGGAATTGAGACAAAGGCGTCCATTCTTGCCGCGCTTTCTTTGAACAGCTTCTTTTCGGCGCTCACCTGCATTCCCGTGTTCTTAATGTCGCGCCAGGCTTTTGGTGTTCGTGTCGCCAAATGGGCCGGATGGGGCTGGGCCTTCTCACCCTATGGCATTTACTACGGCGCAGATTGGGCCTGGTCCACTCCGCTCGTCACGCTCGAATTAACCTGTCTTTTCCTCTTTGCGTGGAGGCTCGAGAGTTCTTCACGCACGCGCGACTGGATTGTTTTCGGCGTGGTTGCAGGCTTGGCCGCACTCACCGAGCCTGTCATCCTGTCGGTTGTGCCGCTGCTAGGGCTCTGGACCGTGTATCGTCGCTACCGGCAAGGTCGAACTTGGAAACTGCCGATGGGGGCAGCCGCACTTGCTGCGTTAGCGATCCTGGGCCCTTGGCTGATTCGCAATTACACGCTCTTCCACCGCTTCATCCCGGTCCGCAGCGGCTTCGGACTCGAACTCTACATCGGCAACAATGGATACTCCCAGCGCTGGGTGAACAGCAGCCTGCATCCCAACCACAATGACGCTGAACTCTCGGAGTACGAACGTGTGGGTGAGATCGCCTACATGGACCACAAACTCCAGCAGGCTAAGGCGTACATCCACACTCATCCTGCGTGGTTTGCCTGGATGACCGCTCGCCGCATTTTATACATGTGGACCGGCTATTGGAGCTTCGATCGTGACTACCTGAAAGACGAGCCCCTTGATCCTCCAAACGTCTTCGTGAACACCACTATGAGTATTCTTGGATTGGTTGGCCTGTGGCGCGTCTTTAACAAGGATTTGTCGCTGGGGATGCGCTTCGCAATCGTGCTCCTCGCATTTCCGTTGCCCTACTACTTCTCGCACCCCGAAACGTACTACTTCCGCCCGGTCGACCCGATGATTGTCATGCTGGCAGCCGTTACGATAGTGGGCTTCCGTCACGGCAGGCATCAGCCCCAGTGATGCCGCGCTGGCATCGGCGTAGCAGCCCATAGATCTCCCGCCCTCGCTCCAGCTAACTGAAACTCCACCCTGGGGTACTAGTCCTTACATTGCGGGTCTGATGCCCCAGGTTTAACATCTAATACATCCGGCATGTCCATCGCGACATCTACACCGATAACAACACAGAGGCGTTTCACGATTGGGCTCAGTGAAATCCTCAACTTTGCCTACGACGCCTTTTCTAGCAACAAGCTGCAATTCACGCTAACCTCCCTCGCCATGGCCGTCGGCACGGCCTCAGTCATTCTCGTCGTCACCATCGGACTTACTGGCAAGCAGTACATTCTGCGGCAGATCCAGTCCATCGGCGCCAACATGATCTACGCCGATTATCAGGGAGGCCTGCAACGTATCGACTCCACGCCTGACCCGATGACCGTGGACGACGTGAAGGCGGTACGCGAACAAGTTGCGAGCGTCGTGGCAGCTTCACCGACCGTGGCGCTCAACGATCGCATCAGTGTGGGAGGTGGTCAGCAACGGGATATTCTCGTTCTCGGCGTCGATCCCGAGTACCGGCGCGTCCGAAATCTTGTCGTACTCGCGGGACGCTTCTTCGATGCTCAAGACTCCGCAGGCCGCAACAAAGTTGGAATAATCACGGAGCCGCTGGCGAAGACCCTGTTCGGGACGCCTTCCGGCGCCGTCGGTCAGATCATCAAGCTCAGTGCCGGCCTGCCCTTTACGGTGGTGGGTGTCTTCAAGGAAAGCGTAGACACCTTCGGTCAGTCGGAAATCCAGGAAGACACTATGCTGATCCCCTACACGGTCAGCCGCTTCTTCACCCCGACCTCGGCCGTCTATCAGATCTACTTCTCAGCTGCCAGCCCGCAGGACGTCATTCCTGCCACCAATGCCATCAAGCGCGTGCTCCAATCGCGCCATCGATCGGAATCGGTATACAGCGTCCAGAACTTAACCCAACTGTTGACAGTCGCAGGAAAAATCGCGGATGCCCTGACCATGATTCTCATGCTCGTCGCCTTTGTGACCCTGCTCGTCAGCGGCATCGGCATCATGAACATCATGCTCGCCACCGTGACGTCCCGTATCCGCGAGATCGGAATCCGTAAGGCTATCGGTGCCACAAACCGTGAAATCCGCTTTCAGTTCATGGCTGAAGCAGTATTGATCTCTCTGAGCGGTGGAATCACAGGCATCGTCGCGGGACTCGCGTTGCCGTACTCTGTGCGTTTTTTCACCGACTTCCGCCTGCCCATCTCGGGCCTTTCGGCAATTATCGCCATCATCGTCTCATCAGTTGTCGGGATTATCTTTGGAACTGTCCCGGCGAGCCGCGCCTCGCAGCTGGATCCGGTCGAAAGCCTGCGCTACGAATAAGCCCTACTTGGAACTCGAATCCGTCTAAAAACCACAAAGCCGGGCTGGTTTGCCCGGCTTTCGTCTGTGGAACTGGTCGTCGGTCTTGGTTCGATCAGCGATCCAGAATGTCTTGGAACATGTGTGCTTTCCCGCTGCGCTGTTGAGTTTTTCCCCAGTTTTGCGGGCTCACCGCCCCATACCCTTACATCACCATTGCCAGGTTCTCCAGTTCAAGCTGGAGCACCGGCAATGCACACCCGGCCATCTCGACGCGGCCCGCTGCATCCAGCGCAGCCTTGGGCGAAACCCCGTAGCCACGACCCATCAGAAATACCTGGAGCAATTCGGCCGCTTCATAGGAGTCGATCATGCCGCCCTGCAGCAGATCGTTCCTCAGCGCCGCCAATTCAGTAATCGTGAATCTGTCTTTATCGTTGTTTACCATGGCCGTCATCACCTCCGATTCCGACCTCGTACAGCTTTCTTACCCCATTAGAGTCATCAGCAGTTGTTGAAGTTGCATGCAATTGAACTGCCGCAAAACCACTATTGGCCGCCTAGAGTCCCCGAAATTTCTACTTGTCTTAACCCTAGTGAATATCGGAAGTTGCGGGTAGGAGTGCAGGTGCCTGAGCGATACGAAGGTACCGATAGTACCCATGGGTAATCTGAAGCTTGACACAATGTGTCGTTTTCAGGCGGTTGGTGACCGCTGCTGCCCATTTTTCGGCAGCTGGCGACACAGCGTCACATTTGTAGAGAAACCAGGCCGGAAAACTGACGAGCTCGGTGGAAGGACATTCTCCCGCGGAGAGCAGGCATGTGATGAATCGTATCCTTCCGCCTAAGAGGCTGAATCAGGCCAGCGCCAGCTCCGCCGCTTTCTGTCATCATAAAAGCGGAAGAACTGCTCCACTCGTGTAACGGCTAAGGCGTCGCGAACCCGCTGGCTGACACCTACAAGCGCGAGACTGCGCCCGTCTTTCTGGTGGTTTACGTAGGCTCCCACCAGCGCGCCGATCCCGGCAGAGTCGATGTACGGAACGCCGGAGAGGTCGAGAATCAGGTGGCGCGCAGTATTTCCCCGTACCAGCGACTGAAAGTCAAAAAAGTTGGAAATGGTGACCCGGCCACTCAAGATCAGCAGGCGCTGTCCGTTGTCCCCTCGATTAATGTCTTGAATCTGTAATGGCTCCTGTGGCATCGGCACATCGTATTACGCGAATGTGAATGCCACGTTAAAAGTGGGCATCCAGCGGCGGTAGAAGCTTTGGCTCTCAGGGGCTAAAGTCCTTGATGGCTGCTCACGGCGCGGCTTGAATCCGTGCCCTTCTCAAGACTATCTCTGAGAACCAGTCGCAACTGAGAGCTGACAACTCATGACTGAGAACTACACCGGCTGCAGCGCTTTCTCATGGACCTGATCCATCAAGCTCTCGAACTGATCCGCCTCCAGGCACACGGCATGCTGACCGCCGCGGGCATCTTTGCCTGTGACGTGCCAATAAGGCATCCAACAGAATTGCTTCTGCTCAGCTCCGCCCTGCAGCATGACAAGGAACGGATAAAACGTAACCTCTTCCTGTTCCTCGCCGAGCCATGATTCCAGCTTGTCAGGCAGGAATGCCGAGACGACTTTGAAAGTCCCGTCGCCGGCTCCAAGCTGAAAATCGAGGGTTACATGCAGTTCGCGTCCGCCGCCGCAGCTCGGACACTGTTCCGGCGCGCTCTTCGAAAAGTTGTACAGCGTTTCGAACAGCTTCTGGTGGGTAGGAGACTTCTTATGACACTGAACGCAGTAAAAGTACTGGTTACCCACGTCTGACCTCCTCGTACCGTTTTCCGGGTCTACTTCCCGGATCTATGGAGTCCAGCCGCCGCTACAGCGTCCTCAAGGCTCGATCGTTGCCTCATCGACCAGCATGATGGGGATGTCGTCCTTCACCGCATACACGCGGTGGCACTGTGTGCACTTCAGGCTTTCCGGCTTTTGACGGTACTCAAGCGCCTGCTTGCACGCCGGGCAAACCAGAATCTCCAGAAGGTCTTTGCTGAGCATGACCTCCGCATTGTATACGACGCCAGCAGCCATCATGTGTGTGACCAGGAGCACACACGCGCATGGATGAAATCACTTCCCTCTGGGCTTGCGGCACTCCTTGCGGTCTCGGCGTTCTCGGCAGTGTAAGATTTTGAGGGGGCCGGAACCGAACTCATGTCAGCACTCATCCTCGACGGAACCAGAATCGCGCAACAGATCCGCACCGAAGTTGCCGCGGAAGTCAGAACGATGACAGTTGCCGGCGTTCGTCCCGGCCTCGCCGTGGTTCTCGTCGGACACAATCCAGCCTCCGAAATCTACGTCCGCGGCAAAGTGAAAGCCTCTGAAGAGGTTGGTATCTTCAGTGAGCAGATCACCCCGCCGGAATCGGCCGGCACCGACGAACTCCTCAGGCTCGTAAGCGAGCTCAACCATCGCAACGACATTGATGGCATCCTTGTCCAGCTTCCACTTCCTCCCCAAGTGGATTCCAAGAGGGTTCTGCTGGCGGTCGACCCCGCGAAGGACGTGGATGGCTTCCATCCTATGAACGTCGGCTATCTCTCGACGCAACGTCCCGGACTTGTACCTTGTACGCCTGCCGGTGTCATCGAAATTCTGAAGCGTAGCAACGTTCCGATTGCTGGACAGGAAGCGGTCGTCGTTGGCCGTAGCGACATCGTTGGCAAACCTGCAGCCATGCTCCTGATCAATGCGAACGCCACCGTCACCGTCTGCCATTCGAAGACTCGTGACCTGCCCGGAGTCTGCCGCCGAGCCGATATCCTCGTTGCCGCCATCGGACGCGCCGGTATGATCTCCCGTGACTACGTGAAGCCGGGCGCAACTGTCCTCGACGTCGGCATGAACACCGTCACTGATCCCGCAGAATTCCAGAAGTTCTTCGCCGGAAATGTGAAGAGGGAAGAGAGCTTTAGGAAGAAAGGATCCACGCTGATCGGCGACGTGCATCCCGAGGTCGCCGAAGTTGCCGGAGCGATCACCCCCGTCCCGGGCGGAGTAGGCCCGCTGACCATCGCTATGCTCATGTTCAACACGGTGAAAGCTGCTAAGATGCGGCGCGGGGAGCGCGTCCCGGAACTTTCGCGCGCATAGGCTCGTCCCAGGATCCATGCTGAAAGTCGGCCTCACAGGTGGCATTGCGGCAGGCAAGTCAGTCGTCGGAGAAATGTTTACTTCTCTCGGGGCCTGCCTTGTTCAGGCGGACCGTATCGCTCATTCGCTAATGGAACCCGGCGAGCCTGTCTACAACGACGTCGTCCGCCACTTTGGCCGCGAGATCCTCAACCGCGACGGCAGCATCAACCGCTCCAAGCTAGCCGAGATCGCTTTTGGAGACTCCACGCTGCCTGCGGATAAGCGTGTCTCTCGCATTGACGAACTGAACCGCATCGTCCACCCCGCCGTCATCCGCAGCCAGGACGAATGGATGGTCGCCATGGGCATACAGGACCATCACGCGGTTGCGATCGTTGAAGCCGCCCTTATCCTGGAAGCAGGCCTTTCGAATCGCTTTGAGAGGTTAGTCGTCGTGACCTGCGCTCCAGAGCAACGAGCTGCCCGATATGCCGCGCGCCAGAAAGTTGATATTGAAACAGCTCGCCACGAAATAGACCGGCGCATGGCCGCGCAACTTCCAGACGAGGAAAAGATCAAAGCCGCCGACTACGTAATCGACAACTCCGGGTCGCTCGAGCACACCCGTGAGCAAGTCACCGAGGTATGGAAGAAGTTAAAGGCACTAGCCTGACAGGTGCGCTACGGCTAGGCGGTGACATCTCGTACTCCGCGCCGCGCTAGAATCCGCGCCATGAAACCTAAGATTCTGTACCTTGCGCTCTGCGTTCTAGGCATCATCGTTCCATACTGGCAATTTGTGCCATGGGTTTCACAGCATGGGCTGAATCTGCCCTTGTTCGTGCGTGAACTCTTTGCCACCCGGATCGGCGCGTTCTTCGGCATGGATGTCGTTGCTTCTGCAATCACCCTCGTCATCTTCACGCGTGTCGAGAGTGCGCGTGTGCGCGTTTCGAATCGATGGCTCGTAGTAGTTTCAGTGTTGACGGTTGGAGTATCACTGGGCCTTCCATTGTTCCTGTTTCTTCGCGAGCGCGAATTGGAGCGTACGCAGTCTGTAGCTCACGCGTGACCCGCGGTTCGTGCCCGCCGCCCCCGCATTGTTTAGAATTGCCTGTGGGAACCTTTCTACTCCCCAACATCGTACTTATCTTCGAAGAGAACGGGATGGTTGAGATATGAAACTCGTGCGGCCCTTGATGCTCGCGGTGATTATCGCCGGAGCATTCTTTTACTTCACCACGTGGCGTTCGAATTCACACCGCGAGACGCACAACACCAACTGGTTTTCTCGTCCCGATCAGGTGGAGATCACTGAGGCCGCTCCGAACGAACCGCTCGATGGCGAAGAGCAGAACAACATCTCGGTTTACAAGAAGAACATTCCATCCGTCGTCAACGTCACCTCCCGCGCCATGACCTTCGACTTCTTTTATGGGCCGGTGCCGCAGGAGGGCCAAGGCTCGGGATTCGTCATCGACAAAGAGGGACACATCCTGACCAACTACCACGTGATCGCCGATGCCCGCCAGGTCGAAGTCACCATGCACAATCGCAAGAAATACAAGGCGACTGTCGTGGGCACTGACCCTTCGCACGATCTTGCCGTCATCCAGATCAAGGCACCGGAGGTGGTTCCTGCTGTTCTCGGAGACTCGCGCAATCTCCAAGTCGGTCAGAAGGTTTACGCAATCGGCAATCCCTTCGGCCTTGCCGGGACCATGACACGCGGCATTGTGAGTTCCATTCGCCCGGTGCGTGAACCCAACGGCGCCTACATCGATGAAGCCATTCAGACCGATGCTGCCATCAATCCTGGGAACTCGGGTGGTCCGCTGATGAACTGGCATGGAGAAGTCATCGGGATCAATACTATGATCCTCTCGAACGTCGGCCAGAATGCCGGCATCGGGTTTGCGATCCCGATCAACACTGCAAAGGCCGTTCTCAACGACCTGATGACGCTGGGACGCGTTCGCCGCCCCGCCTTGGGCGTGCGTACGATTCCGATCAGCCCGGAACTCGCGGACGAAATCGGACTGCCGGTGAACTATGGACTCTTGATCGTCCAGGTCGTCCCCGGCGGATCAGCCGATCAAGCCGGGCTTCGCGGCGGGACCGAGCGTGCCTATCTCGGTAATACTCCCATCATGCTCGGCGGAGATCTGATCGTCGCCATTGACGGCCAGAAGGTTGAGTCGGAGGACGACCTCGCCCAGATGATGAATGATCACCGCGCGGGCGACTCCGTGAAAATTACCGTATATCGCGGAAAGAAGAAACTGGACGTAACCGTCTCGCTAGGAGAATCGCGGCAGCAGGTCTGATCCATAGTATGGGCGCACAGGAAAAGATTCCTTAGTGCACCTTCGTGGTGATCGCGTTGCAGGTACTTGAAAAATCCAAGCCTTCAAATTAGGCTGAAATCCTGCCTATGACTGCCGTCCTTTAATCCGGCTCCTGAATTCTTGAGCGACTCTGCGCCGAGGTGTGCGCGCGCTCCGCCTATTGATCTGTCTCAACATAGAAAGGAATCTTCCATGCAATTCGTGGACAAGGCATTCGCCCGCCGCCTGGAGTCGGTCGAGGAGATGCCGCAGGTGTTTTACGCTCGCGCTTTTCAGAAAACGCGTCCCGAAATCGGTGCCGCGGAAGAAGAGATTTGCGGCGGTCACATGATCTTTGCCGGACTCGGATCTCCAATCGGCCGCGCTACCGGCGCCGGCTTAGACCGTCCATTTACGCCGGAAGATCTCAATCGCATCGAGCAGTTCTACCGCAAGCACAAAGCCCCGTCGCAAGTCGATCTGTGTCCGCTGCACAGTCCCGAAGTCTTCGAAATGTTCAAAGAGCGTGGATACGCAATCGCAGAACTGAACAACGTGCTCTGTCGAAAGCTCGATGGAGACGAGAAGTTTCCCGCTCCTCCGAATCACTGCACGATCCGCCGCAGCCCTCCGGAAGAAGCTGAACTCACGGGATCAATTGTCGAGACAGCATTTTTCCCTGACGGTGCTCCCGAGCCCTTCCGAGGCCTAATCGCACCTCTCTATCAGATGCAAGGTGCTCTGGCTTTTGTAGCAACCGTTGGCGGCAAGCCAGTGGCGTGTGGCGCTGGCTTGCTCATTCCGCAACATAAAGTCTACGCACTGTGCGGCGCCGGGACGCTCGGAGACTATCGTGGACGAGGGCTGCAAACTGCCCTGCTCCGTGCCCGCCTGGCCGCTGCAGTGGCTGCGGGATGCGAATACGCTGTGGTGGTCACTCAAGGAGGCTCACAGTCTCAACGCAATGTCGAACGCCTCGGTTTCCGCGTTGCCTATAGCAAGGTGACAGTCATTAAGCAGTTCAGTTCCTGATTCGCCGTACACAAGGGAGGGCCGTCGCATTGCGGCCCTCTCGTCCTTCCGTGCATAGTAAAACATGGCCTGCGAAAACATCACGCTTCAGGGCGCTCACGTTCGTCTTGAACCCCTAGGTCCTCACCACGTCGATAGACTAGTCGCCGCAGCAAGCAATCCCGAACTCTACCGCTGGAGCCCCGTTCCCCAGAGCAAAGTCGAAGCCCAGAAGTACGTAGATACAGCCCTGGCATGGAAAGACGCAGGCACAGCCGTGCCGTTCGCCACGGTTCGCCAGTCGGATAACGCGGTGATCGGCTCAACGCGCTTTTGGAATATCGAACGCTGGGCTTGGCCCGAAAACCATCCATTGTTCGGACGAGCGACTCCCGATGCCTGCGAAATTGGGTACACCTGGCTGGCTCCCTCGGCGATCCGAACCCCCGCCAACACCGAAGCCAAGTTCCTGATGCTGCAGCACGCGTTTGATGTTTGGAAGGTCTTGCGCGTCTGCTTCCACACCGATTCGCGTAACCAGCGCTCCCGCGCCGCCTTGGAACGCATCGGCGCGCAGTTTGAAGGGGTTCTCCGCGCACACCGCATGGCGGCGGATCTCATCCCGCGCGATTCAGTTCGCTACTCGATTCTCATGTCGGAATGGCCCAGCCTGAAGCAGAAGCTGCGGCTCATGCTGCAAAACTAAGTTCGGGAGTTCACGAACCGATTGCCTTCGGTTCAAGCCCGTACCTTTTCGCCCAGACGTCGTAGTTCTCCTGTGTCGCCGGCCACTGAAAGCAGATCCCGAATCCATCGGGATCTTTGAACCACAACTGCTTCATTCCGTATGGCGCGACATTCGGTTCTTTCAGCTCGATTCCATGCGTGCGTAGGTGCTTGTAAGCGCCCTCCAAATCCTCGCAGCCAAAATAAAGGCAGACATCTTCATGTTTGGCGATCCGCGCCGGATCAGGTGCCGGCGGCCGGTTATCCGATTCATACGCCGTGTTCAGCATGATCTCTGCTCCGTTCAGGTGCAAGCCAGCCCAGTTGCAGTCGTCTCCAGGCCCCGAAGTGCCGGTGACTTTGAAGCCAAGGACGTCGCGGTAGAAGCGAAGAGACGTTGGCATGTCGAAAACCTGAAGAAGTGGGCTAACGCCGTGAATATCCATATTCGCAGCACCTCCCGATGCGCTGAGGAATATATCAAAATACTCCCACAGAATTGGTCAAGCGGAGCTCCGTGCCTCCCCCTTGTGCTAGGAATTTTAGGCGCGAACCCCCAATCGCCTACACCCTAACTGGAGTAGTTTGCAGATCAGAGTTGCCAACAGTGCGATGCTCGATCCATTCTCCTCGTCGCATTTCGATTGACAGCACCGGTAATTCAGATGCAGAAAGAAGCTCATGAAGATCGACGCCATTCGCAAGTACTGCCTCAGCTTTACGGAGGCAACAGAAAACCTGCAATGGGGTGACGACCTGTGTTTCAAATTTCACGGCAAGATTTTTGCAGTGGCCAGCCTCGACAATCCACATCTCACGTTCAAGTGCACTCCTGAGTGCTTTGCCGAGCTGACTGAGCGGGAAGACATCCGCCCCGCGCCCTACGTCGGACGCTACAACTGGGTAATGCTGGACCGGCTCGACGCTCTGCCGGACAGCCAACTGAAAGACCTTATCCGCCAATCCTACGAAATGGCAGAAGCAACGGCCCCAAAAAAGAAGCCGAGCCCGAAGACGAAAAGGGTTGGGAAACGGAACCGCAAGCACAACTGAACTTCTATCAAAGGACCTCAAATGTTGGACCGGCCTTTGAAAGCTTGCGACGTGGAAACTCGAAACTTCGGATCTGGAAAACCCGTCCGCATTTGACTCTCCCCGCACGCGTCGGCTAGCCTCAAGAGTCTCGTCCAAGTCCTCACGCAAGCATGCGAACTCCGCGCAAAATATGGATCTTCACGCTCATCGTGGTTGCGGTGCGGTTTGCCACTGCCTCCACACAGCCGGTTCATGCGCAGCACGCAATGGTGGTCAGCGTGCACGGAATCGCTTCCCAGATCGGCCTCGACATCATGCGCGCGGGCGGCAATGCGGTTGACTCAGCAGTCGCTACCGGATTTGCCCTCGCGGTCGTGCATCCTCCGGCAGGCAACATCGGCGGCGGCGGATTCATGCTTATTCGTATGTCGGACGGCAAGAGCCACTTTCTCGACTATCGTGAAAAGGCTCCTGCCGCTGCCAAGCCGGATATGTATCTCGACGAAACAGGAAACGTGATCCCCGAAGCCAGCGAGATCGGATACAAATCCATCGGCATTCCCGGATCTGTTGCTGGCATGGTCTATGCCGAGGAGAGATACGGTAAGCTCGGACTGAAAGCGGTCATCGCCCCCGCAATCAAACTCGCCCGCGAAGGATACGCTCTGACCTGGAACGAAGCCGCCGATTTCCATGATCCATATCTGGCGAAGTTCCCCGAGTCTCGCCGCATTTTCCAGCGCAGTGGCGACTACTACAAGGCCGGAGAAGTCTTCCGCCAGCCAGATCTTGCGCGCACCCTCGAACGAATCGCCGATAAACCGGACGATTTCTATCACGGCTCTCTTGCCCACGAACTTGCCGCAGCCATGCAGAAAGGCGGCGGCCTCATCACCGTGCAGGATCTCGCCAGCTACGAGGTCAAGGAACGCGAGCCCGTTCGCGGCACCTATCGCGGATACGAGGTCATCAGCGCGCCCCCGCCATCCTCGGGCGGAACTGTCCTCGTCGAGTCGCTCAACATCCTCGAAGGATACGATCTTCCCAAGTTGCTTGCCCGCTCCGCGGAATCCATTCATTACACCGTCGAGGCATTCCGCCGCGCCTTTTTCGACCGAGCGGAGTTTCTGGGCGATCCTGATTTCGCCAAGCTGCCCATAGCCCAGTTGATTGATAAGAAATACGCGGCGGCATGGCGCGAGACTATCAATCCTGCGCACGCGAGCCCAAGCAGACAGCTGAAGCGTCCTGCGGTGTTCAGCCAGTTGGAGCAGTTCGCCCAGGTGCATCCGCCGGCCATGGCGCCGCGCGAGTCCAATCACACGACGCACTATTCCGTCATTGATGCCGATGGAAATGCGGTCGCAGTGACCACGACCATCAACGACTGGTTCGGATCGCGAGTGACTGCCGAAGGCCTCGGATTTCTGCTGAATGACGAGATGGACGACTTTTCCGCAAAGCCCGGTGTGCCAAATTCTGACGGCCTCATTCAAGGATCTGCTAACGCTATCGGCCCCGGCAAGCGCCCGCTTTCATCGATGACCCCGACAATTGTCGTACACAACGGCAAGGTCGCCATGGTCCTCGGATCGCCCGGCAGTTCCAAAATCATCACAACGGTTGCGAACGTACTCATCGGCGTCGTCGACTATGGGATGAACATTCAGGAAGCGGTCAATGCTCCGCGTTTTCACAATCAATGGCTCCCAGATGAGGTCAACGTCGAACAATGGTTCTCGCCCGATACCCTCAACATCCTTCGTTCCATGGGATACAAGATTCATGTGGGCCTCGGCGACGGACAAGATTTCTCCCCCTATTGGAGCGATGCCGAGTGCATCGCGATTGACGAGAAATCCGGCGAACGCCTCGGTGCCACCGACGGACGTAACAGTACCGGCAGAGCTGTGGGATACTAACAGATTGCAGATTTCAGATCTCAGATTTCAGACTTAAAATTGCAGATTGAGAAGCCTGGAAGTCCCGTGCTTGGCTTCAATCTGAGATCTAAAATCTAGACTCTGCAATCCGAAGGGCTTGCATGCAGAAAGCAGTCTCAACTTATCTTTTCGTGAAAGAGCGCCTGCACCCGGGCATTCTTGACGGACTCCAGCGCAGCGGCGTGCAAGCCGTCGAGATCTTCGCCGCTCGCCAGCACATGGATTATGCCAACCGCAAAGCCCATGTGAAGGAAATCGCCGAATGGTTCCGGGGCAGCGGCGTCCCGCTGAATTCCGTGCACTCGCCACTCTACGCCGACTACGAGTGGGGACGCGCAGGCGCACCACCGCTGAACATCTGCTCCGCCGATCGCGCCACCCGCGTCGAAGCGATGGACGAGATCAAGCGAGCGCTCGAAATCGCCGAGCAGATTCCGTTCCGCTTTCTTGTGCAGCACCTCGGGACCCCGAATGAAGACTTCAGCGATAAAAAGTTCGAAGCGGCCATGACCTCGATCGAACACCTGCGTGCGTTCGCCAAGCCGCTAGGCGTGAGAATCTTGCTGGAAAACATTCCCAACGAACTATCCACCCCAGATCGCCTGGTCGAGATGATTCGGACCGCGCACTTCGATGATGTCGGCGTCTGCTTCGACTTTGGACACGCCCACATGATGAGTTCGGTTAGCGAGGGATTCGAGATTCTGCGCAACTACATCTCTTCCACTCACGTTCACGACAACGCAAAAGACAAAGACACGCATCTGTGGCCCGGCGAAGGCACCATCGACTGGAAGCAGGCAATGGAGTTGTTGCGCTCAGCCCCGCAAACGCCGCCCATGCTGCTGGAGTTGGGCGAGGATGAAAAGGTAAATTCGCTGGAGAAGTTGCAACGCACATTCGACAAACTGGAGACGGCGTGAAGAAATTTGTAATTTGGAAATTTGGTAATTTTGTAATTTCCGCAACGCACTGACCGCTTGGACCCCAAATTACCAAATTACACAATGACCCAATTACAAAATCCTATGTCTTCGCCCGTCACCACCATCGCAGAAATTGGCAAGCACGACGGCCAATCCGTCACCATTCGCGGCTGGCTCTACAACCTTCGCGAGAGCGGGAAGTTATTGTTTCCGCAATTCCGTGACGGATCCGGAATCATTCAGGGTGTCGTTCCCAAGAACGCCGTTAGCCCCGAAGTATTCGATGCCGTGAAAACATTAACGCAGGAATCCAGCGTCATCGTTGAGGGTAAGGTCCGCGCCGACAAACGTGCGCCCGGTGGATACGAACTCGATGTGGCTAATGTGCAGGTCGTGCAACGCGTCCCTGAAACCGACCCTTATCCGATTACTCCCAAAGAGCACGGCACCGACTTCCTCATGGAGCACCGGCATCTGTGGGTGCGCTCGCAACGTCAGGCAGCAATTCTCCGCGTGCGCGCGGAAATCATCAAGGCCGCACGGGACTTCTTTGACGAGCGTGGCTTCACATTGACCGATCCGCCAATCATTACTCCCGCAGCCTGCGAAGGCACCACAACTCTTTTCCCCGTCGATTACTTCGACGAGCAGGCGTTTCTTACTCAATCGGGGCAGCTCTATGTGGAAGCCACTGCAATGGCTCTGGGCAAGGTCTATTCCTTCGGCCCGACATTTCGTGCGGAGAAGTCGAAGACCCGCCGGCACCTCACCGAGTTCTGGATGGTCGAACCGGAAGTCGCTTACGCGACCCTCGACGACATCATGGAACTCGCCGAGGGCCTGATCAGCTTCATTGTGAAGCGTTGCCTGGATCGCCGCAGCACAGATCTCAAGACCATCGGACGTGATATCTCAAAGCTCGAGAAGATCGAACCGCCTTTCCCGCGCATCAGCTACGACGATGCGGTAAAAAACCTGCAGGAAGGCCGTGCCAAGGGCGCTCTCGACTCAAAATTCGAATGGGGAGGCGACCTCGGATCTCCTGACGAGACTTATCTCTCGGCGCAGTTCGATAAGCCAGTCATGGTGCATCGCTACCCGGCCAAGGTGAAGGCGTTTTATATGGAGCCTGACCCGCAGCGCCCCGACCTCGCTCTATGCGTCGACGTGCTGGCTCCCGAAGGTTATGGAGAGATCATCGGAGGGTCGCAGCGAATGGCCTCGCACGAACTGCTGCTCCAACGCATTCACGAACACGGCCTCCCGGAAGAAGCTTTCAAGTGGTACCTGGATCTGCGGAAATTCGGCAGCGTCCCTCACGGAGGCTTCGGGATGGGCATCGAACGCGCAGTCGCCTGGATCTGCGGTCTCGAGCACGTGCGAGAAACAATTCCGTTTCCAAGGATGTTGTACCGGCTCTACCCATAGACTTAGTAATTGGGAAATTGAGTAATTCAGTAATCGTCGCTGTTCTGTCGGTTTCAATTTCCCAATCACCAAGTTACTGAATTACACAATGAACTGAGTCCATGATGACTACATCCGCTTCGTTTCCCGGCATCTCTCCACGCAAGATCCGCGTCATCGGCGTTCCTCTCGACCTCGGTCAATCCCGTCGCGGCGTTGACATGGGACCCTCCGCCGTTCGCGTTGCCGGCCTCGAAGCCCGCCTCGAAGAGCTCGGGCACCAGGTCGAAGATGGAGGGAACGTCTCCGTCGCCATCCCCGAGCAAAAGAAGGAAGGCGCTGCCAACGCAAAATATCTGAAAGAAATTACGGCTACCTGCACCAAGGAGGCCGACCTCGTTCTCAAGACGCTCGAAGCTGGAATGGTCCCCCTCTGTCTCGGCGGCGATCACTCCATGGCTGCAGGCACCGTCTCCGGCGTAGCCGAGTTCTACCGGCGCCAGAACCAGCGCGTCGGACTCATCTGGATTGACGCCCATACCGACATCAACACTCCTGATTCGTCTCCTAGCGGCAACGTCCACGGCATGCCCCTGGCAGCCGTCATGGGCCTCTGGCCGGGCGACCTGGCGAACATCTACGACTTCTCCCCCAAGGTGAAGCCGGAGAACTGCGTTCTGGTGGGTGTCCGTGACATCGATGCGGTTGAGAAAGAAAATGTCCGCCGCGCCGGCATCGGCGTCTTCACGATGCGCGACATCGACGAACGCGGGATGCGCACCGTGATGGAAGAAGCTCTCCGCATGGCCGGACGCGGCACCGCCGGCTATCACATCTCGCTGGATATGGACTGGGTCGACCCCGAAGACGCTCCGGGCGTGGGCACGCCCGTTCGCGGTGGCGCGACTTACCGCGAGGCCCACCTCGCCATGGAAATCATCGCTGACCACGGCCGCATGCTGAGCATGGAAATCGTTGAAGTGAATCCGGTCATTGACGAGCACAATCGAACTGCAGATCTAGCGGTGGAACTCGCGCTTTCCGCGTTCGGCAAAAAGATTTTGTAAGTGTAGGGACGGATGCCTCGTCCACGAGCAAAGCGAGCGTATGCCGGCTCTGCCGCATTGCGCAACAACTCTAGAATGCGCGTCCGATGAGATCCGGCAATTCCGCGGCACTATCAAGAATGTGAGTGTGCGGCTCGCGCTGCAAATTCGCACGATCGTGCGCTCCCGTCAATACTCCAATCACACCTGCCACTCCCGCATTCGTGCCGGCTTGCAGGTCGAGAGGCGTGTCTCCCACGTTTACTACTTCACGAACATTCAGCACTCCCGCCGCCTCCATTGCGCGAAAAATCATGTATGGTGCCGGTCGCCCGCGCCGCACATCGTCGCTCGAAATATTTGCGGCAAAAAGATCGCGCCAGCCGGTCTGTTTGAGAATCAAATCCCTGATCTCACGATCAAAACCAGTCGTGGTGGCGATCAGAATGTCCTGCTCTTTGCAGCACTGGAACGTTTCAACCACGCCTGCAATAAGCGTGACCTTCGCCGCATAGCAGTTCTCCAACTCCGACCGAAACCGGCGGTAAGCGCTTTCAACCCTGTCATCAATGTTGTCCTGCCGAGTCTGTCGGCTGACGAAATGCCGAATCACCTCCCGCTTCGACGCCCCTTTCCACCGCAGCAATTCATCTTCGGCAAAGGGAATTCCATCCTCCAGGAGCGCTTTCGCAAATGCCCGTGGGACTTCTCCGCGATCCTCGATAATCGTCCCGGCAATATCGAATACGATGAGCTTGATCCGCGACATGGCCGGATTCTAGCAGCCCGCACCATCCCTGCGATTCGGTCGATCAACACGGATCTGCTCGACCTTGATCCGTGGAAACCGCCGTAAATCCGTGGTCCAAAACCCTGCGAGTCTCCCGCACCGCCGGCGCTAGTAACTTAAGTTCCGACGAACCATTCCTGCGATTGACGTGCAACTCACCCCGCGTCCAAACTGTTCAGTCATGAATAAGCTACGTATCGGTATCCTGTTCGGCGGACGCAGTGGAGAGCACGAAGTCTCCCTTCTCTCCGCCGCCTCGGTCCTCAAAGCAATCGATAAGGATAAGTACGAAGTAGTCCCCATCGGCATTACCAAAGATGGCCGCTGGCTCACCGCCGAGCACGCCGAAAATCTTCTGACCGGAAAGCTCGTCCTCGAGCCGCGCAACCTCCGCGCCGGAGATCCCGAGATCACCGAAGCCGCTGCCGTCCTTGCCCGCGGAGAAGCCGTCGTCGTCCCGCCCGAGCCCGTGCATCGCCAGAGCGGTCTTGTGCCGTTCCAAACGGATGCCAGCCCCTTGCGCCGCGCCTCCGATCGCGCCATCAATGTCGACGTCATTTTCCCGGTCCTCCACGGCACCTTCGGCGAAGACGGGACCATTCAGGGGCTCCTCGAACTCGCGGACATTCCTTACGTCGGCGCAGGCGTCCTCGGCTCCGCCGCGGGCATGGACAAGGACATCATGAAGTCCCTCTTCATCGCCGCCGGAATCCCCATCGTGAAGCACGTCACGACCCTGCGCAGCGCGTGGGAAAAAGATTCTAGGAAAGTCGAGAAGTTGGTCTCAACCAAGTTGAAATATCCAGTTTTCGTGAAGCCCGCTAATCTGGGCTCTTCAGTGGGAATCAGCAAAGCTCACGACCGCAAGGAACTGGGTCCTGCCATTGAAGACGCGGCAAAGTTCGACCGCAAAATTGTGATCGAAGAAGGCGTCGGAGGTAGCAAAGAGAAGGCCCGCGAGATCGAATGCTCGGTTCTTGGAAACGACGACCCCATCGCCTCCATCCCCGGCGAGATCGTCCCGGTCAAAGAGTTCTACGATTACACCGCGAAATATCTGGATGAAGGTTCGAAACTGATCATTCCCGCGAAGCTCACCAAATCCCAGACGAAGAACGTTCAGGAACTCGCCATTCAGGCCTTCAAAGCCGTTGATTGCTCCGGCCTCGCGCGCGTCGATTTCCTGATGGACCCCAACACGAAGAAGATCTACCTGAACGAGATCAATACCATGCCTGGTTTCACCGCCATCAGCATGTATCCCAAACTCTGGGCTGCCTCAGGCGTTGGATACTCCGACCTGATCGATCGCCTCATCCAGCTAGCCCTCGAACGCCACGAAGACAAAAAGAAAAATCAGTACAGCCGCTGAAAGTTTTCTAACTGCTAAGTGGATGTGGGACAGCTGCTCCACGAAAATCGAAGCTACGAAATAAGATCTCGTCAAAGATTTTCTTCGTGAACCTTCGTGGCCTTCGTGGTTAGCGCTCTTTGCTTGTGCACACAAAACTCCCCGCCTCGTTCGTATCGTCCGCCCCCCGATACTTCGCCACCTCCGGATACACACACAACGGCCGCGTCATCACCGCGTGCGACCGGTCATCGCCTTCATACTTCGAAGCAACGATCGTCCCAGGTGCAGTCCCTTTCTCCACCCACTGCTCCAGCGACGCGTCAATCGAATGCTGCGGATTCTCAAAGACCAGATAACCGACCTCACCAAACGATGTCGCTCCCGGACCACCCCCGCAGTGCTGCATCCCGGGCACCATGTACAGCCGCACGAACGAATCCGCATCTTTCGCGCCCATCTTCGCCCGCACGCGCTCGTAATAATCAATCGTATTCAGCGCGGGAATCGCCGGATCATTCCATCCGTGATAGAGAATCAGTTTCCCGCCCCGCGCCTTGAAAGCCTTCAGATCCGGATCAATCGCATTGAGCGCCGCCGCCGTATTCTCCTCCGCAGCTTTCAATGCCGCATCGACATCAAACGTCTTCACATCCCAGTCCGGCTTTTCATACACGAAATCCCCAAAGTACCCCTTGGCGAAAAACGCCATCAACCCTGTTCCTGCCGCCCGGCCGGTGATCCATACTCCCCAGCCTCCCGGGCCTTCTTCGGCTCCCGGCACATATCCGGGAAATAGCTGATGTCCCTTCGAATCGACCAGCCCCGCATAGATCGTCTTCAACGTTGCAACCTGCGCCACCGTAAGGCACTTGTCCGACTCCTCTCCCTTGCAGGCAATCGTTGTCGGATCGAACTTGCACTCTCGCGGATCATTCAGCACTCCGTCCTTCACTGAATCTTTTTCATCGCAAGCTGCATTGACTGCCGCCGCAATCGCCGGAATTTTCGCCGCCGGAACGTAGCTCGCCGCATCCGCAGTCAACACTCGCGTGTCCGCCGCCGAAAGCGACACCAGCCGTGTCCAGTAATTTGCTGGAGCCCCCGCCAGTATGCCGTCATAGTCCTCCGGATACCGCTGCGCCTCCATCAGCGCCTCGCGCCCGCCATCCGAACATCCCGCAAAATAGGACCGTTGCGCCGCTTTCGCATAAAACGCCTGCACTACGGTCTTCGCCACACGCGTCATCTCGTGAATCCCGCGATGCCCGAAGTCCACCACCTTCTCGGGATGCCCCTTGGCCCACGCTGCATCAATCGGAGATCCCGTATGTCCCGTATCGGTCGCAGTCGCCGCATATCCCGCCTTCAGCGCCATCCCAAGCTGCATGTCGTCAATCAGCCCCGCGAATCCGCCGTTCCCAATGCCCTGCAGCTTCCCATTCCATCTGGACGAAGGCAGCCACACCTCCATCTTGATATCCGAGTCGGGCGTCGGCTTGACCTCGGCCACCACGCGGCAAAATGCAGGGAGCGATTTGTACAACGCAGAGATGTCCACTTCCGAAAAAGGCGCCGGAGGCCCGTTGAACATCCCCGCCGCAAGACTCTGCGCCAGCGTGATTGTCGTGTTCGGAATCTTCAGCGCTGAAAGTTGTTCGCAAGCATTCTGAGCCGCCGCGCACATACTGAGCGCTACCACAATCGCCGACAGAGCCGATCTCTTCATAGAGTCCTTCTTGTAATGAGGAATGCTAGGAGCAGGGAATTGTACCGTAGCGCCGGCGTCCCGCTGGCCGTCATGGCGGCGTCTCGCGCCATCTCAGACGCAAGATCTACAGATTCATGGAAACGCAGTACGGCGTTCACACCGAAGATTCCCCGAGTGGAAGACTTTATGTTGCGTGGAAAGCTTCTTCGAAGCGCAGATCTTCACGCCGGCGAGCGCCGGGAAGCACGAGTTTACTAGTGCCGAGGAAGAGTAGGCAGAAATGCGGCTTCAGGCGCGTGAGGACTGCGTAAGGCTGGAATGAACAGGCGGACGCCGCCGCCTACTAGGTTGTTCCAAAACCTTTCTGTTTTGAAAGGGCACGAGTTTACTCGTGCCGCAAGTGCATGAAATGCCGCCGGGGCTTTAGCCCCTAAGGAATGCTCAAGCAATCTGAGGCGCGGACGTCGCCGCCCGCGCCCCCACTGTCTTACGGCTGGAACTCCCAGATGTCCTGCAGCGAATCGAAGCCGTCGTGCACGCTCTTGCCCGCAGGCAACGACCCCAACCCGACCCCGCCGAACAGCCACAGGTTCCCGTTGACATCCACCCATGCCGCGCCCTCCTGGCGACTGCCCGGCAGCAACTGAGTTGGCGTACCCGCGTACACGCCCAGCTGATCCACCGACTGTGAGCCAGCGATCCACGTCCACTGTCCGCCGCTGTACTTCCACAGATCGGTATACAGGGCGCCGCCGAGTCGCTCCCCTCCGAGCACCCAGACATCTCCGGAGGGAGCCTGCCAGCTCGTCGCAAACGCTCGCGAGCCAGGAACATTCGCCACGTCCGGAATTCCCTGCGTACCAAAATTCGGCCCAGAGCCGTTCGTGGTTGATCCGCTCACGAACGTCCACGTCGTGCCCGCCAGCGGGAACTTCCATACATCGTTCATCGGCCCGGCGCTGCCAGCCGAGTCGAACGCGTCTCCGCCGAACAACCAGAAGTTGCCGGAGGAATCGATCCACGAGTTGGCGCCAATGCGTCCGCCCGGAATCGCCGCCGTTCCTGAGTACACGCCCTTCGGATCCGCAGTTTGCGATCCCGCCACAAACGTCCACTTCGTCGTCGCCGGATCGAACACCCACAGATCGTTCAGGTATCCGAAGCTGTGATTCACATCGAACCCATATCCGCCGAACATCCAGAACTTCCCAGTTGCTGGATCGACTGCGCCCGTGGACCAGTACCTCGCTCCGGGCACCTGCGCTGAGCCGCTGTAGACGCCAGCCGTGAACGGAGTCGGCGATCCACCCACCCACGTCCACTGACCTCCCGTGTACTCCCACAGGTCATTGAACGCCCCGGCGCTCGGGCAGAACGCAGTGGTGTTGAAGGCAACGTATCCACCGAACATCCAGAAATTTCCTGCAGAATCAGTCCAGCTGACAGCGTTCGAGCGCGAGCTAGGAGTCCCAGGACCGAAAGTGGCAGGGTAGTCAAAGCACTGGCCCGTCAGAGTGTCTCCGTCCTTAAAGCTCCAGGTGGTGCCGTTGAACTCCCACAGATCGCTCAGGACGCTCTCGTTGCTCCCTCCGGTTGTTTGTTGAACCGTTGGGCCGTTGATGTCATATCCGAGTCCACCAAACGCCCAGTAGTTTCCTGCGGAGTCGGTCCAGTTGCTGACTCCGTATCGTGTTCCGGGATACAGCGGATTCCCTTTGCTGTTCCCCGGATAGATGCCTCCGACCGCCACTAGGTCGGAGCCGGACACCCACGTCCATTCACTGATGCAAGCTACTTGCACGTTTGTGACATTCGCGGTCGCCGTTCCCGTCGCATTGTTGACCGTGCAGTTCTGCGCCGGAGATCCCGGTTGCGTCTGCACTGTGACTGTGTACGACGTGCCGCTCGCGATCGGATTCGTAAACGTGAACGTGCCATTCTGCGTGAAGGTCTGGCTGTTCGCGTTGTTGTATTGCAGCGTCACACCCGTGGTCGTTGCGTTGGTGGACAAATCGTAGATCGTGCCGCCGATCGTGAATGTATTCCCGCTAGCCGCGCAGGTTGCACTCACGGTCGTATTCGCAGTGATTGTGCCGCTGCTGTTGCTGCCGAGCGAGCAGGTCTGCCCGGTCGGCTGCTGCGTGATTGTCACCGCGTAGGGAGCGCCGCTCGCGTAGGCATTCGAGAATGCCTGGCTGCCATCACTCGTGAACTGCAGGTCGGTGCCGATTCCGTCGCTCACAATCAGAGTTCCGGTGCTCGAAAACCCAGTCACCGAGATCGTAATCGTGAGGCTCTGTGCGGCCGCGCACGTTACCTGGACGTTGGTCACGTTTGCAGTCGCGGTACCGGTTCCATTTGTCACGGTACAGGTCTGTCCCGCGGGCTGCGTCAGTACAGTCACACTATACGGGCTGCCTGCGCTCAGAGCTGTGGGGAACGTAAACGTGCCATCTGCACTGAGCGACAGATTGTCGGTGTTGTTGTCCTGCAAAACTACGGTGCCGCTGGTCAGGCCAGACAGCGTTCCGCCGATGGTGAAAGTGGTAGCCGCGCACGTGACTGTCACATTCGTGACATTCGCATTCGCTGTGCCCGTGCCATTCGCCACGCTGCATGTCTGTCCCGTGGGCTGGGTCGCGACGGTCACCGCGTACGTGCCGCCCGCCGAGATGGGACGGGTAAACGTAAACGCGCCGTTTTCGAGAATGCTTAAACTCTCATATGCGCCGTTGTCAGCCAGGACAAGATTTTTGCCGATCGCCAAACCACTGACCGTCCCGCCTACCGTGAACTGGGCGACACAGGTCACAGCGACATTCGTCACATTCGCGTTTGCGGTGCCCGTGCCGTTCGTGACCGCGCAGCTCTCCCCGTTCGGCTGGGTCGAAACGGTCACGGTGTACGTCGTACCTGCCGCTAGAGACTTCGGGAACGTGAATGTGCCGTTCGTGCTGAGGGTCAGAGTGTCGAAGCTGCTGTTATCCGCCAGTACCACGGAGGCGCCGCTTGCGAGCCCCGAGAGCGTTCCTCCGATGGTGAAGCCCGATCCGCTGCACGTGACTGCCACAGTCGTGACGTTCGCGTTCACCGTGCCCGTCCCGTTGTTTACGGAGCAGGTCTGCCCAGCCGGCTGCGTCAGCACCGTAACGTTGTAATTGCTGCCCGCGACCAGTGCGGTCGCGAAGGTGAATGTTCCATTGGCCGAGAGCGACAGATTGTCGCCGCCATTATCTTGCAGGACCACCGGGCCGCTGCTCAGGCCCGACAGTGTTCCCCCAATGCTGAATGTGGGAACGTTGGACACGCACGTCGCTGTCACCGTCACATTAGCCGTGATCGTTCCGCTGCTGTTAGCTCCTAACGTACAGGCCTCACCCGTTGGTTGTTGGGTGATTGCCACAGCGTAGGTTGCGCCGCTTACGTAAGTGTCCGTGAACGCTTGCTGGCCATTGCCTGTAAATGTAAGGTCCGGTCCAATTCCATCGCTGACAATCAGGCTGCCACTGCCCGCAATCCCGCTGGCATCTACGGTGATTGTCAGCCCCTGCGACGCAGCACACGTTACTTGAATATTCGTGACGTTCGCGTTGGCCGTCCCGGTCCCGTTCGTCACCGTGCACGTCTCCCCCGGCGGTGGCGTTTGGACCGTCACGTTGTAACTGCTTCCGCCCGCGATCTGCTTGTTGAAGGTGAAGGAATTGGAGGCTCCGCTGGAGGTGACTGTAAGCGTGTCAGTGCCATTGTCGAGCAGGATTACCGAGTCCCCGTTGGGTATGCCGGAAGCCGTTCCACCGATTGTGAATGTGGTGTTGTTTTGCTTCGGTCCGAGACTGCCGCCGCCGCATGCAACAAAGGACACCAACGCCACAACGGTCAGCGCCAACAGGGAAATGCGGGAACTCATTATCGTCCTCCAGCCCGAGTGCGCATAGGTCGACTCAGGTCAGTCGCAGTCTGTAGTTTTAGTAAACCCCAGTGGGCCAGAGTGCTTGGGGGGATGGAAGGGCACAAATATGCACTTCGACGCGCTCTTTCTTTGCCTGGCACGCTTCCACAACGAAAGGCGCGTCGAGGATTTTATCCCACTCCCGTGCTAAGGCAATAGCCAGGATGGGCCATAGAAGAAAACGCGAAAAAGTTGTCGTGTGCGTGGGCGCTCAACGCGTGGGCTCGCGCGCTTACTTTGTCCGCTACCAGCATGACAGCCAGCACAACTGGGCTCTGGTCCCTGAGCCCTTGGCCTCTGATCCTTACACGAGGCAATCCGCCAGTCCAAAACCCCGCTAATCATTTTCCACAGCCTGATCGAAGCGCCTTGTGACATCTGCCCTTGCGCCGCACAGTACAAAGAGCAGATCATCGTCAAGGCGGAGCAGTACGCGACCGGCCGAAACCAAATCGCGCAACTCCTCTGGAATGAAGATTTTGCCCCTAAGCCGTTGAGCGCCATAGATTATTTCGCATTTTGGCGCTAACTCACTGATTTCAGAGATCCGGGGGGAGGGGGGTATCCATCGCAACCACCGTAATTCCCGAAACGGAACTCCGGGAGGACGCACCAAAATCGAAGAACTGCTGAAAATATGTGAGATTTCTCTCCACCTTCTGCGAAGTCGCCCTCACTCATGTTTTCTCCCTTGACGATCGCTGCTGAATTCCGTAACATCACAAGCACAAGTTCGCTCTTCGGAGCGGACCTGAATTTCATGCAGAGTGGCTGAGGGACGAGCCCTGAGACGCCACGGCAACCGATCCGGGATCATATATCTCGGATGACTGGTGCCAACTCTCTCCTGGAAACAGGGAACATGGGATTCGGCAAGCGCGCTGTATTTGCTTTCCGATAGCCTCTTTTCCTTTTCCCTGGAAAAAGAGGCCATAGTTTTTTACGGCCAATTTTTCCGGCTCGTCCTCAGCTACTCGCAATAGTTCCGAGTTTTCGGAATAGGAAAGGCGAGTAGCCGTCATGTCTCACTACGAATTACGGTGCCGCGAATGTGGACGGACCTGGGGAAACCAGCCCCGCTCCATCTGCGACGATTGTTTCTCCCCACTGGAAGTTGCCTACGACTACGATTCGCTCCGCGGATCGATAACTCGCGAGCGCATCGCCCAGCGTGCACCGAACATGTGGCGCTACTCCGAACTGTTGCCCCTCCCCCAAAGCTTCACGCCCCGGTTGCCCGTTGGCTTCACGCCCTTTTTCCAGGCTCCGCAGCTGGCGCAGAAACTAACCGGTACGGCGGCTGGAAATCTATACATCAAGAATGACGCAGTTTGCTTACCCACATTGAGTTTCAAAGATCGTGTCGTTGCCGTAGCCCTCTCCCAAGCTCGTGCATTCGGCTTCGACACGGTCTCTTGTTCCTCGACAGGCAATCTGGCCAACGCCGTCGCCGCGCACGCCGCGCGCGAAGGACTGAAAGCCTGGATCTTCATCCCCTCCGATCTCGAGCCCGCCAAGATTCTCGGCACCAATGTCTTCGGTGCGAAGGTCGTTCGCATCGCCGGAAACTACGATCAGGTCAACCGCCTGTGCTCGCAGATTGCCGACGAACACCGCTGGGGGTTCGTCAATGTCAACCTGCGTCCGTATTACGCCGAGGGATCGAAAACGGTAGGTTTCGAAATTGCCGAACAACTTGGCTGGCGCTTGCCCGACAACATCGTCTGCCCCATGGCAGGTGGATCGCTCATCACCAAGATCAAGAAAGCTTTCGACGAACTAATCAAGCTTGGATTAGTCGAGCCCAAAGAAGTGAAGTTCTTCGGCGCTCAGGCCACCGGATGCTCGCCCATCTCGACCGCCGTGAAGACCGGCAGCTCCGAGATCGAGCCGCAGAAGCCCAACACCATTGCCCGATCGCTCGCGATCGGCAACCCCGCCGACGGACACTACGCAATCAAGACCATCAAGAACAGCGGCGGATGGAGCGAAGACGTCAGCGATCCCGAAGTTGTTGATTCAATCAAACTGCTGGCTGAAAGCGAGGGCATTTTCACCGAAACCGCAGGCGGAGTCACCGTCGGATGCGCCGCCAAGCTCTATCGCCAGGACCGCATTCTGCCAGAGGAGACAACCGTTCTCTGCGTTACCGGAAACGGTCTGAAGACGACCGACGTTCTCGCGGGAGCGTACAAGACCGAGCGCCCGATTGCTCCCAAATTGACCGAGTTCGAAACCTACCTGCAGCAGACGCTCAACCTCGACGAAGTTCCCGGAGCGATCGCCGCGACGCAGGAAGCTGAGGCCATAGGAGCATAATCATGCCCATCACAGTGAACATTCCGACAGCTCTGCGCCGACACACCTCGGGCGTGGGCTCGATCACCTGCGCCGCAACGAATCTGAACGACTTGTTCTCAGTTCTCGACGAGAAGTTTCCGGAGCTGAAGCCGCACCTTCGCGACGACCAGGGCCAGATCCGCCGCTTCCTGAACATCTATGTCAACGAAGAAGACATCCGCTTCCTGGGCGGACCCACGTACGCATTCCAGGAGGGCGACGAGGTTCTTCTGGTGCCATCGATCGCCGGCGGAAGAGAGTAAGGAGAAGTAAGAAATCAGAATGCAGAATAAAAGCCCCAGATGGCTTTTCATTCTGCATTCTTACTTCTAGCTTCTGACTTCGTCCGCTGCTTCTGCATTTTTTAGTACTGTGGCTCAGCCGAGACCTGCCCCGTCGACAGATGCAGTTCCTTCGTCCGTTCGATCACCCACTGCGGAAATACCGGAGCCCCTTGCGGAATCTTCCCTTGTGTAATCGCCACCTGATCGATCCAGCCCGTTCCTTCTTCCCCAACATACGTATTCGGCAAGCTGTAGGCCGGGTCGCCTAACGCGTCCCCTAGCGGAATGAAGCGGTAGCCGTGCTTGCGCAACACATCCAGCAACTCGCCGATGTGATCGGCCTCCAGATTGCTCGCGTGCAGCAGCAGGATCTGCTTCGGCTCATATCCCACCACCTTCGCAGACTGCTGCTCCGTGTACGCGAACACCGCGTCGTGATAAGCCAGATACTCTTTGACAATCTTCTGCTGCAGGTCCGCGTCGTTGCGTTTCTTGGCATCTTCGTAAAGGCCAGCGAACATCCAGTCCCATCCGTCGAGCGTAATGGGAGCAATGCGATAGCCGCGTTGCGTCAGGAACTCCTCTGCCTTGCGGCGCGTCTCAAGATCGCGCCCGATATCGAGATACGGATGCCGAAAATAGCGCAGCTTCATCTTGCGCTGCGCGAGCAGCATTCGCGTGACGCTCTCGCCCTGCACCACGTCGTCCTCCCAATCTCTCAGTTCCACCTGATTGAGCGACATGTGGCTGAAGGTGTGGTTGCCCAGTTCGAAGCCATAGTCGAGCCACATCTGCAATGCGTGAATGCGTTGATCCACCTCGCCCGGCTTGTACAACTTTTTCTCGTTCACGAATCCGACCACAGGAATTTTCTGGTCTCGCAGGGTGGTGAGCAATTTGGTCGTCAAAGCCGCGATGTCCGAAGCCGGCAAGCGGTCCGCCATACCGGCAGGCAGATCATCAATCGTGACCGCGACCTGGCGATCAGCTTTTGTACTTTGTCCGGATGAGGAAAGAGCAACCATGATCACGAGCAGGGAAGAAGCAAGCAGTTTCACGAAAGACCCTCCAGCAGTTCTAAGGAGAACCGGATATTAGACCACGCCCACTCCGCCGCGGCACCAGCAAAGACCGATTCGCCCGCGACAACGACCGAAGCCCGGAAACCGAAGTGCATTCTTAATCGCTCTGATTGACCGCACAGCCCTCACCAATCGAAGAATCGAAGAATCGAGAGAATCCTTGTCATTCGCACCAGCGGGAGGACTCCGCTTTCTTCTTCCGCATCCTTTCCCCTCATTATATAATCTAACTAACTGGTTAATTAACAATATGCCCCGTACCCTCCATCACCGTCACGCCCTGCCCCGCCGCATGGGGTCCCGCGGCCAGCCCGAGGAGAGCCGTGCTGCCATTTTGCAGGCAGCCGCCAAAGAATTCGCCGAATTTGGCGTAGCCGGAGCCCGTACCGACGCAATTGCCCGAGAGGCCGGTGTGAACAAGGCCCTGCTCTACTACTATTTCCGCGATAAAGACACGCTCCATGGTGCCGTTCTCGATAGTGCCTTCGGCGGTCTGAAGGACGCGGTCTTTCAGGTCCTCGACAGCGATCTCCCGCCCCGCGAGAAAATTACCGCCTACGCCGGAAGATACTTCGACTTCATTGCGTCGAACCAGCTGTACCCGCGCCTCATGCAGCGCGAGATGATGCGGGCCCGCGAAGGCCAATCGCAGCAGATCGACAAGCTCATCAAGAACTACATTCAGCCGATCTTTTTGCGGGTGAGCGAAGTCATCAAGGAAGGCATTGCGGCGCGCGAATTCCGCCCCGTAAATCCTGTTCACTTTGTCCCCTCGATGGTCGCAATGATCGTCTTCTACTTCAGCAGCGCCCCCATGATGCAGAAGATTGTCGGCTTTAATCCGCTCGCTCCCGAGCGCATTGCCGAGAGGCGAGCCGCAGTGCTGGATTTCATTTCTGCCGCGTTATTTCTTTCGAAGAACAACGCCACGCAAGGAGCACGCTTATGAGCGCGCGTAACCGATTTTTTATTTTGCTCGGAATCATCTTCGTGATCGCCGCGACCTACTACTACTTCTCCAAAGATCACTCCAGCGACCTGGTGCTCATTGGCACGGTGGATGCCAACCAGGTCATCGTCAGCGCTCAGGTCGAAGGCCGCATTCAGAAGCTCTACGTCGATGAAGGGACTCCCGTAAAAGCTGGTGATTTGATTGCCGACCTGGATCCCTCCGAGTTGCAGGCGCAGGCAGCCGCGGCCACTGCGACAATCGCCAGCCTGCAGCACAAAGTTGCCGAGATGCAGCACACTGAACAGTCCACTTCCGGATCGACATCGAGCGCCCTGGCCAATGCACAAGCGAAGGTATCGTCGGCCCAAGCCCAACTTCTGCAGGCGAAGGCCACTCTTGAGCGCACAGAAAGCGACAGTCGCCGCATGGTGGCGCTGGCGAAGGCTGGCATCGCGTCCGATCAGGAGCGCGTGCAGGCCGAAACCAATCTCCAAGCCGTACAGGCTACAGTGCAGGCACAACAGGATCTGGTGAGCGCGGCGGAAGCCGAGTTGAAAGCCGCACAGGCGCGCACCAATCAGGCGAATGCCGCGAAGAGCACTGTAGCCGCCACTGAAGCCGACCTGAAGAACGCTATCGCGCAAAAGAATCAGGCACAGGTCCGGCTCGGCTACACGAAGATATACGCCCCAGTGAGCGGAACCGTGTCCGTGCGCGCGGCTCGTCAAGGCGAAGTCGTAAACATCGGAGCGCCGATCGTCACGATCGTGGACCTGAGCGACACCTGGGCCCGGGCCGCGATCCCTGAGACCTACGCAGATCACATCGGATACGGCGATGTTCTTCGCGTGCGTTTGCCGGGAGGCACCGTGACCAGCGGCAAAGTTTTCTTCAAGGGCGTGGAAGGAGATTTCGCCACGCAACGTGATGTGAGCCGCCGCAAGCGCGACATCAAGACTATCGTGCTGAAAGTACGGCTCGACAATCCCAAGGGCTCGTACGTCCCCGGGATGACCGCCGAAGTCCTTATCTCACCGGACCTGATCAAGAACGGCAGCACACAAAACGCCAAAGCCGCGGAGCAGCAATGACGCAGGAGCCAAAATCGAACGGGCACGGCAACGGTCTGGAAAGGCCGGTTTACGATCCGAACGCCCCGTCCGCCATAGAAGTCGAGCACATCGTCAAGAAGTACGGCGACTTTACCGCCGTGAACGACGTTTCCTTCAGCGTGAAGGAAGGCGAAATTTTCGGATTGCTCGGTCCCAACGGAGCAGGGAAGTCCACGCTGATCCGCATGATGACCACGCTCATCCCAATCACTTCAGGACATGCGCGTATCTCCGGACACGATGTCGCCAAAGAGCCGAACGCCGCGAGAAGAATGATCGGCGTGATCCCGCAGGCGCTCACCAGCGATCTCGACCTCACCGTCGAAGAGAACATGAATATCTACGCCAAGCTCTACGACGTCCCTGCGAAACAGCGTCAGCGCTCGATCCAGGAACTGCTGGAACTCGTCGATCTGACGAAATGGCGCGATGCAGCAACCAAGACGCTTTCAGGCGGTATGCGACGACGCTTAGAGATTGCCCGCGGCCTCGTCCATCATCCCAGGATCTTCTTCTTGGACGAGCCGACAACCGGCCTCGATCCGGTTTCCCGCGTCGCAGTCTGGGAGATGCTGGGCAACATCAAAGAACATCGCAAGCTCACGATCCTGATCACGACGCACTACATGGACGAGGCCGACCGCCTCTGTGACCGCATCGCGATTGTCGACCATGGCAAGCTGGTCGCGCTCGATGCGCCCATGGCGTTGAAGGCGAGTGTGCCGGGATCGAACGTGATCGAGGTCCAGTTCGAGAATCCTCCCGCCGATTGGGAGCAAAAGCTTCATGGCCTGGACGAAGTGACGTCGGTGCAGCACGAGGGTGCCGGAATGTTCCGCGTACTGACGGGAAACGGTTCCCGGACCACGACGCAGTTGGTGGAAACGGCAGTCGCGTCAGGCGTTGCGTTGAAGTCGCTCTCAGTTCAGAACACAACGCTCGACGACGTGTTCGTCCACTACACCGGACGTCAACTGCGCGACGAGCTGCAGAAATCGTACGCCTTCGTAATGCCGCAAAGGCC
>Ga0136846_1230339_pt1 | contig 37243 bp, 30 predicted proteins | sample HopSoiMetagenom2_FD_96841 | JGI IMG/M metagenome (GOLD analysis project Ga0136846, IMG submission 96841) | Grasslands soil microbial communities from Hopland, California, USA - 2 Assembly 2016 (version 4) | ecosystem: Environmental > Terrestrial > Soil > Grasslands | place: USA: Hopland...
CGGAGAAGATCAAGTTTCAGGGATTGCCGGCCCGCATCTGCTGGCTCGGCCTGGGCCAGCGCCACCAAGCCGGGCTCGCGTTCAACGAGATGGTGCGCAGCGGCGAGCTGAAGGCGCCGATCGTCATCGGCCGCGATCATCTCGACGCCGGCTCGGTGGCAAGCCCGAACCGCGAGACGGAATCGATGCGCGATGGCTCCGACGCGGTGTCCGACTGGGCACTACTGAATGCACTCCTCAACTGCGCTTCCGGCGCCACCTGGGTCTCATTCCATCACGGCGGCGGTGTGGGCATGGGCTATTCGCAGCACGCCGGCATGGTCATCGTGTGCGATGGAACCGATGCCGCGGCGAAGCGCATCGAGCGGGTGCTATGGAACGATCCCGCCACGGGCGTGATGCGCCATGCGGACGCGGGCTATGAAGCCGCGCTCGCCTGTGCACGCGAGCAAGGCCTCGATCTTCCTTTGGCGAAGTGATCCGGCTAGGTACAGGTCGAGTCAGCTTGCAACAACTGCGCGCCATCGCTCGCGACGCGGAGCCGCTGGAGCTCGATGCAACGTGTCTCGAGCGGGTGAAAGCAAGCCAGGCCGCGGTCGATCGCATCCTTGCCTCGGGCAAGCCGGCCTACGGCATCAATACCGGCTTTGGTCGCCTCTCGCAGACCCGCATCCCCAACGATGCGCTGGAAGAATTGCAGCGAAATATCGTGCTCTCGCATGCCGCGGGGACCGGATCGCTCCTCGACGACGCCACGGTCCGCCTCGCGCTGGCGCTCAAGATCGAGAGCCTCGCGCGCGGCCATTCCGGTGTGCGGCCCATCCTCATCGAGCGGCTGCTCGAGCTTTACAACCAGCGCCTCTACCCCCGTATTCCGGCAAAGGGATCGGTCGGTGCATCCGGCGACCTTGCGCCCCTCGCGCATCTCTCGCTCGCCCTCCTCGGCATCGGCGAGGTACGCCACCCGCAGCCGATCCAGCTTGCGCCAAAGGAAGGCCTCGCGCTTCTAAACGGCACGCAAGTGTCGACCGCGCTCGCGCTGGTCGGCCTGTTCGCCGCCGAGGACGTGTTCGCCGCGGCGGTCGCGGGCGGCGCGCTGTCGGTGGATGCGGCTGCCGGGAGCGACACACCGTTCGATGCGCGCATTCATGACCTTCGCGGCCAGCCTGGGCAGCGCGACGTCGCTTCGCATTACAAAACGCTTCTAGAGGCGAGCGAAATCCGCCGCTCGCATCTCGAAAACGACCCGCGCGTGCAGGACCCTTATAGCCTGCGCTGCCAACCGCAGGTGATGGGAGCCTGCCTTCAGCAGATGCGCTACGCCGCGCGCGTCTTCGAGACGGAGGCGGCCGCCGTGACCGACAACCCACTCATCGTCGACGGCGAGATCCTGTCGGGCGGCAATTTCCACGCCGAGCCGATCGCGCTCGCGGCCGACGCGCTTGCCGTGGCGATCGCGGAGATCGGCGCGTTGTCGGAGCGGCGCACCGCGCTTCTCATCGATCACACGCTCTCCGGCCTGCCGCCCTTTCTCGTCGAGCATGGCGGCGTGAACTCCGGCTTCATGCTCGCCCAGGTGACCGCCGCGGCCCTCGCAAGCGAGAACAAGTCGCTCGCCCATCCGGCGAGCGTCGATAGCCTGCCGACTTCCGCGAACCAGGAAGATCACGTCAGCATGTCCACCTTCGCCGCACGGCGGCTCGGCGACATGGCGGCGAACAGCGCGAGCATCGTCGCCATCGAGCTCCTGGCCGCCTCGCAAGGCGTCGATTTCCGCGCGCCTCTGCGCACCTCGCCTCGCCTGCAGGAAGTCCATGCGCTCGTGCGCTCGAAAGTGGCCTTCTACGATCACGACCGCTACTTCGCGCCGGACATCACCGCCATCCAGCAGCTGGTGGACGCGGGCGCGTTCCACCGCTTCGTGCCGGGCCTATTACCGTCGCACTGATGGATCTCTTTCGCTTTCGCGCCGGCTCATCGCCGCTCATCGTCTCCATGCCGCACACCGGCACGCACGTCCCGGACTGGCTGGCACCGCGGCTTTCCGCCGCCGCTCGTCCATTGGCCGATACCGATTGGCACCTCGAGCGGCTGTACGACTTCCTGGACGGCCTCGGCGCCTCGGTTCTCGTCGCGACGCATTCGCGCTACGTGGTCGATCTCAACCGGCCGCCGGACAACGCCAACCTCTATCCCGGCCAGGATACGACGGGCGTCGTGCCGCTCGACACTTTCCACCGCGAGCCGATCTACCTGCCGGGCTTTCCGCCGTCGGACGAAGAGCTCGCCAAGCGCGTCGAAACCTATTGGCATCCGTACCACCGCCGATTGCAGCAGGCGATCGAAGAGACGAAGGCGCGCCATGGCTTCGCGCTCCTCTGGGATGCGCACTCGATCTTTTCGGAGCTGCCGCGGTTCTTCCAAGGCAAGCTCACTGATCTCAACCTCGGCACGGCCGACGGCCAGTCCTGCGCCCCGGGAATCGGCGAGGCGCTGCTCAAATCGGTCGAAGGCTACAGCGCCGTTTTGAATGGGCGCTTCAAAGGCGGCTACATCACGCGCCGGTACGGAGACCCCGCCAACCGCGTGCACGCTGTGCAGCTCGAGCTATCGGAAGCGACCTACATGGATGAGCGGCCGCCTTATGCGCTTCGCGAGAGCCTGGCGCGAAAGCTGCGCCCGCAGCTGAGAACGTTGCTGGAGCTTTTCCTCAGCCTCGCGAAATGACCTCGAGGCATGGGTTCGCGCCCATGGCATAGGCGAGCTCGCCCGGGGATTCGATGTCCCAAAGGACGAAATCCGCGGCCTTGCCGAGCTCGAGCGTGCCGTACGTTGCGTGAATGCCGAGGGCCCGCGCGCCGTTGATGGTGAAACCGGCGAGCGCTTCTTCGGGCGTGAGGCGAAAAAGCGTGCACGCCATGTTCATGGCGAGAAGCGGCGAGCAAAGCGGCGACGAGCCGGGGTTGTTGTCGGTCGCGAGCGCAATCGGCACGCCGTGGCGCCGCAACGCCGAGATCGGCGGCAGCTTGGTCTCATGCAGGAAGTAGAACGCGCCGGGCAGGAGGACCGCCGTCGTCCCGGCGCGCGCCATCGCCTCGACGCCCGACTCGCTCGTGTGCTCGAGATGATCCGCCGACAGCGCGTGGTATTTCGCGGCGAGCCCCGCACCGCCCAGGTCGGAAAGCTGGTCGGCGTGCAGCTTCACCGGCAGCCCGAGCCGCTTCGCGGCGTCGAATACCCGCGTGGTTTGCGCCCGGGTGAATGCGATGCGCTCGCAGAACACGTCGACCGCATCGACGAGCTTTTCGGCGACGGCAGCAGGCAGCACCTCGTCGCAGACGAAGTCGATATAGGCGTCGGCGCGGCCCTTGAACTCCGCCGGCACCGCGTGCGCGCCGAGAAACGTGGTCTGCACCTTGACGCCCGTCAACCGCCGCGCCGCGCGCAGCATGCGCAATTCCGTGTCGCGGTCGAGGCCGTAGCCCGACTTCACTTCGACGACGGCCGTGCCTTCCACCCGCCATTGGCGCAACCGCTTCTGCGCGGAAACGACGAGCTCGTCCTCCGACGCGGCGCGAGTGGCCTGTACGGTCGAGACGATGCCGCCCCCGGCCTTGGCGATTTCCTCGTAGGTCGCCCCCTTGAGGCGCAGCTCGAACTCATGTGCTCGATTGCCGGCGTGCACGAGGTGCGTGTGGCAGTCGACGAAGCCGGGAAGGATCCATGCGCCGCGCGCATCATGTTCGGCCCTCGCGCTATGCCTCCACTCGTTGCGAGCGCCGACCCACGAGATGCGCCCGCCGGTGACCGCGAGCGCGGCGTCCTCGATGACGCCATAGCCACCGACCATCGTCGCGAGATTGGCGTTCATCCAGACGGCATCGTGCATCTGGCTATGATAGCGGCGTGAAAAAATTCTTCGCGCGCGACGCCCTGCTGCCATCGGGCTGGGCGCGCGACGTGACCGTTTCGGTTGGCGATGACGGAAATATCGCCGCCGTCGAGAGCAGCACCGACGGCGAACGGCTGCGCGGTCCCGTACTTCCGGGCATGGCGAACCTGCATTCCCACGCCTTCCAGCGTGGGATGGCCGGACTGGCCGAGGTGCGCGGTGCGCCGGACGACGACTTCTGGACCTGGCGCGAGCTGATGTACCGCTTCGTCGGGCGCGTGACGCCGGAACAGGCGCAGGCGATCGCGCTCGAGCTCTATATCGAGATGTTGAAGCACGGCTATACCGCGGTGGCCGAATTCAACTACCTCAACCAGCCGGCGCAGATGCTCGAATGCCATCTCGCCGCGGCGGCCGATGCCGGAATAGCGATGACGGCCCTGCCCTCGCTTTACCGCTGGTCCGGCTTCGGCTCGCAGCCGCTCAAGCCGCGCCAGCAACGATTCGACTCTGACGTGTGCTCGATCGTGGACGCGATGAAGCGCATTGCGCGCACGGCCGATGTGCGAGCGGGCGTGGCCCCGCATTCCTTACGCGCAGTCGACCCGGCGGCCCTGCGAGAGCTGGTGAGCGCGCTGCCGCCCGATGCGCCGATTCATATCCATGTCGCCGAGCAGACGAAGGAGGTGGAAGAATGCCGTCTCGCGCTCGGCCAGCGGCCGGTGGAGTGGCTGCTGTCGAACTTCCCGATCGACGAGCGCTGGTGCTTCGTGCACGCGACCCATATGGTGGAGGACGAGACGCGCGCCCTTGCCCGTAGCGGCGCGGTGGCAGGGCTCTGTCCGACCACCGAGGGAAACCTCGGCGACGGCGTTTTCCCGCTGCTCGAATACCGTGCCGCCGGCGGCCGCTACGGTATCGGCGGCGACAGCCACGTGTCGCGCGATCCAGCGGAGGAGCTGCGACTGATGGAGTATGTGCAGCGGCTCGTAGCGCGCAAGCGCAATCTGGTCGTCGGCCAATCGCCCGCCGTCGGTACCACGCTATGGCTCGAAGCTGCGGCTGGCGGCGCTCAGGCGATGGGTCGCGCGATGGGTGCCATTGCGCCCGGCAAACGCGCCGATCTCGTCGTGCTGGACACTGAGCAGCGGGGCGATGCGGCGGTGAATACGCTGATCTTCGGTGGCACCGGCGGCATGGTGCGCGACGTGATGGTGGCCGGCCGCTGGGTGGTCGAACACGGCCGGCATCGGCTGGAAGAGCCAGCCGCGCAAAACTTCAGCCAGGCCCTCAAAGCGCTAGTCGCGTAGCTCGACGCGGTCCTTGAAGTGGTCGAGCGCCTCCGGGTTGGCGAGCGCCTCGAGGTTCTTCACCGCACGGCCGTGCACCACGTCGCGCACCGCGAGCTCGACGATCTTGCCGCTGCGCGTGCGCGGAATGTCCATTACCTGCAGGATCTTGGACGGGACGTGGCGCGGCGTAGTGTTGTCGCGGATGCGCCGCTTGATCATCGCGACGAGCGCATCGTCTAGCGTCACACCTTCGCGCAGCTTGACGAAAAGCACGACACGCACGTCGCTTTCCCAATCCTGGCCGATGACGAGCGATTCGACGACCTGCTCGATTTGCTCCACCTGGCGATAGATCTCGGCGGTGCCGATGCGCACGCCGCCGGGATTGAGCACCGCGTCAGAGCGGCCATAGATGATGATGCCGTCGTGCGCGGTGACCTCGCACCAGTCGCCGTGGCGCCAGACATTCGGGAATTTCTCGAAATAGGCGGCGCGATACTTCGCGCCGTCGGCATCGTTCCAGAAGCCGATCGGCATCGAGGGGAAAGGTTTGGTGCAGACGAGCTCGCCCTTCTCGCCTCGTAGCGGAGTCCCCTGCTCGTCGTACACCTCGACCGCCATGCCGAGACCCTTGGCCTGGATCTCGCCGCGCCACACGGGCGCGGCCGGGTTGCCGAGCACGAAGCAGGAGACGATGTCGGTGCCCCCCGAGATGGAAGACAGGCACACGTCCTTCTTGATGTTGTCGTAGACGTAGTCGAACCCTTCCGGCAGCAGTGGCGAACCGGTGGAGAGCACCGCACGCAGGCTCTCGAGCTTGTGCGTGTCCATCGGTTTCAGGCCGGTCTTGGCCAACGCGTCGATGAACTTGGCCGAGGTGCCGAAGTGCGTCATGCCTTCGGCGTCGGCGAAGTCGAATAGCAGGCGCCCGCGGTTCACGAACGGCGAGCCGTCATAGAGGAGCAGCGTGGCGCCGGAGGCAAGGCCGCTCACCAGCCAGTTCCACATCATCCAGCCGAGGGTGGTGAAGTAGAACAGGCGATCCCCCGGCCGCACGTCGCTGTGCAGCCGATGCTCCTTGAGATGTTGAAGGAGCGTGCCGCCGCCGCCGTGCACGATGCATTTCGGTACGCCGGTGGTACCGGATGAGTAAAGGATGTAGAGCGGATCGTTGAAGCCGATGCGGTTGAACTTGAGCGGCGCGGGGTCGAAGGCGTCGACGAAGTCGAAGAGCGAGGTTCCGCTCGTCGCGGTTTGCCCGATATAGTCGATCACCACGCATTCCTCGACGCTGGGCAGGTTGTCGAGAATCTGCGCGGTCTTCTCCTGGCAGCCGAATTCCTTGCCGCCGTAGATGTATCCGTCGGCGGCGAAAAGCACCTTCGGCTCGATCTGGCCGAAGCGGTCGAGCACGCCCTGCACGCCGAAGTCCGGCGAGCAGCTCGACCACACCGCGCCGAGGCTCGCCGTGGCGAGCATCGCGGCGGTGGATTCCGGCAGGTTGGGTAAATAGCCGGCCACGCGATCGCCCTTGCCTACCCCCATGTCGGCCAATGCCTGCTGCAGGCGAGACACCAGTTCGCGCAGCTGCGGGTGCGTGACGCGCCGCTTTACCCGGTCCTCACCCCAAAACACGATGGCGTCGCCGCTCCGGTCCGGACGCAGGAGGTTCTCGGCGAAGTTGACGCGGCCCTGGGAGAACCACTTGGCGCCCGGCATGCGGTGCGGGTCGATGAGCGTCTCGCCGCCCTTCTCGCCGATCACGCCGCAGAATTCCCACAGCATGTTCCAGAACTCGATGCCGCGCTCGACCGACCAGGCATGCAGCTCGGCAAAGCTGGTCTTGCCCGCCGCGCGCATGAAGCGCGCCATGTCGGTCTGCGCCGCGCGCTCGGCGCTCGGCGTCCAGAGGGGAGCGCTCATTGCAGCCGGACCCTGATGTCCTCGGGGATACGGGTCGCCTTCTGCCGCCTCATATCGATGAAGACCACCATCGCCATGCCGTCGGCATAGAGCTCGCCGTCGATCAGCATCTCGTAGTGCGTGGCGACGCTCGAGCCGCCCGGCGGATCGGTATAGACCTTCACCTCCACCGTCCCCGGGTAGGTCATTGCGCGCTTGAAGTTGCAGGAAGCATTGGCGATCACTATGCCGGTCGATTTCCACGCTTCCTCTTCGGGCACGAGTGTGTCGAACCAGCTTATGCGCGCCTGCTCCATGAAGCGGAAGTAAACCGTGTTGTTGACGTGCCCCATTGCGTCCATGTCGCCCCAGCGGATCGCAATCCTTTCGACGTGCACCAGCTTTGGCTTAGACGACATGGGGGCGCCGATTATAATTTGCCGCATGGCGCGCGAATCGATGCAGTACGACATCGTCATCGTCGGCGCCGGTCCCGCCGGCCTGGCGGCGGCCATCCGAGCGAAGCAAATCAACCCGGAAGTCTCGGTGTGCGTGCTCGAGAAGGGCTCGGAGGTCGGCGCGCACATCCTGTCCGGCGCTGTGATGGATCCGCGGGCGTTGAGCGAGCTCGTACCGCAGTGGAAGGCCAAGGGCGCGCCGCTCAATACGCCGGTGACGAAGGACCGCTTCCTTTTCCTGCGCGAAAAGGGCCACGTCGAGACGCCCGCGTTCCTGCTGCCCGCGTGCTTCCAGAACCATGGCAACTACGTCGTCAGCCTGGGCAACGTGACGCGCTGGCTCGGCAAGCAGGCCGAGGAGCTCGGCGTGGAGATCTTTCCCGGCTTCGCCGCGAACGAGATCCTCTACGAAGGCGAGAAAGTCAGGGGCGTCGCCACCGGCGACATGGGCATCAGCAAGAAAGGCGAGAAGACCGACGCCTACCAGCCCGGCGTGGAGCTCCACGGAAGCTACACGCTGTTCGCAGAAGGTTGCCGCGGCCAGCTCGCCCGCCAGCTCGAGGCGCGCTATCGGCTGCGCGAAGGCGCGGGGCCGCAGGTCTACGGCCTAGGCCTGAAGGAGCTGTGGGACGTGAAGCCCCAGCAGCACTCGGCCGGCCTCGTCGTGCACACGGCCGGCTGGCCGCTCGATTCCGATACTTATGGCGGCTCCTTCCTTTATCACCAGGAAAACAACCAAATCGCGGTCGGCTTCGTCGTCGGGCTGGGATACGCCAACCCGTACCTTTCGCCGTACGAGGAGTTCCAGCGCTTCAAGACCCATCCGGCCATCCGCACCTTCCTAGAGGGCGGCAAGCGCGTCGCTTACGGCGCGCGGGCCATCGCCGCCGGCGGGCTGCAATCCCTGCCGAAGCTGGTCTTTCCCGGCGGTGCGCTCGTAGGCGACGACGCCGGCTTCCTCAACGCCTCGCGCATCAAGGGCAGCCACGCTGCAATCAAGTCCGGCATGCTCGCCGCCGAGGCGGCGGTTGCCGCCCTCAAGGCCGGCCGCACGCACGACGAGCTGGCGGCTTATCCGGACGCCTTCCGCTCGAGCTGGCTGTACGAGGAGCTGTACAAGGCGCGAAACTTCAAGCCGTGGATGTCGAGGGGCTTGTATCTCGGCACACTGATGGTCGGCATCGATCAGGTGCTATTCCGCGGCAAGGCGCCGTGGACCCTGCGGCACGACCACGCCGATAACGAGACCCTCAAGCTTAAGTCGCAAGCCACGCCCATTGCCTACCCGAAACCCGATGGCGTGCTGACCTTCGACCGGCTCACTGACCTCTCGTTTTCCAACACGAACCACAGCGAGGACCAGCCGCCGCACCTGACGCTCAAGGACCCGGCGATCCCGGTGAAGGTGAACCTCGAGAAGTACGCCGGGCCGGAGCAGCGCTACTGCCCCGCCGGCGTGTACGAATTTGTCGATGTGGAGACGAATCCTCGCTTGCAGATCAATGCGCAGAACTGCGTGCACTGCAAGACCTGCGACATCAAGGATCCGCGGCAGAACATCGTCTGGGTCGCGCCCGAGGGCGGCGGCGGCCCCAATTACCCGAACATGTAGTTACACGACGAAAAGGCGCGTCGGCGCCCCAGGTCGCAGAAGGACTTCCGGAGCGCGAAGCTTCGCCTTGCGGGCGGGCAGGAGGCCCCGGCAAAGCAGGCAACCCGCGCAGCCTTTCGAGCCGCGCACGCGGCGGGAGGGATCTCGCTCTTTGCGTTCCATGGGTTGATGATCCCCTCTCCACGGAATTCCGGTATCGCGCAACTGCGGTTCGCGGCGTAGACGGCGCCTGAAAGTGCCGACGGGCTACGGCGACGGGGACGCCCCCTCAGGGCTGGAAGCGGTCAAGGACGCCGCGTAGGGTTTCGACCGTCACCGGCTTCAAGAGGTGCTCGGCGAAGCCGGCATGGCGGGAGCGCCGGCGCGCCTCGTCGCTGCCGTGTCCGGTGACGGCCACGAACGGAATGCGCGCGAACGCAGGATCGGCGCGCAACCGCTCGACGACGTTGTAGCCGTCGACGCCCGGCATGCCGATATCGAGTAGAACGAGCTGCGGCCGGTTCATGCGCGCGGCTTCGAGGGCCGCGTGGCCGTCATGCGCGAGCTGCACATCGTGCCCCATGTGGCCCAAGAGCAGGCCAAGGCTTTCCGCCGCGTCGACGTTATCGTCCACCACGAGGATGCGCCGGCGCCGGCGCGCGCGATACGTCGGCGGCGGACGCCGCAAGCGGGCGAGTCTCGAGCGGCATCTGCGTTGTATAGCTGCGTTCTACGAAGCGCCGCGCCAGCGCAAGCTCGAGCGCTCGCCACAGCACTTCGTTCGGAATGCTTGCGCCGTCGTCCAGCACGGTGACGAGCGCTTCGCGCTCGTCGACCCGGACGCTGAGCGAGAAATGTCCGCCTCCGGTCATGCCGGCGCGATGCGCGGAATGCGACGCGGCGCGTGCTCGAAGCGCGCCTGCGAGAAATTTACGCCCGCCTTTTTCAGCCGCGCGATGGCGGCAGCGAGATCGCCCGAGTTCACCGCCAGGTGCGTGAAGGCCGGGCCGCCCGACGGAAAGTGCAGCACCGCCGCGCCCTGGATGAATCGGCCACCACGCATTTCGCCGTCCGAGAGCACGCGCAACGGCTGCGCATCGCCATGGCCACCGTAGATCGGAATGCAAGCCGAAAGCGCGATCGCCACCACGTCGAGCACCCCGTCGGCGAGCGGCGCACGGCCGGCATCGCCAAGCGCCAAATAGGCCTGGGCCGAGGCTGCCGTGAGCGGAACGAGCTCGTCCATGGCGCGCGCAGTCTAGCCAGTGCGCCGCAGCCGTTATAGTCGGCGTCGCCGGAAAGTCGCGTCGAATCGTTGCGACTGGCCGTCGCAACATTTCGACGCCGAGAGGAAGCTAGGCGGCGGCGATGCGGCGGCGCAAGGTGGCGTCGGCCTCGGGGCGGAGCAACTGGCCGACCTGCGGCGCCGGCACGGCCGCGCTCACATAGAAGCCCTGGATCTGGTCGCAGCCAAGCTCCCTGAGGAGCCTCACTTGGGCGTCCTCTTCAACTCCCTCGGCCACCACCTTGAGGCCGAGCGTATGAGCGAGCGACACGATCATCGCCACGATGTTGCGTGGATAGCCCGCCTCGCGCATGCGCACGACGAAGCTGCGGTCGATCTTCAGCGTATCGACCGGCAGCCGCGCGAGGTAGGAAAGCGAGCAGTAGCCGGTGCCGAAGTCGTCGACGGATACTTCGATGCCCGTACGCCGCAGCGTCTGCAGCTTGCGCGTGCTCTCCTCGATGTCCTCGACCAGCACGCTCTCGGTGATCTCGAGGTCGATGAGCTGTGAGCCCTCGCCCGCAACGGCTTCGAGCACGGAATCGACGAAGTCCTTCTGCCGCAGCTGGATCGCCGATACGTTCACCGCGACCCTCGGCACCGCCATGCCGAGCGAGCGCCAATGCTGGATGTCCTTCGCCGCCTGGCGAAATGCCCAGCGGCCGGCGAGCAGGATCATGCCGGTTTCCTCGAGCAGGCCGACGAACTTGGCAGGCGGCACCGCGCCGAGCTCGGGATCGGTCCAGCGGATAAGCGCTTCCAGCCCGGCGATGCGGCCCGATTTCACGTCGATCTTCGGCTGGTAGTGCAGCGCGAGGCGCCCTTCCTCGAGCGCCCGCCGCAGCCGGTTCTCCATGGCGAGAGATTCGGCGACGCGCGCATTCATCTCCGGTGCGTAGAAGAGGTAGCGCTGGTTCTCCTGCTTCGTCTTGTTCAGGGCGGTCTCGGCGTTGGCGCAGACCGATTCCGTCGACTCGCCGTCGGCCGGGAAGACGGCGATGCCGGCCTTGAGGTTCACGCGCAGCTCCACGCCGTCGATCTGAATCGCCCGCGCGAAGGCCTGGTCGAGGCGCTCCATCATCCAGTGCGTCGTGTCGCCCGGCCGGTCGAACGGCGCCATGGCGATGGCGAAGTGATCGGCGCCGATGCGCGCCACCGTGTCCTGCTCGCGGGCGGCCGTGCGCAACCGCGCGCCGATCGTGCGCAGGAGATCGTCGCCCGCCTTGCGGCCGAACGTCTCGTTCACCATGCGAAAGCGCTCGACGTCGAGGAAGATCGCGGCGGCGAAGCGTTTCTCGCGCCGCGCCGCGTTCAGCGCCTGCGTCATGCGATCGGTGAACAGGCTGCGGTTCGGCAAATCGGTGAGCGAGTCGTGGTACGCGAGGTAATCCATCGTCGCCTTCTGCGCGAGATGGTGCAGCGCGAACGAAATGTCGCCGGCCAGCTCGTGCAGCAATCGCATCTCCTCCTCGTCGAAGAAGTCGCGCACCTTGGCGTAGAGGAGGAGCACGCCGACTGCCTCGTCGTTGACGATGAGCGGCAGCGCGACGAAGGAGCCCGCGGTTGCGTCGTTCCAGATTACCGGGTGCGTGCCGAGGCGCAGGCGCTCGAGCTCACGCTCGGGAGTACCCTCGCCCGCGCGGGCGGCGAGCGTCAGGCGCCGGTTGCGATCGGCGAGACCGACGGCGGCGAGGCGGAAGCCGCCTTTCTCGACCGCGATGCGGCACGCCTCTTCGAGCAGCGCCTGGCGCTCGTCGGCGCGCACGATGAGTGCGTTCACGCTGGAGAGCATGGCGAGCGTGCGGTTCAGCCGCTCGACGCGCTTCTGCTGCGCCTCGAGGGCACTGGTCTTCTCGAGGAGCTGGTCCACCATCAGGCGCAGGTGGTCGCGATCGAGGTCCAGCGTCGCGTCGGCCGTCGTCGCTGGCGTGCGCGCACTGAGCACCTCGTCGACCGCGCGCAAGATCACGTCGTTGTCCGACGGCTTGACCAGCACCCGGGCGACGCCGAGCGCCTGCGCCAGCTGCTTTGCGTCCTGGCCGCCGAAGTACGCCGTGTAAAACATCACGCTCATGCCGGCGGTGGCCGGCTCGAGCTTGAGCCGCCGCGTGAGCTCGTAGCCGTCCATCTGCGGCATCAGGACGTCGGAAATCACGAGTTCCGGCTGGTGCTCGTGGGCAAGCATGAGGGCCTTTTCGCCGTCGGGAGCGGTGACGACGTAGTGACCGGCAGCTTCGAGGAGGGCGCCCAGCGCGTCCCGATTAGCGCGGTGGTCGTCGGCTACGAGGATTTTTGCCACTAGTTATCGACCCGGGGTCCGCAGGATCGTTCCAGCCGACCTACAATGAGTGCATGGGGGAAAACGTCGAAGATGTCGCTGCATACCGCAGTTTCGGCGAGTTTTACCCCTTTTATCTAGCGCAGCATGCCGACCGGACCTGCCGGCGACTGCATTTCGCCGGGACTACGCTCGGCCTGGCCGCGGCCCTCTATGCGCTTTCGACGCTGAATTTCGGCTGGCTAGCCGCTGGCATCGCGCTGGGCTACCTGTTCGCCTGGATCGGCCACTTCTTTTTCGAGAAGAACCGACCGGCGACCTTTACTTACCCGCTCTACAGCTTCGCTGGCGATTGGGTGATGTGGAAAGACATGCTCACCGGACGGCTCCCCTTCTGATGATGAACAGCGACTACAGCTTTACCGATCTCCTGCACTCCGAAGTCGGCTGGCTCGCGGTGCTCGCGCTCGCCCTGACGGCGCTCCTGCTGCGCTTCCGGCCCCACGAGCGCGGCATGTACTTGAATACCCTCTGGCTCTTCCTGATCGGAGTGTTTGGGCAGGGCCTCGCCTTCGTCTTCGACGCACTTGCCTTCGCCACCGTGGCTACGGTGCTGCAGACCATCTTCCGCATCGTGGCCGCCATCGGCGCCATCCGCCTCGTCGGCTTCGCGGTGTTCCGGCTGGTGCTGCCGATGATGGGCCGCGAATGGCCGCGCATCATCGAAGACCTGGTCATCCTGGTCGCCTACGTGGTGTACGGGTTCGTACAGCTGCGCGGTGCCGGCGTCGACCTGTCGAGCCTGGTGACGACTTCCGCCATCCTCACCGCCGTGATCGCCTTCGCCATGCAGGATACGCTGGGCAACGTCCTCGGCGGCCTCGCGATCCAGGTGGACAACACCGTGCAGGTGGGCGACTGGGTTCGCGTCGACCAAGTGGAAGGCCAGGTGCGCGACATCCGCTGGCGCTCGACGCTGATCGAGACGCGGAACTGGGAGACCATCGTCATCCCGAACAGCGCGATCATGAAAGGCCGCGTCGCCATCCTTGGCAAGCGAGAAGGCCAGGCCCGCCAATGGCGCCGCAGCATCATGTTCATGGTCGATCCGCGCGTGCCGCCCGCACGCGTGATCGCCACCGTCAACGAGGAAATGCGCGACGTGCCGATCGCGAACGTGGCCCGCATTCCGGCGCCGCAGACGGTGCTGCACGATTTCATCCATGGCAACCTGCAGTACGAGCTGCGCTACTTCCTGACCGAGCCGATGGAAGACCAGATCACCGACTCGATGGTGCGCGTGCACCTCTTCGCCTCGCTGCAGCGCGCCGGCATCCGTATCGCCGAGGAGCAGCGCACCGTGCACGGCGTGGCGCGCGACCAGGCGCACGACGACGCGGTGAGGAAGCGCGAGGTCGGCCGGCGCCGCGACATCCTGCGTGGGGTCGATCTGTTCTCCGTGCTCTCCGACGACGAGATGAACGAGATCGCCGAACGGTTGCAGTACGCGCCGTTCGCGCGCGGCGACGCGATCACCCGACAGGGGAACATCCCGCATTGGCTCTACATCGTCGCTTTCGGCGAGGTCGAGGTGCGCTACGAGCCGCCGCATGGCGCACCGCAGACCATCAGCGTCCTGCGCGCCGGGCAGTTCTTCGGCGAGATGGCGCTCCTCACCGGCGAAGCGCGCAGTGCGACCGTGGTCGCGCTGACCGACGTCGAGTGCTATCGCCTCGACGGCAAATCGTTCCAGGGGTTGCTGCTGCGTCGGCCCGAGATCGCCGAGGCCATGGCGCGCGTCATCCACGCACGCAAGCCCGACCTGGAGAAGGTGCGCGACGCATTCGCCAGCCAGCCGAGCATCGCGGTCGTGCAGCAGACCGACCTGCTAACCCGGATCCGTCGCTTCTTCGGCCTCAGGCGCTAGTCGGCGTAAACGCCGCTCTTGCGGATGATCGGCGTCCATTTGTCGATTTCCGCCGTCAGGAGCGTGCGCAGCGAGTCCGGCGTCGCCTTGGAGAGCGGCACAGGCTCCGCACCCAAGTCGGCGAGGCGCGATTTGAACGCAGGGTCCTGCACCGCGGCCTGCAAGGCAGGCAGCAATTTGTCGAGCGCAGCCTTCGGCGTGCCGCGCGGCGCGAAGAGGCCATTCCACACCACCAGGTCGAAGCCTTTTAGGCCCTGCTCCTCCAGCGTCGCCACGTCCGGCAGCGATGGCAGGCGGCGCGCCGTCGTCACGCCGTAGACCTTCACGTTGCCGGACTTGATCTGGGGCACCGTGTTGGTGGTCTGGTCGCACATGAAGTCCACCTGGCCGCCGACGAGATCGTTCATCGCCGGGCCCGTGCCCTTGTACGGCACCTGCGTGAACTGCGTGTCGATGCTGGTCATGAAGAGCAGCCCGCACAAGTACGACGCAGAGCCAATGCCGGCGTGCGCGTACGTCACCTTGTCGCGATTCGCCTTGATGTAGGCAAGGAACTCGGCGAATGAGGTAGCGGCGGTCGCTTTCTTCGCGATCAGCGTCATCGGCACGTCGGCCACCTGGCCGATGTAATCGAAGTCGGCGAGCGTGTCGTAGGGCAGCTTGCGGTAAAGCGACGGTGCCGTGGACATGCCGATGTGATAGAGGAGCAACGTGTAGCCGTCGGGCCTCGCCTTCGCCGCCTTGTTGATGCCGATGATGCCGCCCGCGCCGCCGGCGTTCTCGATGATGAACTGGTTCTTCATCGCCCCGCTCATCGCCTGCGCGAGCACGCGAGTCAAAGTATCGGTGGGTCCGCCGGCCGCCGCCGGAACCACGATCACGACCGGCTTGGAGGGATAGTCCTGCGCCGCGGCAACCATCGCCGCAACAATGAGTGCTGCGCCGAGGAAGAGCCTCATGCGGCGAGAAACTGGTCTTCGTCGAGGGCCATGACCGATGGCGCGCCTTTGATGACGGTATCGCGCAACGCCGACGCCTGGACGAGGACGTGCTCGCCGTAGAAACGCGCGGTGGCGATCTTCGCTTGCAGGAAGCTCGTGTCGCCGGCGTTCAATTTTTGCTCCGCGGCGAGCGCGGCGCGCGCCATCTGCCAGCCGCCGGCGACGATGCCCATCAGCTTGAGGAAGGGCACGGCACCGGCGAAGGTGGCGCGCGGATCCTTCGTTTCGACGATGAAGTTCACGCAGTCGGCGACGGCTTGCGCGCCCTGCGCAAGCTGCGCGCGCAGCGACTTGATGTCGGCGTTGGCCGATTTGCCGAGGTCGGCATCGAGCGCCTTGAGAGAAGCGAGCCACGCCTTGGCGGTCGCGCCGGCTTCGCGCGCGATCTTGCGGCCGACGAGGTCCATGGCCTGGATGCCGGTGGTGCCTTCGTAGATGGTGGTGATGCGCGCGTCGCGCAGATATTGCGCCGCGCCGGTTTCCTCGACGAACCCCATGCCGCCGTGCACCTGCACGCCGAGCGAGGCAACGTCGATGCCGGTCTCCGTGCACCACCCCTTCACCACCGGGATCATGAGATCGACGAATGCCTGGTGGCGCTTGCGCGCTTCCGCGTCGGGATGCTTGCGGGCCAAGTCCATCGCCGCCGCCGTGGTGTACGCGAGCGCGCGCATGGCCTCGGCCTGCGACTTCATGAGCATCAGCATGCGTCGCACGTCCGGGTGGCGGATGATCGGCACTGCCTTGCCGCCTTGGACGAGATCGCGGCCCTGGATTCTTTCCTTTGAGAAGGCGAGCGCGCGCTGGAACGCGCGCTCGGCGATCGCCAGGCCCTCGAGGCCGACGGCGAAGCGTGCGGCGTTCATCATGATGAACATGTATTCGAGGCCGCGGTTCTCTTCGCCCACCAGGTAACCGAGCGCCTTGTCGTACACCATGACCGCCGTTGGGCTCGCATGGATGCCAAGCTTGTGCTCGATAGACGCGCAGCGCGCGGCGTTGCGCTTGCCGTCCGGCAGTACTTTCGGCACGACGAAGAGCGAGATACCCTTCACGCCCTCCGGTGCTTCGGGCGTGCGCGCAAGGACGAGGTGGATGATGTTCTCGGCCAGGTCGTGCTCGCCGTAGGTGATGAAAATCTTCTGCCCGGAAATGAGGTAGTGATCGCCCTGCCGCTCCGCGCGCGTGCGGACGAGCGAAAGGTCCGATCCCGCCTGCGGCTCGGTCAGGTTCATGGTGCCCGTCCAGCGGCCCTCGACCATCTTGGGCAAGTACTGGCGCTTGAGCTCGTCCGAGCCGCGCAGGAGCAGCGCTTCGATCGCCCCTTGGGTCAACAACGGACAAAGGGAGAAGCTCATGTTCGAGCTCTTCCACATCTCCTGCACCGGCGTCGACACCAGGCGCGGCAGGCTCTGCCCGCCCCACTCGGCTTCGAACGGCAGCGCATTCCAGCCGCCCTCGCAGAAGCGCCGGTAGGCCTCGCGGAAACCCTTGGGTGTGCGGACGGCGCCATCGGCCCATTTCGAGCCCTCTTGGTCTCCGGAATAGTTAATCGGATCAAGAACCTCAGAGGCGAACCTCGAGGCTTGCTCGAGGATGGCCTCGACCGTGTCCGGGCTGGCTTCTTCGTAGCCGGGAAGCTTCGCGATCTCCTCCAGCCCCGCCAGCTCGTTCAGCACGAACTTCATGTCCTTTAGCGGGGCCTGGTAGGTCATTTTTTCAGCTCCTCGACTACGTTCGGGACGAGTTGGAAGAGGTCGCCCACCAGGCCATAGTCTGCAACTTGGAAGATCGGCGCTTCCTCATCCTTGTTGATGGCCACAATGACCCGGCTGTCCTTCATGCCGGCGAGATGCTGGATCGCGCCCGAGATACCCACCGCGATGTAGAGGTCCGGCGCGACGATCTTGCCGGTCTGCCCGACCTGCCAGTCGTTCGGCACGAAACCCGCGTCCACTGCCGCACGTGACGCGCCCATCGCGGCGCCGAGCTTGTCGGCGAGCGGCTCGAGCACCTTGGTGAAATTCTCGCCCGAGCCCATGCCGCGGCCGCCGGAGACGATGATCTTCGCCGCCGTGAGCTCGGGCCGCTCGGACTTCGATACCTCGCGCCCGACGAACGAAGACAAGCCCGCGTCCGGCGGTGCCGAAATCGTTTCCACCTGGGCACCACCACCGCTTGGAGCGACGGCATCGAACGCCGTGGTGCGCACGGTGATGACCTTGATCGTGTCCTTCGACTTGACTGTGGCGAGCGCGTTGCCGGCATAGATGGGGCGCACGAACGTGTCCGCACTTTCCACGCCGACGATATCCGAGATCTGCTGCACGTCGAGGAGCGCCGCCGCGCGCGGCATGACGTTCTTTCCGTTGGAAGTCGACGGCGCGAGGATGTGCGAGTACCCCTTCGCCACAGCCACGACGAGCGCCGCGACGTTCTCGGCAAGGAACTCGGCAAGCGCCGGCGCGTCCGCGTGCAACACTTTCTTTACGCCCGGGATCTGCGACGCCGCCTTGGCCGCCTCCCCGGCCTCGTGTCCGGCGACGAGGATATGCACCTCGCCGCCCAGCTTCTGCGCCGCCGCCACGGCATTCAAGGTGCTCTTGCGGATCGACTTGTTGTCGTGTTCCGCGACGACGAGGACAGCCATCTCAGATCACCTTGGCTTCGTTGCGCAGCTTGTCGACCAGCGCCTTCGGGTCGGCCACCTTGGCGCCGGCCTTGCGCTTCGCCGGCTCGACCACTTTCAGCGTCTGCAGGCGCGGCGCCACGTCGACGCCGAGCGTATCGGGCTTCAACGTCTCGAGCGTCTTCTTCTTCGCTTTCATGATGTTCGGCAGCGTGACGTAGCGCGGCTCATTGAGGCGCAGGTCGGTAGTGACGACCGCCGGCAGCTTGATGGCAATGGTTTCCAGGCCGCCATCGACTTCACGCGTGACTTTGGCGCCCGGCGGGGCGAGCTCGACCTTGGAGGCGAAGGTTGCCTGGGGCCAGCCCATCAGCGCGGCGAGCATCTGTCCGGTCTGGTTGGAATCGTCGTCGATTGCCTGCTTCCCCAGGATCACGAGCTGCGGCGATTCCTTCTGGCAGACCGCCTTCAGGAGCTTCGCCACGGCGAGCGGCTGAAGCTCTTCCGTGGTCTCTACCAGGATCGCGCGATCGGCGCCGATGGCGAGCGCGGTGCGCAGCGTCTCCTGGGAGGCCTGCACGCCGCACGACACGGCGACGATCTCGGTCGCCTGCCCGGCTTCCTTCAGCCGCACGGCTGCCTCGACTGCGATCTCGTCGAACGGATTCATCGACATTTTGACGTTGGCGGTCTCGACGCCGGTGTTATCCGCCTTGACGCGGACTTTCACGTTGAAATCGACGACGCGCTTGACTGCTACGAGGACCTTCATGGGGGAAAAATTATAGCCCCCAGCTATTTAGCCACTTCCCTATCTGGCCGTTTCAATCAGGGCGTCGAGCGCGACGGCACCCGTTTCAAACACCGCTACCGGATTGATATCGACCGATGCTACGGCACCGTTCCACGCCACGATCGCCTGGCCGAGCGTGACGGCCATGCGCGCGAATGCGCGCACATCGCGCGCCGGCTGGCCACGCACCGCCGCCAGCAAAGGCGCGATGCGAAGCTCCTCGAGCTTGCGCAGCACGGCGTCGTCGTCAAAAGGCGGCAGGAGCAGACGGAAGTCCTTCAGCGCCTCGAGATAGATGCCGCCATCGCCCACCAGTATGACCGGCCCGAATGCCGGATCGATGCGCGCGCCGAGCGCGAGCTCTCGAGCGCCCCGCGCGCGCCGCGCCACGATCACGCCCGCGAAGCGTGCACCGAGAGCAGCGCATTGCTCCCGCTGGCGACGGAACTCGGCCTGGGGGTCCGCGGGAGTCAGGGCGACGAGGCCATGGTCGCTCTTGTGCGGCACGTCCGGCGAGCAGGCCTTGAGGACTACGTCCACACCCAAGGATGCGAGCGCTTCATCCAAGGCGGCCTCGTCTCGACACAACCGGTGCTCGACGACATTTACTCCCGCTTGCGCAAGCATTGCCAGACCCTCTGCTTCGTCAAGGAAGCGGCGCTTGCTTCCGACAGCGAGGCGCGGCAGCGGACGCGGCGCCGGCCGCCCGCGCAACGCAGCGTGGCCGGCCACCTGTGCGAGCGCGTCCATCGCTTCGCCTTCGGCGGCGAACGTCGCTACTCCTGCGGCTGCAAACGGTGCCCGTACGGCGGCCTGCGGTGCCGCGACCGCGCTGGCGATGCCATAGCGGCTCTGGAACGACGCGAGATCGCGCGCAAAGCGCGGGACGTCGTACCCCGTGCCGGCGACCGGCAGTGCAAGGACCAGCAGGTCGCACTCGCGGCTCTCGCCCACGATGGGCAGCACGGCGCCAAAAAGCCCCGAGTCGTTGAGGAGCGCGCCCGTCACGTCGATCGGGTTTTGCGCCGCAGCGAAGGTAGGCAAAACCGCCTTCAGCTTCTCGCTCGGCACCCGCGCGAGCGGAATGCCGCGGCTCTCGGCGTGATCCGCGCCCATCACGCAGCTTGCGCCAGAGTTGCTGAGGATCACCAGCCGCTTGCCGCGGGGTCGATGAGCGCCGACGTAGAGTTCTGCAGCGGACACGAGCTCGCGCGGATCGCGGGCGCGCCAGATGCCGTGCTGCTCGAAAAAGGCCTCGACGACGCGGTCCTCGCTCGCGAGGGCGCCGGTGTGCGAGCTGGCCGCCTTCTGGCCGCTCGGCGTTCGACCGGCCTTCAGCGCGACGATCGCCACGCCCCGCTCGCGCGCATTGGCGGCCGCCGCCGCAAGCATGGCCGGATCCTTGATCGCTTCCATGTAGAGGAGGATCAGGCGCACGCCGGGGTCGGCGGCGACAGTTGCCGCGAGGTCGGCCACGGTCACGTCGGCCTCGTTGCCGGTCGCATGGACATGGCGCGCATAAAGGCCTTTCTCGCGCAGCAGCGTATAGATGGCCTGGGAGTTCGCGCCGCTCTGGCTGACTATGGCGACCGGGCCATCCTTCGCTTCAACTTCATTGAAGATGGTCGAGAAGTTGGCGACCATGCCGGTGGCGAAGTTAGCGAGGCCCTGGCAGTTCGGCCCAATCAGTCGCATGCCGTGCGTACGGGCGGCGTCCAGCATCTCGGCCTGCGCCTTGCGGCCGGCCTCGCCGGTCTCGCCGAAGCCGGACGCCATGACCACAGCAACCTTCACCCCACGCGCCGCGCAGGCGGCCACCGCAGCAACTGCTTCCTCGCCGGAGATGGCGACGATGGCGAGATCCGGCGCTTCGGGGGTCGCATCGATGCTCGGATACGCACGTAGGTCCTGCACGGTCGAGCGAGCCGGGTTCACCGGGTAAACGGCGCCGCGGAATCCGTACCGCTTGAGGTACAGGATCGGCCGGCCGCCGACCTTGTGGGGATTGTCGGACGCGCCGACGATGGCGACGGACTTCGGATCGAGAGCGCGGGCAAGCATTGCGCCGGATAATAAATCCATGCTCGAAGGCAAGGTGGTGCTCGTCACCGGCGCAGGCGGTGGCATCGGACGCGATTTCGCGCTCGCCATGGCGGCCGCCGGGGCAAAGGTCTTGGTCAACGATCTCGGCACTTCCGTCAAGGGCGAGGGCGCAAGCGGCGGCCCCGCGCAGAAAGTCGTCGACGAGATCCGTGCCGCTGGCGGCCATGCCGTGGCGAGTGCCGACAGCGTGGCGGACTGGACCTCGGCGAACCGCATCGTGCAAGCGGCGCTCGATGCTTTCGGCCGCATCGACGTCGTGGTGAACAACGCCGGCATCCTGCGCGACCGTTTCTTCTTCAACATGTCGATCGAGGAGTGGAAGGCGGTGATCGACGTCCACCTCAACGGATCGTTCTACGTATCGCGAGCCGCCGCCGCCCACTTCAAGTCGCAGGAGTCAGGCGCTTATATCCACATGACCTCGACGTCGGGGCTGGTGGGTAACCTCGGGCAGGCCAATTATTCCGCCGCCAAGCTGGGCATCGCCGGATTGTCGAAGTCCATCGCCCTCGACATGGCGCGCTACCACGTACGCTCGAACTGCATAGCCCCATTTGCCTGGAGCCGCATGATTGGCTCGATCCCGACCGAGACGCCCCACCAGCAGGCGCGAATCGAGAAGCTGAAGAGCATGGAAACGGCGAAGATCGCCCCGCTCGCCGTCTTCCTCGCCTCGGACACAGCAAGCGAAGTCAGCGGCCAGATCTTCGGCGTACGCGCCAACGAGATTTTCCTCTTCTCGCAGAACCGGCCGCTGCGCTCGGTACACCGCCACGGCGGCTGGACACCAGAGACGGTCGCTTCGCAGGCCATGCCGGCGCTGCGGGCACACTTCTACCCGCTCGAACGCTCGCAGGACGTCTTTAGCTGGGACCCCATCTAGGCGGCTTGCGCGAGCCGCTCGTTGGAATAAACCAGGCGCTCGATGAGAATGCGCATGCAAGCCTTCGTGAAAGCCGACTGCAGCGAATCGGTCGCCGCGCGCATGGCTTCCGCCCGGACTTCCATCACCGTGATCGCGCCGCGGGCGGTGACGGTGCTCGTGCGCCGCTGTGCCTTGTCGGCAAAGAAGATCAGCTCGCCGAAGCATCGGCCGGGCTTGATGCTGGCGAGCAGCTTGCCTGAAAGCGTGACGTCGACGTCGCCTTCGACCAAGAAATAGAAGCTGTCGCCGGTCTCGCCCTCACGGATGAGCGAAGCCTGCGCGCCAAACGTTCTCCAGGCACCGATGCGGATCAGCTCCCAGAGCGCAACGTCGTTGAACCCGGAGAAGAAAGGAAAATCGCGCAGCTTGGTGAAGCGCTCGGATTCCGATACCGATGCGCCCGCCATGCGCAGGCTGGCGAATGCCTGGCTGAGATCCTTGCCAAAATCGAGCCAGGACTGGTAGCGCGCCGCTGGATCCTTCTCCATCGCCTTCATCACTACTGCGTCGAGCAGACCGGGTAGCTCGGGCCTCAAAGTCGCCGGGCGTGGCGGCTGCGTATTGAGGATCGCGTACATGAGCGCCGCCTGAGTGGAGGCGACGAAAGGAAGCCGTCCGGTGAGCAGCCGATACATGGTCACGCCGAGCGAGTAGATATCGGTCTGGTGCGTGAGCGGCTCCATGCGGATCTGCTCCGGCGACATGTAAGCGGGAGAGCCGACGCCGCTGATCTGGGTCGTCTCCTGCATCTTCAGCTGGAAGGAGGCGCCGAAGTCGCTCACCTTCGTCTCTCCCGACTCGGAGAGTAGGATGTTGCCCGGCTTGATGTCGCGGTGGATCACGCCGTGACGGCACGCATACTCGAGGGCGCGAATGCACTTGAAGATGATCTCGACGACCTTGCTGACCGGCAGCAGGGTCGCGACGTCGGCATGGGCCTCGAGCGTGGTCCCGGGCACGTATTCCATGACGAGATAGCTGCGATCGGGCTCGACCACCGCGTCGTAGATGTCGACGATGTGCGGATGATTGAGCTTGCCGGCGAGCGAGGCCTCGGCGACGAACGACTTGTGCAGCAGCCGCTCCTGGGATGCGTCGGCGTGCCGGTCGAAGAGGAACACCTTGATCGCAACGTCGCGATTCGCGAAAGGATCGCGCGAGAGATAGACCTTGCTCGTCGCCCCGGAGCCGATCTCGCGCAGCACAGGGTACTTGCCGATCGTCTCGTGGATCTCGAACTTCATCGCTGCACGAAAGCCGCGATCTGCCGCAGGAGGTCCGACTCTTCGTACGGCTTGCCGAGATAGACGTTGACACCCAGCTCTGCGGCGCGGCTGCGGTGCTTAGGCGCCGAGCGCGAAGAGATGACAATGATCGGGATGTCCATGGTCTTGGGGTCGCCGCGCACGTTGCGCGTGAGGTCGAAGCCGTCCATGCGCGGCATCTCGATATCGATCAGCATGACGGTGGGCCGCTCGGTCTTCAGCTGCTCGAGGGCGTCGATGCCGTCGCGCGCCGTGAGCACGCGATAGCCCTCTCTCTCGAGGAGGCGCGTGGTGATCTTGCGCACGGTGATCGAGTCGTCGACCACCATTACGATCGGTGTGGCGGCGACGACGTTCGAGGTCACCTCCATGCCGATCGTGCGGGTCAAGATCTGATGGCGCCGCGCCGCAAGCTGTACCGGATTGAGGATCAGCACGATGCTGCCGTCCGGCATCACCGTGGCGCCACTCACCCCGGCCAGTCGCGCGAGCTGTGGGCCGATGTTTTTCACCACCATCTCGCGGTTGCCGAAGAGTTGATCGACGTGGATAGCCGCACGCTGGCTGCCGCCGCGCACGAGCAGCACCGAATTCGACGGCTGGATGTCCGTCGCCCCCCGCTGGCCGAGGAGCTCGCGAAGGTAATGCAGCGGATAGTCGTGTCCCTGAAAGGAAATCGTTCCCGTCTCATAAAGCGCCACGAGCTGGTCGGCCTTTATGCGTAGCACCTGCTCGATGGCGCTCGCCAGGATTGCTGCGCTTGTCCCTCCGCCCCGCACGAGCACGGTCTGCGCCACCGCTAGCGTGAGCGGCAGGTAGATCGTGAAGGTGGCTCCGCGACCGTGCGCGGTGGCTACTTCGATACGGCCGCCGATCGCGGTGACTTCAGTCTTGACCACATCCATGCCGATGCCGCGACCGGCGAGCTCGGTGACGCTCTCCGCAGTGGACAATCCCGACAGGAATAGGAGCTGGGCCTGCTCAGGTTCCGGCAATACCAAGTCGGCGGCGATGAGTCCCTTCTCGATGGCTCTCGCGCGCAGGCGCTGGAAGTCGATGCCGCGCCCGTCGTCCGTCACGACTAGCACGATTTGATTCGCTTCCTGCCGAAGAGCGATCGCAATGCGGCCTGCCTCCCCCTTCCCGGCGGCAACGCGGGCTTGCGGGTCTTCGATGCCGTGCGCGAGGGCGTTGCGGATCAAGTGCTCAAGCGGCGCGGCGATACGCTCCAAAACGCTGCGATCGAGCTCGACTTGCGTGCCGTCGATCGCTAGCTCGGTCTTTTTGCCGATGTCGCGCGCGATCTGGCGCACGATGCGGTGAAGGCGTTCGCTCAAGTTGCCGAACGGCAGCGCGCGCATGCGCATCAAGTCCTGCTGCAGCTCGCGGCCGATGCGCGCCTGCTGCAATAGCGCCGCGTCGGTCTCGCCGAGGTTTTTGATCAGCGCCTGCTGGATCGAGGCCGCGTCGTTCAGGCCCTCGGCCATCATGCGCGTGAGCTCCTGCAGGCGCGTATAGCGGTCGAACTCGAGCGGATCGAACTCCTGCTCGCGTACCTCGAGCACCGAGCTGCGCGACTGCATCTGGCTGTCGGCCTGGATCTCGACTTCCTTCAGCTGCGTGCGCAGGCGCGCAATGCTCTCCTGCAAATCGGCCAGCGATTGCTTGACCTGCCGCAGCTCCGCCTCGATGCGCGCGCGGGCGATCGCCACCTCGCCGGACTCGTTGATGAGGTAGTCCAGGCGCTCGGCATTGACTCGCAGCATGGGCACGAGCTGAGGAACCGATGCGGCTAGCGCCGCCGCCGGGCCTGGCGCCGGTACGGGCGCTTCCAAGGCAGGCGTCGCCGTGGGCGCGGGCGTCTGCCGCATCCGATCGATATCCGTGCTGAGACGGTCCATGTAGCCTTGCAGGTCCTCAAACACACCTGCCGAAAGCTCGCCCGCTTCAAGGGCAAACTCAATGCGGCTTTCCATCACGTGCGCAAGCTCGCCGAGGCGGATGGCACCGGCCATGCGCGCGCTCCCCTTTAGGGTATGAAGGCCGCGCTTCACGGCGTCGGCCATCTTGCGGTCGTGCGGACTGCCTTTCCAGTCGCGTAGATCACCGGCGACTTGAGGTACGAGCTCTTGCGCTTCTTCGAGGAAGACCGGCAGCAGCTCGCTATCGATGTCGTCGCGCAGGATGCGCTTTTCCTTCGGCTTCGCCGGCGGCTGCAGGCGCGTGCGAAGCCCGCTCATGCGCGAAATCATGTCGTCGGCCGGGACCGGTGCCTTTTTCTCCTGTAGACCGGTGATCATTTCCGCCAGACGCGCGACTACGCTCGCGACGAGCGCGGTGTCGGCCTCCTCGATCGTCACGCCGGCTACCGGCATCCAATCCTCGAGCGCCGCAGCCAGATTCGCCACCGCCTCGTAGCCCGCAGTGCGTGAGCTCGACGCAAGCGTGTGCGACGCGCGCATGAATTCTTCGGGCGCCGAAGTACCGGGATTAGCGCACCAACGGTTGCATTGCGCTTCTAGCGTCGCCATATGGCTGCGCGCTTCCTTCAGATAGATCTGCCCCACCTCAGGCTTGAGCCGCTGGGCGAGTCCGGCAATAACGCCGGGATCGACGTGGGGAGTTTCCCCCGCGGCGAGCTTTTCCACCCATGCGGCGAAGTGCTTCGCCGCGTCCGTCGTCAGTTCTAAAAGCTCGGGCGTCGCCGGCTGCTTTTCGTCGAGCCAGCGGTTCATTACCTGCTCGACTTCCCATGCAGCATCGCCAAGCGTCGTCAGCCCAACCATGCGACCGCTGCCTTTGAGGGTGTGGAAACCGCGGCGCAGCGTGCCGAGAGCCTCCTCGTTCGTGAGCTCCGCCCGCGAAACTGGAATCGCTGCCTCGATGGTCCCAAGCACCTCGCGCGCTTCTTCCAGAAAGATGTGCAGAAGCTCCGATCCGGGACGCTGGATAGTTTTCGCCACCTCGGCCGGTGCCGGACGCGGACGGTTCTCGAAGCGCTGGATGAAGAGATCGAGCGGCGTCGCGCGCGGCTCGCGACCATCCAGGCACGGGGTCACGTACAGTCCCAGGCTCGACAGTCCTTCGGCGATCCAGTCGATCTCACCGCTTCCAGGCGTGAGCGACGATATGAGCTCCTCGCAACGTTCGAGAACGCCGGCAGCCCGCTCCCAGCGCAGGACGGAGAGTGCGCCGTGAATCTGACGCAATTGGGGTCCGAGCTGCGGGAGGTCCTTCACCGTAGCCTGACCACGCGCGTAACGATCGAGCGCTTGTTCGATGTTCTGCAGATTGACTAGGATTTCCCGCGCGACCTGCGCGCGCAGCTTCATCGCGCCGATTTCCTGGACCAGGTCGGGTCGCAGGCCCGCGGGCAGCGAATCGCTATGCTTGCCGTTCGCCGCGTCGAGTAGCCACCCGGTGAGCAGGCCGACTTGCTCAGGCAAATCTTCGACCGGGCGGCCGTAGGTATTGAGGACGTGGTCGGCGAGCAGGAATGCCGCCGCCATCTCGACCAGCATCTCGCCGCTATCGCGTGGGTGCGGATCCGGCAGTCGCTCCGCCGCCTGCGCGACCGCATCGAGCAGACGGTCGAGCTCCGCACTCCGCAAGGGTTTCGCTTTTCCCTGTAGCGTACGCGACCGTTCGCGGACCACCTGGCACGCCTTCGGCTCACCGGCTATGTATTGGCGCCAGAATTTCCTAAGCTTGCGCAACTTCTCGCGCGCCTCGTCGCGGACCGGCTGCAGGGAATCGGCATCCGGAGTCGCCGGCGTCCCCGAGGCGCCGGGCACCAGCGCCTCCAAGCCGTAGAGCAGCTTGACGTCGCGGATTCGCTGCGTGAGCGGCGCGCAGCGCGCAATGGCGAAAAGAAGCTCGCGCAGCAGATCCTCGTTGTCCGGTTGCGCCCCGCTCGCCAGCTCGCGCAGGTAGATGTCGAGCTTCGTCCACAGTCGCCGCGCGGCGGCAAGCTGGATCGGGTCCGATACATCGAGCAAAGCGTCGACCAGACCCACCGCGACCCACCAGATCGCGCGGCGCTCCGGCAGGCGGTGGGCGACCGAATGGACCGCCTCCAGCGTCTCGCGCATGTCGTCAAGCCCGCCCGCGTCCTTGCGCAGCCAGGCGAGGATGCCGCGCTGCCAACGCGTGCGCTGCGCCTGCAGGAAGGATTTGAGCTCGGCTCCTTCGTCGGCGCGCGGGTTGGGGTGCGACGGCGCCGGCGGCGTGAGATCCGGGAAGAAAAGCTCGACTTCGGATGCGTCCGCCCGCCCGGAAAGCTCGGCGAGCTCGCGGTACGCGGGGTACAGCCGCAAGGCGACGTTCGGCTCGCCATGCACCAAGTCGTCGACGAATTTCCTTAGCTGCACGACCGCCTGGTCGATGCAGGTCACTTTTGCAGCAGCGTCAGCGCTCAGACCGCCGAAGCTCTTCTCCAATACCTCGCAAAAACGCGTTGCGCCGCTAAGCCCGACCATGCTCAGCGCGCCACTCACCTGGTGCAGGTGCTCCGGACAGTTGCCGAGCACTGAAGGGTCTTGTGGCGCGGCCGCGTAGCTCGCGATTTGCGCGCGGACGCGTTCAAGCGCCTGGTCGACCTCGGCGCTGATCCAGGAAAGGATAGTGGTATCGGGCATCTTCTGCGCTACGCCGCCTTACGCGACCTTGAAGCCAGCGACCGAGCTCTTCAGGCCGTCGGCGAGCTGGGTGAGGCGCGTGGCCGCGAGAGCGGTTTTCTTCGTGCCTTCGGACGTAAGCTGCGTGACACCGAGGATGATCTTCATCTTGCCCGCGACCTGATCGGCGGAAACGGCCTGCTGACGCGTCGCATTGGAGATGGCGCCAATCAGCTCGGCAAGGCGGTTCGAGATCTTCTCGATTTCGCGCAGAGCCTGGTCGGCTTCGTCGGCGGTCTTCGTTCCCTCGACCACGCCGCGCGTGCTGCGCTCCATGGCCTCGACCGCATCCTGCGTGTCGCGCTGGATGCTCTTCACGATTGCGCCGATGTGCTTCGTCGCCTCCGCCGAGCGCTCCGCGAGTCGCTGCACCTCCTCGGCCACCACCGTGAAGCCGCGTCCTGCTTCGCCGGCTGAAGCGGCCTGGATGGCGGCGTTCAGCGCAAGCACGTTGGTCTGCTCCGTAATGTCCGAGATGAGCTGCACGATTTCGCCGATCTCCTGTGAGCTCTCGCCGAGACGCTTGATGCGCTTCGAGGTCTCCTGAATCTGGTCGCGGATGTCGTTCATGCCGCGGATGGCGTTCTGCACGGCCTGCGCGCCCTTCGCCGCCGCCGAAAGGGAAGTCTCGGCCACCTTGGCAGAGTCGTCGGCGTTCTCGGAAACCTTGTTCATCGACTGCGCCATGTCGGTGACCGACTTGCCCGTGCCCTGGATCTCCGTCGCCTGCTTCTGGGCCGCCTGCAGGAGCTGGGTCGAGATGCTCTGGGCTTCTTGGGTAGCGACGGTCACCTGCAGGGCCGCCGTGTTGATGCCCGCCACAAGGCGCCGTAGCTCGTCGATGGTGTAATTGATCGAGTCGGCGATAGCGCCGGTCATGTGCTCGGTCACCTTCGCACGCACCGTGAGGTCGCCGCTCGCGAGGTTGCCGATCTCGTCGAGCAACCGCATGATCGCCGCCTCGTTTTCCTTGTTCTGGCGCTCGCTCTGCTCCGCGCGCCGACGGCTGTCATCAATGTACATCTTGCCGATAAGGAGCAGCAGCGCAAGCGCCAGCAGCGACACCGCGCCCATGGCGATGAAATTGGAGGTACGCGCCGTCAGCAAGCTGTCATACCCTTGCGCCATGCGCTCGGCCGCGCCGAGCAGAGTCTCGCTGTCGTTGAAGATGTCCCTGGTCGCGCGCTTTGCGTTCACGAGGCGCTGCATGTTGCCGAGGATCTGGCTCACGCCTGTCTGGTATTGCTTGAAACCGGTCTCGAGCTCTGCCAGCTTCGAACGCATGTCCGCGTCGCTCACGCGTGCGACACGCAGACCTTCGTTGCCCTGCAGGAGGCCGTGCAGGAGATCGCGGAACGTATTCGTGTCCTTGCCGAGCAGGAACGCCACCTCCGGGTCGACCACGTCGCCGGCGAGCATCGTGTTCGCGTTCTTCGCCATGCGTTGGGTCAGCATGACAAGGTGCGCCGTGACTGCGTTCTGCCTCGCGCTGCCGCCGTTTTGCACGCTGAGGGCCGCGATCTCGTCCGCCACCTCGAGGAGAGCGGGGTTATTGTCGTTGATGGCTCGCACGGCAGCGCCGAGGGCGACGAGGTTCGGTTCTTCGCGAATCACCAGGGCGGCGTTTCGCTCGGTCTTCTTCCACTCTGTTTCCAGCGCGGCGACCTGCGGCCGTACGCTTTGCGGCGAGGGCGGCAGTGTGACGCCAGTCGCCACCCCGCCCGCGGAAAGCAGCATGATGGTGGAGGCGAACTCGTCGCGGCTGTCACGCAGCTGCTTGAACGCTTCGCGGTTGCCTTGTGACGCCTGCTGTGCGGCCTTGGCGAGCCGCTGCGAGAGCATCCGAATCTTTCCAACCGCCGCCACGTAAAGCGTATTGAAGGTAGCCTCGCGGGCGTCGTAAACCACGATCGCCGCATCGATCAGGATGACGACCACCAGGAGCGCCGCGAGCGCGGGCAGCTTGCGGCCGGCAAAGGCCTGGCCGAGGCGCTTGCGCCAGCCTACAGTGCCGCCGGACATGCTCGGCTCGGCGGCCGGAGTGCGCGCCACGAAAGGCATTTTGAAGAATTCGAGTCGGTTTCCCATGGAGATCCCCTAGCGCAGAAACTTGCCGTTACGCCCAATGATCGTCAGGTCGACGAACTTGGAGCCGGCATGATCTTTCGGCGAATAGCTGACGTAGAAGCCGCCGACATCTACGTCCTGCATCCGCTCCAATGCATCTACCAGGCCTTCGCGCGTCGGGTTCTTGCCCGCCCGGCGGAGCCCCTCGACCATCACCTTCGCGGTAAGGAAGCCCTCCATCGCGCTGAAGTTGTAATCGGTGAAGCCGCTCTTCGCCGCGAGCGCCTGATATTCCTTGACGACCGGCACCGCCGTTCCCCAAGGGAACGGCACCACCTGTGAGATCGCCACCCCACTGCCATGCTGGCCTAGCGCGTCCGCCAGCGCCTTGCTGCCCACGAATGACACGTTGTAGAACGTAGCGCCGCTTCCCGCCTGCTTCATCTGCTTGATGAATTCGGCGCAAGCGGCGTACGCCCCGACCATGACGACGGCGTCGGGCTCCGCCGCGTTGATCGTCTTCACGGCGTCGTCGACCTTCAGCGTGTTGCGCTCGACCGTGCCATTGGCGTAGATCTTCATCGCCCGTTTGGTGAGCGCGATCTCGGTGCCTTTGCGCCCGGCTTCGCCGTAGGCGTCGTTCTGATAGAAGACCGCGATCTTCTTCCCGCCGGTGGAAACGACCTGCTCGACGATCTTCTCGGTCTCGTCGTAATAGCTCGCACGGACATGGAACACGTAGCGATTGAGAGGCGCGCGCAGCGCCTCGGCGCCGGTGAACATGCCGACCAATGGGACCTTCGCCTGCGTTACTACGGGCAGGTGAGCCACGCCGGTCGGCGTGCCAACGTACCCGAGGAGGGCAAAGACCTTGTGCTCTTCAATCAGTTTCTTGCTCGCTGCGGGCGCGACCGACGGTTCGTAGCGATCGTCCTCGCTGACGAGCTCGACCTTGCGGCCATTCACGCCTCCGTGCTCGTTCACGTAGTCCAGATACGCCTTGATGCCGTTGCGCATCTGGATGCCGAGCTGTGCGGCGGGACCGCTGAAGACGGCAGCCTGGCCGAGCAGGATCCGATTTGCCGTGACGCCGTTCTCGGCGATCGCCAGCGACGAAAAAAAGGCGCTGGCAGCGAGCAGGCCGGTAGTAGTGCTTTTCATATGCTCACCTCCAAGAATGCTTCGTCCTGAATCAACGCCGCGATGTCGAGCTCCTTCCAGACGTTGCCGTCCCCGTCTTCGTAATGCGCCCTCACCCATCGCTGCGGTGCCTCACCGGTGCGGAGCTTCAAGCCGTCCGCAGTGCGCAAACCCAATGAGCCTTCGACTAGGAGCGCAGCCCCGGCGCGAAACCGCTCGGCGACGAGAAGCAGACGTGTATGGTCGGTGAGCGGCGTCGCCGGCTGGCCAAGCAGCCCTGCAAAGTCGCTCACGCTGTAGAGGTTTCCGCGCACGTTCGCCACGCCCTTGAACCAGGCACGCGCGAGCGGCACGGGAGAAATTGCCGGAACGGGAATCACCTCGCCGGCTTCCTTCAGATCCACCAGCCATGCCTCGCCCCCTGCGCGCAGGCCGAGCTTGGTCGGCACGCGCGTGCCGGCCGCCGCACTCTGCAGGCGTTCGGAGAGCGCGAGCTGATACTCGCGCAGCGAGGCTCGAGCCATCAGCCGAGCGCCGCGATCTTGGCGAGCAGATCGGCCTGGTTCACCGGCTTCACGATGTAATCACGCGCTCCCTGGCGTATTCCCCAGACCTTGTCGGTTTCTTGGCCTTTACTCGTGCACAAGATGATGGGGATGTGCTTGGTAATTTCATCGCGGCTCAGCGTGCGCGTTGCTTGGAAGCCGTTCTGGCCCGGCAGCACGACATCCATCAACACGAGATCGGGAAGCGTCTGCTTCACCTTGTTGAACGCATCCTCGGCGTTGTCGGCCGTCGATACGCTGAAGCCGTTCTTGGCCAGCAGGTCGCTGAGGAATTGCCGATCGGTGGGCGAGTCGTCGACGACCAGGATTTTCTTGATTGCCATTTGGAACCTTATTTAGGAAGCGACAGAAGCGGGTTTGACGTATTCGTTAACCGCGGCGACGAGCCCTTCCTTGGTGAAGGGCTTGGTGAGATAGCGGTCGGAACCGGCGAGGCGGCCGCGTGCGCGGTCGAACACGCCGTCCTTGGAAGACAGCATGATTACCGGCGTCGATTTGAGCTTCGGGTTCTGCTTGATCAGCGCGCAAGTCTGATATCCGTCGAGGCGCGGCATCATGATGTCGACGAAGATCACGCGCGGCTGATGGTCGGCAATCTTCGACAGCGCATCGAAGCCGTCCTCGGCGAGAACGACGTCGAACCCTGCTTGCTTCAGGAATAGCTCCGCGCTTCGACGGATCGTGTTGCTATCGTCGATGACGAGAACTTTGACTGACCCGCCTAGATCGGTCTGCGCGGCCTGGGTCATGCTGCCTCCCCCGGTTTCCGACTTCTTGTTATGAGTCTTACATTTACCAGCGTTTCTTTAAGTGAAATAATGCATGCGGCGCTTTATTCCGTCAAACCTGGAGGCAGAGGCCCAGAGCCCAGGTCTCGCTGCAAGGCTCGCGAGCACCGACGCCTGGCACCGTATATTTGCCGCCATGAAGAAGCTCTTTTTGACCCTCCTCCTAGCCCCTTTTCTGGCCCATGCGCAAGCTTGGCCAACCAAGCCGATTCGCTGGGTAGTGCCTTATACGGGCGGAGGAATTACCGATGTCGTGACCCGCGTGGTGACGCAGAAAATGCAGGGGCCGCTCGGCCAGCCAATCGTGGTCGACAACCGTCCGGGTGCGAACAGCATCGTGGGCTCCGACCTGGTCGCGAAGGCGACTCCCGACGGCTACACGATCCTGACCGTCATAGCCGGCTATGCCGCGAACGCGACGCTATATGCCGGCAAGCTACCTTTCGACCCTCGTAAGGATCTTGTGCCGATCTCGCTCGCAGGTGTAGCGCCGCTCATCCTTACCGCGAACACCAACTTTCCGGCGAAGGACGTAAAGGAGCTCATCGATTACGCGAAGGCGAACCCGGGTAAGGTGAACTTCGGCTCGTCCGGCATCGGCGCAGCGGCGCACCTCACCACCGAGCTGCTTAAGCAGACGGCCGCCATCGACATGGTCCACGTCCCTTATAAGGGCACTGCGCCGGCGCTCACCGCGCTGATGGCGAACGACATCCAGATTCTGGTCGACGTGCCGAGCACTCTGATGCCGCACGTGAGGGGCGGCAAGATCAAGGCACTCGCCATGTTCTCCGGCAAGCGCATCCAAGGTGCTGCGGAAGTGCCGACACTCGCCGAAGCGGGCGGACCGCCGCTCGAATCATCCACTTGGGTCCTTTTCATGGCGCCCGGCAACACGCCGCGGCCGATCATCGATCGTCTCGCGCAGGAGACTTCCAGAGCGATCAACGAGTCCGATATCAAGGAGCGCTTCAATCAGATCGGCATAGAGCCGGTAGGCAACACGCCGGACCAGGCCGCGAAGTTCCTGGACGCCGAAATCGCCAAATGGGCGAAGGTGATCACGACGGCCGGCGTAAAAGCCGAGCAATGAAGATCACCGACGTCCGTGCATATCCGACATCATTTCCCATAGCCGCGGCCAACCGGGTTGCCTTAGGTATCGGCACCGCTGTCAAGCGAGACGCGGTAGTCGTGAAGGTCACCACCGACCAGGGCGTCGTCGGCTGGGGCGAGGCACACCACGGCCGCGCCCATACCGCCGTCGCGAAGCTGATCGAGACGACGCTCAGGCAGCTGGTCCTCGGGATGGATGCCCACGACGTGAACGGCGTATGGGAAAAGATGTACCGGTTCCAGCTCGCGAGCCACGGCATGGGGGCCGGAGCTTGCCTCGCCATCAGCGGTATCGACATGGCACTGTGGGATATCCGCGGCAAGGCGTTGGGCCTGCCGCTGTACCGCTTGCTAGGCGGTCGACGAAAACCCATCGCCGCGTATGCGGGCGGCGTTTCCCTCGGTTACCAGCCGCCGGAACAGCTTGTGGACGAGGCAAGGAAGAGCACCGGCAAGGGCTACAAGGCGATCAAGCTGCGGGTCGGCGATTCGCCGCACGCGGATATCGAGCGCATGCAGGCCGTTCGCAACGCCTTTGGCGATGAGCTCGTCGTCCTCACCGACGCGAACATCGGCTACCGGGTCGAAGATGTAAGGCGCGTGATGCCGGCAATGGACGAGCTAGGCATTGGCTGGCTCGAGGAGCCGTTTCCGGCTCACGATTATCGCAGCTACGGCGAGGCGCGGACGTTCGGCCGCACCCCGCTAGCGGCCGGTGAGAATCACTACACCCGCTTCGAATTCAACCGGGTGATCGACGACGGTGCGATCAGCATCCTGCAGCCAGATCTGTCTAAGACTGGAGGCATCACTGAAGCTCTGCGCATCGCCGCCCTCGCCTCCGCCTGGAAGCTGCCGATCCACCCCCATAGCTCGATGACCGGCCTCAACCACGCGGCCACCATCCATTTCCTGGCCGCGATCGACAACGGCGGCTACTTCGAGGGCGACGTATCGCGGGCCAACAAGTTTCGCGACGAGCTCGTCGCGAATCCGGGCGAAATCGACCGCGACGGCAACGTCTGGCCGCTGGAAGCGCCCGGGCTCTGCCTCGAGGTGGACTAAGCGTTTCTCTCCGCGCACCCGCCGATCGAAGGCCCCGGCTATATTTGACGCATGAAAAGCCTGCTTTTCGCGCTCGCCTTTTGGGCCAGCTGCGCGTCGGCCCAACAGTGGCCATCGAAACCTCTGCGCTACATCGTTCCCTTTCCGCCGGGTGCGTTCAACGACACGCTCGCGCGCACGCTATCGGCCGAGCTGCCGAAGAGCCTCGGCCAGCCGGTCATCGTGGAAAACCGCCCCGGTGGCAACACCATCATCGGCACCGAGCTTGCCGCGAAATCACCGCCCGACGGGTACACGCTCTTCGGCGCAGCGCTCCCCTTCTCCGTCATCCAGTCGCTCTATAAGACTTCCTTCGATGTCACGAAGGATTTCGCGCCGCTCACGCTCGCTGGCGTGACACCGAACCTGCTCGTCGCCCATCCCGCAGTGCCGTTTAGTGACGTAAAAGGGCTAATCGCCTACGCGAAAGCCAATCCCGGCAAGCTAAACTACGCCTCGACGGGCAACGGCACCTCGAACCATCTTTCGTTCGAGCTCTTCAAGACCATGACTGGCACCGAGGTCACTCACGTCGCCTACAAAGGCAGCGCGCCGGCGGTGACCGATCTCATCGCCGGACAGGTGCAAGTCATGTTCGATAACACGCCCAACGTGCTACCTCACGTGAAGGCCGGCAAGCTGAAAGCGCTCGGCGTCTCGTCGAAAGCCCGCACGCCTTTCGCGGCCGAAATTCCTACCGTCGATGAAGCCGGCGTTCCGGGCTATGACGTCGGCGTCTGGTTCGGTGTATTGACGGTCGCCGGCACGCCCCGCGACATCATCCAGCGCCTGAATAACGAGATGGTGAAGATCCTTACCTCGGCCGAAGTTCGCGAGCGCTTCGGCAAGATGGGTGTCGAGGTGGTCGCCGGCACGCCCGAGCAGTTTTCTCAGTTCCTGAAAAGCGAAGTGTCGCGCTGGGCGAAAGTGGTCCAGGACGCCGGGATCAAGGCGGATTAATGGCGCGCAAACCGCTCAAATCCGACCTCGCCTGGTCGACGGTCGACCGCATTACCGTGCGCGGCAAGGACTTGCCCGCCGAGATCCTCGGCCACCTGAACCTGGGTGACATGGCGTTTCTCGAGCTGACCGGACGCGCACCGAACGCCGGCGAATCGAAAATCTTCAACGCCATGGTGGTCACGCTGGTCGAACACGGCGTGACGCCGAGCGCACTGGCTGCCCGCCTCACTTATCTCGGTGCACCGGAAGCATTGCAGGGCGCGGTCGCCGCCGGGCTGCTAGGTCTCGGCAGCGTGTTCGTCGGCTCGATGGAAGGCGTGGCGCGCATCCTCACCGACGCTGTCGCCGATGGAAAGGACGCCAAAACGGTGCTCGCCGAGAATAAGCGCATGCCCGGCATCGGCCACCCGATCCACCGGCCGGTCGATCCGCGCAGCGTGCGCCTGTTCGCAATCGCACGCGAGACCGGCCACTACGGGAAGTACTGCAAGCTGATGGAAGAGATCGCACAGACTCGCGGCATCACGCTCAACGCCACCGGCGCGATCGGCGCCCTTGCCTGCGAGCTCGGCCTCGACTGGAAGATCGTGAAGGGCCTCGGCGTGATGGCGCGCGCGGTGGGACTCGTCGGCCACATCCTCGAGGAGACGCGTGACCCGATGGCCGAGGAAATCTGGCACCGCGTAGACGAGGAAGCCTCGGCGCACCTCAAACCGAAGAAATGAACCTCGCTAGAGACAACCATCCCGAGCTGCGCGATGCGGTGCGCGTGCTCTGCAGCCAGTTCGACTCCGCCTATTGGCAGGAGGTCGACGAGGAGCGCGCCTATCCCGAAGCCTTCGTCGACGCACTGACCAAGGCCGGCTGGATGTCCGCGCTGATTCCCGAGGAATTCGGCGGCTCGGGGCTCTCGCTCACCGAGGCGAGCGTGATCATGGAGGAGGTATCGCGCTCAGGCGGGCAGGCAGGCAGCTGCCACGGGCAGATGTACAACATGAACACGCTGCTCAGGAACGGCTCGCCTGCGCAGAAGAAAAAGTACCTGCCCAAGATTGCGTCGGGCGAACTGCGCATGCAGGCGATGGGCGTGACCGAGCCCACGGCCGGCACCGACACGACCAAGATCAAGACCGTCGCGGTCCGCAAGGGCGACCGCTACGTGGTGAACGGCCAGAAGGTCTGGACCTCCCGCTTGCAGCACTCCGACTTGATGATCCTGCTCGCGCGCACAACGCCTCTGCCGGAAGTGAAGAAGAAGAGCGAGGGCATGTCCGTGTTCCTCGTGGAGACGAAGAGCAAGGGTCTCGAGGTCAAGCCGATCCGCAACATGGTAAACCACGAGACCAACCAGGTGTTCATCGACAACCTGGAGATCCCGGCGGAGAACTTGATCGGCGAGGAAGGCAAAGGTTTTCGCTACATCCTCGATGGCCTGAATGCCGAGCGCATCCTGATCGCCGCCGAATGCATCGGCGATGGCTA
>Ga0136846_1215942_pt1 | contig 37237 bp, 34 predicted proteins | sample HopSoiMetagenom2_FD_96841 | JGI IMG/M metagenome (GOLD analysis project Ga0136846, IMG submission 96841) | Grasslands soil microbial communities from Hopland, California, USA - 2 Assembly 2016 (version 4) | ecosystem: Environmental > Terrestrial > Soil > Grasslands | place: USA: Hopland...
CATCGCCGCCGCGCACGGCCACGGGTCCCTCGAGCGCGCACGTGAGGTGCTCGACGGCCTCGAGATCGAAGCCGTCGAGGCGCCTCTCGTATCGGGGTTCGCGTTCGGGCCGGGCAAGATCGCCGTCCTCACCGAGGAGGACCTGTTCGGCGCCCGGCGGTTCACGCGTGAGGCGCCGCGGTTCGCCGCCCGCCGAGGTGACAACGTCGCCGACGAGCTCGAGCCCGGCGACTTCGCGGTGCACCGGATCCACGGCGTCGGCCGCTATCAGGGGATCGTCCACCGCGAGCTCGCGGGCTCGGAGCGCGATTACCTCGTGATCGAGTACGCCAAGAGCGACAAGCTGTACGTCCCGTCCGACGCGGTCGGCATGGTGGCGCGTTACATCGGCGGCGACACCCCGCGCGTGCATCGGATGGGCGGTTCGGACTGGGCGCGCGCGACGGCGAAGGTCAAGCGCGCGGTCCGCGACATGGCGGGCGAGCTGGTCCGGCTCTACACCGTGCGGATGTCGGTCCCGGGACACGCCTTCGGGCCCGACACGCCGTGGCAGCGCGAGCTCGAGGACGCCTTTCCCCATGTCGAGACGCCGGATCAGCTTCGCGTGATCGACGACGTGAAGCGCGACATGGAGAAGCCCCTGCCGATGGACCGTTTGCTCTGCGGCGACGTCGGGTTCGGCAAGACCGAGGTCGCCGTGCGCGCGGCATGTAAGGCGGTGATGGAGGGCACGCAGGTCGCGGTCCTCGTCCCGACCACGTTGCTCGCCGAGCAGCACCTGTTGACGTTCCGCGAGCGGTTCGCGCCGTTCCCCGTGCGGGTCGAGATGCTGTCGCGGTTCGTCGATGCCGAACACCAGGACGCGATCCTCGCCGACCTCGGCGCCGGCAAGGTGGACATCGTGATCGGAACGCACCGGCTCCTCGGCCGCGACGTGACGTTCGCCGACCTCGGCCTGCTGGTCGTCGACGAGGAGCAGCGGTTCGGCGTTTCGCACAAGGAACGGCTGAAGTCGCTGCGCGCCCAGGTCGACGTGCTCACGATGACCGCGACGCCGATCCCGCGCACGCTCGAGATGGCGCTGACCGGCATCCGTCAGATGAGCACCATCGACACGCCACCGGAGGACCGCCAGCCGGTGCGAACGTTCGTCGGTTCGTTCGACGAGGAGCTTGCCGTTGGTGCGGTCCGGCGCGAGCTCCTTCGCGAGGGCCAGATCTTCTGGGTGCACAACCGCGTGGCGACGATCGACCGCCAAGCCGGTCGGTTGCAGGAGTTGCTGCCCGATGCTCGCATCGTCGTCGCGCACGGTCAGATGGACGAGGACGTGCTCGAACGCCAGATGCTCCGGTTCTGGGAACGCGACGCGGATGTGCTCGTGTGCACGACCATCATCGAATCGGGCCTCGACGTGCCGAACGCGAACACCCTGGTCGTCGACCGCGCGGACATGCTCGGGCTGGCGCAGCTCTATCAGCTGCGTGGCCGCGTCGGGCGCGCGGCCGAGCGCGCGTTCGCGTACTTCTTCTTCCCCGAGCATCGCGAGATGACCGAGGAGGCACATCTGCGGCTGACGACGATCTCTCGACACCAGGCGCTCGGGTCGGGCTTCAAGATCGCCTTGCGGGATCTCGAGATCCGCGGAGCGGGCAACCTGCTCGGCGCCGAACAGAGCGGCCACATCGCCTCGGTCGGCTTCGACGCGTACGCGCGGATCCTGCAGGAATCGGTGCAGGAGCTGCAGGGCACGCCGGTCGAGCAGGAGCAGGACCTCCGCATCGATCTGCCGGTCAAGGCGTTCGTGCCGCCCGGCTGGCTCGCGCAAGAGTCGCTTCGTCTCGAGCTCTACCGGCGCATCGGCATGGCGCGCGATCACGACGGTCTCGCGATGATCCGCGACGAGACGCTCGACCGCTTCGGCGCTTTGCCCGATCCGGTCGACGTGCTGTTCGCGATCGGGTCGCTCCGGCTGACGGCGCAGCGGCTCGGGGTCGACGAGGTCGCCACGTATCGCGATCAGGTTCGGATCCGACCCGTCACGCTGTCCGAGGTGGTCGAGCTCGGCCTGTCCGCCGTGATCCCCGGCGCCTCGTTCGTCGAGGCGACGCAAACTCTCAATCTGAAGCCCGATCGCGTCTTCGGCGTCGATCTCGTGCGGTGGGTCGAGGGCCGGCTGCGCCAGGCGATCGGGGAACCGGACGAACCGGGGCTCGGTCCCGCCGATCGCGCATCGGTTCCTGCCTCGTAGACTGGCGCGATGCATGCCTCGCGCCGTTCTGTGCTGCCCATCCTCCTTTCTGTCGTCCTTGCGCTCGTGGTCGCCGCCTGTTCGGAAGCCACAGCCCGGCCGCCGGCCGCGACGGTCGCCGGTTCGTCGATCTCGACCGACGAGCTGGCGCGGACCGCCGGTGTGTTCAACACCGTCGCGGGCTTGCAGCAGCAGCCGTGCGGGCAGACCGACGGTGCGACCGACACCCAGGAGGCCGCGTGCAACCGGTTCTCGCTGGGGGCGATGATCCTGTTCCGCCTGAGCGACCAGTACGCGGCCGACCACGGTGTCACCGTCGACGACGCGAAGGTGACGAAGGCCTTCGAGACGTTCCAGAAGAACGTCGGCACCGATACGTTGCACAGCCAGCTCACCGCGAACGGTGTCACGGAGGACGACGTGCGCGAGCTCATCCGAGCGTCGCTCGTCCAACAGGAGGTCGCGAAGTCGCTCGCCTCGGAGCAGCTCACCGACGCTCAGTTGCAACAGCAGTACCAACAGTCGATCGGCGACTACACGACGTTGCACGTCGACCACATCCTGGTCGACTCGAAGGCGAAGGCCGAAGAGGTCTACACGCAGGTCACGGCGCCCGGGTCGACGCTCGAGGACTTCCAGGCCCTCGCGAAACAGGTCTCCACCGATCCCAACGCGAAGAAGGACGGTGGCGAGCTGACGCTCCCGGCGAGCCAGCTGGCGACGGAGTTCTCCGACGCCGCGCTCACGCTCAAGCCGGGGGAGATCTCCAAGCCTGTGCACACCCAGTACGGGTGGCACGTGATCTACATGATCGACAAACAGGTGGCGTCGTTCGCGCAGGCCCGCGACAAGATCTTGCAGCAGGCGTCGACGAAGGCGTTCCAGGACTGGGTGCAGAGCGAGGTCGGCGACATCCAGGTCGATCCCAGCTTCGGCCGGTTCGATCCGACGACGCTCCAGGTGGCGCGGATAACGAGCACCGACCCGAGCGCGACGCAGCCCGCCACCAGCGGCGCGGTCAACGGAGCCTCGGCCACGCCGTGAGCCGCGACGCGTCCGTCGGTGGGCCGGTGCCGTCCTCGCGGGGCGGCGACGGGCTCCTCGACCTCGTGCGGGTGCAGGCACGCCTGCGCGCGCCCGACGGCTGTCCGTGGGACCGAGAGCAGGACCACCGAACGCTCGCGCGACATCTCCTCGAGGAGACGCACGAGCTGCTCGAGGCCATCGACGCCGACGACGACGCGGCGATCCGCGACGAGCTGGGCGACCTCTTGCTGCAGGTGACGTTTCACGCGCAGATCGCGGCGGATGAGGGGCGATGGGACATCGACGACGTCGCGGACGCGTTGGTCGCGAAGCTCGTCCATCGGCACCCGCACGTGTTCGGCGACGTCGAGGTCGCCGGCTCCGACGAGGTGCTCATCAACTGGGAGAAGCTCAAGGCGGAGGAGACCGGCGGCCGCAAGGCCGTCGACGAGGACATCCCCTCGACGTTGCCGGCGCTCGCGCGCGCCGCGAAGGTGCAGCGGCGGGCGGCGGGTTGGGGGTTCTCGTGGCAGAGCACGGAGCGGGCGCTCGGCAAGCTCCACGAAGAGGTCGACGAGCTCGACGAGGCGATGGCCGATCTCGGGCGGGCGGAGGACGAGCTCGGGGACGTGCTCCTCGCCGCGGTCGCGGTCGCCCGCCAGCTCGGGCTCGACGCTGAGTCGGCGTTGCGACGCGCGACAACGCGGTTCGCCGACCGGGCGGAGCGCACGCTCGCGCTCGCGACGGAGCGGGGGATCGATCCCGAGGCGCTCGGCGAGGACGAGCTACTCGCCCTGTATCGCGAGGCCAAGCAGGCGCCCGCCGGACCTCGATAGCCCCGCCAAGCGCTCTGGGCTGCACGGTCCGGCGGGAAGCGTCGGGTACCATCGGCCGGCGATGAGCACGGTCGCGTCGGTCTCCGCACGCCAGATCCTGGATTCCCGTGGCAACCCCACGGTTGAGGTCGACGTGTCGCTCGGCGACGGCGCGTTGGGCCGCGCGGCGGTGCCGAGCGGCGCCTCCACAGGAGAGCACGAGGCGCTCGAACTTCGCGACGGCGACGCGACCCGCTTCGGCGGGAAGGGCGTGACCCGGGCGGTCGCCAACGTCGACGGCCCGATCGCCGACGCGATCGTGGGGATGGACGCCTTCGACCAACGAGGCGTCGACCGGGCGATGCTCGACCTGGACGGCACGTCAACCAAGGCGGCGCTCGGGGCCAACGCGATCCTCGGTGTCTCCCTCGCGGTTGCGCACGCCGCCGCGGAGAGCGCGGGCCAGCCGCTGTACCGCTACCTCGGCGGCCCGAACGCGCACGTCCTGCCGGCGCCCATGATGAACGTGCTGAACGGCGGCATGCACGCCGATAACGAGCTCGAGCTCCAGGAGTTCATGCTCGTGCCGGTCGGTGCCGCCTCGTTGTCCGAGGCGGTGCGGTGGGGAGCCGAGTGTTTCCACGCGCTGCACGCGTTGCTGCGCGAAAAGGGTCTCGCGACCGGCGTCGGCGATGAAGGCGGTTTCGCGCCGGCGGTCTCGACCGGCGCCGAGGCCTGCGAGCTCCTGCTGCACGCGATCGAGCGCGCCGGGCTCGAGCCGGGTGATGAGGTCGCGATCGCGCTGGACCCGGCGGCGAGCGAGCTCTACCGCGACGGCGGGTATCACCTCGAAGGCGACGTGCGCTCGAGCGAGGACATGATCGCCTACTGGACCGGGCTGCTCGACCGGTTCCCGATCGTGTCGATCGAGGACGCACTGGCCGAAGACGACTGGGACGGCTGGGCGTCGATCACCCACAAGCTCGGCGACCGGGTGCAGCTCGTCGGCGACGACCTGTTCGTCACCAACACCGAGCGGCTCGAGCGAGGCATCCGAGACGATGCCGCCAACGCGATCTTGATCAAGGTGAACCAGATCGGTTCGCTGACCGAGACCCTCGACGCGGTTGCGCTCGCGCAACGGTCGAGCTTCGGCGTCGTCGTCAGTCACCGCAGTGGCGAAACCGAGGATGCGACGATCGCCGACCTCGCGGTTGCGACCAACGCCGGGCAGCTCAAGGCCGGCGCACCGAGTCGCGGGGAGCGCACCGCGAAGTACAACCAGCTGCTTCGGATCGAGCACGAGCTCGGCGAGAACGCCAGGTACGCCGGCGGGTCACTGCTCCGCGGCCGATCACCAGGGGGTGGCGGCGCGCCATGAGCGCCCGGGCCACGGCGACTTCCCCCGCCGAGGACCCGGGGAAGAACACCGAACGATCGCGCGTGGCGCGGATCACGCCGCGCGCGTCGATCCTGGGATTCGTGGTGTTCGTGGCGGCGATCTTCGCGGTGGCGCCGGCTCGGGCCTACCTCGAACAACGCGCCCAGCGGAACCAGCTCGCCAACGAGGTGTCGCAGCTGGAGCAGCAGAACGCCGACCTGCAACAGCAGCTCGACCGGCTGCACGACCCGGCCGAGCTCGAGCGGCTCGCACGCGAGTGCCTGGGCATGGTCGACCCCGGTCAGATCGCGTTCGTTCCGGTGCCGCACGGTCGCGCGCCGACGCCGCCGTCCTGCGACTAGCCAGAAGGGATGAAGCGGAGGTCCACGGCGTCGCAGACGCGTTCGTACCCGATCCGCTGGTACATCGCGTTCGAGGTGGCGTTCGCCAGATCGGTGTGGAGGTAGCACGCGCGGCTGCCGCGCTCGAGTGCCACGCCGCTCACGTGCGCGACCAGCGCGGTCCCGTACCCCTTTCCGCGGTCCGCAGGCAGCGTGTACACGGGTCCCACGCGGGTGCCGTCGGGCGGCGCCGGCGACGAACCCGTCATCGCAACGGGCCGTCCATCCGTCTCCCACAACCAGTAGTTGCCCTCGTCGAGCCGCGAACGGATGCGGCGTGCCAGTGAGTCTCGATCCCCAACGAACTCGGGAACCGCTTCGACCATGAACGCATCGTTCCAGTCCGCGACGAGGTCGGCGTCTGCCTGGGTGGCAACCCGCGGCGCCCCCACGGCATCGCCCTGGTCGCGAACCTCGGTGAGCTCGTAGATCCCCTGGCGGGTGCTGGTCTTCGTCGCGTCGCCGGTCAGCGCAAGCCATGCCGCCGCGAAGGCTTCCGCCTCGGGTATGCCGCCGACCACGCCGGGCAACCGGACGCCCGCCCCGAGGATCTCGCTCGCGAGGGGTTCGAGGCCTGCATCGTCGATCGGCTCGGCGAGCGCGAGGTCGTAGGGCGGCGTCTGCATCGCGGCAACGATCACGCGGCCCCCGTCGCGGACCGCCCACAGGTGGTAGCCCTGGTAGCTGTCGGGTCGGCGCTCCAAGACGTCGAGGAGACCGAGGATCAGGTTGTGCCGGGCGGGCGCCCGGTCGAGCAACGGCGCGACGAGCTCCCGGTAGTCGGCGACACCCTCGACCCTCGTGACCTCCATCCGCGGATGCTACGGGACGCCGGCGGCGCATTGACGGCGGGGTTGCCTCTCCCGCATGCTGGGCGCCCCGCTCGGGGCAGGCCCGGGCCACGCGACAGGAGGACCACCAGATCGCTATCGAGGTCGGCGCCACGGTCACCGCGACCGTCGTGCGCATCGAGAACTACGGCGCGTTCCTACAGCTCGAGGACGGACGGATGGGTCTGGTCCACATCTCCGAGATCGACCGGAACTACGTCAAGGACGTCCGCGAGCACCTGCGCGAAGGGGATAGCGTCGAGGTCAAGGTCACCTCGATCAAGGACGACGGCAAGATCGACCTGTCGATCAAGGCCCTCCAGGACCCTGCTCCACGGCAGTCCCGCAGGGGCACCGACCAGGAGTTCGAGCAGAAGCTCAAGAAGTTCATGCGGCAAAGCGAGGAGCGCCAGGTCGACTTCCGGCGCGCCACCGAGCACAAGCGCAAGTAACGGACGCTATGTCGCGCGAGCATCGCGCGTCCGACGTCGAGGTCGTGCGGGACCAGCTCGGGCGAGAGCCCACCACACGCTTCGAGGTGATCGTGCGGTGCCCGCTCGGGCATCCGCTCGTGATCCGCAACCACCCGCTGGACGATCGGGGCGATCCCTTCCCGACGATGTTCTGGCTCACGTGTCCGGACGCGATACGCGCGGTCTCACGCCTCGAGGCCGGCGGCGAGATCGGCGGGCTGAACGAGCGATACGAGGTCGATGCGGCGTTCCGCGCCGCGGTCGAGCGCGCACACGCGGAGGCGGCCGGCGAGCGCGAGCGCATGGCGGCCGGTACGCGCGAGGGCGGCGGCGTGGGAGGGACGCGCCGAGGCATCAAGTGCCTCCACGCGCACTACGCGAACCATCTGGCCGGCGGGGACGACGTCGTCGGCGCAGCGGTCGCTCGGTCGGTCGAACCGATCCACCCCGAGCACGCGGTGGGCGAGCGGATCGCCGTCGTCGATCAGGGAACGCATTCGTGCCGCCTGTTGGTGATGGAGCGGGCGATCGACGGAACACTCGTCGAGCTCGCGAATGACATGGTGATCACGTCGCTCGGCTCCGGCGTCGATGCGACCGGCGCGCTGGACCCAGCCGCGGTCGCCCGCAACGAGCAGGTGCTCGCGCGCTACGTCCGGCGGGCGCGCGCCCTCGGCGCGCCGACCGTGCGGGTGACCGCGACGAGCGCCGTGCGAGACGCCTCCAACCGCGAGTTGTACGTCGCGTCGGTCCTTCGTCACACCGACACGGAACCACGAGTGATCGACGGCGTCGAGGAGGCGCGGCTCTCGTTCCTCGGAGGGACGCACGGGCTGGCGACCGAGGACGGCCCGTTCCTGTTACTCGACATCGGTGGCGGCTCGACAGAGTTCGTCGTCGGGCGTGTCCCGGGGCGCGCCGAGCAGCGGGTCAGCACGCAGATGGGCTCGGTGCGTCTCACGGAGCGCGCGATCACGACGGATCCACCGGCGGCCGCCGAGCTCGAGCAGCTCCGACGGCTGATCGAGGACCGGCTCGACGAGGCGGAGCTCGCGGTTCCCGAGATCCATACGGCGCGGACGTTCGTGGCGGTCTCGGGCACCGCGACCACGTTCCAAGCGATCGCCCAAGGCCTGGATCGCGACGATCCGCAACTGATCCATCGGACCTGGCTCTCGCTCGGCGACGCGGAGCGGGTGCTCGACGACCTCAGCCGGATGACGACGGACGAGCGGTCGGCGCTCCCGGTGATGGCGCCCGGGCGCGGGGGTGTCATCGTTGCCGGCGGAGCGATCCTCGTCGGCACGATGCGCCGCTTCGGGGTACAGCGCGCCCTCGTGTCAGAGGACGACATCCTGCGTGGGCTCGCCTATGACGCCCTCGGGGTCGGGTAGCCTGTGGCGCCATGCCCCGCAAGTCACGACAGCGACACCTGGCCAAGGGTGCCGAACGCCGGCGGATCGAGCGTCAGCAGGCGGCGCGCCGCCGCACGATCGCGCTAAGCGTCGGCGGCGCGATCGCAGGCATCCTCGTGATCGCGCTCGGCGTGACCCTGCTGAAGCGCGACGACACGACGACGGCCGGCGCGAGCGCCACGCCGTCGCTTTCGGCGTCGTCCGCGGCGAACTCCAAGAAGCCGCCCAAGCAGACCGGCACCGTGACCGCGCAGGCGAAGCCGGCGAGCACGATCGCCTGCGGCGCGAGCATCCCGCCGGCGGCGTCGACCCCCAAGCCGCAGTTCGACCACGCGCCCTCGCCGAGCGACGTTCTGGCCAAGAACACCGAGTACACGGCGATCCTGCATACCTCGTGCGGCGACATCACGATCGCCTTGGACGGCACGGCCGCGCCGCAGACCGTCGCGAGCTTCGTGTTCCTCGCGGAGCACAAGTTCTTCGACGGGACGTTCTTCCATCGGGTGGTCGACTCGATCGATGTGGTGCAGGGCGGCGACCCGACGGGCACGGGCAGTGGCGGCCCGGGCTACTCGATCCCCGACGAGCTCCAGGGCGGTGAGCATTACAAGTCCGGGACGGTCGCGATGGCCAACGCCGGTGCGAACACCGGCGGCAGCCAGTTCTTCCTGATCACGGGGGCGGGCGGAGCCAACCTGGACGGGAACCCGAACTACACGATCTTCGGGAACATCACCGACGGGCTGGACGTGGCCAAGCAGATCAACGGCTTCATGCCGAACAGCGGCGATGGGCCGCCGACCCAAGCGGTCTACATCGACTCGGTCACGATCGAGAAGCACCACACGGCGAGCCCGTCGCCGAGCCCGAGCGGCTGATCGCCCAGCGGATGGGTCAGAGCCGCTCGACGTGCGGCTCGTCGATCCCGACGGTCGCGCCGCGCGCGTCGAACACCAGCGGTGCGGAGGCGACGATCGCGTGGACGTCGATCTGCGGGTGGGCGGTCAGCACGATCACGGCGTCCGTGTCGGCGACCGTGTCGCGATCCGCGGGGACCGACCAAAGCTCGCGTCCGCCGACCGTGATCCGATCGACGAAGGGATCGTGGAACCGAACGTCGGCGCCCTTCGCGGCGAGCCGCTCGAGCACTTCGACCGCCGGCGACCCGCGCAGGTCGTCTACGCCCGCCTTGAATGCGACGCCGACGCCGAGCACGCGCGAGCCGTTCACCGCCTTGCCGGCGTGGTTGAGCATGTCGGCCACGCGGGTGGCAACGTAGTCGGGCATCCGGTTGTTGACCTCGTTCGCGTGCTCGATGAAGCCGACGCGGTAGCCCAGCTGCTGGCCCGCGCGCCACGACAGATAGGTGGGATCGATCGCGATGCAGTGCCCGCCGACGCCGGGCCCCGGCCAGAAGGGCTGGTAGCCGAAGGGCTTGGTCGCCGCCGCGTGCAGCGCCTCCCAGATGTCGACGCCGAGGTCCTTGGCCATCACCGCCAGCTCGTTCACGAGCGCGATGTTCACCTGGCGGTAGGTGTTCTCGATCAGCTTGGCCATCTCGGCGTCGCGGGGCGAGGACGTGACCGCGACGGCGCCGACCATCGGCGCGTAGAAGGACGCCGCGAGATCGCGACACCGGCGGGTCAGGCCGCTCACGACCTTCGGCGTCGTGGCGAGCTGGTGGGCGCTGCTGCCCGGATCGATCCGCTCCGGGGAGTAGGCGAGCGCGAAGTCGGCCCCGGCGGACAGGCCGGACGTTTCGAGGATCGGCCGGAGGAACTCTTCGGTCGTGCCCGGCCACGTCGTCGACTCGAGGATCACGAGCACGCCCGGGCGCAGATGCGCCGCGACCGTCTCGGCCGCCGCGCGCACCATCGACAGGTCCGGGGCGCCGTCGGCAAGCGGGGTCGGCAGGCACAGGACGACGACGTCGGCGCGGTCGAGCGCGGCCGCGTCGCCGGTGAACGTCGTGCGGTCGAGTCCGCCGATCTCCGACCGTGGAACGTCGACGATGTAGCTGTCGCCCGCGACGAGTGTCCGGATCTTCCCGAGGTCGGTGTCCAGGCCGATCGTCTCGAATCCCGCCTGGTGCACGCCGATCAGCAGCGGGAGCCCGACGTAGCCGAGCCCGACCACGGCGACGACCGCGGTGCGGTCGCGGATCGAGGCGGCGAGCCGCTCAAGCGGGTCGGTGTCGACGACGTTCATGGCGAGCGGTGGGTCAGGGTACCGCCGGCTCGTGCGCCGGTGCAACGGGCGAGGTGAGCCACGCGCCGATGTCGGCTCGGAGCGCCCTCTTGCGGTCCTCATCGGCGAAACTCGCGTCGACGCCTGCCCGTGCGAGATCGGCGAGGTCGGTGTCGTCGAGGTCCCACGCGTCGCGCGCTGCGGCGTAGACGTCGGTGAGCCAGCTGTCGAACATCGTCGGGTCGTCGCTGTTCAGCGTGACGGTGACGCCCGCATCGCGGAGGGCGATGAGCGGCACCTGGCCGACCCGCTCGTAGACCCCCGTTGCCACGTTCGAGATTGGACAGATCTCGAGCGGGATGCGGCGGTCGACGAGCTCGGCCACGACGGCGGGATCCTCGATCGCGCGCACGCCGTGACCGATCCGGTCGGGGCGAAGGTGCTCGATCGTGGCGCGGACGTTCTCGGGTCCGGCCCACTCACCGGCGTGCGGCACGCTTCGCAGCCCCGCCCGCGCCGCCTTGCGGAACATCCACGCGAACCGCTCGACCCCCGTTCGTTCGCTGCCCGCACAGTTGAGCGCGACAACGCCGCTGCCGGCGTAGCGAAGCGCGACCTCGAGCGTGCGCTGCGCATCGTCGAGGCCGTTGTCGCGGACGATGTCCGGGCAGACCTGCACGGTGACGCCGTGATCGCGCCTTCCCGCGTCGAGGCCGTCGAGCACCGCCTCCATCGGGCCGAACCAGTCGTCGTCCAGCCGACGGGCGTGATTCCCCGGACTGAACACCACCTCGGCGTAGGGCACGCCGGTCGCCGCCAGGTCGGCGCACAGCTCGACCGCGAGCCTGCGGAAGTCGTCCAGCGTCGAGAACAGCTGACACAGCTCGAGGTAGTTGTCGATGAAGTCGAGGGGTCCGCCGAACGTCCAGCCGTCGACGCCCATGCCGTGCGGAAGCGTGGCGCCGTCGCGACCGGCGATCTCCCGTAGCGTCTCGGGCCGGGCGCTCCCCTCGACGTGGAGATGCAGCTCCACCTTCGGGAGGGAACGCAGGCCGCGCATCCGTCGATGGTAGCCCGGGCCGCCATGAGTGGTCACCCGGTCTCCTCGCGGCGCAGCGGCTAGGCTCGCGACGTGCGCGCGAACCTGATCGGCGGCGAGTGGGTCGACGGCGCGACGACGGTCATGGACCGGAGTCCGTCGGATCTCTCCGACGTGGTTGGTGAGTTCGCGGTCGCCGACGAGGCGCAGGTCGACGACGCGATCGCTGCGGCGGCCGACGCGGCGCCCGCGTGGGCGGCGGCCACCCCGCTGGACCGGAGCACGGTCCTGGAGACCGCGGGGCTGGAGCTCGCCGCGAGGAGCGATGAGCTCGGTGAGCAGCTCGCGCGCGAGGAAGGAAAGCCGCGTTCCGAGGCGATCGGCGAGGTGCAGCGCGCCTCCCAGATCTTCCGCTTCTTCGCCGGCGAGGCGCTGCGCATGGCGGGGGAGCATCAGCGGAGCGTTCGCCCCGGCGTCGATGTCGACGTCTTGCGCGAGCCGCTCGGCGTCGTCGGGATCATCACGCCGTGGAACTTCCCGATCGCGATCCCGGCGTGGAAGATCGCGCCGGCGCTCGCGTACGGCTGCACGGTGGTGTTCAAGCCCGCCGAGCTCGTACCGGCGAGCGCGTGGTCGATGGTCGACGCGATCGCGCGCGCCGGTGCGCCGCCCGGCGTGTGCAACCTGGTGATCGGGCCGGGGGGTGTCGTCGGCGAGCGGCTCGTGCACGATCCGCGCGTGCGCGGCGTGAGCTTCACGGGGTCACAAGCGGTCGGGGCCGGGGTCGCCGCGGGGCTCGCCGCGCGCTTCGGGCGGTCGCAGCTCGAGATGGGCGGCAAGAACCCACTCGTGATCCTCGACGACGCCGATCTCGACGTGGCGGTTGACTGCGCGATCCAGGGCGCGTTCTTCCAGACCGGACAGCGGTGCACCGCGAGCAGCCGGCTGATCGTGACCGCCGGCATCCACGACCGGTTCGTCGACGCGACGATCGCACGCATGCGCGCGCTGCGCGTCGGGCACGCGCTCGCGTCCGACACCCACATCGGCCCGGTCGTCTCGCCGGATCAACTCGAGCAGGACCTCGACTACCTCGACATCGGCGGGAAGGAGGGTGCCGAGATCGCGTTCGGCGGCTCGCGGCTGGAACGAGACACCGAGGGCTATTACTTGGAGCCGGCCCTGCTCGTCGAGACGACGAACGACATGCGGATCAACCGCGAGGAGATCTTCGGTCCGATCGCGTCGGTCGTGCGCGCCGACGACCCGGCCCACGCGCTGGCGCTCGCCAACGACACGGAGTTCGGGCTGTCGGCCGGGGTGTGCACGACGTCGCTGAAGCACGCCGCGATGTTCCGCGACGGCCTCCAGGCCGGCATCGTCACGATCAACCTGCCGACGGCGGGCGTCGATCACCACGTGCCGTTCGGCGGCACCAAGGGCTCGTCGAGCGGCCCCCGCGAGCAGGGGCGGTACGCCGTCGAGTTCTTCACGACGGTCAAGACGACCTACACGCGGCCGTAGGGTCCTGGGGCGTTGACCCCACGCGCGCCGCGCGGGTAGCGTCCCCGGGTCGTGACGCCCGACGTGTTCGCACCTGTCTTCTTCCTGGCGGCCGGTCTGCTCGTCCTCGCCGGCGCGACGAAGATCCTGCGTCCCGACCCGACGGCGCAGGCGCTGCTCGACGCCGGGCTCCCGGGCACGCTCGGTGCGGCCCGCGGCGTGGGGGTCGTCGAGATCGCGGTGGGCCTTTGGGCGATCGTCGCGCCGGCGTCGGGCGGCGCGATCGCGCTCGGAACGTTGTACGCCGTGTTCGCCGGCTACCTAGGCTTCCTGCTCGTCGCCCGGCCCGACGCGGGTTCGTGCGGGTGTGCCGGGCCGACGCCGGTTCCGCCGAGCCGACTGCATCTGACGCTCAACGTCGTGGCCGGCGCGTTGGGCGTCGCCTACGCGGCGACCGCGGCGCCGGACGCGCCGGCATGGATCTCGAGCCTGGGGTGGGCGGCGCTGCCGGTCGTGCTCGGTTTGGTGGTCGCCGGATGGCTCGCGGTCGTTGCCGTCACGGCCGCCCCGGCCGCGTTCCGCTCGTGGACGCCGGGCGAACACGACCATGAGCACGTCCATGCCCCGCACGGACACGACCACGCCGCGACCGATCACGAGCTCGCCGACGTGGGGATCGCGGCGGGGCACGCGAGCCTGTGGCCGAGCACGAAGCCGGAGGATGTGTGAGCGCCGTCCTCGACGCCGCGTTGGCCACGGTGCGCCCGCGGCGTCCGCGCGATCGCCGCCGCTCGGCCCGGGCCGCGGAGGTCGCCAGCGCGTTGGTCGCCGCGCCGATCCGCTACGCCGTGCGTCCGGTGACCGCGACCGAGGTCGTCCGGCGTACGTGCGGCAGCTGCCCGGGCGGCAGCCGTTGTTGCGGTTCGTACACGGCGCTGTGCTGCACGCTGCCCGGCGGCGACAACTTCGGCTGCCCACCGAACACGTTCATCGGCGGGTGGTGGCAGTGCAACTACGGCGGGACCGCGCTATGCGGCACGACCAACATGCGTTATTACCTCGACTGCTCGATCGATCCCGGCCATTCGTGTCCCGGCGGATGCCATTGCGGTGGCAACAACTGCGGCAACTTCAAGACGTGTTGCGTGGTGTTCCGGTACGGGAACTGCAACACCGACATCGGCGGGGTCACTGCCATCCAATGCCGGCTCGTGACGTGTGTGATCCCGTGCCGGATCGACTGTCTCGACTGCAACTGTTCGGCGGCGGTCGATCAGACCACGTGCTCGCACAACGCGGGGTGCCTGTGAGCACCGGCGTGCTGACCTCGCTGGTCATCGTCGAGACGATCGTGCTTGCGTTGTTGGCGGTCGTGGTCGTCTCGTTGCTGCGGAGCCACGCCGAGCTGCTTCGCCGCTTGCCGGAGCCCGACGACGAGCAAGAACACCTCCATGACCACGACGACGAGCGACCGGTGCTGTCGCCGGATCTCCCGTCGCCCAAGCGGGTCGCGTCGCGGGCGCATGACGTCGCAGGGTCGACGCTCGACGGCGATCAGGTCGTGGTGTCGGCGGCGTCGGGGAGCGACACGTTGTTCGCGTTCCTGTCGACGGGGTGTCTCACGTGCCAGGGGTTCTGGGACGGGCTCCAGCCGGCGGCGCACGAGCCGTTGCCGGGCGACACCCGCGTCGTGGTGGTGGTGAAGGACGCTGCGTTCGAATCGCCCTCGCGCCTGGCGAAGCTCGCGCCGCCGGACGTGCCGGTGATCCAGTCCTCTGCGGCGTGGGAGGACTTCGGCGTGCGGATGTCGCCATACTTCTGCTTCGTCGATGGCGCGACCGGCGAGGTTCGGTCGGAGGGCGCCGCGATGACCTGGCAGCAGGTGTCGTCGCTGCTGACCGATGCCCTGTTCGACGAGGCGCGCGCGCGGGAGCTCGGGTGAACGCGGTCGCCGGGCTCGGTGCGGCGGTCGCTATCGCCGCCGGACTCCGGTCGACGTGGTCGCCCTGAGGCGCGTCGATGCTGGGGAGCATCACGCCGCTCGGGGAGCGGGGACGAGGGTCGCGCTGGGGGGTGACGGTGTCCGCCTACCTGCTCGGATCTGCCGTGGGCGGCGCGGCGCTCGGGGCGGCCTTCGGCTGGGTCGGCTCGCCGATCGACCTGTCCGCGAATGAGCGGCTCGTCGTCCTCGGGATCGCGGTCGCGATCGGGATCGCGTTCGACCTCGGGCTTGGCGGGTTGCGGCTCCCCACGACGCATCGCCAGGTCGATGAGACCTGGCGGGCCTCGTATCGGGGCTGGGTCTGGGGCCTGACGTTCGGGGTGCAGCTCTCCCTCGGCGTCGTGACCGTGGTGACCACATCGATGGTGTATCTCACCTGGCTCGCCGCGTTCCTGACAGGGTCCGCCGCGTCGGGCGCCATCGTCGGGGTCGCGTTCGGGCTCGCTCGGGCGCTGCCGATCTTGAGCGTCGCGCGTGTGCGGACGAGCGGCCAGCTACTCGGCGTCGACCGAACCCTGCAACGGCTCGCCATACCCGCCCGGCGTCTGACGTTCGCGGCCGGTGCCTCGATCGCGGGGCTCGCGCTGCTCGGAGCGGTGCGATGACCTCGACGCTTCGTCGCCACGGCCTCGCGATCATCGTGCACGAGGGGTGGGAGGCGCGGATCTGGATGCCCGACCTGCCACCGCCCGCCGAGAACCATCCTGTGGTGCGGTTGGCGAACTTCGCCCTTCCCCTCACGAAGAACACCTACGCCGAGGACGTGGCCGACGGGTTGCGCCCGGGGCAGCTCGTCGCATCGCTCGCCGAGTTCTCACCCGACGTCGCCGACAGAGGCCTCTACGCGCCGCGCGGCGTTCCGGAGCTCGATCCCGCCGATCTGGATCGGCGCGCGGTGCAACGCCAAGCGCCGGGACGGGCCGGCGTGCAGCGCTTCTTCTCCGAGCACGGGCGCGCGTTCAGCCTGTACGTCGTCGCGCGACGGGGAGCAGGACTCGACCGAGCGATGCAGCAGCTGACGACCCAACTGCGTGGACTCACGGTGGCGTCGCGATGAGCCTCGTCGGATGGACGGTCGTCGCGCTCATGTTCGCGTTGGTGCTGTGGCTCGCGTTCGCGCTGATCGCGCTGATCCGAACGCAGGCGGACCTTCGTGCTCGGATCGAGGACCTCGAGGCGGCGATCGGACCGATCCGTCTCGACGGCGGATTGCCGGTCGGCCGCACGGCGCCCGATTGGGAGATCACGACCGTCGACGGCGGATCGCTCGCGGCGGCGTCCCTCGCTGGCAGCCGGCACATCGTCCTATTCGCCGATACCTCGTGCCGGGCGTGCGACGAGGTCGTTCCGGCGGCGGTGATCGCCGCCGAAGCAGGCACGATGCCTCCCGTGGTCGTGGTCGCCCGCGAGGACCACGCCGCGATGCCGTCCTCGTGGGCAGGACGTTGGACCGGTGTCGAGCGTGGCGATGAGGTGAGCGGCGCGTTCCTGGTCGACGTGAGCCCGCATCTGTTCGTGATCGACGAGGGCGGCGCGATCGTCGCGCAGGGTGGCGCCGCCACGATCGCCGATGTCGAGGCGTTGGTGCGCGAGGGGAGCGGCATCCAAGTCCTGCCGGAGGCCGGCGATGGCTGAGCCGATCACGCGGCGAGGATTCGTCACGCGGGCGTCCGGGATCGCGTTGACCGGCCTCGGCCTCGCCGCTGGCCTCGGGCGCGACCGCGCGTCCGCGCACGTTCGGCCGACGCCGTGCCGGACACGGTGCGAGCCGATCAGCAAGACAGGCTGCCTGTGCGGCGGCAACCTCTACCGATGCTCGGGCTGCAGCCACACGTTCCACGCGTGCATCCACAGGTCGCGGTTCGGGTGGTTCTGTCTTCGTCGCTCGTGCTGACGGTCAGTGCGAGGACCGCATCCAGACGTCGTAGCTGCTGAAGGACCGCTGGTACCGGTCGCACGAGAGCCGCTGGGTCGAACCCGTGACGGCCAGGGACGGCTCGTCGTTCACGCGATAGGGGGGATGGGTCCCCGCGTGGGTGAGCCGGATCGCGGTGTCCCAGCTGCCCCCGTCATCGGCGCTGTGCCGGTAGATCATGTCGATCCGGGCGCCTCGCGCGAGCGGCCGGCATGGCTGCCCCCCAGGGTTCCGCCGGCAGCCCGCGATCGCGACGGCGAGACGGGACGTTCCAAACGGGAGCACCGCAGGTCCGTAGCCGTCGAGGTAGCCCGTCCCACCGACGACCTCCTTCCACGCGAAGACGGTGCTCGGCGTCGACAGAGATGACCCATCGAAGATCCGGAGGTCGAGGCCCGTGTTGGTCGAGTAGGCAAGCGCCACGCGTGGATCGCCTGGAGCGGCCGCCCCGGCCACGGCGGGATAGTGCTGCCCGTCGTTCGGGCTCGGGCCGGTGAGCGCGACGGGGGTCGCCGTCGCCAGGTCGTCGCCCCCGGTGTTCGACGTCACGGCTTCCTGCGCCCCGCCCCCGGTGGAGAACCACGCGGCCGCCACGTCGTCGCCGCTCACGCCGATGTCCGGCAGACCGCGGAACCCTTCGCCGGAGGACGACCGCCACGTCGTCGAGCCGATCGTCGCGGTCGACCAGTGATGTCCCCGATCGTCGCTCGTCGCCATCCGGATCGATCCGGAGTTCGCCTGGGTCCATACCGCGAACATCCGGCCACCGCCGACGGCGACCCGGGGGTAATCGACGCGGCCGGTGTGGGCCGAGAGCCGCACGGGCTTGTGCCAAGTTCGTCCTTGATCGAGGCTCACGCGGATCCAGAGGACGCGCGGCGCCCTCGGCCGGTAGTGCACATAGCTGCGCTGGGTCACATAGCTCGCGACGACGGTGGGGCCGTGGGCCGCGATCGACGGTCGCTCGGCCTGCACCGACGAGGGGCTGATCCGGAGCGGCTTGCTCCAATCGCCCGCTTGGGACGACGCCGGCGAGCGTCGGACGAAGACCCCCATGCGTGGTCCGTTGTCGTCGGCGCACCGGCCGGAGGGCGGCGGACAGTCCGACGCGAAGATCGTCAGCAGCTTGTTGGACGTCGACGCGAGCGACTTGCCCGGGTTCCACGCGTACGGCGTCGAGATACGACGCGCGCGACCGAACGAGGTGGCCGCCGTCGCGGGCGTCGCGAGCGAGAGCACGGCGACGATCGCGACGAGCGCTGCGGTGGCCCGGCCACGCATGCAGGGCATCCTAGCCGGGGTAGCATCCGACGAGGCCCGGGTGCCGGAACCGGTAGACGGAGGCGGCTTAAACCCGCCGGCCCCTCGAGGGCGTGTGGGTTCGAGTCCCACCCCGGGCACGATTTCGATGAGTCCATCAGAGCTGGTGAAGGGCCGGTTCGTGCTCTGCTCGGACCGACGGATCCACGCTCGTGCTAACAGGCTGCTAACTGCGGATTGTTGGCCACGCTCTGCACTTAGGCAGTCCGGGTGGGGTGTTCTCAGAAGGTCAGAGGGCCTCCCGTTGCTCCAACAGCCCACCATGTGAGGCTCGGGCCGCCGACGAGCGCGGCACCGAGGAAGACGCTGAGCGTCGCCGCATCTTGACTGAAGCGAACGATCCAGCCCACGTCGAGCTCTTCGCAGACCGCCCGAGATCGACTCGGCGGACCAGTTGGGCGTTCAGCGCGACAACGATCGTAGAGAGGCTCATCGCGATCGCACCGACGGCAGGAGGAAGACGATCCCCGCCCCCGCGAACACTCCGGCAGCGAGCGGGATGGCCACGATGTTGTAGCCGAGCGCTCAGGCGAGATTCTGGGTCATCTTTCGGTAGCTCGCGGCGGAGAGGCGGCGCACAGAAACCACGCCGCGAGCGTCATCGCTCGCGAGCACGGCACCGGCGGTCTCGACGGCGACGTCGGTGCCGGCGCCGATCGCGATGCCGACCTCCGCGCGAGCGAGCGCCGGAGCGTCGTTCACGCCGTCCCCCACCATTAGGCGCTCGACGTCCGCCAGAACCTCGGGCCCGGAGCTCTCCGCGATCACATCGCCCAGCAGCGTCGTGAGCAGCCGGACGTCGCGGCGGAACTCGGGGGGCAGCGGCCGCTCCGCGCGGCCGGCGTCGTCGGCCATGATGGGCCGCGTCACCAGCACCCCCGGTGTGCTAGCCCGAGATGTCGATCCGCTCGATCACGACGTCGTCGGTCGGCTTGTCGTGCGCTCCCGTCTCGGTCTTCCCGATCGTCTCGACCTCGGCGTACCGGGCGCTCGTCCTCGAACTGGTACCCGGGCCCGCCCGTCCCGGTGCCGGTGGGGTCGCCGCCCTGGATCATGAAGCCGTCGATCACGCCATGGAAGGTCGTGCCCGGCTAGAGCGACTCGCGCTTCGTCTCGCCGTCGCGTGGGTCGGTCCACTCCCGGCCGCCGGTGGCGAGATCCGTGAAGTTCTGCACCGTCTTGGGCGGTGCTCGGGCATCAGCTGCACCGTGAACGATCCTCGGTTCGTCACGAACGTGGGCGCCGCGAAGCCACATCTGGCTCCCCGAGTCGTCGTACAGGACGGTGTTGTTCGGAGCGTGCTGGCCGGGGACGTCGCCCTGACCGGTGAGGATGCAGGCATCAAGCTCGGATCAACGCCGCACCGATCTCCGCGGGCCACCTTGACATCCAGGACCTTGCCGACCGGGGGTGTCGCCCATGACAGGACCGACCCGTCGGGGGCGACCTCCCCCATGAAGGCGCCTGTCGTTGTCGTCCCGTCGGTGAGCGAGGTGAACTGGCCACCCACCGCGAGGTTGCCGTCACGCAGTACATCCATGTCGTTCACGCCGCCGTCAGCTGAGGCGTCTACGACGTGATCATGCTCCCACCGTTCGCGAGGTTGAATGCGGCGAGCTTACCCTGATGGATCTTCGGCTGGCTCGAGGTGTCGACCCACCCGAACGACCCGCCGAGGTAGAGGCGATCCCCATCCACGACCATCGCGCCGGTCCTGTGGGCGACGTCGATCCGGAGCGGATCGACGTCGCCGAACCCACCCGGGTCGAACGCCGCGAAGTGCTCGCGGTCGACCTGGTCATAGCTCGTGCCGTTCGATGTCACCTCGACGCTTGCGAAGTCGCCCACGGCGAAGACCAGTGGACCGCTCGCCCCCTGCGGCGGGTAGCTGTCCAGCACGTAGACGTCGCCTCGGGAGCCGACCTGGCTCAAGGATGCCTGACGTGCTTCTCAATGGATGCGTTGGAGCGAGACCCCAACGTGCGTGCCGAAGCGACTCGTCGGCACACCGGAGCGACGTCCGTTTGGCGGTAGACGCTCGCGCGGCCGCGGCGTTACGGTGGCTGACCACCTCACCCCCAACACAACCGGAGGCTCGAACCATGCGGACGCGCCCGCTCGTTCGCCGCACTGCGACGATCCTGGCAACCGCTCTGGCCATCCTGATCGGGGTATCCACGATGACGCTGGCCCCTGCTTGGGGCACGACGTGCGCATCCTCGACGGGGACCCCCTGCGTGCGTCAGTTCGCCGGTCAGCCGAGCTGGGGCTTCGATGACCGGGTCCGGACCATGGTTCGTGTAGGGGGGACGGTCTTCGTGGGCGGGCGCTTCACCCACGCCTCGCTCGTCGATCCAGACGGGTCCGTCTCCCAAACGGTCGAGCGCGACCACCTCGCCGCCCTCGACGTCTCGACTGGCGCCCTCCTCGACTGGGCGCCTCGAATCGACACCTCGGGCACGGAGAACGGCGACATCTACTCCCTCGTGACATACGCGAGCGGTTCGACGACCTGGGTGATCGCGGCGGGGGACTTCACGTCGGTGGAGACGACCTCGAACGGGAGCTCATACTCAACGGCGACGCGCGATCACGTCGCGGCGTTCGCGGGTGATCAATACGGCACGCTGACGTCGTTCGCCCCGGACGTCTCCCACCGGCCCCGAGCAGCACTCGTCTCAGGATCGACCCTGTACCTCGGCGGCTCGTTCGCCAAGATCGATGGTCAGAAGCGGTCGGCCCTCGGCGCCGTGACGCTCCCGTCAGGTGCCGTGACCCAATGGGCGCCGGCGGCGAACGGAGGCGTGGACGGGCTAGCGCAGCTCGCCAACGGCAACATCGCGATCGCGGGAGAGTTCACCTCCGTGAGCGACGGCTCGCGATCGACATCCACCCCGTACCTCGCCGTCGTCTCACCGGCCGGGGAGCTCGCCTGGACCGCGACGTCGACGGCCCCGACTGCCAAAGCTCTCGCCGTGGCGACGAACAACGACACGGTCTACATCGGCGAGGGCCTGAACGGGAACGCCGTCGGAGCCTTCAACGGCGATACCGGGACGCGGCTGTGGGAGAAGGGCACGAACGGGGACGTTCAGGCCGTCGGCTTCGCCGGAGGCGAGGTGATCGCCGGGGGGCACTTCGGGAAGTTCCTCAATCAGAACGGCACGACCGTCAAGATCAAGAAGCTCGCCGCCCTCGACCCCGCGACCGGCCTGGTGGACACCGGATGGAAGCCGGGGATCGCTCCGGCGACGACGCTCGGTGTCTGGGGGATCGCCGGCACCGACGGGTCGAACCCCGACAAGCTGTTCATCGGCGGAGACTTCATGTCGTTGAAGCAGTACCCGAGCTGGCGGTTCGGCGAGTACAACGTTCCGGGAGGAAGCTAACGTCGAACGCCGCCGAGGGGAAACCCGATGTAGACGTTTAGCCGGTTCACCATGAGATCCTTCGGCGTCCAGTGCTCCTCGACGGCGCCATTCGCGGCAGCATATCGCCAAGGACTAGCCGCGCTACGGGACCTTAGGCACAGAGCCCGAGTCCAGTCGGCCCGCCCAGGTCGTACGTCGGATGCCGCCCAGGCGACGAGGTCGGGACCCTTCGTCGGATGGTCTTCCTAGGCCACATTGGCTACATTGTGGCCTTCGGTCATCGCCCGCCCCCGGAAGATTCTCCCTCGCCAGGGCGACGACCAGGAAGGAAGGGAACGTTCGATGAAAAGGCAACTGCGCTGGCTGATGAGCGTCGTCGTCGTGGCCTCGGTCGCAACGGCCGGCGCCATCCCGGCTTGGGCTCATGGGTTCGCACAATCCAAGATCGTGTCCGACGATCCCGCCGACTACACCCCGAACATCATCGATCCACCCCACGCGGGATACCACGTCACGTCCATAGCTCAGGTCGGCAACGAGGTCTACGTCGCGGGTGAGTTCACCCAGGTCGAGGACGTCGCCAACGGCGGCACGATCTACAACGTGTCCGGACTGTTCGCATTCGACAAGGACACGGGCGCGGTCGACGTCAACGGGTTCGGCTTCCCGGATGTGCACGGCAGGATCGAATCGATCGTCACTGACGGACAGTCACTCTTTATGGGAGGCAACTTCGCGCAGACGGACGGGAAGAGCACCAAGAAGCTCGCGAAGCTCGATCCATCGACCGGCGCGGTCATCACCGCCTTCAAGGGCAAAGCCGACAAGAAGGTGAACGATCTCACGGTGGCGAACGGCCTGCTGTACCTCGGAGGGGCGTTCACATCGGTCGACGCCACCTCCCGCCAGGGGATCGCGGCGGTCGACCTCACGACCGGCGCGCTCGACCCAGATCTCAACCTCGCTGTGACGGGCACGCGCAAGTCTGGGCACGCGATGCACGTCGACAAGATCGACGTGACACCGGACGGCAGCCACATGGTCGTGATGGGGAACTACACGCAGGTCGCAGGCGCGAACCGAGGCCAGCTCGCACAGATCGATCTCTCGACGTCACCTGACAGTTTGATCAACTGGGCGACGGACCGGTACACGCCGAACTGCGCCAGCAAGTTCGACACGTGGCTCCGTGACGTGGAGTACTCGCCGGACGGCAGCTACTTCGTCGCCGTGGGAACGGGCGCTTCCGCCAAGTTCTTCGGAGGCACGCCGACCACCGGCCCTCTCTGCGACTCGTCTGCACGGTGGGAGACGAACATCACGGGCACCGGGCTCCAGCCCACGTGGGTGGACTTCACGGGTGGCGACACGAACTACAGCGTCGAAATCACCGGGACCGCCATCTACGTCGGCGGACATCAGCGGTGGCAGAACAACTACTTCGGAGGCGACTCGCCCGGACCGGGCTCGGTGAGCCGGCCCGGCATCGCGGCGCTCGCGCCGATCAACGGGACGCCCCTGTCGTGGAACCCCGGCAGGATCCGTGGCCTCGGTGCCCAGGCGTTGCTCGCGACCGACGACGGCCTGTATGTAGGAAGCGACACGGACCAGATCGGCGGCGAGCATCACGCGAAGATCGCGCTGATGCCGCTTGCGGGCGGCGAGGTCGTGCCGCCGGCGAACCCGGGCGTCCTGCCAGGCGAGCTCTACACGATCCAGCAGAACGGGGACATGGTCGCGAGGAGCTTCGATGGCTCGACCTTCGGCGCCCCCGTGGTGCGGACCTCGCAGGACTGGTCGAACGCGCGCGGAGCCTACATGCTCAGCGGCACCCTCTACACGGGCTGGAGCGACGGGCATCTCTACCGCCAGACGCTCGCTGGTGACACGGTGGGCGCGCAGAAGAACGTGCCGCTCCATGGCCTCGAATCGGAGACCGTGCAACCGCCGAACCTGGCGACGCAACTCGCGAGCGCCACAGGCATGTTCATCGATCCGTCGAACGACCGTCTCTACTACACGGTCTCGGGTGACACCCATCTGTACTGGCGGAACTTCGAACCCGAATCGAACCTGGTGGGCGACTACCGCTTCGTAGCATGCACCTGGAGCGTGTCGCCCGGCAGCAACACCTGCGGCGGCCTCAACCCCAGCATCGTCCGTGGGATGACCATGATCGGTGACACGATCTACTTCGGCCAGTCGACCGGGGTCCTGTCGAAGGTGTCGTTCGCCAGCGGTACGACGGTGACCACCCCCGGCACCGTCGGTGGGGCCGCGACGCCCATCAGCGGACCGCTGATCGACGGCGACGACTGGAACTCGCGGGCTTTGTTCGCACGGTCCGACGGGTAAGGACATCGGGACCGCCCCGCCCAGGGGCGGGGCGGTCCCTCGCATTCGGATAGGTCCTTCGGCCGTTACCCCGTTCGGGCGAGGCGGGTACCGTCGATGCTCCGACTCCTTCGAAGGAGGCGACCCATGACCAACCAAACGAGCGCCGGATCCACCGTAAGTGACGCTTCGACGCGGCAAGGCGTCGCGACCCTGCACCTGATCCGTCACGGCACCACGACGATGAACGTTGAGAACCGCTACCGCGGGCGCCGGGACGTCCCCCTGGACGCCCAGGGGTGGGCGGACGCCGTCGAGGCGGCCCGCACGCTGTCGAGGGCCGGGCTCACGGCCGTGTACGCGGGGCCGCTCCGCCGCACGATCAACACCGCACAGGTGGTGGCCGACGAATGTCGGATCCCCGACGTCAGGATCCTCCATGGCCTCGTGAACCTCGACTACGGGGTGTGGGAGGGCATGACCTCCGAAGAGGCGGCGATGTACGACCCGGCGGCGTTCGAGCTGTATCGATCGCAACCCGGGCAGGCGGTGTGCCCGAACGGGGAGCGGCTCACCGACGGGCAGAAGCGGATGGTCGAGGCCGTGCAGCTGATGGGCGAGCGACACAAGGGCGAGCGCGTCGCCGCGGTGACCCACGCGGTCATGATCCGGCTCCTGGCCGCCACGATCCTGGACCTGCCGGGCGATCAGTGGCGGATCCCGGTGGGACGCGGAAGCCTCACGACCTTCGAGGTGGAGGACGGCCAGATCCGGTTGATCGACCTGCCGGCCGGCGACGACGTCGACTGAGGCGGCTGGCCGATGCCGACCCTGAGCGCCGGCGACGTGGTGCGCGTCCTGCTGGCGATCACGCTGCTATTGATCGCGGCGCACTGCGGCGGGTACCTCTTCGCCCGGTTCCATCAGCCCAGGGTGATCGGCGAGATCCTCGGCGGGCTGGCCCTGGGACCGACGTTGCTCGGCGTCATCGCCCCCGGCGTCGAGGCCCACCTGTTCCCCACCACGGGCGAGGTGCCGCTCGTGTTGGACGGGCTCGCCCAGCTCGGCCTCCTGCTGCTGATGTTCGGCGCGGGGGCGGAGATGCGGTCATCGTTCCACTCCGACGAAGGCCGGACCGTCGCGGCCGTCTCGCTCACGGGCATCGCGATCCCGGCGGCGGTCGGCCTCGCGTTCGTCTCGCTGCTCCCGCCCGGACAGGGGATCGGGACGGCGGGCAGCCGACCCGCGTTCGTCCTCGTGTTCGTCCTCGCCATCGCCGTGACGAGCATCCCCGTCATCTCCCGGATCATGTTCGACCTGGGGATCCTCGAGACCCCGTTCGCGCGCATCGTGCTGACAGTGGCGGTACTCGAGGATGTGATCGTCTACGTGGTCCTGGCGGTCGCGGTGGGTCTGGTCGCGGCTTCGTCGGGTGACGCGATCGGGCTCCCGGCGGTCCTCGGGATCCGTCCGGGCTCCGATGCGAACGTCGTCTTCCACGTGGTCGCGGCGCTGGCCTTCCTGGCGGTCACGTTGCTCGTGGGCCCGGCGGTGTATCGCGCCCTCGCCGGGTTCAGGTTCAACCTGATCCGCCGCGGCAACGAGGTGGCGTTCCAGCTGGTGTTCATGCTGCTGCTGACGGTCGGCGCGGGGCTGTTGGGCGTCACGCCAATGTTCGGAGCGTTCATGGCGGGCATCATCGTGGGCACGGCGGCGGGTGAGACCGGCCGCGAGGAACGGGCCTCGATCAACGCGTTCTCCTTCGCCTTCTTCATCCCGATCTACTTCGCGATGGTCGGCCTCAAGCTGGACCTGGTCCACGCATTCAGCCCCGTCTTCTTCCTGATCTTCCTCGCGATCGCCTGCGCCGCGAAGTTCGGCGCCGTCTGGGTCGGAGCCAGGGTCGCGGGCGAATCCCCCCGGGCGTCGACGAACCTCGGCGTCGCGCTGAACGCGCGCGGTGGCCCGGGGATCGTGCTGGCCTCCACCGCGTTCGCGGCGGGCATCGTGGACGAGAGCTTCTACGCCGTGCTCGTGATGCTGGCGATCGTGACCTCGCTCATCGCGGGGTCCTGGCTGGGGGCCGCGGTGCGGCGCGGGGAGCCACTGCGGGGACGACGGCTAGAGTCTGGTACCGAGGGCCGCCCGCTGGGGCCGCCCGTGGCACGGGAGGAGAAGCGTCGATGACCACCGCCACGGCAACGGCGACGTGCAGGCGGTCGGGTGGTTCCCGGGGCGGGCCATCATCGGGGGGCACTTCGGCAAGATCCGTCACGGCGGGGCGCTCGGTACCGTGAAGATCAAGAAGGTAGCCGCGCTGGATCCATTGAACGATGGCCATATCGACATCTCCTGGCAGCCAAATGTGCAGCCTGCTTCGAGCCTGGGCGTCTGGGGGATCCACGGATACAGCGACACCCTGTTCCCAGGCGGGGAGTTCCTTCAGGCGAAGGGCGAACCTACCGTGCGGTTCGCGCACTTCGCCTTCGTGCCGTGAGCGGCCGCCGGCGACTCGCGATCCTCGGCCTTGTGGTCTCCGGGTCGCTCCTTTTGGCGGCCGGATCGCCAAGCCTCTCCCGCGGATCGACCGTGCGTGCCGACGCGGCCGGCGATCCGGTGATCGCGGCCGTGGGGGATATGGCCTGCGACCCGTCCGACGTGAACTACAACGGCGGGCTCGGCGTGGGGAAGAAATGCCGGCAGCGGGCGACGTCCGACCTCGCAGCCGCGGGCGGATACGCGGCGGTCCTCGCGCTCGGCGACGAGCAGTACGAGTGCGGTGGGTACCAGGCGTTCCTGCAGGCCTACGACCCAACCTGGGGCCGCGTGCGCGGCATCACGCGGCCCACGCCTGGGAATCACGAGTACCTGCAGTCGAACAATTCGGACGGGACCGACTGCGGGGGCCTAGCTACCGCGCGCGGCTACTTCGACTATTTCGGCTCGGCGGCGGGCACCAAGGGGATGGGGTACTACAGCTTCGACATCGGGTCGTGGCACCTGATCGCGCTGAATGCGAACTGTCGGTTCACGACCGGCTGCAAAGCGGGGTCGGCACAGGAGAAGTGGCTGAAGGCGGACCTCGCCGCGAGTTCAGCCACCTGTACCTTGGCGTTCTGGCACCAGCCGCGGTTCTCTTCGGCAAAGGGCCACGGCAACAACGACAAGTACGCCGCGTTCTGGGACGACCTGTATGCGGCGGGCGCCGACCTGGTCCTGAACGGCCATTTCCACGCCTACGAGCGGTTCGCTCCGCAGGATCCGAACCAGCAGCCGGACCCGACCACCGGGATCCGCGAGATCATCGTGGGCACCGGCGGTGAGGGTTACCAGCAGTTCGGGGCGGCCCAACCCAACAGCGAGGTGCGGGGAACGAAGCTGAACGGGATCCTCGCCGTGACGTTGCATCCTGACGGGTACGACTGGAACTACCTCCCGATCCCGGGCGACACGTTCAGCGATGCCGGTTCCGACCTCTGCCATTAGGCCGCCGGAGGGCGGAGTTCCTCATCCGATCGCCGAACCGATCGAACGCGGGCGGTCCCGGCGCGAAGTACGGATCTGCGCCCACGGCCGCGGACGCAGCGAGTGACGCGTCTGATGTGTCCACCCAGGCTGCATGCTCATCTGGTTGAACGACCCGACCGCGTGCGAGTAGCAGAGGCGCTGCACCTCGGGCCACGAGCGGATCGTGTCGCCAGCGGACTAGATCCATCGCGCCTTCGAGCCCGGGTAGTCGCCCGGACGGTCCGGTGAGGCGAAGAGCCGGGTCAGCCGTCGAACCGGGGAAGGTGCGCCATCGTGCGGAAGGCTCGAAGTGAACTCGCTGACGTGTCGGCCCAATACGGGATGTGGGCGCTGCCCCCGTTCGTGTGCGAGTAGACAGCGCCTCGTACCCCACCCCACGAGGCCATCGTGTCCGCAGCCGCTTGGAACCACGCAGCCTTGGCACCCCCGGCGCCGCTTCCGCCGCACGCGTCCTTCTCGACGCACCCATATTCTCCGATGAAGAGACCCCTGTTCACACGACGAGCCCACTGCCGGGCTGGGTCGAATATCTCGCGGAAGCTCCGCCACGGGTAACCGTAATCGCCGCACGGGTACCGGTTGTAGCCGTCGACGCCCACGAGGTGGAAGTCTCTCGGGAGCCACACCTCCGCGCCGCCATGACCTCCGCCATACGTCGACGCCATGAGCGCGACGACCCAGGTGACGTTGTCGGCACCGACGTTCCTGAAGAGGGTGTGTACGCGATCCGACGCCGCTCGGAACTCGGCGGGGCCGCCGTTCGCGGGGTCGTTCTCCGGCTCATGGTGGAACGAGAGATAGACGTGTTTGCCCCATGCCTTGATGGTGTGGGCCTTGTTCCGGATGTAGGCGTCGTGGTCGCCCTGCGCGATCGAGCGCCAGGGGATGGTCTGTCCCCCCCGCGTGTAGGCGTGCCACGAGATGTAAGGGGTGCGACCGTCTGCAGCCGCCCACCGGTGCGTACCATCCGGGATGTCGCACTCCCAGAACGTGTACCTGCGCATGATGCCGAGCTTGCGGTCGATCTTGCGTTCGAGCTCCAGCACAGCGGCGCGTTGGTCCTGACTGCCCTGCGGCTCGCACCCGGCCCCGAAGTGGATGCGGTGGCGGTACGCCGCGAGGACAGGGTCCATCGGCAAGGCGGAGGCGGCTAGGAGCCCCGCAACGGCGATCGCGGACGAGCGGATGAAGCGACGTCGATCCCATCGGGGATCGATGTCGGAGAGGGGGTCGGGGCTTGAGGCGGGCGGGAGGTCGAGGTGAGGGAGGGAGGATCGGACTCTGCGGGCAGGCATCACCGTCTCCTTTCGACGGTCCGGGGGGACTCCATAAAAAAATGACCGCCGGAAGTTCAACTCGGCGATCAGACGGGCGAACCTTAGCAGGCTCGCGGAGGGATGCAAGCCGTGTAGAGCGTACGTGCTACATCGAACGCAGTGTCTGCCCCCGGCAGACGGGCCGTAGGTCTCGTGGCCCGACGGACCGGAAGTAGTGTGGCGGAAGGGCTATGTCCACGGTTAGGGTGATGTCAGCGACGTAGGCCGGAACCCCCACGAGAAAGGACGCATCGATGACCTTCCCGCGGCGCGCGCGCTTCCGCGTTTGCCTCATCGCCATCCTGGGCATCGCCGCCGCGGCCATCGCCACGCCCGCGGCGGCGGCATCGAGCTGCACGTCGTCGACCGGGATCTCGTGCTCGCCGAGCCACGTCGCGTGGGGGTTCGACGATCGGGTGCGGGCGATCCTCCAGGTCGGGAACGTCGTCTACGTCGGCGGCCGGTTCCACGACGCGATCCGATCCGATGCGAGCGGGACGGTGGTGGAGACCGTGCGCCGGGACCATCTCGCGGCGATCGACGCCACGACCGGCGACCTCCTGCCATGGGCCCCCCGCATCGATGAGGGCGGACAGGAGGACGGCGACGTGTACGCGATGGCGACGTATACGCCCATCGGAAGGAAGGTGCCGCTCGTCATGGTGGCAGGCGACTTCGCCGACGTGGCATCGACGACGAACGGCAGCACCTACACCCAGGCGCGCCGCGAGCACTTCGCCGCGTTCAGATCCAAGAACTTCGGGGCGCTGGACGATCTCACGATCGATACCGGCCACCGGGCCCGCGCGATCGCGGTGCACGCGAACCGGCTCTACCTCGGTGGGTCGTTCTCGTGGGTGGACACGCCGACCGATCCGAAGACCGATCGGTCCCGGGTGGCCGCGTTCAACCTCAAGAAGGGCGGGACGATCATCCGGACCTGGTCGCCCGACGTGGAGGGCGGGAGCGTCTACGACCTCGACACCTTGCCGGACGGTGCGGTCGTGCTGGGCGGCACGTTCGCCTCGCTGAGCGGGGGCGGCACGACCACGGGTGAGTTCCTAGGCGAGGTGTCGCAACCCGGCGACGTGCAGCCGTGGCCCGATGCCCCCGTGGGCAAGGTGATCGACGTGAAGGCGGCCACCGGCGACTGGTGCGGGCTCGATCCCGACACGGACGCGTGCATCCTCACCGGCCAGGGCGACGCCCCGGGGGCGCACGCCCCGAACAACGGCGCCGCCCTGTTCGACGAACGGGGTCATCAGCTCTGGTACCGCGGCGCGAACGGCGACGTGCAGGCGGTGGGATGGGTCGCGGATCGCGCCATCATCGGCGGGCACTTCGGCGAGGTCGACGACACGGGGGGACTCGGGAGCGTCGATGCGAAGAAGGTCGCGGCGCTCGACCCGCTGGACCACGGCCGCTACGACCCCTCCTGGAAGCCCAACATCGTCCCCGCGGCGGGTCTGGGCGTCTGGGGCGTCCTCGGCACCGCCGACGCGCTGTACCTGGGCGGCGACTTCACCCAGGCGAAGGGTGAGCCCACCAGGCGGTTCGCGCAGTTCCCGGTCGGTCCCTAGCGGCCCTCGGTCGGGCCGCGCCGCTACGATAGGGGGCCGTTCGCCGAGCCCCGGAGCGCATGCGTGGCAGATCTCGCCAGGACCTTTCGATCGATGGTGCCCAGACCCGCGAAGGTCGCGTTGTCCAGGTCCCTGGAGGCGGTCGGGAGCTGGACGAGCGGCCTGCGGATCCTCCCGACCTTCCAGGTGGTGGGCGCGCAGCGGAGCGGGACCAGCAGCCTCTACGAGTACCTCGTGAACCATCCGCTCGTCGGGCGATCGTCGGTGGAGGAGGTGCACTTCTTCGACAACCACTTCCTCCGTGGGCTCGATTGGTACCAGGGGCACTTCCCCACCCGGGCGCGCGCGGCCCTCACCGAGCGCCGGCACGGACGAGCGATGATCGGGGGCGAGGCGACGCCGTACTACATGGCGCATCCCCTCGCGATCCCGCGGCTCGCGCAGACGCTCCCGTCGTCGCGGCTGATCGTGGTCCTGCGCGATCCCGTCGACCGCGCCTACTCCCACTACCAACACGAGGTGGCGCTGGGCGCGGAGACGCTGTCCTTCGCAGAGGCGCTGGATCGCGAGGACGAGCGGCTGGCGGGGGAGGTCGACCGGATCCTCGCGGACCCCGCCTACTACAGCTTCGCGTACCAGCAGTTCTCCTACGTCACGCGGGGGCGGTACGCGGACCAGCTGGAGCGCGTGTGGTCCTGCTTCTCTGAGGAACATGTGTTCGTGATCCACAGCCGCGACCTCGGCCGCGACACCGACCGCACGTACGGGCGCGTCCTCGCGTTCCTGGATCTGCCACCCCACTCGCTCGCGAAGTACCCCCAGCACAGCGCGCGCAGCTACCCGCCGCTCGATCCCGCGCTGCGCGCGCGGCTCGCCGAGACGTTCCGGGAGCCGAACGCGCGCCTGTTCGACCTGCTGGGTGAGGATCTGGGGTGGAACGACGCGCCTCGGACCGGATGAGCCGCGCCCGCGTCCTGTACATCCTGGGGTGGGGCCGCAGCGGCAGCACCGTGCTGGGCAACATCCTCGGGGAGATCGACGGCTTCTTCTCCGCGGGGGAGCTCCACTATCTGTGGGAGCGCAGCCTCGTGGAGGGACGTGCATGCGGCTGCGGGCGCGACGTTCGTACGTGCGAGGTCTGGTCCGAGGTGCTCGCCCGGATCGGCGTGGGGACGTCGGTCGATGCGGACGTCGTCGTGGCCTGGCTCCGCGAGGTCCTGCGGATCCGCGCCACCCCCCGCCTGCTGCGCCGGCGCCCCGGGGCGACGCTCGAGCCGCCGGCGCTCGCGAGCTATGCCGCACTCGCCGACCGGCTCTACGCCGCGGTGGCCGAGGTGGCCGGGGCGCGCGTCGTGGTCGACTCGTCGAAGATCCCCGCGGACGCGGCGCTCCTGCGGCTGCTGCCCGGCGTGGACGCGTCCTACGTGCAACTGGTGCGCGATCCCCGCGCGGTCGCCTACTCCTGGAGCCGCGCGAAGGAGCAGCGCGACCCGCGCGCGCCGGCCACGATGCGCACCCACGGCCCCCTCGATTCGGGCGTGAACTGGTCGATGTGGAACCTCGCCGCCGAAGCGCTCGCGCGCGAGGTAGGGCCTGATCGGTTCCTCCGGGTCCGGTACGAGGACCTGATCGAGGACCCGCAAGGGACGGTGCGCCGGATCGTCACGATGGTCGGCGAACCCGACGCCGAGCTCCCGTTCGTGGACGATCGCACCGTCCGGCTGGGCGCGAACCATACCGTGTCCGGCAACCCCGATCGGTTCACGACGGGGCCCGTGCCGCTCCGATCCGACGACCGGTGGCGGGGAGCGCAGCGCCGGCTCGATCGCTGGGAGACGGTCGCGCTCACGGCGCCCTTGATGCTGCGCTACGGCTATCCGTTGCGGGCGTCGAGCGCCTCGCGGTAGGCGGCCTCGAGGCTCGCGAGTCCCCGCTTGGGGCTGTAGCGCTCGCGCCAGCGCTCGAGGGCTCCGGCCCCGAGCCGCTCCGACAGGGCGTCGTCGGAGAGCCGGTCGATGGCGGCCGTCCACCCGGGCGCATCGTCGAGGGGCGCGAGGGCGCCCGTCACGTCGTCGACCACCGCTTCCTCCAGGGCGCCGATCCGTGTCGCGATCACCGGCACGCCGGCCGCGTACGCCTCGGTGATCCCGCGGGGCGCTGCTTCGTACCACCGCGAGGGGACGAGCAGGGCGCGGGCGCGGCGCAGGATCGCGGGAACCTCGTCCCCGCGGACCCGGCCCGCGAAGTCCACACCCGCGGGGGCATCGCGGCGCAGGGCGGCACCGTCGGGGCCGTCCCCGACGATCAGGAGGCGCCGGCCCGGCGGCGCCGATCCCCAGGCGCGGAGCAGGGTGTCGACGCCCTTCTCGTGCGAGAGACGTCCCAGATAGAGGTAGTACTCGCCGGGATCGGCGCGCGGCTCGGCGGCGTCGCTGAAGTTCGGCTTCACGACGACGCGGTCCGCCGGGAACCCCGCCTCGACGTACTTCTCCCGGACGAACCCGCTCACGGCGAGGTACCGGTGGACGTCGCCGAACGTGCCGATCCTTCGGTGGAGGGTCAGGGACGCCGCGAGCGTCGCGCTCCCCGCCGCCGACCCCCGGTAACAGCGATGCTGCACGCCGCGCCACGGCACGTGGTCGAGGCAGTCCTCACACACGCGGCCGTCCCGTAGGAACGTGGCGGGCAGGCACATCAGCCGGTAGTTGTGCAGCGTCATCACCACCGCGGCGCCCTCGGCCGCGGCGCCGCGGAGGACGGCGGGGGAGAGGGACGGGAACGGGTTGTGGACGTGCACCACGTCCACCGCGCGTTCGCGGATCCTCCGGCGGACGGCGCGGACCGCAGCCGGGGACCAGACGGTCCCCGCGGCGGTCCGCGCCAGCCGGACGGCCCCCCCGACCTCCGGCTCGGGACTCCAGAGCGCGACCTCGTGGCCCGCCGCGGCGAGCAGCGCGGCCTCGTCCTCGGCGACACGGTTCTCACCCGACGCGGCGCCCGACAGGTAGCGCGAGTGCAGGATCAGCACGCGCATCGGCTCAGGCGGCGCCGTGGCCGGGGCGGAGCGGGTACCGGTAGCGCAGCAGCATCGGGAGCGCGAGGGCGGTGGTGGCCCATCGATCGCGGGCCGCTTGGTGCGCGACCCATTCGTCGTCGAGGCGCAGAGTGACCGGACCGGTACGGAACCTGCCCGGGTTGCCCGACACGGTGTGGTTCGTCCCGAGCTCCGCCGTGTGCTCGTCCACGAACGGGAGCCGGGCATCTGGCTCGCCGACCAGCGCGGCGATCCGCGCCACGGATCCGCGCGGGTCCGCCACCAGATCCTCGTACCGGAACCGCAGGAAGCGATCCGGATCGACCTTGCGGCCGAGCGCGTCCGCGGCGGCGTTCACGGCGTCCCAGTTGAGGGCGGTCTCCGTGACGCCCCATCGCGGCATCTCCTCCTGGCCGTCGGGATCGGCCTTGCGGCGCTGCCACGAGAACGCCACCGCGCGCGGGTCGCGCACGATGTGCACGTACGAGGCGTCGACTCCGTCGAGCAGCCGCAACAGCGCCGCGTCCGACGGATGCTTCGAGGAGTCGACGATCACGCGCGCGCCGGTCACGTCCGCGATCGCGGCGTAGAGGGAGCTCAGGACCTCGGCGTAGGCGGCGAGCGAGGCGTTCGATCGCAGCCCGCGACGATCGTGCAACAGGCGCCACGTGTGGCGGACCCGCAGCGCGTCCCGCTGCCAATCGATCACGTCCCGGGCGTGCACGTCGCCGAGCGTGCGACCACCCGATCCCACGGGGCGCCGGAGCACCTCCGACCAGACCGGGCACGACGCCACGGGCTCGCCGCAGCCGCAGCGCCGCCCCTCCAGGAGCCCGCGTTCCCAGAGGAAGCGGAGCTCGCCGCTCGAGAACCATCCGTCGATCCCGCCCAGCACCGTGTCCAGTACGGTGCTGCCGCTGCGCGTCCCGGAGACGACGTAGACGACCTTCACCGTGGTGCCCGGCCGCCCGTCCGTGCTCCCACCGGCGCCGCGACCTGGCCGTCGGGCTCGGGCCGGTAGGCCCGCACCCGCACCGCGTAGAAGATCACGGCGACGCTCTCCAGTCCGTAGCCGATCGCGAGGCCCCACGCGGCGCCCGTCACGCCGGCGCGGACCGCGAGGATGGGCGTGATGATCAGGGTCCCCACGGTGGAGATCACGTGGGCGAGCACCAACGGGCGGCCGCTCTTCGACGCCTTCAGCAGGATGATGAACCCGATGCTCGCCGCCGCAAGGAGCTGCCCGGTGGCGACGGGGACGATCAGGCTCGTGAATGACGTGAAGCGGTCGCCGAACAGGAAGACGAGGGCCGCGCCGCCGCCGGCCGCGAGCGCCAGCGTGTAGAGGGCCGTCAGCCCTCCCACCGTGAGGCTCAGCCGCGTCGCGAGCGATCTCGCCGTGTGCAAGGAGGCGTGGTACGACCGCGTCATCGACGGGAGCCCCGGGAGGGTGATCGCCGGGCCCAGCACGGACAGCGGCGCGAACACGGAGTTCGTGGCCTTGAGCCCGCCGAGCGCGGCGGCGCCCAGGAGCGGCGCGAGGATGAACACGGTGCCCTGCGTGCCGATGTTCGACGCGGCGCGGTCGAGCGCGAACCACTTGCCGAGGGGCCAGGCGTCGCCGCGCCACCAGCGCCACGACGACCGCGGGCGGCCCGGCGGGACGCGGAGCTGGACCACGCCCACCGCGACGCCCACCAGGGCGCCGAACCCCCAGGCCCCCACGACGGCCCAGTCGGTGTGGATCGCGAGCGCGATCGGCATCGCCACCAGCATGCCGACGACCCACGAGAAGTCGTTCAGCACGGCTCCGGGGTTGCGGCCGTCGCGGAACAGGATGAACCGCCACAGGTCCTGCAGCATCGCGACGGGGATCCACGGGGCGAAGAGGAGGAAGCCGCTGCCCACGACGCCGTGGAGGAGGAGGCCCAACACCACGAGCACGGCGGCGGTGACCGCGCCGGCGGTGATGCTCATCGTGATGGTGCGACGGGTGATGGGCCGCCGTTCACCCACCGGGAGGCTCGCCGACAGCACGGTGTGCGGCTCGCTCACGAGCGCCCGTTGGAACACGAGCGCGATCACGTAGGCGGAGAACCCGATCGAGATCACGCCGAGCGCCTCGGGCCCCAGGCTCCGGCCCGCGACGATCGTCAGCCCGAAGTTCGTGAGCGAGGAGAAGAACTGATCACCGAACCCCCACGCCACCTTGCGCCCGGCACGCACCTTCTCCGTGCTGGCACCGGCATCGAGCTCGGCCTCGAGCTGGTCCTCGGGCGCTCCGACGGGCTCCTGCTCGACCACGCGGTCAGCCTCCCGTCACGAGGTCGTCGTACAGGGCGCGAACCCTGGCGCGCCGCCTCTCCAGCCGCGGGTCCATGAACGCCGACCGCGCCGTGTCCTTCTTCCGCTCCCGGGCCGCGGACGGTCGCGCCACCGTGTGATCCTCGACCGTCCCGAACCGTCCCACGTTGCGCTGGTCGATCAGCTCGAAGCACCGCTGCACGTTCCCTTCGGTGTGGTCGAACGGCGTGAACGCCGTGCCGAACCGTTCGTTGAGCCGCCGGATCGAGACGCCGAAGTCACCGGTCACCTCCTCGAAGTCGGCGACGACGACCCCGTCGCGCACGGCGCGGACGGCCTCGTAGAAGCGGCTCCAGTTGCGGATCGCCTGCTCCGGCGTCACGCACGGGAAGCGGATCATGTGGGAGATGATCGCCCCGTCCGGCTCGCGGATCAGCACCATCGTCGGGATGCGCCAGCGAACCGCGGCGGCGATCTGCGCCGCGGCGTGGAGGTGGTGCGCGACGTCGACGGGCTCGGGCTGCGCGAACTGGAACGCCGTGACGGAGAAGGTGTTCGCCGACCGCTGGAACCCGTCGATGACGACCTGCGTGCGATCGCGCTCCACGACCTTGCCCACGTTCCCGGCGTACTTCCGTCGTGCGAGCGGCAGGTACACGGCGGGATGGCACGAGAGTCGGCTGCGCAGCTCGTACTTCGCGCGGCACAGGCGGACGGAGATGGCACCGTCGCGCGCGAGCGGGGACGCGGTCGACTCGGCGGTGCTCACGTCAGCGCTCCCTCGGGGACGCCGCGCGGCAGGCCGCCCGGAGCCGGCAGGTCCGCGTACGGATCCCGGGGCACGATGTCGGGGACGGGAGCGTGGAAGGGCTGCGGGGACCGCACGGCCATCAGCATCGCCAGGAAGAGCATCGACTCCATCCCGAATGTCTCGAACGACGAACCGGTGACGCTGCGGACGGCCAGGACCGCCAGCACCAGGATCGGGGCGAGCCGGCCCCCGCGCGCGGCCAGCAGGTACCCGCGGTAGAGGCAGAGCAGCACGGTCGCGGCGAGCAGCGAGGTGCCCACGATCCCCGTCCCCACGAGGGCCTCGATCCAGCTGCCGTGCACGCTCCCCGTGTACCCCCGTCCGAGGGAGTCCAGCACCAGGAACCGGCTCGCGGTCTCGATGCCGCCGCCGATGATGGGCGACTGCTTCCAGATGGGGACCGC